>Ga0207975_100097_pt1 | contig 81209 bp, 76 predicted proteins | sample LakWasMe91_HOW11_2_FD_183913 | JGI IMG/M metagenome (GOLD analysis project Ga0207975, IMG submission 183913) | Freshwater sediment methanotrophic microbial communities from Lake Washington under simulated oxygen tension - Sediment Metagenome... | ecosystem: Environmental > Aquatic > Freshwater >...
ACCAATACCTCATCAACTATAAACTAGCCAAAAACCAAGGCTTAAATTTAACACATTGATTTTAATATGGTAATAATATTCATATTAAATTCTTAGGTAGCGCACAAGTAAACTGATAGGTGGTGAGGTCCGAGATAGAGTTATTTAGCCAGGTAAAACCCCTCGAGGTTTTTGTGTTACTCGCTGGCCGATCAATTAGCCTAGTCAGTAACATTTTTACGATCATGAACGCGTTTCCTACAGGCATTGGTTGCCATCAACTGACGACCCACGACACGACGGCCGCAATGACACGCACACAACCGATCATAATCAAATCGAAGTTTTACCGCATCGGCCAATGCAACAGCCATTGGATACGGAACACTAATGGCGTTGGCAAGTTCAGCGCGCGTAAACGCTGATTGACAGCCGGTGAAGTGCTGGGCTTAAGCGACCGCACCGGATCGGGCCATTCACCACGCGCAGCCAAGTCAATGAACAACAAAAGCTCAATATTACATGTCCAGTAATCAATTATTCTAGCGTCAGGCGCAGATGAGTAATTTATGGTTTTCTGAGAAATCTTCGTTAGCTGATTTTAAGCACTTCTTGGCGCAACTGGCGCAACGCCCGCACTCAACGCTTACCTGTAGATCCCGGCGTAAATCCATCAGTGTTTTTGCTCCGTTTCTGGCGGCTTGATGAATATCGAACTCCGTCACCGCCTGACAAACACATACATACATAAACAAGCTCCTCGATAGCGCAACAATATGTAATTATTGAGAAGCATTCTTATTTAGTTTAGAGTATCTGTCAAGCTCAATTAGCATCTAAAACAAAAACAGCGTCATCAATTGCAGATATTTGGGAAGTGGCGACACTGTTAATCGTTGCCGTATTACATATGCGATTGCAAATAATTAGGCAGGCTGACATTTTCCATTAAGCTTTGCTGGGTTTCCAGCCAATCAATGGCTTGTTCGCAGTGCTCCAGCAGCTCTTCCAGCAGGTCGCGACTTACGTAGTCCTGCAATTCCTCACATAAAGCGACAGCATCTATCAGCATTGGCCGTTGAATATTTTTTTCGTATTCCAAATCGCCGTTTAAACATTCGACGACATTTTCGCCGATCAGCAGCTTGCCGAGGTTTTGCAAATTAGGCAAGCCTTCTAGAAACAGGATGCGCTCAATAACCTCATCGGCTTCCTTCATGACGCGGATTGATTGCTTATACTGGTAGTCGTTAAGCTTTTCCAGCCCCCAGTTACGGAACATGCGAGCATGCAGAAAATACTGGTTGATCGAGGTTAGCTCGTTTTTGAGCACCTTGTTGAGAATTTCAATGATTTTTTTATCGCCTTTCATGTAGCTGTCCTCAATCGTTTAAATACTTGGTTTCATTTGGCTTTGCTGGTAGTTTTCCAGGCCCACGAGGTTAATTAACCTCAATTGCTGTTCCAGCCAGTAAGCATGATCCATTTCCGTATCCTCCAGTTGTACGGACAGCATCTCGCGGGTTACATAATCCCCGGCTTTTTCGCAGGCGGCGATGGCTTTTTTCAGCTCACCGACAACGTGATATTCGACTTCCAGATCGGCTTTTAGCATTTCCGACACTCCGCTGCCGATAGTTAAGGCTTCGCGTTTGACTAGGTTGGGCGTACCTTCCAGAAATAAAATACGCTGAATCAAGGCGCGGGCATGCAGCCGTTCATGCTCAGACTCGTGTAAACTTTTTTCAGAGAGTTGGCTAAGGCCGAAATCGGCGTACATCTCGCCATGTATCAGGTACTGATCGGATGCGCTCAGCTCTCCGGCAAGCAGACTGTTGAGCGTTTTCAGAATATTCTTGTCGCCTTTCATAATGGCCCCTTAAAGTGAATTGAACGAAAACTTACCAAGTTGGCTTGCGCGAGTTGATAGGCATCTAAATAATAATTTTATCCGCTCAAATCCTACCGTCAAAGTAATCTTTTGGACAGATAAATATTTTTGATTTTTATAACGCCATAGCTATCCACCGCTATGACTAGCATGGATACCTATTGTCCCTGCCCTCAATTCATGGTAGTTTTTTTTGGCAGGTATTAAAAAATCAAAGGCTTTAATATCCAATAATTACAACTCACAATCAGGAGAACTGTTATGAAGATTGCACTTGGAATTGTATCCGGACTTATTGTTTTGCTGATAACGATGTTTATTTTAAAAAGGCGAACAAAATGCCCATCATGTTCATCAAAAGAAACGCTGATAAGCAAAACCACGGAACCGGAAAAGCATCCGACGGAAACCCAGTCGGCCGTCAAGATCGCAGTTAATGCTGAACCTACCGTCGTAAACTCGCAAATAACCGATGCGACTCCGGCACCCGAGCCCGTGAATAAACCCGTAAGCGATATTGAGACTTCCGTAAATCCGCAAGCAAAAGCGGTGGCAGAAAACAACGGTAGCGGATTTCCTGAAGATTCGATACTGAGACGGCATTACTTCACCCATTTATTCACCATGATTGAAGCGCTTGCCCCCCAGTGTCCTACGGATTCTGTTTTAAGCCGCCATTACTATACGATGCTGGTCACCGAAATAGATCAGTGTTTGAATGATAAAAAAGCAATGGAGCGGTTGATTTATGATTACGAGAACCTCAATGCGTAGAATGTGCTAAATGCAGCGAAGCGCATCAATCGACCCTCACGAGTGATGCGCTTCGTGTTCGGAGCATCGCTAATGCGGGTTCCGGACGCGACTCTTATCCGCGGGGAAGGCGCAGGCCATTAAAAGTTGATAAACAACGATCCCATAATCAAGTGATGCATGGTGTTATTGGTGTGGCTGGCGTCATCCAGATACTGGTTGAGATAGCCCGCTTCAGCTCGAAAACTTTTATTAAAGGTCCAGCCTAGGCCCGCAAACGCGCGGTTCTGATCAAAGCCGGCTTGTCCTCCGAATTTGGTCGAGTTGACCCGGATGAAAAACTCGTCCCAGGTAATCAGGCTTAAACGCGGCTCGATCTCCAGCGGATGCATAAACCGAAGCATCTGGCGCGGCCTGAAACGAATATCATCGCCTTGTATGAAGTTGCTTTCGAACATAGTTCTAAAGCTGAAAGTTCCTATATCCGTGGGTAATACATAGCGGAATGCCGGCCAGACATCTTGTTGGGAAACATAACTCTTGCCTATATTTTGAGTCGGCAACCAGGTGTAACCCGCCCAAATAGTAGCCCGATCACTGAGCCAATAGCCAACCGCTGTACGTACCATGCCCTGATACCAATGATTCCAGTTGTCATCGAACCGGGATTGACCTTCCAACCAGATACGCCCTTTTTCTAATTCAGGATTGACGACTTTCAGACTGCCTTCGCCGACGACCTGCATCCAGCTGCCGGCATCCTGAAGTAAATCGTCCGCTATGCAGGTCATACTGGCTGAACCCAGAAGCAGTGAGGCAAGCCCCCATATTTTAGTTTTTTGCTTCATCATTTTGTTTTCCTTGTGGTACGGGGGATTTATAAAGCCCGCCCTATTTCGTGTAATCAAGTGCAGTCGTTTTTCTACATACGTAGGGCGCCTTTGCAGCTAAAGCGCGCAGTACGGCCCTACAAGAAATACTTTTTACTAAGCATCAGACGCCTCTAAGCTACGTCTGATTAGACGAATTTACGCGGAAATACTCATCAAACCCAACAAGCCTTTCATCAACGCCAACGGCGTAGGCGGACAACCGGGAATCGACACATCGACAGGAATTACGTTAGACACAGCGCCGCAACTGGCGTAAGACACGCCGAACTCGCCGCCGCAGGTCGCGCAATCACCGGCTGCAACCACCCATTTGGGGTTCGGCGTCGCTTCATAAGTGCGCAGTAACGCAGTCTGCATATGCCTTGAAACCGGCCCTGTAACCAACAGCACATCGGCATGTCTTGGCGAAGCTACAAAATGAACGCCAAAACGTTCAATATCGTAAAAAGGATTATTCAGCGCGTGAATTTCCAGCTCGCAACCGTTACAAGAGCCCGCATCGACTTGGCGTATCGCAATGCTGCCGGAAAACTTCTTGTCTACGTGGCGTTTAATCTCAATGCCCAGTTGCTCAAGCTCTTCATCTTCGGGCGTTTTAAAACGCTCTGTAACAACACCCGTGGTCAGGATTTTTTTAAAAATTCTCAACATATGCCCTTTCTATAAATCATTGCCTGAATAAGAGCCATTCAGGGATTTGTTGCAGACAGGAAAATCCGGCACGATATTATTCAACACCAGTTTCTCCAGCGCAGGCCAGTTCAATTGACTGGGATCGCGCGGATAAAAACGGGCAATTTTATTATCCGTATCGAAGCGAATGTGACAGATAATTTCGCCGCGCCAGCCCTCGACAATGCCCAAACCTTCACTGCCGGTCGATGGTGTTTTCCATTCGGCGCGCAGTTCGCCGGCAACGAGCCGATCAATGAAATCTTCTATCAAACGTAAAGCAGTCCTGATTTCTTTGTACCTTACCCATAATCTGGAGGCAATATCGCCCTGGTTTTCCAATGCGACCTTAACCGTGACTTGATCATAGGGCGCATAGGGCGCATCGCGGCGTACATCCATATCCTGGCCGCTGGCCCGGCCGACATAGCCTAGGGTTCCAAATGCAGCGGCGACTTGTTCAGACAGAAAACCGGCCGTATACAGCCGATCTTCCAGTGAAGAGTTAAGATCCAATGCGAGTATGACTTCCGTCAGCTCTTTTCTTAATACAACAATCTCTTTCTTGATCAGCGTACAGGATTCGTCTGATAAGTCGCATGCAACACCGCCGGGAACAATTCGATCCATTAACAGGCGATGGCCGAAAACCGTTGCATTAGTGCGCAGCCAGAGTTCGCGCAGACGGGTAAATTGCATTTGCGCGAACACAAACGCGACATCATTACAGATAGCGCCTATGTCGCCCATATGGTTGGCGATGCGCTCCCGTTCCGCCAGAATGCCGCGAATTAATGCGGCCCGAGGCGGAATGACGACACCGGCCGCTTGTTCCATTGCCATACAAGCCGCCCAGCAGTGACCGACCGTGGTATCGCCGGAGACGCGCCCCGCCAACTTGGCTAAAGAATCGGGTTCCCTGCCTTCGGTAATTTTTTCTATGCCTTTATGCACGTAGCCCAAGCGTTCTTCCAGATTCAAGATCAGTTCGCCGACAGCCTGAAACCTGAAATGGCCGGGCTCAATAATACCGGCATGCACCGGGCCTACCGGAATTTCATACGTACCGGCGCCGTGGGATTTAATGAACGGATAATGCATATCGGGCGGGGTGATGCCAACCGGCGTACCGTGAACAGGAAAGTCTTTCCGTAACGGATAGTGGTTTTCAATCCAGGCTTGATGCCGCGTCCAGCGCCGGTTATCCGGATGACCGATAAACTTGATCCCGAACATGTCTTGAGTATGCCGTTCGCTACGGTTGGCAGCCGGATAAACCGTGGCTTGGCTTGGCAACTCAGGATTTGAGTCGTCAATGACCGTGCGTAGCAGGATGTACTCGCCTTGTTTTTCAAAACAGGCGTTGATCAAAAACCGGTTATCAACCTGTTCCGCCCATCCGGCGGCCCAACGCAGATTTTGCTGTACAGCCAGCTCAGCAAACCGCTGCCATGCCCGGCTTTCGATGTGCCACAGATTTGCCGTGGGTAAACCGATCTCTGCAACAGTAATATCCATACTCAGCCGGGTTAAAAAGTCCGCAGACCAGGTTGAAGAACTCATAACGGCGTACTCCCTGAAATTAAGAGCGTCGCCTGTGAAAACCAGTTCGCCAAAAATCCCGGAATAGCCAGACCCAGCCAAAGCACTAGGGCCAGATGTATCGTAACCGGCCATAAGTTCGCTGTAATCGGATTCTGGCCTTCAGGCCTGTCGCCGTAAACCATCGGCTGTATATGCCTGAATAATCCGGCAAACGCGATACCGATACCCAGCAACAGCAACGGCGTCAACCAGGGATAACTGTGCATGGTTGCCAGCAGCACCAAAAACTCGCTGGTAAACACGCCGAATGGCGGAAACCCGGCAATGGAGATGGTGCCGATCAGCAAGCCCCAACCGATTTTAGGCTGAGTTTTAATCAGGCCGCGGATCTGGTCTATTTTTTGGGTTCCGGCAAGTTGCGCTGCATGACCTACCGTCACAAAAATGGCCGACTTGGTCAATGAATGCACGGTCATGTGCAGCAAGGCCGCGAAAGTGGCTAGCGGGCCGCCGATGCCGAAGGAAAAAGTCATCAGCCCCATATGTTCAATGGATGAGTAACTGAACAGCCTTTTAATGTCTTTTTGCCGGTGCAGCAGTATCGCCGCTACCAGAAACGACACCAAACCGAAGCCCATCATCAAGTAGCCGGCCATATTGGAATGGGTCGCGCCATCCACCAGCATTTTATTACGCACCACGGCATATAAAGCATCGTTCAACAACAATCCCGATAATACCGCGGACATCGGCGTCGGGCCTTCGGAGTGAGCGTCGGGCAACCAGTTATGCAAAGGCACTAAACCGATTTTGGTACCGTAGCCGATCAGCAAAAAAACAAAGGCGATTTCAAGAATCTCCGGATTTAATTTGTCGGCATTTTCATAAAGCACCGACCACAGCAAGGCATTCTCGCCATCGCTTATCTGCACAGCCGCGTAATACAGCAAAATAGTGCCGAACAGTGCTTGGGCAATGCCCACGCCGCACAAAATAAAATACTTCCAGGCCGCCTCGATAGACTCCGGAGTACGATACAGACTGACCAACAGCACGGTTGCCAGCGTCGCGCCTTCCATCGCCACCCACATGATGCCCATATTATTGGTAGTCAACACCAAGTACATGGCCAGCATAAAACCTTGAAACATCGAATGATACAGTTTCAAACGATTGTCGCTGAGCTTGCCGATGTCCTTTTCATGTTCCATATACGGCGATGAAAATATCGATGTGGTGAAGCCGACAAAGGCAGTCAGCACAATCAAATACACATTGAACGGATCGATTAAAAAAGCCTTGCCCGATGAAACAATCGTACCCTGGTTAAGCACGTTAATCGCCAGCCAAATAGTCGCCAACAAGCAAATGCCGTTGAACCGGACGTTGAGCTTTCCGGTGTCTTCCCTGTGCCCCGCCAGCGCAAAAAATATAATGCCGACCAACGGTATTAATAAAACCAAATAAGCGGCAATCATTTGTCCACCTCGTGTAATTTGTTCAACAGATCGACATCAAGCGAATCGATACTGGTGCGGATATGCAGGAAAAAAATGCCGAACAGCACCGCAGCCACCAGCACATCGAACGCCACGCCCAACTCAACCACCATCGGCATGCCGTTGGTGGCGACGATGGCCGCGAAAAACAAACCGTTTTCTATCGACATAAAGCCGACTACATGAGCAATAGCCTGCCGATGCGAAATCATCAGCAACATGCCCAGCAACACCACCGAAAGACTGACCGCTAAGGCATTCAACATAACCACCGATGAGGACTGCACAATAGGATGCAATACGTAGTAACTGAATACCATTAAACTGGCTCCGCCCAGCATTACCGCAGTGTTATTTTTTAATGCTTCGATATCCCGATGCATATTCATCCGCAGCACTTCCCGTCTTAACATCCACGGGATAAAAATGACTTTCAGCACTAAAGTCAGCACGGCTGAAATATAGAGGTGATGGTTATTCAAGCTGTACGCCGCCAAACCTGTCGTCAGCGTTAATAAAAAACCCTGCATCGCAAACACGAAGATCAGCCGCAGCAATCTCCCCTGCCCTAACATAAGGAACGAAGTCAGCCCCACCAACGCGGCCATTGACAGAATGGCCTGGGTATAAAAATCCAGTTGTTCGATGTTCATGAGCGAGACGCCTCCAAAATAATATCGTTCAGGAACATTGTAGGCCGGAATAAGGCCACCCAAGCGTAGCGCGCGGTGGTGTTTCCGGCGAAATACGGGAGGTGTTCGCCGGAAACGCCGGCTCTCGCTATCGCTCGAACCGGCTTATTCCGGCCTACAGAGCGGGCTTCTTCATTTTTCATGTTCATCTCGCCGCCTCCAAAATAATGTGGCTCAACATCCCCAGCAACCCCAACAAATAGGCGAAACTCAAAAATTCCTGCACCCGGAACAGACGCATCTTTGCCACCAGCGTTTCCGCTATCGCCAGAAAAACCGCCAATAACGCAAGCTTGCCGATAATAACCAGCAATCCGTAGCCTAACGCTTCGATGCCAAAGCTTTCAGCGATACCCCAAGGAAAAAAGATGTTGGCAATTAATACCCCATACAGCATCAGCTTTAACTGGCTTGCCCATTCGATCAAGGCCAGATGACGACCGCTGTACTCAAGAATCATCGCCTCATGGATCATGGTCAATTCCAGATGCGTCGCCGGATTATCGACCGGAATACGGCCGGTTTCGGCGATAGCAACCAGAACCAAGGCCGATAAAGCAAACACAAACGAAGGTCGCAAAACCAAGCCTTCATTGAGCACATGGCTTATAGCAAAGGATAAATTAGTCGTTGAGGCGGTCATGGTCAGGGTGAAAATAGCCATCAACATCGCAGGCTCCGCCATTGACGAAATAGTCATTTCCCGCGATGAGCCCATGCCGCCGAATGCGGTACCGATGTCGAGGCCTGCCAGCGCCAGAAAAAACCGGGCAAAGGCGAAAAAGCCCACCATCACAATCACATCGGCGCTGGCCGAAGTCGGTAAATCAACGGCAATCAACGGCACAACGGTTGCCGCCAACACCGTTGCCGAAAAAATAATGTACGGCGCTTTGATAAATAACCAGGAAGCCTGTTCCGAGACGACGGGTTGCTTATGGGTTAATTTAAACAAATCCCGATAAGGCTGAAAAACGGAAGGCGCTTTGCGATTTTGCAATCGGCATTTGCAGCATTTGATCCAACCCGCCAATAACGGCGCCAATACGACAAACAATATGGTTTGTAAAATAGCTATTAACCAGCTCATCAGCTAACCATCCATAACATAATAATTAACGTCACAAACGAATAGCCAAGATAGACGCGGATGTTTCCGGTTTGAATGCGCCCCACCAGTTTGGCTAAATTGTTTACCCCTTGTTCTATCGGATGGTACAAATGCGGCCAACTGTGGTCCTGAATCCGCAAATGATAATGAACCGCCGCCACATCCTGATCCATTGCGCCGCGCATGTCCTTGTCGATCTGTTCGTCAATAATCCAGACCTTGGCGAAAATCCGCCGGAACGGCATGGTAAAAGCGCTGCTGCTGTATTGCATGCGGTGCGTTAAGCCGCCGAAACCGCAATCCCAGGTTTCGGCTGTACGGATGGCTGTCGATGGATTGCGACGCAAATACCAAAAACTGACGCAACCGGCAATCAACGCGCCGACCAGCACCAACGGCGGAGCATAAGAAGCTTGGCTGACCGATACCGGTGCCAGCCATAACCACCCCAAAGCGGCGTCATTCGGCAATGTCTGGCCCAATAATTGCCCGGCAACGCTATTGATCAAGCCGATTATCAGGCCCGGAAAAATCCCGAACAAAAAGCACAATCCGGCCAATAGAGAAGAACCGGCCAACATGCCTTTATCCTGGATCTCATGCGCGTTCTCGCAATGATGCGAACGGGGCAGGCCCAAAAAGATCAGGCCGAATACCTTGACGAAACAGGCAGCGGCTAATGCCGCGGTCAATGCCAACGCAGCGGCGGCGACCGGTATCAAGCTGCGCAATACGCCATTGTCCAGTACATCGACCTGCAATGCGGTCTGAAAAGCCAGCCATTCCGAAACGAAACCGTTAAACAACGGTAGTGAAGAAATACTCATGCAACCGATTAAAAACAACATGCTGGTTTTCGGCATCTTTTTAATCAGGCCGCCCATCATGTCGATATTTAACTGATGGGTTTGATGATGAATAATACCCGCGCCCAAAAACAGCAGATTCTTGAACAATGCATGATTGAACGCATGAAACAACGCCGCCAACAAACCCAGCGCCGCCAGTTGCGGATGACCGTTGGCCATGAAGATCATCGACAGCCCCAGCACCATAAAAATAATGCCGATATTTTCGACCGAACTGTAGGCCAAAAGGCGTTTTAGATTAGTCTGCATCATCGCATATAAAATGCCGCCCAACGCCGAAACAGTGCCCAATATCAGCAATACCACGCCCCATTGCCAATGCACATCGCCCAGCAAATCAAAGCAAAAACGAATCAGTCCGTAGAGTGCGACTTTAAGCATCACCCCGCTCATCAACGCGGAAATATGCGAAGGCGCAACCGGATGCGCTTCCGGCAACCAGACATGCACCGGAAAAATTCCGGCCTTCATGCCGAAACCCAACAGCGCCCACATAAAGGCAATGCTTGCCCAGGTTGTCGACACGTTCGCCTTACGCAACGCGTCAAAAGTAAAGCCGTCCGAAAATCCAGCCAAGACGCCAAAGCCTAAAATAATGGCTAATGCGCCGACCTCCGCCATCAACAAATAAATAAAGGCAGCGCGACGATTGGCGGAGTTTTCATGCTGAAATGCCACCAGGAAATAACTGGCAACCGACATCAATTCCCAGGCAATCATGAAAAAAAAGGCATCGTCAGCCAACAGCACCAACAGCATCCCGGCAACAAACAATCCGGTAAACAAGCCTAAAACTGCAAAAGGATGCTGGCTTTCATCGTAACTATTAACATAGCCCGGTCCGTAAAGACTGACTGAGCTCACCGCAATACCGATGATTAAAAAGAAAAAGCCCGACAAGCAATCAAAACGAACATGCCAGGGCAGCCAAGGCAACCCTAAGCTAAGCTGATCGGTAACCACCGTCTTACCTATCAACACGCTCAACCCGGCCAATATCGCGAACACACCGGACAAACCCAGTAAAACAAATACCGCTTTCCGCAATAAAAAAGGAAAACGGTGTTCTTCCAGATAGGGTGCAATAAGGGACTGACAGCGCTCGCTGCGTCTTGGAAGTTTGTTAAACATGTACTGGCTAAACTCCAGTACATGTTGGCGCTGATGCATCATCAAGCCCAGCAAGCCGGAAAAAAAACTTAGCAGAACGGCACTATAAGCTAATACAAGAATCATGGAATTCTCACTCTAGTTGGTAAACACGCTTCGACACACTGTTACAGCGCTATTGGAGTGCAAGCTTTGCTTGCCTTGAACACCTTTAGAGATACTCTTACACCCCATAATGATCGCTTTTACGGCGGCTCATGTTGTTTCGCTTCATTCTGCGTACTGCTAAAGGGTGTTCAGAGAAAGTATCATGATACTCCATCCCGAAAAACTTGCATTGTCCGCCCTGCCCTTCATAGTTATGCTGAAAATCGTGAATAAACTCCATCACGGTATGATCGATCAGGTAGGCATTGTTCAATTGAAAAATAACCGTTTTGCCTTTTTCCAGATTGGCTAAAGCAGTCTTCAACGACATAAAGTTAGAGAAAATCGCCGCGCCGACTATCGAGACCACAACAGAGTCGGCACCTTTCGGTTCAATCACAAAATGAATCTTGAACAGGTTATTCGGCCTGACACCGCGCAGCATATGGATAGTAAACTTGGCGAGAATACCGATACCGACGCCTACCAATAAATCGGTCGCCAACACACCGATAATGGTCACCACGAACATAAACAACTGTTCTTTGCCCACTCCCATGACTTTAGCGAACTCTTTGGGCGAAGCCAGGCGAAAACCGGTATAAACCAGCAATGCCGCCAGTGCGGCCAAAGGAATGCTATGAATCAAGCGCGGAAACAACACCACGAACAACAACAAAAACACGCCGTGAAAAAAGTTGGCCCATTGGGTTTTTGCGCCGTTGTTTACGTTAGCCGAGCTACGCACGATCTCGGCAATCATCGGCAAGCCGCCGACTAAACCGGCGACCAGATTGCCGACACCGACCGCGGCTAAGTCGCGATCAAGATTGGAATGGCGTTTATAGGGGTCAAGCTTGTCGACCGCCATGGCGCTGAGTAAGCTCTCCAAACTGCCGACCAGACTGATGCTGATCACGGCTTCCCAGAACGCTAATGTGGCGATTTTTGAAAAGTCCGGAAAATAAAAACTGGACATGAAGTTTTCGGAAATCGCAACCAGAAACTTCGGACCGACGGTTTCTTCATGATGCGGTAAAAAATGCGCATCCGGCAGGAACAAATACATGTGTTCATGTTCCAAATCAAAATATCTCGCCAAGCCCATGCCGGCCAACACCACAATAAGCGGCGCAGGGATCATCTTTAAAGTCGGGTTCTTTATGACTGACCAAATAATCAATATTATCAAGCCGGTAAAACCGATAATGGCAATTTCATGATTAAGATTCAGAAGGCTATGCGGGATTTGCGCGATAGTCGAAAACAGGCTGCTGCCTTTTTCCGGCGTAGTTCCCAACATGACATGGATCTGTTTAGCCATAATAATGATGCCGATAGCCGCCAACATGCCATGCACCACCGATGCCGGGAAAAACGAACTTAACCGTCCGGCTTTAAACACGCCCATTAAAATTTGTAATACGCTGGCAACCACGATGGCCGCCAAGGCATAACGGTAGCCCGCCATTGCATCGCCTTCGCCCAGTTCCTGCACTGCACTGAGCACCACCACGATCAGTCCGGCAGCCGGGCCATTAATGGTTATAAACGATCCGTTGATACGCGAAACCAGCATCCCGCCGATAATAGCCGTGATAATACCGGCCGACGGAGGGAAACCGGAAGCCATCGAAATACCCAAACACAGCGGCAGGGCAATAAGAAAAACCAGAAAACCGGACAGCAAATCGCTGCGCCAGTTTTCTTTTAAATCGGCTAAACCAAACTTTGGCAACCTTTGCAGGGATGGTTCACTCATAACAAATCCTCGTAATTATAAAATGCTAACGAGTTACAAGCGATAACCGTGCCAACTGATTTTTTGTTTATAATATATTGATGTAAAATGAATTTATTCAATTGTAAGACTGAAAATAAAGAATCGTAGTGTGCAAAACAACCGATCGGTTGTTGTTTTGCACCGGTGCAGAAAAAACTATCCGCTGCTTATCCTGATTGACCACGCGGCTCTACAAAGCAGGGCCTTTCTGTAATAATCCGTCATCCAACAACACTTAACATTTGCATGATCTTACCCCCTCAAGCCGCCGCCGAGTATCAATCCGGCCAACAGATCGCCGAATGCCGTTACCTGCCGCTCGACAGAGAGGCTATGCGCGAAGCATTACGCCAACAACTGAATGATGATTTGTTGTATCGCATGCTCATCGAAGAGCGTCCGCACCAATTCGCCGAAGCTTTAGTTGTTGTCGCTGAAAGCGCCATACGCAGCCAACGCGACATTATTAGCGCCATAGAAAGCGTTATCGCTATGCCCGCTTATCAGCAACGCGTTCTGGCTTACGCGCCCGGCACGGCGCGCTTTATTCCCAAAGCGCACGGCGTTTTTTTCGGCTACGACTTTCATTTAAGTCCTAAAGGTCCGCAATTAATTGAGATCAACAGCAATGCCGGAGGCGCGTTGTTGAATGCCATCCTGATTCGGGCGCAAACAGCCTGTTGTGATTCGGCTGAACTGAATGCGGCTGCCGCTCAAAATCCGGAACAGGCTTTTATGGCGATGTTTCTTGAAGAATGGCAAGCCGAACGCGGCTTTCAGCCCTTACATTCAATCGCTATCGTCGATGAAAATCCGTTCAGCCAATTCATGCTGCCGGAATTTCTATTGTTCAAAAAACTGTTCGAACAACACCATATCAATACCGTTATTTGCGATCCTGCCGAGCTTGATTACCGCGATGGAGCGCTTTGGCATGGCGATAGGCCTATCGATCTCGTTTACAACCGTTTGACCGACTTCGGCTTGGAAGCCGGAGCGCTAAAACCATTGCGCGAAGCCTACTTGGCTGAAGCCGTCGTAGTCACGCCCCACCCGAGAGCCCATGCGCTATACGCAGATAAAAGAAATCTGGCGGTATTGACCGATGAAACCGCGTTGCGGGAGTTGGGGGTTGCCGCCGAAACCAGGGCGCTACTGCTTGGCGGCATCGCCCATACCGATTGCGTGCATAAGGAAGACGCAGAAGCCTTGTGGGCCGCGCGCAAACAGCTGTTTTTCAAACCGGCCAAAGGCTACGGCAGCAAAGCCGCATACCGGGGCGACGGAGTGACCAAACGGGTGTTCGGCGAGATTGTTCTACAGGGGAATTATGTGGCGCAAGCCTTGGTCAGGCCTACCGAGCGGCAATTGAAAGTGGAAAATGAAATGATCGATCTTAAGCTCGATCTGAGACAGTATGTTTACAAAGGACAAACGCAGTTGACCAGCGCCCGTTTATATCAGGGACAAACCACCAACTTTCGCACGCCGGGCAGCGGCTTTGCCGGGGTTGCGACGATTGCGGGCGATGACAAGGGCGACCGCTCGGCCGCCCTTGCGCTCACTTAATCAAGAGCCAGGTTCTTTAAATAATCCCGGAAATCGGCCTTCAACTCGTCATGCTCCAGACCGTATTCAACGGTAGCCTGTAAATAACCGAGTTTTGATCCGCAATCGTAACGTTTGCCTTCAAACTCATAGGCTAAGACCTGTTCATCGGTCATCAATGCGGCAATCGCATCGGTCAGCTGAATTTCGCCACCGGCGCCGCGTTCCGTTGTTTCAATCTTTTCAAAGATCGCAGGCGTTAAAATATAGCGTCCGACTACGCCGAGATTCGACGGAGCCCGTTCAGGGGCGGGCTTTTCGATAATCATTTCAACCCGGCCTACCGATGGCGATACTTCCTTGGTTTTGACAATGCCGTACTTATCGGTTTCCTGGGGATTTACCCGCTCTACGCCTAATATGCTGCACTGATTATTATTGTATTGTTCGACCATTTGGCTCATGCAGCCATCGCCGTGACGATTGGTAACCAAGTCGTCGGCCAGGATAATGGCAAACGGTTCGTCGCCGACGACAGACTTGGCGCAAAGCACCGCGTGACCCAGTCCCAACGCCTCCGGCTGACGAATGAATACAAACGACACATTCGGCGGCACCATGCCCCGGACCATTTTCAATATTTCAGTCTTGCCGCGGATAGTCAGCTCATTTTCCAGCTCATAAGCCTTGTCAAAGTGATCCATGATGACATTTTTGGTACGGCCGGTGACAAAAATCATGGTATCAATGCCCGCCGCTACCGCTTCTTCAACGCAGTACTGAATCAAGGGCTTGTCCACAACCGGCAACATTTCCTTGGGGCTGGCTTTGGTGGCGGGTAAAAAGCGGGTTCCGAGACCCGCAACAGGAAAAACTGCTTTTCTTATTTTTTGATTCATCTGAGACATTCTCGACAATACAGATCATTAAAAATCAGATGCTGAATGCAGCATTTGATCATCCCTGCCCTCTTTAAAGAGCGTTTTTTGGGCGGCGAAACCACCCCTCTATTTTCATTTTACGCTAAAAAATTTTCAACCAGCGCCGTAAAGGCATCCGCTTGTTGTACATGCAGCCAATGCCCGGCGTCGGCTACGGTGTTGAAAGCCGCCCCCGGAAATAATGAGTTTATATCTTCAGGCTTAACGAAGTCTGAATCGCCCCCGGCGATAAACAAGGCTTTGCCGGTAAATGGCGCTAAATGATCGGCATTGGGAAAAGCGGCGATATTGGCGGCGGTTCGCTGAAAAATATCCAGATCGAGCCGCCAGCCGTATTTGCCGTCGTTTAAAATAAGATTTTGCAATAAAAACTGCCGATAACTCAGCTCGGGGATGCGCGGTGCAAGCAGTGTTTCGGCCTGTTTACGGTTGCTGATTTCAGCCAGCGGCAGCGCTTTTAAGGCCAGCACGGTGTTATCGAAACTGTGTGCGTAGCTGACCGGGGCAATATCGGCCACAATCAGTTTATTGACTCTGTGCGCCGTCGTCAGCGCAAACCACATGGACACTTTGCCGCCCATGCTGTGCCCCAACAAACTGGCGGTTTCCAAACCGCGGTCATCGATAAAGCGCAACAAATCGGCGCTCATGGCCGGATAATCCATTACCGGATGATGCGCCGATGCGCCGTGATTGCGCAGGTCCGGCACATAAACATGAAATCGGGCGGACAGTCTTTGAGCTATCTGCCGCCAGTTACGCGACGAGGCAAAAAAGCCGTGCAGGATAATCAGCGGGCTGTTATCCGGGTCGCCTAATTCCTCGAAAGCCAGTTCCAGGGTTCCCATTAGGCAAAGTCGAATAATGCGCCCATCAAACCGCCGAAAATACCGCCCCAAACCACCAGCCAACCCAGATGCTGACGGATAATAGCTTGAACCATTTCCTTGACCAGCTGCGGGGTTAATTCATTGAGACGCTTGTCGATCACCGATTCTATTTTACCGACAATGTCGCCGCCGATTTTGTGCGCATCCAAGCCCTGCTTTAATGCGGCTTTAAAGCGGTCGGATTCGACCATTTCGGTCAGGGTGATTTTCATTTTTTCGGTAAACGGCTCTTTTAACGGCGCCAGCGCTTCTTCGCCGCCCATCATCAACAACATGCCGCCGAAAGAAGAACCCATAATCGAAGACACCAAGCCTTCGTAAACCTTGTCATAATCGACTGCATTCAACAAAGGCTCCAGATTCAGCAGGTTTTTGCCTTGTTGTTCCTCGTTTTCAATAAACTGTTCGATATTGTTTGCGGTAAAAAACTGCACCATCATCAGCTGCTTGATCGACAGTTTAAACTCTTCAAACCGGGCCGGTATAACGCCTGAACCGTATAAATAAGGCACTTTTTCGAACAGCATGTAAATAGCCAGCCAATTGGTAATGGCTCCGGAAAGAGCGAAAAAACCGATGGATTTGATTAACTCCGGTTGTACAGGACTCACATAGCCGATAGCGATGACGACAACCGATAGGAAGTTGGTCATAAAGCTTTTATTTAAAAATTGTTCTTTCATCGTTTCTTGATAAATAAATCAGTGATAGTGCCTTCCATCATTTCCGCTGAAAAGCCCAGGGTTTCGGCCAAGGTGGGATGCGCATGAACCGTTAAGGCCAAATCTTCAACAGCCGCGCCCATCTCCAACGCCAATACGGCTTCGGCAATCAATTCCCCGGCGTTAGTGCCGACGATGCCTGCGCCGAGAATACGCCCGCTTTGTTTGTCGGAAAGCAATTTAGTCACGCCTTCTTTGCGCCCGATGCTTAATGACCGACCGCTGGCCGCCCACGGGAAAGCGGCTTTCTCATAAGCGATGCCTTGCGATTTGGCGGCATTTTCAGTCAAGCCCATCCAGGCGATTTCAGGATCGGTATACGCGACGGAAGGGATGGTCAAAGCCCGCCACTCGGTCGCCATGCCGGCAATTGCTTCGGCCGCTATCTTGCCTTCGTGGGACGCTTTGTGCGCCAGCATCGGGTTGCCCGTCACATCGCCTATTGCGAAAATATGCTTTACGTTACTGCGCTGTTGTGTATCGACGCTGATAAAACCGCGCTCATCGATGTTGACTCCGGCTTTGTCGGCATCGATCAAATGGCCGTTGGGGCGTCTGCCCACTGCGACCAGCACTTTATCGAACACCTCGGTTTCGGGGGCGGATTTGCCGTCGAAGCTGACTTTCAAGCCTTCCGGCAAGGCTTCAATCTGCGTTACCTGGGTTTCCAGGAAAATATTGGCGTATTGTTTTTTGATCCGCTGCATTAACGGTCTGACCAGATCCTTGTCGCAACCGGGGATAATCTGATCCTGCATTTCAACCACGGTGATTTTGCTGCCCAGCGCGTTATAAACGGTCGCCATTTCCAGACCGATGATGCCGCCGCCGATAATCAACAGTTTATTCGGGATGCTCTCAAGATTCAGCGCATCGGTGGAATCCATCAGCCGAGGGTCGTCATTGGGAAACGACGGTATTTTTACCGGCCGGGAGCCGACCGCAATAACGGCTTGCGCAAACTCGATGGTCCGGGTGTCGTCACCGTCTTCAACCAACACCTGGGTGTCGGAAATAAAACGGCCGATGCCTTTAACAACCGTTACATTGCGCTGCTTTGCCAAGGCCGAAAGGCCTGCGGTTAGCTGCGAACTGATGTTGTCTTTCCAGGCCCGCAGTTTTTCCAAGTCAATGCCGGGGTCGGAAAAACTGATCCCGGCCGGATTGATTTCTTTGGCTTCATTGAGCACCGCCGCCACATGCAGCAGGGTTTTTGAGGGGATGCAACCGACATTTAAACAAACGCCGCCCAAGACCGGATAACGCTCGACCAAAGTGACCTGTTTACCTAAATCGGCTGCGCGAAATGCCGCTGTGTAGCCGCCAGGGCCGCCGCCCAGCACCAGAACTTCTGTTTTCAATTGCACACCTTAGATTCAACTCATTAAGAGAGATCGACAATTATCGGAACCTTGAGTTTGGCTTTCATAGCCGGGGCGACTGGATCGTCGATCATGATGGGTTAGGTTGTGATAGCGCAACCTAACATTTGTCTTAGGTTTCGACCGCTACGAAACCTTCTGTTCGGCTTCTTTAATACCTTCAACCGACCATAATTTCTCAAGCTGATAAAACTCGCGGGCCTGAGCGTTCATGGCATGGACAATCACGTCGCCCAAATCCAGCAATACCCAGTCCGAACCCAGATCGCCTTCCATGCCTAAAGGTTTAACGCCGTTTTCTTTTAGCTTTTCCGATACGTATTCGCATAACGACTTCAGGTGACGATCCGAAGTACCGGTGACCACCACCATATAATCGGTAAAACTGGTTTTACCGCGAACGTCGAGTGTCGTTATGTGTTGCCCTTTGCGTTCATCCAAAACATCCTGGACAATTTTCAATATTTGTTCTGCTTGCATTCAAATTCCTAGTGTAAATAATGAGATCAATGTGTCTCGTAAAGCTTGTGTTGCTTGATGTATTCTATGACAGCGTCAGGCAATAAAAAACCTGGATTTAGTTTTCTTGCAATCATGTCCCTGATAGCCGTTGCCGAAATATCCAATGGGGTGACTTGCTGAAAACATAATTTTCCTGCGATAGCTTGCGTTAGTTCGTTAATGGTGCCCGCCAAGCGGGCTTTAAAAAAATCATCGAGCGCCGGTATTTCAAAGCCCGGCCGGGTCAACACCACGATATGCGCATAGTCGAATAACCGCTGCCATTGATGCCAGCCGGTTAAGTGCTTGAACGCATCGGCGCCGATAAACAACAATAAAGGTTCGCTTGGAAACTCCTGCCTCAAAGACGCCAGGGTATCGACCATATACGACGGCGCGTGATGCAGATCGTACCTGTTCAATTCTCGGCTATCGATCTTTAACCCCGATTGGTTTTTTATCGCCAGTTCCAACATTTGCAGCCGCATGTCGGCTGTGACAGCAGGCTGTTCGCGATGCGGCGGATTAGCGCAGGGAATCAACCGGACTTCATCCAATCCGAAGATGTCCTTAACCTCAAGCGCCGAACGTAAATGACCGTAGTGAACGGGGTCGAAGGTGCCGCCGAAAATGCCGATCATTTATTGCCGGATATGGCCGTCGCCAAGAACGATGTATTTCAATGAGGTCAGGCCTTTTAAACCCACCGGCCCTCTGGCATGCAGCTTGTCGGTGCTGATGCCGATTTCCGCGCCCAAGCCGTATTCGAAGCCGTCGGCAAAGCGGGTCGAGGCATTCACCATCACTGAACTGGAATCCACTTCCCGCAAGAATCGACGAGCCAAGGTGTAATCTTCAGTCACAATCGCTTCGGTATGGCCTGAGCTGTGCTGATTGATATGTGCCATCGCTTCATCGATGCCGTCGACAATCCTGATCGATAAAATCGGCGCCAGATATTCGGTGTCCCAGTCTTCCTCGGTCGCTCTGATGCAGCTTGGAATCAGGGAACAGGTTTTAAGGCAGCCGCGTAATTCGACGCCTTTTTCGATATATTTTTCAGCCAGCGGCGGCAATACTTTGGCGGCGATGCTCTCGGCAACCAGCAGGGTTTCCATCGCATTGCAAACACCGTAGCGATGGGTTTTGGCGTTGACGGCAATCTTAATCGCTTTGTCGATGTCGGCTTTGGCGTCGATATAAACATGGCAGATGCCATCCAGATGTTTGATCACGGGGATTGTTGCGTCTTTGGAAATGCGCTCGATCAAGCTTTTGCCGCCGCGCGGTACGATCACATCGACGTATTGATTCATAGTGATCAGCTCGCCCACCGCTGCACGATCCGCAGTCGCTACGATTTGCACCGCTTCGACCGGCAAATCGGCCGCTTCCAGACCTTGTGAAATACAGGCTGCAATTGCCTGATTGGAATGTATGGATTCCGAGCCGCCTCTTAAAATACAGGCATTGCCGGATTTAAGGCAAAGAGCCGCCGCATCGACGGTCACATTGGGGCGGGATTCGTAAATAATGCCGATCACGCCCAATGGCACGCGCATTTGGCCGACTTGTATGCCGCTGGGCCGGTAGCTTAAATCGCTGATTTCGCCGACCGGATCGGGTAACGCGGCGACCTGTCTTAATCCTTCAACCATCGTTTGAATACCGGACGGCTTTAATTCCAGCCTGTCCAGCGAGGCCGCATCCAGGCCATTTTTCTTAGCCGCCTCAAGATCCTTGCGGTTTTCCGCTATCAACAGTTCGCGGCTGTTTTCAAGCGCTTCGGCGATTTTCAGTAAGGCCAGGTTTTTTTTGCCCGACTCGGTACGGCTTATCTCCCGCCCCGCTTTTCTGGCCTGCCTGCCAAGCGTTTTCATGTATTCTTTAATATCCACTCTATTCTCATTAACCGGATCAATGTTGCAATGTTGGGCGCAATTATATCGTTTAATGCGGCTTTTTGACAGTCTTTAACGGTAACAACTATCGGATATTAAACAGTTTTATGAGTCGGCATAGCCGTAATGGGAGCGATTAACGGAAGCTGCAGCAGATTAATTGGCACTATTTTCAACCGTGCGGCCATTAAAATTTCAAACAAAAAAAGGGCGGAATGCTCCGCCCTTCTCTGACTGTATTGAAACTATTGGCCGGCGGCTTTGATATGCTCTACAGCGGCTTCAGCATGCTTAGTGGCCACGTCTGCATGTCCCAAATTACCGTGATCGATTGATTCTTGCAGTTCCTTGGCGGCAGCATCCAAATGCCCTTTGGGTATGCTCTTGGCTACTATGGCGGCGGCCAAGGTGTGTTCCATCGCCAATTTCGCGTGTTCGACCAAGGCTTCAGACTTCCCGTCTTTACCCTCGGCAACCGCTGCACTGGCGTGTTCCAGCGCTGCCTTAGCATGATCTTCGGCGAGAACCTCAGTATTTAGAAAAATGCCTAGCAATAACAATAAACCTGCAAATGCAATTATTGATTTTTTCATGATTTTGCCCTCATTAAAGTGTAGGTGATAACCTTTCTGAAAAAGAAACCAACCGACAAAAGCATGGAAGCCCAAATCTCTTGTCAATTGCATGCTAAACCCGTTCAACCTAAAAATTTAGGTATATGTTTAAAGCCATGACAGGATAGGCGGGGCTGATTTTTTATACAATTAGTAGAATTACCTAACTGATGTTACGCACGCATTCTGATAAATAAAGCGTAGTCCACGAAAGGCACAAAAAGCAAAGTGGGTATACAAAGGAGAACAAAGACGTAAAAAACAAAGCGCGTCCCTCTCCTGTCCGTCATGCCTGTATCAAGTCACATACCGGTCATGAGCGTTGTCAAAAGGAATGTGGCTAAATGCTTGGCATTACATCGTTAACCGAGAAATATTTTTTCGTGTCTTTCGTGCTTTTCGTGGACAATGCGTAACATCAGTTACTTAATGTTGCGCGCTGCTGGTGCATTTGATAATGCAGGACGTTCAACTCAATCTTGGCAATCGAAGCTCTTGATGCCGCGAACGTCCGATTGTTAAATTAAGGAATGAGCAATAATTTGACGTACTCCGGCTATTGGCAGTTTTCTCAAGTTATTTCATGAACGTTCCGAAGAGACATATCCTGTCAACTATCAACATAATAGAAACAATCTATTACTTTGCCGCCGTATTGTGACCGTACAGTTACATACGTATAATCTTTAGTCATTGGAAATAGACTACCACCACTGCTTTATAGCGATAGGCTCAGGAAGATGAGCCAAATATTTATTTGGTATTTTATTTCGACCGTTTATTTGTCAGCATTGCTATTTTTTAGTATTGCTAACGCCGCGAGATCAAAGCTGATCTCCAATAGTTTCATGTACCTCCTCGTAGTGTGAAAGTTCAGAGCTATCCAGTATCTGTACATTTTTCCTCCCTTTGCCTTTTGGCACTGGGAGGTTTTTTTTGCCTCCCTTCTATGCCGTCTATCCTCGGCGATCCGATAATCCGGCGATCCAATCCTGAACTCTTTCAGTCGCTTTATGCACTAAATCAATAAAGCCGATGATTGCACCGGCCGCATCCGGCGTTTTAGTGGGCTGTTGGAGATAAAATTCCTGCGTAGCGACTTTCTGTTTATCGTTATCCGAATAAGCTTCCACGGAGAAGCGCAACACCACCCGAGCCCGGTCAGGCGCATCGAATTGCTGTTCAAAATCCTGTAGCCTAATTATCAAGGCGTAATCCCGAGCTTTGCCGCTTAAATGCAGCAACTGCTCAAACATCTCCGGCGGCGAGGCAATCCAGCGATCCAAACCGTAGAATCTGACTTGCGAGGGCGAGGCAAAAAGCAATCGATAGCGGATACGATTATCCCAAAGCCAAGTCGGCGCATTGATGCTAACCGACGCTTTACCCTGGTCCGTCGCTGTCGATACCGATGCGCCAAAATCATGCAGCACGGGTTGTTTGGCAGGAACGCTGCAACCTGCGCTAAAAAAAACCAAGCAGCCGATCAATAAGCATCTCATTGCTGTTCCTTATAGCCCGGCTCGCCCGGACCTGCATCTCGTTGAGTTGGCCCCAGCAGTAATTCCTGCGGATTATTTTCCAGCATCGTGGCGACTCTTTTTACCTGTTGCGTTGTCGATTGCAATTCTGTCAGCAGCTTGTTCACTTTCGGTAACGTGGTCTGCTCCAACGCATCGCCGGTATTTTTTCCGCTATCGACAAGGTTCCCCGCTTTTGCGCTGAGATTTTGCACGTCCCTGGTTAATCGCTGTAAGTCGTTAGCCAAGGTATCGATATTGTTCAGGGTTTTTCGAGCGTCCGTGGTCAACGCAGGAACACCGGCCAGCGCCTTATCAACGCTTTTTTGCAATTCGGACAGTTTGTCGGTCAGCGTTTTCAGGTTGCTTAAAATACCGCCGATATTTTTTTCATTTTCATCGTTTAATAACGAGCTAAGCCGCTGCATTAAATGGTCGGCTTTATGCAAAAGTTCTTCTCCGGAATCCATCAGCTTGTCGGTCAATGACGGCACCAAAGGAATACGGATCATGGCATTATCTCCCGGCGGCAACTCTTCGGAAATAGTGCCGGAATCTTCCAATTGAATCTGGGTTAATCCGGTGACGCCCTTTAAGCGCAAGGTCGCGTAAACGCCTTTAGTCAGCACGATTTTTTTGTCGACTTCAATCGGCACCAGGATGGTGCCTGAATCCAGGGGGTCGAACTGAACATTAAGCACCTTTCCCACCGAAATGCCCCGGTAAAAAACCGTAGATTCTGGATTAAGGCCGGAAACGGAAGCCCTGGTTGAAATAACGTAGAGATTGCGTTCCTGATTCATGGTGCCAATCCAGAAAATAATCGCCGTGGATGCCGTCACCAACGCAATCAAAAACAGACCGGTAATCAGTGCGTGATTTTCTCTACCCATGCGCAGTCTCCTGATACTGAAATACCCGTTTAGCACGTTTATTATGAAAAAATTCCTCTACAAAGGGATGTTTGCAGTCTAAAACAGAAGCCAGCGTTCCAAAAGCGACTAGCTTATTATCGGCCAGCACGGCAACCTTGGTACACAAATCTCTCAATATATCCAAGTCATGCGTCACCATGACCACGGTAAAATGAAGATCCTTATGCAGTTCGGATAACAGGCTGACGAGCTCCTCGCTGGAAATAGGATCAAGCCCCGAAGTCGGCTCATCCAGCAACAACAGGCCCGGTTCCAAAGCCATAGTGCGGGCTAGCGCCACCCGCTTGATCATGCCGCCCGATAAATCGGCCGGTTTCAGCCAGGCGTCTCCGGCAGCCAAGCCAACCATCGTCAGCTTCATAAACACGATGCGCGCAATCAATTCCTCATCATCGAAACCCAGCTCACGAAGCGGAAAGGCAATATTCTCAAAAACGTTTAAGACGCTGAATAATGCCCCTTTCTGGAACAGCACGCCGCAGTTGTTACGCAGCCGCCGACCGTGATCGGCATTAGCATTGTTCAAAGATTGGCCCATCACGAACACTTCCCCCTGGCTGGGTGTTTGCAGGCCGATGATTTCGCGCAGCAAAGTCGTTTTTCCGCAACCGGATGCGCCGACCAATCCCAGAATTTCGCCATGCTCCAAGCACAGATTAATATCCTGATGAACCAGCTTTTCCGTACCTTTGTCGGGGTCGCCAAAGCGTGTCCAGACATGCTCCAGCCGTATTGCGCATGAGTGCCCGCTCATGGCATGCCCACATTCATAAACAGAATGGCGAATACCGCATCGACCATAATCACCACGGTAATGGCGGCTACCACCGAGTTAGTCGTCTCATTGCCCAAACTTTCGGTATTGGGCTTGATACGAAAACCAAAATGACAGGCAATCAAGGCAATCATCAAACCGAAGACGGCGCTTTTCAGCAGCCCGATAAACAGGTTAACCAGTGGCACCGCATCCGGCAATTTAAGGAAAAACTGTTGGTAACTGATGTCCAGCGTATTTTGCGCCGAAACCATCCCGCCGATCAGCGCCAGCGCGCTGGTCCAAACGCCTATCAGCGGCAGGACGATAGTCAATGCCATTACCTTGGGCTGGATCAGGCGCAAGGAATGGGAGATACCCATCGCCGAGAGTGCATCGAGTTCCTCGGTAACCCGCATGATGCCGATTTGCGCGGTCATTGCCGAACCGGAGCGACCCGCAACCAGAATCGCCGCCAATAACGGTCCTAACTCACGAATGACGCTCAAGCCCAGAATATCGATGATATAAATCTCCGCCCCGAAAATCCTCAATTGCAACGCCGACAAATAACTGAGCACGATGCCGATCAAAAAGCCCACCAGCGCCGTAATACCTAAAGCCCGAACCCCCGATTCATAAATCGTAATGGAAATTTCCGACCAGGGAATGTCGCCCGGATGCAGCAGCAGATAGCCTATATCCAAAAATAGTTGACCCAATAAAGTCACCAGTTGCAGCAACTGTCCCCAAAAGTTGGCGAGCTGTTGATAGCCGTATTTAATAATCAGGCTTGAATTGGAACCGGCCGGTTTGGAGGCGGGAGTTTTCTGGGCTTGCCAAAGGTCGAACAAACGCTGATGTTCCGGTTTCATCCGCACCGTCGCCGGCAGTTGTTTTCCCCAGGCTTTCCAGATAATCAAGGCGCCGCCGCTGTCGAGCACCTCTATCGAGCTCATGTCCCATTGCCTGTTTTTATTGGCGGCGTACGAGCCGATTTTCCGGGGCAGTTCGGGGGCCGTTACCAGATTGCGCAGATTCCAACTGCCGGATAATTTGACACACGGTTGCCCCGAGTCTTCAACGACTTCCAGTTTGGGCAATGCATCCCGATTGATTGGGGTATCCGTCATAGGCATGTGCTAACGCAGGCAAAGCCTGCACTCCACAGTTGAGCTTGCTTTTTCTTCGTGTCTTGGTGGTGAATCATTAACATTCCAACCAATCAATTTCGGCATCGGAAAAACCGGCCATTTTGCGCAGTTCCCGGTTAAACGGCCCTTTAGGCTTGCCGCCCACATAATATTGATCGATTAACGCCCGATATTTGGCTTCGGCTTCAAAGCCGCGCTGCCGACAAACAAACTTAAACCAATAAGAGCCCAGCTCTACATGTCCTACTTCGTCGGTCAGGATGCGGGTTAAAATGGCCACGCTCGCGGCATCGCCCAACATCTTGAATTTTTCAATCAGCGCAGGCGTTACATCCAGGCCCCGCGCTTCCATGCAGCGGGGAACCATCGCCAATCTGCCCGGCAAATCATCGGCAGTATCTTTGGCATGGTCCCATAAGCCGCTGTGCGCGGGCAGATCGCCGTAATCAACCTGCATAGCCAATAAATGCGTTCTGATTAAGGCAAAATGCTGAGCTTCTTCATCGGCAACACGCAGCCAATCCTGATAAAATTGCTCGGGCATGCCGCGAAAGCGATACAAAATATCCCAGGCCAGATAAATAGCGACGAATTCAACATGAGCAATAGCATGAAAAAAAGCCGCTATACCGTCAGGCGTGGTCAGTTTTCGCCGCGGCATCTGTCGGGGCGCCAATAACTCCGGCTTCTCGGGAAACGTTACCCGCTCAATCGGCAATACCGGCCGCTCCGAGCTCAACGTTAATTCTCCGGTAATGCAAGCTTGCCAAGCCTGATGGGTCAGCGCCAACTTTTCATCGATATTAACCTGACCAAAAAATGCTTCGGCATATTCAAACAAATTTTTCATTATTGTAAAACCATGACCAAAATTTTAGATTTCACGTCGCTGTTTCTCTATTGCCTATTCATTTACTGGCTTTCCGACCAACCGACCCTGCCGGTTCCTGATCTGTTTCCGGTGCAGGATAAAGTTCTCCACGCCGGGGCCTATTTTATAATGGGCGTCTTGGCATGGCGCAGCTTTAAACACCTGCCCAACCGGCCTATTATACTGGCTTTATTCAGTATTACCTTTTGCAGTCTATACGGATTATCCGATGAATGGCATCAGTCTTTTGTCGAAGGCCGCTGTTCTGACATTATCGATTGGCTTGCCGATAGCGGCGGCGCGGGGTTGGCGGTGTTTTTGGTGTATCAGTTGGGTTGGTAGCGAGTGTTTGCCCAGCATTCATTTTATATGGACATCCTAACTTGGCAATTCACACCGTCTTTGATTCTCCGGGCTATTCCACCGGATTTACGATCCGCAGACTCTCGTCGAAAACCAAACCGTTTTGCATGTCCTCGGAATACAAAATAGTGCAATTCGTTTGTAGAGCCGCCGCGACAATCAGGCTGTCCCAATAACTGAGACAATAGCGTCCGCGCAGTTTGCCCGCGATTTGATGTGTTTCCAAGGAAGGTGCAAGCACCCGATAGCGCCGATAAAAGGCTTCGATAATGCGACCCAGTTGAAGCTCGGAAAGCTTCCCTTTTTTGAGCAGATTGACCGAAACCTCTGCGATGACCTGTTCGCTAACCGTGATTCCTCTACTGTGCCGAATAAGATTTTTAGCCTGCTCGTGACGTTTATCATCATCCGGGCGATGAATAAAGGCATAAAGCCAGATATTCGAATCGACAAATTGTCGCTCATCGCTCATGGGCTTGTTCCCGCGTCAACGGCTGAAAATCGTCGAGCACCATAGGATTGTCGAGTAAGTCGGCAATGGCGTCGCGGGACTCAACGGTGCGCTCTTCCATCTCTTCGAGCAACAACAAAACCCGCACCCGTCGTCCATCGACAAGATGCAGAGATTCTGGAACAGGTATGGCGCCCTGGAATAATTGACTCTCAAATTCGATAGCTTGCATGGGGTTGTCTCCTTTTATGAAAGGATTATATGGAATGCCAATCCGAAAGGTACGCACGGCGTACCCTACGGTGCTTTAAATTGAAAAGCTCGTTTATAATACATCGTAGCATCATGATCGAAAAAGCGCCGTCATCTTTGAAATTTTTGATCATCGTTATGATGCATTATGTATCGCTGCCCTCAAATAATCTTGATACACACGGGCAAACTCGATTGAGATCTAACTCCATAAATTGTCAGTGTGGTTACCTTACAATCATCGAAAAATAGACACCCCCACATCAATCCGCAATCTTCAAATTATATTTCCGCACCCGATAACGTAGCGTTTCGCGGGTAGCTCCCAACGCCCTGGCCGCTGCGGTCAGGTTGTTATCCGCCCGTTCCAGAGCGGTCTTGATAATAAAGCAATCCATATCGTCCAGCGCCATGCTGCCGTCCAGAGGCAACCAAATGCCTTGTTCGGTTTGTAGCGCCTCGACGGAAGGCTGTCCCGGTAATTGCAGCCATTGTCCGGGGAAGGTCGGCCCGTCGGAAAATAAGACGCAGCGTTCAATGACGTTACGCAATTCCCTGACGTTGCCCGGCCAATAATGCGCTTTCAGCTTGCTCCATACCGCGTCGGGAATGTCTTTAACCTGACGTCCGGCTTTGGCGTTGTATTCCGCGACAAATAACGGCACCAGTTCGTCCAGATCTTCCACCGCTTCGCGTAGCGGCGGCAAGATCAGCTTGAACACGCTTAAACGGTGATATAAATCGGCGCGAAAGCTACCGTCCAGCGCCATTTTTTCCAGATCGCGGTTGCTGGCGGCAACGATTTGCACATCGACCTGAATTTCCTTTTCTCCGCCCAAGCGCCGGACCTTGTGGTCTTCAATCACTTTGAGCAACTTGGCCTGCAAATCCAGCGGCATTTCGCCGATTTCGTCCATGAACAAGGTGCCTCCGTCGGCCTGTTCGAGCAGGCCGCGATGCCGCCCTGCCGCGCCGGTAAAGGCGCCGGGTTCATGACCGAATAATTCCGATTCCAGCAGTTCCCGCGGCAACGCCGCGCAATTCACTTCAATCATCGGCTGCTGGGCGCGGGAGCCGCCGTAATGCAGTATGCGCGCCGCCAGGCCTTTGCCGGTGCCGCTCTCGCCGCCGATAATCAGGGCGCTGAACGGCACTTGCGTCAATTTTGCCAATAACTGCCGTATGCCCTGCGCTTGCTGGCTATGGCCGACATAGGCATCCGGCGAATAACGCCGATGCCGGTGCTGGGTTTGATCGGCAACCCGTCGCTGAACGGATGCGCTACGCGCGGCGCTGGCGACCAACAGGTCGAGACGCTCCAGGTCGCAGGGTTTTTCCAGGAAATCATAAGCGCCCAGCCGTAATGCCCTGACCGAATCCGGCACATTGCCGTAGCCGGTTAAAAACAGCCATTCGGCATAGGCTCCCGGCACTGTCTTAGCTGCGCCATCCTTGGCGGCGTCGGTATAACGACTCTCTTTTCTGAGCTTTTCCATGAAATCCAGCGCATTACCGTCAGGCAAATTCATATCGGAAAGAATCAGTAGCGGCTCTATTTTTTTCTTCAGCAACAAGTCTTTGGCCTCGCTCAGATTGGTAGCCAGCGCCACTTCCCAACCGGACTGCCGATAATGACGGGATAACTCGGAACCTAACAGTTTTTCATCTTCAATGATGAGCAGGGTTTCTATCATGATTTATCTCTGGCTAGGCATTCGTTAGGCAAGAATATGGATACGCACGCGCCCTGAGTCGGTTGATTGGTGAGGCTGATAGTGCCGCCGACATCTTTGACAAAGCGTTGCACCATCGCCAGTCCCAGCCCGGTGCCGCGTTGACGGCTGGTACGGAACGGCCGGATGCCATGCTCCAACATATCCTTGGAAAAGCCGATGCCGTCATCCTGCACATCGATACGCAGTCCTTGTTGGGAGGTGCGCGCCTTGATACGGATAGTTCCGGGATTACCTTCAAGGGCATCGGCTGCATTCAGTATCAAATTCAACAAGGCCTGCCGTATCCCGCTTTCGGGCAAATGCACCGGCAACGCGCAGGGCGCTTCTATTTCCAAATGCGTCGATTCGGCAATCTGGTAGCGCGTTAACGCTACCAAGTCCTTGATTAACGTCCGCATATCAAAAGCGGTAGCCACTTCCGGCGAATGGCGACTTTGATCGAGCATATCGTTAAGCAATCTGGCCATCCGTTTCAGTTCGGCATTGATCAAGTCCAGTCTTTCCAGTTGGTCTATGTCATCAATTTCACGGCGTAAATTGTTAAAGGCCATTTGAATTCCGGCCAGCGGGTTACGTATTTCATGCGCTAATTCCGCCGCCACTTCGCCTATTGCCGCCAGCCGGTCGGCCCTGGCCAAGCTGTATTGCTGTTCCAGTAAGGCTTGCGTGGCTAACCTGACTTCCTGCTGCAATGATTGGGCGTGTAAACGATTGGCATCTTCCAGTTCCGCGAGGTGCTTAACCATCTCGTTGTAACTGTTAAACACCGGCAACAGCAGCGGATCAAGATGATCGGTGGTGATCGGGGTGAAGTTTTCTTCGGTCAAGCGTTGCAGCAATTCCCGTAAATCATTAAGCGGATGCAGGATTCTGAAGCGTAAAAACAAGACAGCGACAACCAAAATCGCCGTGAATATTGCCAAAGCCATATACAGTTCAGTTTGGGTGTCCCGACTAATGTCTTCCAGTAATTCCTCGCGCTGCAATGCCTCGTTATCCAGCGTTTCGCTCATCAATTTAAGGGCCGTTAACAGGCGATTGTACTTTTCTTCTTTTTTCAGCGCCGACAAATCGATCAGCATGGTTTTGACCGTTTCCAGGCTCGTCCGGGTCGCCGCTGACAAATAGCGATTATCCGTCATTAGCGCATCCATCTCGCTCAGCGTTTTGGTCAGCGCCTCGGGACGCGAACCCGATACCGTCTCGGTCAGATATTCAATCAGCGATTGCTGTAAGCCCACCGAGACATTTTGGATGCGATGCGAGTAGTTCACATAGGAAAAAACCGTTTCAAAGTGATGCACGTTCCGCCAGATCATGCCGCCGAGTATCGCAAGAGCCAGCAACAACAAGCCTAAAAAAGCCAATCCACGCAGCTGGGCAGGACGGTAAAAAATCGGTTTCATCTAAGATTCATGATTGTAATTCAAAGTGCGGGCCGCTTTAATAGGGCGATCCCTTTATAGTCTAATGCTACCATCATCCAGGCGATCAGCTAAACGCGGAGGAGCATTCATTGGCAGCCTACAGTTGGTTTTAGTCCCTGTCATATATTTTGATTACCCATTCATAAAACCATGCCGGTCGAAACAGCACGACGTAAATCAATACGATAGGTGTAATAGGAATGGGGCCAATCTCGACAATTGAGATAACAATGAGAGCAAGAACACAAAGAATACGCATAATCCGGTGACTGCAATTGGGGGTTATATTGGCTGGAGTAGATGAAGCATTAAAGTTGTAAACTTGAAAAAAACAATCATGACACATCATGGAAGAATGCGGAAAATAAATCCACAGCAGAGCAAAATAGAGTCAGCCGCTTTTGCTGAGGAACGCACCCTTGGCGCGTGCATAAATAATGATTACGGCATGTATGCCGACCGCAACGACAATACCGATTGCCTGCGCCGCAAAGCTGCCGCCGCCGGAAAGCTGGATCTGCCAAATGCTGTATGCGCCGATAGGCAGAAAAAGAATTGTTCCAGTTATTAAGCCAGGGTTATAGCGCTTAAAGAGCAGTGCATGCCCGATATGGACCAGGCCGTTTACGACAGCCAGATAGACGGCAATAAGGCCCAACCCGATATTGACGTTCGCAGCCAAATATGTCGCGATGACAATTACGCCCCAGACTCCGGGGACATTAATCATGAACACTGCCAGCGGCGAAAGCACTTCCTTGCCGCCGCCAATAGTCTCGTTGAAAAATATCCGGAATCGATCTTGGTCATGTTCTTCATATTGATGAAGCATATACATCGGCAAGTGAAGAAATGTGAGTGCTAAAGGTGTGGACCAGGAACCGGTCAATAGGGGGAACATGATGAGCAAGAGTATTCCCGCAAGAGCGCCGCCATATACCCAGTACATTGTTAATCGTTCAAGCATTACAGTATCTTCCTGAATAATAAGGGTTAACGGGCGGCGTACTCTTACGCCGTCCCGCTTGAAAGTGCGAACGATAACGGCGGGCAGAATTTACTCATCGACCCATTCATAAATCTCTGTCAAAGTCGTATCGCATTGACAACAACTAGTGCCGCAAGAAGCCGTCAACGGCAGCTTACGCACCTTGCCTTTGCTGATCCATTTATTCAACATACCCCGCAAGGCATCGGCATCCATGTTGAAGTGTATGACTATATCCGCCAGAGCAACCCGATGCTGTTCCTTTAAATAATCTCTCAAATCAGACAGGATCACTTACAGACTCCCGGCTTGGTTTTACGCCTGTCGCATCTGCATTTTTGCCGAGCAGCCACAGCCCGAACAATACCGCTAAAAACGCAAAGATTAATGCTGTTATCCAAACCAAAGAATAGTCGGGATGGCGGCTATAGGTCATCGATTGATAAAAAATCGTTGCGGTCATATAGGCAATGCCGGTTGTCCAGAACACCACGAACAATGTCCAGTGCATGTTGGTTTCCCGGTAGATTGCGGCGGTTGCCGCGACGCAAGGCGCATACAGCAAGATAAACAACAAATAGGCGAAAGCGCCGGCTTTGCCATCAAAACTTTGCTGCATCGCGGCAAAAGTGCCGGCATTGACTTCCTGTTCGCTAGCCGCCACCGCCACATCATTGACGGTGCCGATATTCAAACCCAATGGGTCTAACACGTTATCAGCAACGTCTTGCAGGTTTTTAGGTACGGTTAAACAGGCGTCAATCAAAGCCTGTTCAAGGTTAAACGGCGCTTTTTCGACGCTTGCGTCTGTCGTTGCCATCTGGCTGTATAAAGCATCCAGGGTGCCGACCACCGCTTCTTTGGCTAAAACCCCGGTAAAAATACCTACCGTTGCAGGCCAGTTGTCTTTTTCTATGCCCATCGGTTTAAACGCCGGCGTCAGGCCGCGGCCGATCTCGCTTAATACCGATTTATTGCTGTTTTCCTGTCCGAAGGTACCATCCGTGCCCAGCGCATTAAGAAAGTTCAGCACTAATACCATCGGCACGATGACTTTACCGGCATTGAACAAGAACGACTTGAGCCGATCCCAGGTTCTGATGAAAACGCCGCGCACTGTCGGCATGTGGTAGGCAGGCAGCTCCATAATAAAGGGGGCCGATTCGCCTTTAAACAGAGTGTGGCGCATGATCAAGCCGGTCAATACCGCGATTGCAATGCCCAATAAATACAGGCCGAACACCAGATTCTGGCCGCCGATCGGGAAAAATGCGGCGGCAAACAAGGCGTAAACCGGCAATCTGGCGCCGCAGGACATGAACGGGTTCATCAGGTTGGTCAATATCCTATCGCGCTGGCTTTCCAGGGTGCGCGTCGCCATAATCGCCGGGACATTGCAGCCGAAACCGACGATCATCGGCACGAAGGATTTGCCGGGTAAACCGATCATGCGCATGAACCTGTCCATGACGAAAGCCGCCCTGGACATGTAGCCGGAATCTTCCAGCGCCGACAGGAACATGAACAGAAATCCGACGATAGGGATAAAGGTCGCGACGACCTGAATGCCGCCGCCTATGCCATTGGTGATTAATACAATCAGCCATTGCGGCCAATTCAGCTCCGTAAGCATCTGGCTCAGGCCGTCGATCAATAAAGCGCCCACCGATTGATCGAAAAAATCGACGAAGGCGCTGCCTATATTGATGGTAAACATGAACATCGCATACATGACTAACAGGAAAACCGGGATGCCCAAAAAACGATTCAAAACGATGTTGTCGATTTTATCGGTAGTATGACGACCCACTTCGGTGAGTTTGCAGACCGCGCCATGGGTTAATTCATTGACGAATCCGTAGCGGGCGTCTGCCGCAAGAATGTCTATTTCATCATCCGTTTCCGCTTCTACCTTGCGCTGTAATTGGCTGACTGTCGGTAACAAGCGAGTTCCGGCAAACTGTTGGGCCAGGGTGTCGTCTTCCAGTAAGCGAACGGCCAACCAGCGCAGGTCGCACTGGTGTGCTTGGGCAGTCTCGAGCAACGACGGTGAAATGTCATCGATGGCTTGCTCCAGCGCAGGGGTATAACTGATTTTCACCGAAGGTATCGGTTTGACGATGGCGGCGCTATTGATTGCCGACTTTAATGTACCCAGCCCTCCTTTGACTGAAGCGGTAATCGGGATAACCGGGCAGCCTAAAAACTGCTCAAGAAAAGCGACATCAATTTTAATGCCGCGTTGCTTGACGGCGTCCATCATATTGAGCACTAAAATCATCGGCACCCGCATCTCGATCAGTTGCGAGGTCAGGTACAAATTTCGTTCCAAATTGGAGGCATCGACGATGTTAATGATTAAATCGGCCTGCTTGGAGGCAACATAATCACGGGCGACTTTTTCATCCAAGGAAACCTGGTCGTCGGCGGCTTCTAAGGAATAGGTGCCGGGCAGATCGACTAATTCGATCAGTTTATGATCGAAGCTGTATTCGCCGGTCTTTTTCTCGACCGTCACGCCGGGCCAATTGCCGACATGCTGCCTTGCGCCGGTGAGCGCATTAAATAATGTCGTCTTACCGCAATTAGGATTACCGACAACGCCAACCGTAAAATCAGTTTTCATCAGAGTTTCTCTATCAATAATATGGCTGCTTCATCCTTGCGCAAGGTTAATGAAAATCCGCGCAATTTAATTTCAACCGGATCTCCCATCGGCGCAAAACGGGTAACGCTAAACTCGGTTCCCGGCGTCAAGCCCATCGCCAGCAAGCGTTTTCGATAAGCCTTGCCCGACTGCTCAAAGCCGACTATCTTTCCAAAATCGCCTACAGCCAGGTTTTTTAAGCTTATTTTCATAAATTAACCATTGAAATAAAGTGCATTAAAAATCAACCGCTCCGGAAGTTATCAACAATCATTCTCATTAAAGAAACTATATCATACTAATCCGTGTAATTTCCGTATTTTTAAACAGGTGTTTTTATGGGCAGGAAAAAGGCGCGCGCATAAACAATCGCACCTTAATAAAGGCTGAGGGATATTGAAATCGAAGTCTTTTTATAAATGCGCGATGCGGCGCGAGAATTGGCAAGCTTTAACGCGGGATAGGCAAAAGCCCGAAAATGAGGATGTCTTTTAAAAAACCAGCGTTCCAAAATTAAAAGCGCTGGAAAGATGGAAACGATGAAAACTCAGCGTTTCCACATGCTATAGCTTACGCTTTATACTTCGAATTCGGAGCGATTATGTCCGGCGCTTAGTAATTCCTGCATCCATTTTGGCGCCACTCCGCGACCTGTCCATGTTTTGTCATGATCGTCAGGGTGACGATATTTAATGGCAACCTTTGCGCCTTTGCGAGCAGGCTTCTTCTCGGGGTCATGAATTTCCACAACGACCTCGATAGAGGCTGCCAATTCTTTAATTTGCGCTAAAACTTCTTTACGTTTATTAGCCTGTTTATTTTTTAATGCCTTTTCTGCATTTTCAATAACAGCCTGTAATTCACGCTCAGAAAGGTTTTGATACTCGGTCATTTTAAGTCCTTAAAATAATAAAACTGTATTAATTATATCATCACCCTAGTTATAAATATATTAGATATATTACATATATAAGTCATTCAGCCTTAAAAGTCTTTTCATTTAATATACGGTCGTGCTCATCTACGAGTTGTACCGCCCAATTACCTTTTTCAGCATCAGTCAATAATTTGCGGCTTGATGTGCGCCATGAGTCACTCGATATATTTAATTCCTGACTGGAAATAATAATGCCGTTTTTCAACCATTTATGATAAACCTTGCTACCCTTCATTGATTTTAATTCAGTAAAATAATATATCCATGCAGGATTCTTATTACTAACGCTTATAGTCCGCTTTATTTCGCCGGCGGGTTCCTTATTATTAATATCGTAGGTTAATACCGCCCTTGATATATTATGATTATGTTTTGAATATAAGGGATATTTAGTAATTTTTTCATTGGCTTGTTTTTTTATGTCGTCCTTGGCATGAATATCGGAAGCGGGTTTATATTTTTTATCAGGTTCTTTTGTCGGCTTAATTGGGGAGTTATTCTTATGAGCTATTTGTTTAGCTATATCCGGTTTTTTTATCTCGGCTGATTTAATATCAACTTGCGGCATTATCTCTTCTATAGTATTAACGGCCAACGGCGGATTATCTGAATCGTTTTTTTGCGTATCTTTATTAAGCACATAAAACAATGTCGAAAAAGAAAATACCAGCGCGCCGACGGCAAGCAATATTCTTTTAACATTCCACTCTGTTACCATCCTGGGCTCAAAGTTCTCAGTCGCCTTCCCGGATACCGGATATTTAACTTTTATTACAATATTTCTGTTGTCCACCATAAAACCATATCAACCTTATTTTAAATAAAAACAATGAGTTATCTTTTCTCATTAAGCATCGCATATTTTAGTCAGCGAATACGTTAAATCTTGGTAATATACTACTTAAGAGTTCAGACAAAGACAAAATCCTTACAGAAGAAATCGGACATTCATAATGAGTAAGCTGCTTAAACTTTTTCAAGATTCTTCCTCACTCTATGGCAGCAATGCCGGATTTGTTGAGAATTTGTACGAACGCTTCCTGGAAGACCCTGACTCGGTTGAAGCCAGCTGGCAAAAAGAATTCGGCGACATTCACAACGGCGCCGATTTTGAGACGCCTCATAGCCCTGTCGTAGAGCGCTTTGCGCAGCTTGCGCTTAAATCCCAGGGGCGCTTGGCGAAATTACAAGGCTTCACCGAAGAAAGCGTTAAAAAACAATCGGCTGTTGCCCGCCTTATTAATCATTACCGGGTTCGAGGCCACCAGATTGCCGCCAATAATCCGCTGGGCAAAACCTTGCCGCCGCCTGCCGATATGGATCCGACTTATTACGGCCTCTCCGAGCCTGATATGGACACCTTGTTCGACACCGGAGCGCTTTACGGTATTGACCGACTGCCGTTACGCGACATCATTGCCAATCTGCAAGAGATTTACTGCGGCAGCATCGGCGCTGAATACATGCATATAGCCGATACTCACATCAGGCGCTGGATAATAAACCGCCTGGAAAGCGCTAAAATCAACTTTGAACTGACGCCTGAAAAAAAACACTGGACGCTTCAGTTATTGACTGCTGCGGAAGGCATAGAAAGCCATTTGCATAATCGATTTGTCGGCCAAAAGCGTTTTTCCTTGGAAGGCGGGGAATCGCTGATTCCCATTCTGGACGAATTAACCCAAGGGCTTGGCGAAAAAGGCGTAAATGAGATTGTGATCGGCATGGCTCACCGAGGCCGCTTGAATGTGTTGGTCAATATACTGGGCAAAAGCCCCGCGAGCCTGTTTAATGAATTTGCCGGGACTTCGCCGCTTTCGCCGGGCGTCAGTACCGGCGATGTCAAATACCATATGGGCTTTTCATCCGACATCAGCACGCCCGGCGGCCCTGTCCATATCACGTTGGCCTTCAATCCGTCGCATCTGGAGATTATCAACCCGGTTGTCGAAGGCTCGGTCAAGGCCCGTCAGGACAGGGCGGGAATAAACGGCATAAATACGGTAATTCCCATTCTAATCCACGGCGATGCGGCCTTTTCCGGACAAGGCATCATCATGGAAACCCTGAATATGTCGCAAACCCGCGCTTTTTCCACCGGCGGAACCGTGCATATCGTCATCAACAATCAAATCGGCTTTACCACCAGCAACCCGCAAGATGCGCGCTCCACGCTGTATTGCACCGATGTCGCCAGCATGATCCAGGCGCCGGTTTTTCACGTCAACGGCGATGATCCGGACGCCGTTATCTTGGTAACCCAATTGGCAATGGATTACCGGATGACCTTTAATAAAGATGTGGTCATCGACCTTATCTGCTATCGCAGGCTCGGTCATAATGAAGCCGATGAGCCTTCGACCACCCAGCCCCTGATGTACAAGAAAATCCGCAAACTCAAAACGACGCGGAAACTTTACGCCGAAAAACTGATTAAAAGCGGACTGATCACCGATAAACAGGCGACAGAGTTGGAACAAAACTACCAAAAACTGCTCGAAGCCGGTGAAGTGGTGTCCCGTCCGATTCTGGCCGACGGCCTCTATCCTTACACCAACCAATGGAATAAATTTCTGGGCAACGACTGGAAATCGCCGTGCAATACCGCGGTTTCCATGGAACGCCTGCGCTTTTGCAGCGACAGAATGCAGCGTTTGCCGACCGGTTTTGAAATGCATCCCAGAGTCGCCAAAGTCATAGACAACCGCCGTAAAATGGCGGCCGGGGCGATGCCGCTGGATTGGGGCTTTGCCGAAAACATGGCTTATGCGACGCTGCTGACGGAAAAATACCATGTTCGCCTGACCGGGCAGGATGTCGGCCGCGGCACTTTTGTGCATCGCCATGCTGTATTGCATAATCAACTGCACAATAAAACCTATACCCCGCTTAAACACCTGGACAAAGATCAGGGCAATGCGCAGATTTTCGACTCACTGCTTTCCGAAGCGGGCGTGCTGGGTTTCGAATACGGCTACAGCACCACCATGCCGAATACCCTGGTTATTTGGGAAGCTCAATTCGGCGATTTCGCCAATGGCGCGCAAGTGGTTATCGACCAGTTTATCAGTTCAGGCGAAACCAAATGGGGGCGCATGTGCAACCTGGTGATGTTGCTGCCGCACGGCTTTGAAGGCCAGGGGCCGGAACACTCCTCGGCCCGGCTGGAACGCTATTTGCAACTGTGCGCCGAGCATAATATGCAGGTTTGCAATCCGACTACGCCGGCGCAAATATTTCACTTGCTGCGTCGCCAGATGCTGCGCCGTTATCGAAAACCGTTGATCATCATGAGTCCCAAGAGCTTGCTGCGTCATAAACTTGCGGTTTCCACGCTGGAAGATTTAACAACCGGTCAATTCCTGCCGGTAATCGGCGAACAGGACGACATCAATCCCAAAAAAGTGACCCGCCTAATCATGTGCGCGGGCAAAGTCTATTACGACCTGTTGGAAACACGGCGTCAGGACGACCTTAAACACGTCGCCATTGCCCGCATAGAACAGCTCTACCCGTTTCCCGACGAGTTGTTTAAAGCGGAAGTCGGCAAATACCCGCAACTTAAAGAGTTCATCTGGTGTCAGGAAGAACCGCAAAATCAAGGCGCCTGGTATCAATCCCGACATCACTTTAGCGATAATCTCGGTTCCAAAATCAGCATGACTTATGCCGGTCGAGAGGCATCCGCAGCGCCTGCTGTCGGCAATTTCCGCGTCCATATAGAACAACAAAAAGCGGTCGTTCAATCGGCCCTTTACGGCAAACCTTCAGGAAAATAACATGAGCATTGAAGTCCTAGTTCCCAACCTCCCCGAATCCGTCTCCGATGCAACGCTGATCACCTGGCATAAGCAACCCGGCGATACCGTTATCAAGAACGAAAACCTCGTTGATCTTGAAACGGACAAAGTGGTGCTTGAAGTTCCTGCGCCGGAATCCGGCATCCTTGGCAAAATACTCAAGGAAGACGGCTCCATTGTGGTCGGCGGCGAAGTGCTGGCTTTGCTGGAACCGCAAGCCGTAGAAGCGGGCCCAAAAACAGCGACGATCGCTCCTGAAGCTGAGGAGGATGAATCCGACATACCGCTAAGTCCGTCGGTACGCCGTTTAATTGCCGAGAATACGCTGGATCCTTCCGTTATCAAAGGCTCTGGAAAGGATGGGCGTCTTACTAAAACCGATGTGTTGGATTACCTCCATAAAAAGAACCTGCAAGAAGCTCAACTGATAGTTCCGACAAGCAAAGAAATTCCCCCCAGCCCCTCCTTGCCAAAGGGAGAGGCAGCCGCCGTCAGTCCCCCTGCGCCTAAACAGGAAACAGGCCGGGTAATTTCAAATCTGCGCCCGGAACAGCGCGTCCCGATGACCCGGCTAAGAGCCAAAGTTGCCGAACGCCTGCTACAGGCACAGCAAAACGCGGCGATGCTGACCACATTTAATGAAGTCAACATGCAAAACGTGATCGATCTTCGCAACCAGTACAAAGAACGTTTTGAAAAAAAGCACCATGTCAAACTGGGCTTTATGTCATTCTTTGTCAAAGCGTCTATCGAAGCACTAAAGCGTTTCCCGGCCATCAACGCCTCCATCGATGATAACGACATTATCTATCACGGCTACTATGACATAGGTATTGCGGTCAGCACCGAGCGCGGCCTGATCGTGCCGGTACTGCGCGATGCCGATCAACTCGATTTTGCCGGCATCGAACAAAGCATCGTCGATTTCGGTACAAAGACCAAGTCCGGCACTTTGACCTATGATGACTTGAAAGGCGGCACCTTCACCATTACCAACGGCGGCATTTTCGGTTCGATGCTGTCCACGCCGATACTCAATCCGCCGCAATGCGCGATCTTGGGCATGCATGCCATCAAAGAGCGCCCGGTGGTTGAAAACGGCCAGATCGTGATCAGGCCGATCATGTATCTGGCTTTATCGTACGATCATCGTTTGGTCGACGGCCGCGAAGCCGTGCAATTTTTAGTCACCATCAAAGAATGCCTGGAAGCGCCCGCTCACCTATTGCTTAACATATAAAACCATGTCAAAAAAACCGGCAACATCGTTTGACGTAATCGTAATCGGCGCAGGACCGGCAGGTTATTCCAGTGCCATCCGTTGCGCCCAACTCGGCTTAAAAACCGCCTGTATCGATAACTGGCATAACGGAAAAGGTCGAGGCAGTCTGGGCGGCACCTACCTCAACGCCGGTTGTGTCGCCTCTATCGCCTTGCTGGAATCGGCTAAAATTTATCAATCGCTCACTCACAACCTGAAAGAACACGGTATTCAGGCGGAAGCCGTTTCGGTGGATGTTGCGCAAATGATGCAGCGTAAAAACAGGATTATTGACGCGCTCAGCCGACAAATCGCCGACTCGTTCGCTCATTACAACGTCGATTGCATTCAGGCCAAGGCCAAATTGCTCAATGAGCGGCAGGTGGAAATCGCGCCGACCGATCAATCGGCAGTATCGGTAATCGAAGCTAAACATATTATTCTGGCCACCGGCTCCTCCCCGATCGGTTTACCCTGCGCGCCGATCGACAATGAATTTATTATCGATTCTACAATGGCCTTAAACCTCGATGCAGTACCCAAGCGTTTGGCTATTATCGGTGCTGGCGTTATCGGCCTTGAATTAGCAAGCATCTGGAACAGGCTCGGTTCAGAAACAATGTTATTGGAGGCCCAGGAATCATTTTTAAGCCTGACCGACCAGCAAATTGCCCTGGAAGCTTATCGCATCTACAGCGAACAGGGACTGGAGTTGCGCTTGGGCGCACGAGTTATCTCAGCAAAAAAAGGTAATAAAAAAGTCACCGTAGAATATCAGGACAGTGAAGGCACACATGCGCTACGCGTCGACAAACTGATTGTTGCGTCCGGCCGCAAACCTAATACAGAAAATCTGGCGGCCGCCGAAGCCGATTTACTGCTCGACGAAAACGGCTATGTCCATGTCGATGAAAACTGCCGCACCACCCTGCCCGGCGTTTACGCAATAGGCGACCTGACCTTGCTCGGCCCGATGATTGCCCATAAAGGCATAGAAGAAGGCCTGTTTGTCGCCGAACAAATCGCCGGCATCCACAATCCGGTCAATTACGACATCCTGCCCAGCGTCATCTTTACCGCACCTGAAATTGCCTGGGTCGGCCAGACCGAACAAGCCTTAAGAGCGATGGGCGAAGCCATTAAAATCGGCACCTTTCCGTTAAAGGCTACAGCCCGCGCCCAAGCCATGGGCCAAACTGAAGGTATGGTTAAAATCATCGCACAAGCAGAGACCGACGCTATACTCGGCGTACACATTATTGGAAACCACGCTTCTGAAATAATTGCCGAAGCCGTATTAGCCATGGAGTTCTCCGCCAGCAGCGAAGACTTGGCCAGAACCATACACGCCCACCCTACCCTTTCCAAAGCCCTCCGTGAAGCGGCCCTTGCGCTTAAAATAAAAAAACACATTTAAAATAGCCGCTATTGCGAGACTAAACAGTTAGGATTTTAGACACTATGAAGTATGTATATGGGTAATATAATATATCGACCCGGCACAGTTTTTCTCGAAACTACGCGCATAGTTACTTTACTAATCCTCAGTAACAGTATGGCATCGTGTGAAAGCGATAAAACCAATAAGGCATGCACCGCACTTCAATTACGCGTCAAGATTGATAATCGCACCCTAGAAACCGATGCAAATAACTTTGCCGAAATAGAGAGCTGGCGAGGTATTGGAAGCGCATCTCAGGAATTAAGGGAAAAGAAAATTCTCCAGGCTTACTCGGATGCATATAAACAATTAGGACCACCTGAACAGAGCATAGGGAATTCTAAGTGTATATTGGATTTTGTCGATGGCATCTTTTCAGAGTTAGACAAGTATTCGGTGGCGAATCAGTCGTTTTATAATAGGGTGGAGCATCAGCTTTTACCCTTTCTCGTCCATGATTTAGAAGAATCTGCGGCCTCAGGAAAGTTTGATTTTTCAACAGATTATGGCAAAAATATTCGAATACGCTTAGAAAAGCACAAGTACCCTCCGGCGCTTCCAGTATCGAAATGGACAAAGTTATGGAGACAAGTATGCAAGGGCAATTGGCAATACATCTTTCGTCGAATCCGCACTGACTTCCTACAAACAGATATTCAATGATTTATGCCAATGTTAACTTTCAACGATTTGATCATCGCTTTGATCCACTCATTTACTTGCAGACAGCTGACCGAACACGAACTTGCTAAGAGCATCAATAACGTTCCCAGTAGAAACCCCAGGCATCATACGTCGGAAGGACTGAGGGGTGAATCAGACAAAGTAGAACTAAAGAGATTCTGTGATAGAACATCGGTTTTGCCGCCACCATTCGAGTGCAGCCAACACAACTGCCACAAGGCCTATCCAAGCCGAGAATACAAACACCTCCGCGAACCTTTCAGCCTGCGCCGACAGACCTTGATCCTTTAGCTCATCGACAAACGAGCCGATGCGTGGGCGGAAAATAACACCAATCAACATAGCCAAAGACGAGAGCAACGCGTATTGCACAACGGCGTAGCACTTGTTGACAATAGAAGAAAGCCATGCAATGTGAACCCCGCTGGCGAAACCGCCTGCGATGTTTTCCATTGCAATTACCGCTGTTAGACGAGTTAGCGGATCGCCCAAGGTAACACCATCGAATATTGTAATGCCCATCTCCTGAATAGTTTCCACAAAACCGCGCAACCCCCAATCGAGCAGTGTACCCACGCCAGTTGCATGCAAGAACCCATCTATTCCCGCCCCCCCCCGCGCAAGGTCAGCGTAGAGTAAATTTGTCGTTGCCGCAATTACGGCACCAACTATGAGTGCTGGCATTCGGCCAATCCATGCCAGAGCAACCCCAGCCAAAGCAATACCGGTGAGCGTCATCAAAATACCCACCATTTTTGATGCAATCGCAACATCTGAATTCGAATGACTAAGAATTGTTAAATAGAACGGGTACGCGAACGAACCCCAGATCGAATCAGCGATCCTATATGTCAACGCTAGCGCCAAAATAGGAAGAGACCACAACCGATATCGGCGCACAATATCCGAGAGGGGGGCTAGTATGTGCTCATATAAAGTATCCACGAGCGTGCATGAAGTACTTGGGCCATTAAGTGCGCCTGGCTTACGCGCTAGCCAAAATGAAATGCAAATTGGTATCCCTATAGTAAGCAAGAGAATCCAAGGTGTAGCAGCATCGCGAAACTCGGCGGCGTTCACGTTTGAATTGCAAAGTGTGTATAACATAAAACCCAATAGTGATGCGCCAGCGACCACCCAGCTCACCAATACCGGTAACACGGCGTAGCGACGCAATTGTGTTAGTTGTGGATCACTGACCGCTGAACTACTGGGAGTACTGGGAGTACTGGGCATGATGAGAGGCTCTGGGGCGGCCAACGACGCAAATACAGCACACCCCATTAGAAAAGCCATGACTCGGTATATCGCGGGCCAACCTGCGGCGGCGTCATGTGCAAGCGCCCACAAATCCGCAAGTAGCAACGCAACAGCACCGCCTATTATCGCAGCTAGTCTGTAGCCTAATTGATAGCACACCGTGAGGCGGTCAAGCTGCTTGCCATCCTGAGCTGCTTCGATGCGCCAAGCGTCAACCACGATGTCTTGGCTTGCAGAGGCGAAAGTCGCCACAACAGCAAACAACGAGAAGCCTACTAAGTTGACACGCGGATCGAACAACGTAATGCCAAATAAGCAAGCTGATATGACTACTTGGCATAGTCCCATCCAAACACGGCGGCGTCCGACTGTATTAGCAAATGGAGGCACGAGCCAATCAAATGCCGGTGCCCAAATAAATTTGAAGGAATAAATTAATCCTATCCAAGAAAGTGTCGCGATAGCACTAAAGCTTATGCTCGCGTTCGAGAGCCAAGCGGTCAACGATCCGATAAGCAGCGCGTAGGGCAGTCCAGAAGCAAAACCGAGCATAGTGGCAAATATGCGAATTCGACTATCGGATACACGGGCCGGTATTTTGTGTGTCATACGATTTCAGGAAGTCATCAGTTAAAAATTGACTGTGCCGAATTTCGCCTCAGAATACAATAGGATTAGAGGCCTCATTTTAAAGGACGCAGCGCATCGAAAAACTTGAAACGCTTCTTGGATTGACCATAAATTTATTGTCATGAACGAGGGACGCCATATTAAACGAAACACACGAGGTATAGTGATTAGCTAACTTATTTCGCGACCGCAGAATTAATAAGGAAAGTCTTTTCCGTCAGAGGCCTTACAAGCTCCCAGCTATCTTTCTTAAGTATTTCTAATTTGGCAGTACCGAGAACCTCTAATTGATCATCCTTCGGTGCATCGAAGGTCGCTTTGACCACCCACCTTAATTTAGATTCCCCTCTTTGCATCTGAACACTGAATCGCTGACCATCCGCATTTCCTGATACCACCCCTTTCTCGTGACCAAGTTTATAGAATCCCAATAGCTCACGCGTCTTTATGTCATGGTCTATAATAGTAAGCTTTCCAGAGTCTCCACCAAGCTGTAGTCCCCATTCACCAGTGAAGTTTTTAATGCTCGGCAGAATCCGCTCTGTAACAGAAATTTTTACAGAATCTTTGTAGCTCTTCGTTCTTGTTTTAAACACTGCGTCGACAGTAGTTTCTCCCGACTTAATACCTTGAAATATCAATTGCGGCTCATCTTTAGAGGGGGTCAAAATCAAATTAGAAAAGCCTTGAACGTTCCAAGAAGTATGAGCCAAATCGACAACTCTCAAGGCGTTAGCATCATAAGATATATCAACAACCCCCGATTCGATTGCTCGGTAAGACCTTGGAATCAATTTTACTGTCACTGCTGTTGTAGCATCTAATGAAATCTGTTCATGTGTAGCACTAACACTCACCACGACATTTTCTGGATGCATTATATCTAGGACAAATCCCTGAAGTGGGGTAAGCACGAATGCCATCAAGCTTAATAGCCCCCCCAATGCTACTGTGCCCACCTTGTCGAATAGCGTATTAAACATGCTTCTCAATGAATTATTTAACTGAACCATTTTAATTTATCCTAATTTAACTACGTCTATCTGTTATTTACTCATGTTTACCAAGTCTAAAACAAAAGTTTTCATATCATTCGCAGTCGAAACAAAACTGAATAAGATTCGGTATATATAAATCTCCAAATAGTTCACCAAAATGTAGTTTGAGAGTCGGGAAATAGAGATGAGCGCTCGGCCCCCCATCAAGGGCAAGCATACGATCAATTTTTGGCCCACCGTACGCTCCATTGGACATTATCTCAGCAAACTCATACAAACTCCCGCCCCCATCGCCCGATGCACCAAATAATGCTGCCACAACTAAATCGCCTTTGAATGATAGGCCGACGGCAATTCGATTGTAATGATCGTAGCTATCTTTCCGTATATCATTTAAGCCACCATAAACAAGGATAGGTTTAGATTGCAGCGCTTCGACAGCCGACGGCAGAATAGTTGCATTTGCAACACGACTAATGAACACATTCTGATCTGCATCGCCCCATAACACACCACCTTCAGTCCAGTTAACCATAGGGCTAACCTTGCTCCCATTCGTTAAGACTAACCCCAACGGCAATTTTTGTTCCCGTCGTTCATCTCGCCGCCAAAATCCGCCACTTATGAGGATTAAATTGCTAGTAGAAAACGAGCGCTCGTACAATTCCTTTGGGTTTCCTGTGAAATGCGCCTCAACCACCCGAAAACCAACTTTCTGCGATGGGAATGTAATCCAGAGAAAAGTTGTACCATTTCTTAGAGAGTTCTGATCTACGATACGGTGAATAATAAGACGGTACGACCTCTTCTCTCCAATTCCGACCACAAATTCCTGGCGCTTGCTATTAGAACCTGCTAATTCATCAGAAAGATTTGCATTCGCTTTTGGTGGAGCCAATACAACAAAATAAAGAAACGATATCAAGAAACGTATAATGCGTTTTCGAATAGGAAAATCTAAGAAAAGGCTGTACGTCATAGGTTAGCGTTTTGCGATGCAGAAAGTCTTACTGATTGTTCTCATTCTGTTTTTGCTCCACATCTTTGTCGTCTGAACTGTCACCTATGATTGCAAACATCCCTGCAACCCTCGTGTCCTCATGCCGATTTTGAATAGGGTGGAACCTCAATACATCCGTGCCTTCCATAAAAACGGGCGGTCCACCGTCTAAATATAACGCGTTCTTGCAACCTAGGCGCTGAAATACAGATGCGAACTCGTAGAAAGTCACTTCATTTCTTGCAAGCACGAAAACAACTTTTTTCGGATTGACAATGCCAACGCCAAGCCTGATTGCAACGTTTTGCGAAACTTTGTTGAAGTTCTGATTGATTTGTCCATTTATAATTAGCATCGGTCCAGATTGTGCCGCCAATCTAAATGAACTCAATAGTTTGTCTTTATCATCTCTATGGGTCAACTCTTGAGTCGTGAAGAGATAAGGTTGATTAGATTTATCTATGGCAAAAACGCCATTCGGCGTTAGGTAGAAGTTTCCAGAATCAAATCCAGGATTGTTTGTATTTAGTTCTTGCAAGATGTTGCCGTCCTCTATGTATAGGCCAAGCGGACGACCATCCACATCAAATATCCCAGCGTTAACGACAAACCGAATCTTTTTCGGCTGCACATAATTCCGTAGCCTCCTTTGTGTACCCAAAATATTTTGTTGACTATCATCCAAGTACTGATGCAATTCGGCTGGTTTCGCGAAATAAACATCGAACTCTCTCTCTTCCGGTTTGAAACCATATTCGGAAGACAAAACAATATCGACCGGGGTCTGCAACTGCTTCCGGGCTTCATCGATATCGGACTTCAGCTTGTTTAGCAATTTGAGCTGAGCATCATTTTTTACAACCTTGCTCTGCACCATGGAATCGATTGTTTTCAATAGCTCCATTGTTTGTACGTCGAATCTTGTTGTAAGTTCTTCTTGCGCTTCGCTCCTAATTGGCTCATTTCGCGGCGTAGCATAAACACTGTCGATCCCCTCGATAGTCAGCGAACTGATTATTCCGATAATGAGGAGCTGTTTGAGTTTCTTTAACTTTTTCATTTTTTCGCCTCCAAGACCGCAAGTACAATTCCAAATGGTAGCTTCGTCCACTTCCGATCAAGTGCGGGAACATAGAATTCACTAATAGCTCCGTCCAAGTAAAGAGCATTTTTACAAGCTAATTCATCCAAAAAAAATTGTCCAAATTCGTAAAAGGTAACAGGTTCATTTGAAATTGCAAAAACAACGTCTGAATCTACATTAATTCCCACACCACTACGAATCTGTCTATTTTGTGAGTTTATCGAAAAGTTGCTATTAATTTGTCCATCAAGTGCTAATAATGGACCAGATTGTGTAGCAATTCTTACATTATCCCCGGAAGTACGATACTTGTCTGAAGGAATAATCAAAGCGTGTTTATTCCAATCAATCAAGAACACTCCATTCGGCTTCAAATAAAAATTTCCCGTACCATCTGCCTCATTGATAGGCCTGATCTCCCTGCCTTCATCCACTAGTAACCCTACAGGAGAAAAATCGGGATGAAACATTCCACCATTCGTAGCGAAACGCACACGTTTCCATTCTGGCTGGAGTGACGAATCTATCGTTATGCCATCGTGCGAGTGACGAACTACCAAATCATAGTTATCTAATCGAACAGTAAAAGTATCGTACGACTTCCCTTGAATATTTTCCCAATGACGAGCATCTGATTCACAACAGGAAGAAAGCAACCCCATAACAGTCAAGAAGTAAACTATCAGTATGGTATGGGATCCACTGAACAATCGTGAGTTACTACTGAACATAATAGTAAACCAGAAGGTTGACAGCATTATCGTATGATATAGTGCCTTTAGGCATATCTTTTCTAGAACCATTTCCGTATGTTTCAAGGATATTAAAGTCCCCTGTATCTAGATTCACCATGGCTTCGACGTTAAGATTAGTGTTTTGTAAGAGAGTTAGAATCTCATCGGAGATTGATCCCAGAAAAACATCAACCGGGATATTGAATATTAGATGGGAAACCTCGCCGTTGCGGTTATCTTTAACAAGAGCCAGAATGCGTCGTTCCCTTTTTCCCTTATTGTTTGCCAGTGTAGGATCGAGGCGTAGCGCTCCACCATATGCTAAGAGCTGTGTTTGGAAAATTGTTGCTGGCGCGTTCTCTGCCCAATTCAGCATCTTACTGAAGTCCGTTGCGTCTAAAATATCTAGTTTAATAGGCATTGTGCCGTCATTGACATTAAGGTATCTTTGTTCTATATCTGACACAACAATTCCACCGGAGTCATAGACAACCACTAAACCATCCATAGTATGGTCGCGATTTCTGTTGACTATCACACCATTATCAACCGTTACCCCAAGCGGATTGTTATAATCCTGCGTAAATGCGCCACTGCATACAGCAACGAGTACCTTGTTTTTCTTCCATGTATTAAATGAACCGACGGCATCTCCGGCAGCAAAGTATTTTGCTCGAATTTTGTTGTTTTTTCGCTTTAGCCATATCACATCCCCAATCGGCACACCAGCTTGCTTCAGAGGAATAGTGGTCATCTCATTATCATAATAAGTGTGGATATTCTCATTATCAAAAACTAATCCTGCACTTGCATTATGTGACAACAGAAAAATAGCGGCAATAGTTACTATGCTCTTTACCACGATAGAACAAATAAAATTTGTGGAACGTTTATATCTATAAAAGCATGGTGGCACGAATGCAAAATAAGTTATCCATTTTCGGGTGTTCATAGTTTGTGCCTCATTCTCTCAATTTAAGTCTTATTGGATCCGCTACAATATATTCAAAATAGATAAATATATTCTATTTAAGAATAGTTTTTTTATTGTTTACTATTTTCCTATATTTGTACAGTCAGTCTAGGCTTACAACTGAGCTGACAGTGTGGATGCGCAGAGAAACGTAGCCCTTTGCTTGCGTAATTCACCCACATAATTGTAAAAAATTATTCCATCATATGATTTAAACTATATGTTTAGCGACGTTAACTATGTCTGAAGGGGATTTAACCGCCAACATTGGCAAGGATTATCAAGGCTCTTATGCTGATTGCAAAAATAATATAAACAGCACCCTGTTGACATTAAGTAATTGTATTATTCCAATTAGAGATGCCGCCGATTTTATAGATACAGCATTTTCAATTCAAATTAGTTAGAAGCTGTTTAAAAACCTAAACGATGGATTAAGCTGCAACATTTTTGGCCTGGGAGGGCTGGCGGTTGTATTTGACGAATTTAACCGATGAGCAATGGCAGTTATTATGTCCAGTACTTGAAACTGCACGTACCCCAAAAAAAGGGGGTAGACCGCGAAGCTATTCCTTTCGCGAAATCGTTAACGGCATTCTCTATATCACCAAGACAGGCTGCCAATGGCGGATGCTACCGACGGATTTTGCACCTTGGAGTTCAGTTTACGGATACTTTAGAACATGGAAACACTCTGGAGTATGGGATAAGGCATTAACGCTCTTTCGTGAAACCTACCGGGTTCAATCCGGGAAAAACGCGCGACCGACGGCGGCCATTATTGATGCACAATCGGTAAAAACAACGGGACCAGGCAAGCAACGCGGTTTTGACGCAGGAAAAAAGATTAAAGGGAGAAAACGGCATATCGCAGTCGATACGATGGGAAATCTACTTGCGGTGTGTGTTCATTCTGCGGGTATACAAGATCGGCGTGGCGCTCGGTTGCTGATGATCCGGTTGTACGCTATGTTCGCTGCCGTAAGTGTCATCTGGGCGGATGGCGGCTACAGCGGCGTTTTAGTCGAATGGGCGAAAAGCATGTTTAACTGGAACCTTACCATTGTTAAACGGACGGACGCCATGCGGGGCAAGTTTGTCGTATTGCCTCGCCGATGGGTTGTTGAACGCTCTTTTGCCTGGCTTGGAAACTCCAGACGGCTTTCCAAGGATTATGAGCGCCTAACCGATACGGCCGAAGTATTTATCAAAATCACTGAGGTGCATCGTCTTTTACGCGGAATTCGTTAGTTTTTTAAACAGCTTCTAAGTAAATTCACCGTGAGTTTCCGTCACACATCTTGTAGATAGCTAAATGCGGCGTTTATTTCAAAGCATTTTTAATGCGCCTACCCTGACCCTAGCCCCATTTCTAAAGCATCCCGCCCTATTTCGTGTCAAAATATGCCTTTACCTTAAATGTATAAATCGAGAACTTAAGTCTTTATGAAAATTGCTATTTTGTCCCGTAACCCCAAACTGTATTCGACTTCTCGATTGGTTAAAGCCGCAGAAGCACGGGGCCACAAGGTACGGGTTTTGGATGTATTGCGTTGCTACATGAATATTACCTCGCATAATCCTTCTATCCATTATCGAGGCGAAGACTTAACGGGTTTTGATGCCGTTATTCCCAGAATTGGCGCGTCAGTGACATTCTACGGAACGGCGGTATTGCGACAGTTTGAAATGATGAATGTTTTTCCGTTGAATGAATCGGTGGCCATATCGCGGTCGCGCGATAAATTAAGGTCAACCCAATTACTTGCCAGAAAAGGCATCGGCCTGCCGGTCACCGGCTTTGCCAATAATCCCGATGATATTGAGGATTTGATTGCTCAAGTCGGCGGCGCCCCACTGGTGATTAAACTGCTGGAAGGCACGCAAGGTATCGGCGTGGTCCTGGCGGAAACCCATAACGCCGCCGAAAGCGTTATTCAGGCTTTTATGGGTCTCAAAGCCAATATCATGGTACAGGAGTTTATCAAGGAAGCCGGCGGCAGCGATATTCGCTGCTTTGTAGTCGACGGCAAAGTCGTGGCCGCGATGAAACGCCAAGCAACGGCCGGGGAGTTTCGTTCCAATTTACACCGCGGCGGTTCCGCGGCTTTAGTGCGTTTAACGCCCGAAGAACGTTCTACCGCAGTGCGGGCTGCAAAAATCATGGGACTGAACGTGTGCGGCGTCGATATGCTGCGCTCTAATCACGGCCCGGTCATTATGGAGGTTAACTCATCGCCCGGATTGCAAGGTATCGAAGCAGCCAGCGGCAAGGATATTGCCGACTTAATCATCCAGTTTATTGAAAAACGCTTTGAGACCCTGGAGATCTGTAAAGATAAATCGCCTACCAACACCAGCACAAGAACCCGTACTCGCGGTAAAGGTTAACCGTGCAACCGGTTTTCAACACGCGTAGACTATCCTTTCACTTATCTTAAGCAGGCAGAGCATGTCGGATTTTAAAAAGTATCATTGTTTGGAATGCGAACACATCTATGATGAAGCCCAAGGCGACCCTGACAGCGGCATTGCACCGGGAACCCGCTGGGCCGATGTTCCCGACGACTGGGACTGCCCGATATGCGGCGCGCCAAAAAGTTTTTTTAAGTTAATGGAATAATAGAGCGCGTTGGGATTAGGAGGCATCAAAAATGAAACTTAACCTTGTTCCGGCCAATACGCTCGGCAATTGCCCTACCTCCGCCATCCGTAGCGTTGTACCTCTTGCAGCCATGCCGCCGCCGACACTTTCACTCTACGACAAAACCGCCAAGGCGCTGATATTGGCGCTGCTGTTTTGTTGCCCCGCATCGGTATTCGCGGCCAATACCTGGAGCTATCACCAGGAAAGCGACCGGCTAAGCAATCGAACCTTTAGTTTCGCCCAATCGCCTTTGCCGCCTCGCGGTCTTTACGACAACCTCAGACTGGAAATCATCTGCAAGGACAATACCTTGCAAGTGGCGGTTGAAGCCGACAGCTTGATCGCCTCGCAAGGCAGCGCCTTCGATTTTGAATATCAAATCGACAAGAATCCCCCCGTTACGCTTCCAATGAAGACCTTTAAGGACACCAAGCGTAGAGGCTATACCGAAGAATCCGCCAAACGCATCATTGATGACCTATTGACCGGACAAGCCATTTTTATCCGTGTCAACACCATGATACGTACAGTCCTGTCCGCAGCAATGCCGTTAGAAAATGCCGCCGAACCGATTAAACGCGTCGTTGCCGATTGCGGCCTTAGCTTATCCGGTAACGCTGCCGGTGAATCCGCCTATAGCCTGAGCTCATTTGAACAGGACTTTGCCAAACTGCCGTCAGAGCAGCAACAGCAAGTATTGGGTAAAATACAAAAAATCATCACGGAAACACAAAAGGCTCTTTTAATACAGAAATGAGTATAATTACCGGCATTCTCGAACGCTGAGCTGAACTGTTGGAAAACATCGCAATGAAATCACAACCTATTTTTGACTACCCTCTATTTGCACTTGGATTTAGAGCTTTTTTTGCCTTGGCAGGTCTTGCGGCGCTGATCCTGATTGTATTTTGGAATGCGATGTTCAACGGCTCGCTAACGGCGGCACATTATTATCCCAATAACTATTGGCATGCGCATGAAATGCTGCTGGGTTATGCGGTAGCCGTGATTGCGGGATTCTTATTGACGGCGGTTAAAAATTGGACCGGCAAACCGACCGTAACCGGCGACCCATTGGCAAGCCTGTGTCTGTTGTGGCTCTACGGTCGCATCCTGCCGTTTTATGCGGGCTTGCTGCCTGACGCCTTGATTGCGCTGGCGGATTTTGCATTTTTACCCGCTTTGGCTTATCAAGTCAGCAAGCCGATCATTGAGGCAAAGCAGTATAGAAATCTATTTTTTATCGGGCTGTTACTGCTATTGGCTTTGGGTAACGGCTTGATCCATGCGGAAATGCTGGGCTTGCAAGACAACATTGCATCGACAGGAATCCAGCTGGCCGTTGCGACAATTATCGTCTTGATATTGATCATCGCCGGGCGCGTTTTTCCTTTCTTTACCGAACGGGGAATACCCGGAACGCTGATTATCAGAAACCCGTTGCTGGACAGCCTGTCGGTAGCATCAGCCGTCATCGTCTTTGCCCTGCAATTAGTCGGTATTTCAGGAACCTTGTTAGCCGTGGCGGCGATTGCCGCCGTTGCCGCGAACATCGTCAGACTGTCCGGCTGGTATGTGCAACGCATCATCTACGTACCGTTGTTATGGGTGCTTTATGCCGGTTACGGTTGGATCATTCTGGGTTTTATATTGACGGTGTTAGCCGCCTATTCCGTCGTGCTGCCGTCGTTGGCGCTGCATGCTTTTACGCTGGGCGGTATCGGCGCGTTAACGCTGGGGATGATGGCGAGAGTATCGCTAGGCCATACCGGACGCGCACTCAAAGCGTCCAATGCGATCGCTATCGCGTTTTTGCTGATTAATGCCGCGGCATTGTTTCGGGTTTTATTGCCGATAGCGATGCCGGGCTGGTACGAAAACTTAATCTATGTCTCAACGCTGTTCTGGCTGGCGGCATTTTCCCTGTTTGTCTTTGTTTATACCCCCATATTGACCCGTGCCAGAATTGACGGACAGGAAGGTTAAATGCTGTCGAGGTTGGATGGCATTGTTGAACTGGTAACCGGCTCGCTGGTTTTGTTTTCCAGTATCGGCATTTTTGTATTGACCTTGAATGCCCGTTATACCCATGCCATCGGCCGGGTCAGAGACATCTACACCGAGCTGAAAACCAGCAACGAAGCAGAAAAGTTGGAAAAGGAACTCAACTCGATGGTGTACCGGTGCCATGTGCTCAAATGGAGCTTCGGCCTGCTGCTGTGCAGCGCGATCAGCAGCGGCGTGTTTATGCTGGGTTCAATCTCTTCGCGGTTTACCGAACAAATCGACGCCGAGGTTTTGATATTGTTTGTCGTGCTCAGCGTGTTGTTTATTTTCAGTTCAATGGTTTGTTTGTTTATCGATGTGCTGGCTTCTTTACGGGCAACCATGATTCATATCGAGAGAGTAAAATAAAAGTTCTCTGCTTCTTCTTGATTAACACAGAGCCCTGTCAGTACGCTTAGTGTACGAAAAGGATTCCAAAACATCTTAACAAGCGTTCGGGCTAACCTGCCAACAGCCGCTAGCGTCTGAACGAAAAAACCACAAGCCACGGCACAAAAGGGATGCAGGGATTTAATGAGCCCGAAGATTTCCTGTATCATTCTTCGTTTCATTATTTTGTCTGAACAACCCGATATACATGCTATCCGGAGTTTTTGTTCAGGCGCTACATAATAAGGTCTAACTTCTAATCGCTAATTTGCCTCGCCGGCTGTGCTGAAGTTACCGGAAATATTTTCGCCTGTACCGACACTTATCCTTCCTTCCGTTATCTTTATGCTTCGCAGTTATTGGCGGATGCTAAAGTCAAGATTAAACAGACACGGCAAGCTGTACTGTACGACACCTTCGCACATGTAAGCGCCTCAAATCATTTTTTGCATTTTAATATTCCCGTAACAACTACCCCCTATGCTTTGATCGTAATCATTTACTTGCCTTAGATTGAAATTGCTAAAAATATTTCTATAACCTTCGCAGCCTAATATGACAATTAAACAAATATCGAAGTTAGTCAGTTTGACACTTGCCGTTATTATTATTGGTTTTGTGATGGCTGTGAGTTGGTCGTTAAATCACTTAAATCAGGCTTTTGCGTCGGTCGAATTTTTTGGGCAGCAAAAAGACAGAATCTTTACTCAAGTCAGTCAGCCTATTTTAAATTATTTGCTCACAGGTGAAGCGACCATACTCGGTGATGTTGAGCAAGCTCTCAATCAAGTCAAAACTGAAGTTGATAGACGCGCCAATCTATCAGCATCATTACAAGTTCCATTTGTCGCACTTATCGATGAGTTGCAACAAAACACTATGCCTGAGCTTAGGGGAGCAGGAAAACTGGCTGACCCGCAAGCGTTGCTGATAAACAATGAGAAACAGTTGTCTCAGCACCTGCAAAAACTGCTGTCGTACGTTAAAGAAGCACAAGGCGCTTCTCAATCGAAGAAACAGCTTTATTTGAAATTAGTGGCTGACTCTCAGGCTGCACTGATAAATCTCGCAAGAGCACGACAAAGTTTTTTTACTTCTCGAAAACAAATGTCGCCAGATAACATTAATCGGCCATTACAAGAGTTAATTACCCTGACCGGCGAATTAAAAAACTTGCCTTTACTCGGTGTTATGAAACAAACATCATCGACTGATGATATGTTTAGTCTCGACGAAAAGACAGTAACAAGACAGTCCGAAGACAAAGCGATTGAACCGATCAGTGAAATCCCGTCATTGCTGCAACACTATAGCAAAGACATGGAGGTAGCGCTGAAAGTTGCCCAGAATAAAGTGACCGGTCAGGCAAAGGTCAATCAGCAAATCAGCAATCTCCAACAGCGATTACTGACATTGGAAGCTGAGCTCACCAGTGATTATCTGCGCTATGAACGCTTAACCTTCATTATCATGGGTATATGTTTGTTATTGATAGTTTCAGCGGTATTGTTCTGTATTTTTGGCGGGGCGCGTATTTTGCGCAGAGTGTCGGGTCTTGAATCGATCATGTCAAAAATTGCGCATACCCAAGATTTATCGCTGCGAGCTGAAGCTTTGCACAATGATGAAATCGGTAGCATGGCGCACTCTTTCAATTCGATGGTTGAACAGTTACACGAGTCATCGAAGCTGCTCAAACAGAAGATCAACGACATTCAAGCAATGCTTCAAAATATGCCGCAAGGTTTACTTAGTTTTGACGATCAAAACAAGGTCAAGCCGGAATATTCATCCTATCTGGAAAAAATACTGGAGACCGATCAGATTGCCGGCAATTGCTTAATCAAACTGATTTTTGAGAATTCTAATTTAGGTACTGACGCAATTTCGCAAATTTCAGCCGTCTCGGGCGCTTGCGTTGGAGAAGATGCCATGAATTTTGAATTCAACCAGCATTTGCTTGTTAATCAAATCGAGAAAGAAATGCCGAACGGTTCGAAGAAAGCCCTTGATTTGAATTGGGCGCCGGTGGTCAACGAATTTGATGTGGTGGAGCAAATACTGCTATGCCTGCGGGATGTGACAGAGTTGCGCAAATTGAGCGCTGAATCTGCCGAGCAAAAGCGCGAATTAGAAATCATCGGAGAAATTTTGGCCGTCAATCAGGAAAAATTTCACCAATTCATCACCTCAACCAAAGACTACAAAGCAGAAATTGAAAACATAATTCGTGATAATCCGAACGGCGGTTTGGATGCCATTAACGCTATGTTTAGAAATATGCATACCATCAAAGGAAATGCCAGAACGTTTGGCTTGAAAAACTTAACCGATCTGGTTCATTACACCGAGTCGGTATATGCTGAAATGCGGCAACCCAATTCTACAATTGCATGGGATCAAACTCGTTTGCTGGATGACTTGGCGAAAGTACGTCAATTAGTCGATCATTACGCCACAACCAATGAAGTTAGTCTTGGCCGCAAAGGGCCAGGCCGCAGAGGCGATGTCGATAGATACCTTATGGTTGAGCATGAGAAAATTCAAGAAGCAATCAATTTATTGGAAAAGATCAGCCATGCCAATATTCACGATTTGATCGAAGCAAAAAGTGTTGTGCAAAGGACGCTAAGACTACTTGGAACGGAACCTCTCGATATCGTGTTTGCTTCGATTGTTGAATCAATGCCTGCGTTGTCGCAAAGCTTGGGCAAACGGGAACCTGACGTTTCAATAAACAACGGGAATCTCCAGCTGAAAATCCAAAGCATTGGCGTAATCAAAGACATTTTCACCCATCTATTCAGAAATTGTGTTGACCACGGATTAGAAATGCCCGCTGATCGTTTGGCTAATGGCAAGCCGACACAAGGACGCATTGACGTGGCTATGGAGATCGAAGGCGACACGCTCAAAATATCCATAAAAGACGACGGTTGTGGCCTTGCCCTGAACAAAATCCGCCAAAAAGCATTGCTTAACGGACTGATGCAGCAAAACAAAAGTCTGAGCGACGAGGAAGTCGCCGCGCTGATTTTTCTTCCCGGATTTTCAACAGCGGACAATCTCACCGACATATCAGGGCGCGGTGTCGGCATGGATGCGGTTATGGGCTTCGCCGGAAAAGAGGGCGGACATGTCAAAATTAATTTTCTGGACAACAAGGAAGGTTCCGACTATCGGGCATTTGAAACGGTTGTTTATTTTCCTGCTCATTACGCAGTGAGAATCGATGAACCGCTAATGGCGGCGGCATGAACGATAGACGATCTATTACCCATGGAAGTTTTATTTCCAATGGCGACAGCATTCACCGCAAGCCGTCGCCTGCCATCGGTAAATCATATTCAATAATCGGTTTTCCGAAGCGCTCAATAATTCGTTTAAGCATATCGTTTTGAACAATTCTAACAGCGCGAGAATTTACACCTTCCAGGCACAGTTCTTGATGAGCATTTCTAATCTAATCGACTGCCCGTTTACTTTTGATGTCAATAAGTAGATCACTATGGAAAATACAATTCTAACTGCTGTATTGGGTTTTTTATTCGCGTCCGGTTTGAATGTAGCTTTGCGGCGTATCAATAAAAAAACACTTGTTGATGCGACAGTCAGTCACCAGACTGCCGCTGCAAATTTGACAGAGCAACTCGTTGCAGCCGAAGAAAAAGTAAATCGGTATGAACAGGAACTACAATTAAAAATTGCCGATATGGAATATCAATTAGAACAGTTCAAGCGCATGGAGCAAGAAAAACAGGAACTATCGGCCCAAGTTAGTCGACTTGAGCACAATCATGATCAGGAACTGGGTCTTTTGGAAAAAGAGATCAAAAATAAACTGGCTTCTTACGAGCAGATATTGGAACTAAAAAATGAGGAATTGAATCGCCAATTTGAGCAATCGAAGTTCATGGCACAAGAAAAAGCCGAGCTTTTCGATCAGATTGACCAACTCCAACAAAAACATGGCATGGAACTTAGCCGCTTGGAAGAGCAAGGACGGGATGAGAAGCGGGATTTAATTGAAAAAATCGATTATCTGGCAAATGAGATAAATCAAGTTGCTAAATTTGCCGAAGTCTTTGAGCGTTGGCATACCGACATGAATTCATTGATGATTCAAAATACGGAAATGCATTTGCAAAACGCCAAGTTTTCCATGATCGTTCAAGATATTGTCATTTTGTCATTTAACGCTGCGATTGAAGCGGCCCGTGCAGGCGAAAGCGGTCGCGGATTTGCCGTAGTGGCCGCTGAAGTCCGTAAGCTTGCGACTGATTCGGAAGAACTTTCTAAAGATTATGGTAAGAATCTATATAAGAATGACTGGATAACTACAGCAACATTCCAGGACATACAAGCAGGAGGAAAAATGATCACATCGGCCCTGGTTGGTATTGATGTGGCCTGTAAGAATCTGATGGCTAGTGTAAAAATAACTGAGACCGTCGAAAATGATTAGTGAGCAGGCGCAAAGTGGCTTTGATTACATTTTTAAAAAAGCGGTGCTGGCAAATATTTCATCCTCTACCGACGATAATTGTGAAATAGAATCAGTTGATAGCCTGGAAGGCGTTAATGAAGATGAGTTCGTTGTTCTGACGATTTCATCGACTTTTTTTCGATTCTTAACACTTTTTCACTTTAATAGCGCTGATGATGCCACAAGAAATTATTTCTTAAGGAACGCTAACATTGAGGCAGGAGACAACAGCGCGTTTCTCGACGCTTTTCAAGAGGTTTGTAATATCTGTTGCGGTGTCATGAACAGGGAGCTGCACAAAAGCTATCTGTTCCTGGGGATGTCAACGCCTTATGTGTTATTAAGGCAATGCGTCCCTTTCGTCTCCGCCCTTAATCCGGGGTATGTCAAGCATTACAGGATCACTATTAATCACTCGTTAGAACTTCACGCTACTTTGTGCATCTGTGATTATGACATTGTGGATTTTACAGTGGATACCAGTGCAGATGAAGACACTACGGGTGAACTGGAACTTTTTTAAAAGCTGAAACTATAGGATTTATAGCATGAGTGATGAAAAGCAATTGGTAAGCAAGGTCTTGGTTCTGGATAATTCATTAGAATGTTTTAAACAAATTAAGCACTTTTGCGATCAAAACGGACTTATTGGCTTGAAGGTCAATTCTGTCAATATCATGGCCATCTTGAGCGCCTACGTTGACTTGGGAGCGATTTTGTTGGCGGAGAATTATTGCCAATCGCTGACTGACACGCTAGATTTAGCGCAACAAATACATACCGCAAGACCCGAATTACCTATCGTGCTGCGCAAAACATCGAATTCCGGTTTTGATGACCTGATAGAAAAACAACAGAAACTGTTTTGCGCCACTTATACGATTGATGACATGTCACCGCTTCGGAAAGTTATCGATGAATACATTTTTAGCCTCGTTTATCCCAATGCACTGGTTAGAGGGATTTCGGAGCTTACAGTAAGTACTTTGGAGACTCTGAGCACGTTGGAGAATCGTTTTAAACATCTCAAAGTGATTACTGAAACCCCTTATATTGTCAGGGATCGCATAATCTTCGGCGAAGTATGCAGCCTGATTCCGCTGGAAAGCAGCTGGTGCCGGGGGTATATGATGTTGCAGACGGAAGAAGGCGGCATCCTTGATGTGCTTGGATACAATGAATTAACGGCAAGCGAAGATCCTGCGACATTCAGAACAGTAAATAATATTTTGGGAGAACTGACCAATCTTCTTTGGGGGGCTTTCAAGACGCATTTTATTGCAGCTGACGATCCAGGCACCGGTTTTACATCAGAAGTACCCATTGTCATCAATCATCAACATAAATACATTTCGTTTGGTTCTGAAAATCCCCAGCTCTGTTTCAAATATATCCTAACGGATGAGAGTAACAGTCATTTCATTCCTATTTATCAATGGTTTGTCTTCAATCTATACTGGTCGCCAGAGGATTTCAAAGAAATTTATGCATCGGTTGATGATTTTGTTGATTCGGGTGAACTGGAATTATTTTAATAACTATCTGTGGAGCATTACTTTATGGCAAAGATTTTACTTGTCGATGATTCAAATACTGTCAGAGATGAGGTGGGCGGTTTCTTGAAAAAAAATGGCTTGGAAGTCATTACTGCTGTTGACGGAAAGGATGGACTTAGCAAGCTTAAGGCTGACCCCGGCATCAAGCTTGTAGTGAGTGACGTGAATATGCCTAATATGGATGGATTGACCATGGTTGAAAAAATCCGTAGTGAGTTGGGAAACAGCACAGTAAATGTGATCATGCTAACGACAGAGAGCAATCCGAGTATGAAAGAGCGAGGAAAAGCAGCGGGTGTCAAAGGTTGGATCGTTAAGCCATTTAAGGGAGAAAGTGTCCTTGAGACATTTAAGAAGCTGTCAGCGTGAACTAGCGGTCAATCATTTTTGTTTTGTCGAGTAATGTTTTTAGTTCATTGCAAGACGAGGTAATAAAAAACCTCATAGGTACTTACTTAAATTACACCCGTCAATACTAAATTGGCCGAATATACTAGCGGGTATCGTCGCACAGAGCGTTGGGCTGTTCCACGGCGTATATAAAAAACATTTTATACGCCGCGCCCGCTCGTTTTTGTCTATATTGACCATCTTTCTTGGTCATCCGGATATAATTTGCGGTACGGCTGTCTGAATCCCTGTCCACTGTAGAATGCAAGCCTGTCGCAGTTACTTATATTTTGAGTTTCACTGCCAACCCAATTTAAAATTTATTTTTTCGCAACAGCTCCAATAGCTGCCTAACAAAATCCGCTTCAGGAACCGTTTTTTGACAATACACAACGGTTAACACAACCTACACCGCTCCTAACCTAAGCACGCTCGATTATTCTGGAAAAATCATTTCGTCCACGAAACATACTGATTTTAGGATTATCCATTAATTATTAAGCACCAATTGCCGGTTAATATCGTCTAAATCTATTTCCGACACAACGCCGGATGCCGCTTTTAAGCGAATGATATTCACCAAATAATTGTAACGCGCTTGCAGCAAATCGCGCTTGGCGCCAAAAAACTGTTGTTGCGCATTCAGCACATCCACACTTGTGCGTACGCCGACTTCATAGCCTACTTTGGTCGAATCCACCTGGCTTTGGCTGCTGCTTAAGGCTTGTTCGTAGGCTTTAACTTGGGCAATGCTGGTGTTCAAGTTCAAATAAGCACTCTGCGTGTCCAGCTTCATTTGACTGCGCGCAATTTCAAGATCATCCTGCGCTTTTTGCTTATTAAACAGCGCTTGTCGGACACGCGAACTGGCCGCGCCGCCTTGATACAGGGGCAGTTGTAACTGCACGCCTACCGTACCGTTCTTAAGATCGCTGCCGAAACCATAATAACCGCCGTTTGCATAACTGTCGTTATAGCTCGCGACTGCATCCAAGGTAGGCAAATGACCTGCATTGGCGCGCTCCATTTCTTGTTCCGACAGCTTAACGGCATCCTGATGGATTTGTATGTTCAAATCGTTCTCCGCTGCGACTTCCAGCCATGTGTCCATGCTTTGTTCCAAGGCATGTGTTTTGATGTCCGCTTTTACGGTTGCCAATTTTTGGGGAATGTCTCCAGTCATCGCCTGAACGGCGCGTTGGGCGATTTGATGTTCGTTAACGGCGGCTATTTCTTGTGCCACGATTAAATCGTAACGGGCTTGCGCTTCGTTTACATCGGTAATCGTGGTCGTGCCTGCATCAAAATTCGCTTTGGATTGTTCCATTTGGCTCAAAATAGCGGCTTTTTGCGCACCGATCAGGTCCAATTTATCTTGCGCGAGCAGTACATCGAAATAGGCCCGTGCGGTACGTGAAATCAAAGCTTGCTGCGTTAAATAGAGCTGCTTATCGGCCTGGCTCACTTGCGTTTTAGCCTGCTCCATCTCCACCAGGTTTTGTTTGCGATAGAGCGGCTGACGCGCTTCAATGCCATACTGATAACCTTCAAACGTTTGCACGCCGCCTTTAAAGGGGACTCCCGCGCCGGTATACGCAATATCCGTGCGCGAGACCTGCGCTCCGGCGTTAAAATTAACGACAGGCCGGTACAAGGCTTTACCTTGCTGAATGATTTCCTGAGCGGCCTGGTTGGCATTCAACGCTGACGCCAAGGTCGGGTCATGCGCCAATGCCTGATGATAAATATCCATCAAGGATTGCGCTTTGTCTTCGGCATAACCGACGGAAGCCCACGCCATCGTTATGCAAATCAGTGAAATAACAAGGATCAATTTTTTTAGCATGTCGGTAAAAACTTTTGGTTAAGACGCTAGTCGTTATTTGCGGTTGCTGGATGGACATAGCTTGTCCAGCAACCGCAAATGGATTTTAAATGGCCACTCTAAACCAGGCGGCATACAGCGCGGGTAAAAACAGCACGGTCAGCAACGTGGCGACCGCCAGTCCGCCCATAATGGCAACCGCCATGGGGCCAAAAAATACGCTGGCGGTAAGCGGTATCATCGCTAAAATCGCAGCGGCGGCGGTAAGCATGATGGGCCTGAATCGGCGTATGGTCGATTCGACCACCGCTTGCCAAGGCTCCAGGCCTGATGCGCGATCCTGATCAATCTGATCGACCAAAATCACCGAGTTGCGCATAATCATGCCGGACAGCGCAATAGTGCCCAGCATAGCGACAAAGCCGAACGGCTTATCAAAGAGCAACAAGGCGATGGTTACGCCGATTAATCCTAAAGGCGCAGTCAAAAGCACTAAAAATACCCGAGAAAAACTTTGCAGTTGCACCATCAATATCGTCAGTACAGCAATTAAAAACAGCGGCAAGCCTGCTGCCACCGATGCGCCGCCCTTAGCCGACTCTTCAATGGCTCCGCCCGTTTCCAAACCGACGCCTAGCGGCAAACCGGCTTTAATTGCCGTTAGTTGAGCGTCTATTTGTTGCGACACCACGGCAGCTTGTAAATCGCCTTGTAAATTAGCGCGCACAATAATCGAAGGCTCGCGATTGCGCCGCCAGATAACGCCTTCTTCAAATGCTGAAGTCAGTGTCGCGATTTGTGATAACGGTACGCCCCCTGACGGCGTGTTAATCATTAAGTCAGGTAAATGCGACAAGCGCGTGCGTTCAATTTCCGAACCGCGTGCAACCAAATCGATGCGCTCATTGCCTTCCCTGAACTCTGTGATGACCAGTTCTTGCATGGCGCCGTTAAGCACATTGGCAATATCGACCGTGCTGATGCCTAATAAACGCGCTTTTGCCTGATCGACTTCGACATGAACGACTTTGCTAGGTTCTTCCCAATTAAGCTGCACATTCACTAGGTTGCGATGGGTACGCATGACCCCGGCAATCTGCCGTGCAATGTCGCGGATTTGCGTGATGTTGGCGCCGGACACCCTGAACTGCACGGGGAAGCCCACCGGCGGACCATTTTCCAGGCGCAGCACGGAGGCGCGCAAGGCCGGAAAATCCTGTTCAAACAAGGCCAGTAAATCTTTACGCAAGGCCTCGCGCGCGGCCAAGGTTTTAGTCAGAACGACAAACTGTCCAAATCCGCGATGCGGTAATTGAATATCCAGCGGCAGATAAAAACGCGGCGCGCCGGTGCCGATATAGGCAACAAAGTTTTCTATGCCGCCATGTTGTTGAGTCCAAGTCTGTAACCACTGCTCCAGTTTTCTAGCCTGTGCATCGGTAGCGGCATAAGACGCGCCTTCGGTCATGCGCAAGTCGACGATCAACTCCAGTCGGGTCGAATCGGGAAAGAACTGCTGTTGCACTTTACCAAAGCCGACAATAGACAGGACAAATAACGCCAGGGTAATGGCAATGACGGTTTTACGATAGCGTACGCAAGCCGTAACGACGGCTCGAAACGCTTGATAAAACGGTGTGTTATAAATGTCGTGATGATGAGTGTCGTCGGTTTTGTCGGCCCGATTAAACCGTTTTTTCAGCCAGCGGGCGATTTTTGATGGCTGCGGCACATGGGCATAATCGGGTAACAGGTGGTAACCCAAAAAAGGCACCAATATGACGGCGGCAAACCATGAAATCACCAAGGCAATCGCCGATACCTGAAAAATGGATCGCGTATATTCGCCGGTAGATGACGCAGCCGTCGCAATCGGCAAGAATCCGGCCACGGTGACCAAAGTGCCGGTGAGCATCGGCATGGCTGTTGAGGTGTAGGCAAACGATGCCGCTTTTACCCTGTTCCAGCCTTGTTCCATCTTGGAGGACATCATTTCCACCGCAATAATGGCGTCATCCACCAATAAGCCCAAGGCTAAAATCAAGGCTCCGAGTGAGATTTTATGTAACCCAATATCAGCGAGATACATCGCCAAAAACGTGCTCGCCAACACCACCGGAATAGTAATGGCGACCACGATACCGCTACGCCATCCCAATGAAATCAGGCTTACGCTGAGCACTATCACCAAAGCCTCCACCAGCGACTTTACAAAGTCGTTAACGGAATGGGCGACAATTTTCGGCTGTAAAGTGACGGCATCCAGGGCTAAACCTACCGGTAATTGCGGTTGAATTTGTGCGATGACTTTATCCAGCGCATCGCCCAATCCGATCACATCGCCGCCCTCCTTCATGCTGACGCCCAACAGTAAACTGTCTTTACCTTGAAAGCGTACACGGTCATGCGGCGGGTCTTCATAGCCGCGATAAATCCGCGCAACATCGCCCAAGCGAAAATCCTGATTATTGGCGCGCAGCCGCAATTCGCGCAAATCGTCTAATTTGCTGTAACGGCCGGATACCTCAATGCGTATGCGCTCGTCAGCGGAATCAAAGGTGCCGCCGCGCACCACGGTGTTTTGCGCCTGTAAAATACCGATCAGCGTGTTGGTGTTGATGCCTATCGTCACCAACTTGGCGTTTGAAATCTCAATAAATATGCGCTGTTTTTGCTCGCCAAAAAATTCAACTTTTTCGACATCATCAACTTTTAGCAACTCAGTTCTAATCAGCTCGGCCTGCTTTTTAAGCGCCGCATAATCAAAACCATCGCCGGTCAACGCGTACATACTGCCGTACACGTCGCTGAACTCATCGTTGAAGGTCAGGCTTTCGATGTTTTGCGGCAAGGTATTGCGTATGTCGGCGACCTTTTTACGCACCTGATACCACACTTCCGGTATATCTTTGGACAAGGTATTATCCTTGGCAATAATGAAAATCATCGACTCGCCGGGGCGTGAAAAGCTGGTCGAATAGTCCAGATGCGGGACTTCCTGAATTTTCTTTTCCAGTTTGTCGGTAATTTGTTGTTCCACTTCTTGCGCGCTGGCGCCCGGCCAGGTGGCATGCACCAACATGACCTTGAACGTAAAAGGCGGGTCTTCAGATTGACCTAATTGGGTATAGGTAAATAATCCGGCGATAGTCAGCACCAACATCAAGTACAAAACTAGCGTTTGATGGTTTAGCGCCCAATCGGACAAATTAAAACGTGAATTTAAGCCTGATTTTTTCAGTGATCGTTCATTTGTTGCACTCATGGCGCCGCCTCAATCGCAATCACAGGTTTTACCGGTTGATTTTTGACGAGGGTATGTACGCCGGCAATGGCGATTTTATCCCCCGCTTGTAGGCCGTCGGCAATCAATACGCCGTCTTCCCTAAATAAACCTGCGACAACCACTTCGCGCGGCTGCGCTCTATCCGCATCAATCACCCACACTATTTTCTTGCCGTCGAGTTCAGTTAAGGCGCTGTTGGGTATCAGAAATTCCGCTGTCTGTTGTTCATTCGGCTGAGTGAATTTGACGCCTGCGGTCATACCCAGTTTTACCGATTCATCTGCATCTCTAATGGTCACGCGCACATTAAAGATACGGGTGACTGAATCTGCTGCCGGGGCAATTTCACGAACCACACCGGTGTACGATTTTTGCCGATCCGCCCACATTTTCAGGGTGACTGCGGCATTCAGCCTGACTTCCGCCATGCGCGACTCGGGTACGTCAACCAATACGTCAGTTTCTTTGGTACCGGCAATTTTCACCACCACCTCCCCCGCCTCAATGACTTGCCCAGGCTCGGCATGAATCATAGTCACCACGCCGTCTCGATCGGCGGTCAAGTTAGTATATTGGGTTTGATTACCCGATATGTTCGCCTGTGCTTTTATTTGCGCCAGTCGTGCGCCGGCCTTTTTAAGTTCGGCTTCCCGAATATCCAACGCGGAGGCTGAAATAAATTTTTTGGCAAACAATTGGCGTTGACGCATCGCTTCAGCCGCCGCAAGCGCATGGTCGGCTTCCGCTGCATGCACATCTGCCAGCGCTGCCGTCGCGCTTAAATGGGCGTCTGAAGCATCCAGTCGCGCTATTATCTGACCTTTTTTAACCAGCGTTCCCACTTCCACCTTGCGTTCAATGATTTTGCCGGCGATTCTAAAGCCTTGGTTGGACTCATAGCGAGGCCGCACTTCGCCAACCAAGGCCATAGGATTGGCGGCGGCTTTTGCGCCGACCACGCTAACCAAAGCCGGGCGGGGCGGTTGCGCTGGGGGGGCGGGCTTGTCGCATCCGGCCAGCAGTATTAACAATACCAAGGCAAAGAGTCGGTTTTTCATGTGTTCACATTCGTTTAGTTAAGATTTTCAGGATGTTGTAGTACGCCGCTTAAAATAGCGCGTTGCATTAAACGTAATCGTGTATCTATGTCTTCCCAATTTATCCAGGTCTCATGGCCTAGCGCAATTTCCAGCGAGCATACGCCATGCACACTGGCCCATAGCGTTTGGGCGATCAATTCAGAATCGGTGAGTTCTGCTTTAAATAAGTGCGCGTCAAAAGCGGCTTGCACTACTTGCTTTAACTGGGCATAAGCATCTTGTTCGGTATTGCCCTGCTGAATTTGCGTGATATCTAAATTACACGGCGTGCGCGGCGTCATAAACATCAGGCGGTAGTGGTTGGGATGGCTTAACGCAAATTGAGCATAGCCGTTACAGAAGGCTTGAATGCGCGCAATTAAATCGGGTAACTGCATAATGTCGCGCATGCCGCTGGCGAGCGCCAAGAAATCCTCATCGCATACCGCTTGTAGCAAGGCCTCTTTGTCGGAAAAGTAGTTATATAAAGTAGTGGCCGAATAATTGATCTTCTTTGCTATTTCACGCATGGAAACCGCTTCAATGCCGCGCTCTACAAACAGCGTACGCGCAGCATCCAGTATACTGGTACGTAATAATTCACGATCTTCGGGAGATTTAATTTTAGGTGGCATGGCAATTAGAAATATAAGTTAACGGTGTTAAGTTAACAGTGTAATTATTAAATGTAAAGGTTTTTTTCGCGTGCAAATAACGTGTTGTGCCATAGTGCTGCGTCATAAAAGCGTCGCGGATATTCGAATTGCAATGCCACAAAATCTGCGGTCGGCGCACCATAGCGCCCCGTGATACCCTCAAGTGCATCATCCAGTGCGGTCGCTGGCGTACCTGAATAAACGGGTAGGACATATCGATCGGAGCTTGTTGCCTCTGTCTCCATAAGCAGGCCGTGGCGGGAACGCACCGCGCCGCTTACATGGGTCGCCCGTGCTTCGGAGCGAAAGGTTCGGGACCAGGCATCCGCCATGAGTGCCACGGAAATTTCATCGAAACCGCCGTCAATCGGTATCTCTATGACCTCGCGTCGCCACACGGCGAGCCAATTGCCGGCTGCAACAAGCATGCGGCCTGCGGTTAGCGTAAACGAGGATGTGTCGTGATCAATCCCCCAGTTGCTCACGCCCAGCCGTTGCGCAGTAAGGTCGGCAGTGCGCCGACCCGCAATCGCTTCGACCAGCGCCAACGATGCCGGCATGGAAGCGCTGATACCGGCGGTCGTCATCACCTGTCCATCCATGACGAAACGGCGGTCATGCACCCATGTCGTACCGGGAAATGCTTCAGCAATTCCCTCCAAACCTGACCAGTGCGTGGTTGCCGCTTTGCCTTCGAGCAGACCTGCATGCGCGATAACCCGTGCGCCCTCACAAATCGACACCACGGCCGCGCCCTTTCCGGACTGGGCTTGCACCCAGTTGAGCAGTGCCGGATTTTCTGCTCTATCCATGGCAGGAACAATCAGAATATCGGCTCCGTTCGGGGTTGATTCGTCGAATTGCGCTGTCGTCATATCCGTGCGTATCTGCAACGCAGGGATCAGCTTAACCGTGCCCGGTTCAGTGGAAACCGTTACCACATCTGCTGCGCCAGATTCTTTCAAGACCCCGTAAGGGATTACAAAATCCGTGGTTTCTGTGCCGGCATTGTCGGCAAGTATGACGACCAGCGGACGTACACGTCGGTCTTTCGGAGCAGGAAGGGTGAGCGAGTTCTCCGTCAGTGCCGCGATGTTATCGGCGCCCAGGCACGCTCGCGTGTAATACGCTGACGCTGAAAGCAGCGCTATCGCGAAACCGGTAGTTTTTATCAAAGCGGAACACTTCATTTGTTTTCCTCAATCATTGATTTGCGTACGGCGAAATTTATTCGCCCGTTAAAACGCGAGGATCGTAACCGACAACGCCACGACCGGAATTTATGCTGCTGTTTGCGCCCATTACCGCCTTCTGACGCGCTCGAATGCACGGATAAATCGGCCCTCTTGGGTGCCCTGTTAAAGCGCATTTGCAATGACTCTTGAATGCCGCAAAAGATAGGCGAGATATACGGCGGCCGCCACATCGTAGGCAAGGCAAAACATTGGCCACCACATAGGAACGCCAGGGTTGGAAATGAAGTGGCCGTGAAAGAAATCAAATAGGCCATGCATTAACAACGCTGCAACGACAAACCACAAATTGCGTTTGAAGCCAAGAACGGTGACACCAAAAAAGACGGCCATCACTGCTGACTCGCTAAGGACAGCTTGAACCGAGCCGCCCATAACCGCAAATAAACCATAGTAGGATGCAATCACTGCCAATACCGTTGGGTAGAAGCTACGGTCTTTGTCGAAGCCGACGCGTGTAGCGAACAACGAAACAACTAAGGCGATGATAATGCCTGCGAGATAGTCCATTTAGGCTCCTAAGCTTTAATGTTTGAATTTAGCGGCCACTGGATGACCGCCGGGTTATGTCTTATAGCCATCTTGGAACCGACTGAATGTAGGCGGCGAATGCTTTGCCGAACTTTAAAGACAGCGCTCTTTCCTCGGGTGAAATTTGGAAGCGATTCATATAGATAACAAACGCCGGCAAGAGGATAAATCCCAAGGCATGCGCAAGAAAAAATGCCCAGCCGCCTAGCAAAAATAAGAAGCCGACATACATGGGATTACGGCTAAAACGATAGATGCCCGACCTAACCAAGGTAGAAGCAGCGCCCGGCTGCATTGGATTAACCGTTGTTCCAGCGCCACGAAATGCAACTACGCCGACAAGAACGAAGACCATGCCAATACCGCACAGTGCGATTGATATGACAAGACGCGCGGGTATGGCGAAGGACATAACCGGAAACTGCGCCGATGCAAGCCACATTACGCCTGCAAAAAAAAGTGACAAAGCGACGGGTGGAATTCTGAGTTCAAGAGCGTTCATGAGATGAAGATTCCGGCTGATGTAAAAACACAGGGTTAACGTGCATGCTCAAAGCATTACGAATGAATGTTTGCCATGTTTCATTGGGCGCCCAAATCTCCTGCATTGGATGGACTGACGCTTCCTCACTCTCCAGGAGACATAATCTCCGGTAGAGGTAGATAAAAACCGATACCCGCATGTTTTTTGCACAATGCACCCAAACATTGCGCCCTTCGAAGGCCTTGAGCGTGCCGAAGAACTGCGTTAGCCGATGAAGCTCAGGTTGCTCCCATTCCACAGGAATATGAATATAGGCAATTCCCTGCCGTGTAACAAAGTCCGCCTCCCCGGATAAGGCGTTTGATGACGTTGGGAGAGCTAAATTGACAACAGCTTCTATTCCAAGCTCAGGCAAACTTGCAATGTCCTTCTCGGATAATTGGCCGGAAGTCCAGAGCCGGTCGAATACTTGATGAATGTTTTCAGCGTCCATGAATGGTATCTTGAGACTCATATCAGCTGCTCTGTCTAGTCCAGACACTGGTGCGCCCGATCAGCGAGATGCCGATAAATCCTCTGATTTCCAGTTTCCCATCAGCGGTAATTGTTGCTTTGCACTGATAAGTCTTGCCATTTTTTGGATCATAAATTTCGCCGTCATGCCATAGCGAGTCTTCACTATAAAACAGCCCCTGCAAAATTTCTTTTCCAACTACGGGATCGTTTTGTCTCTGCTCATCGGGATTATGGCGGTCAACTTTCAATTTCCCAGCGAATGACTTGTCGTCATCCAGCGGGAAGTTTGGTTCTTTAAGCCAAATGACTCTGCCGCAATAATTATTGTTTGCACAGTGATAAATTTCGACCTGCGAGTCACTGTCGGGCGTAACCCAGACGCCAAGCACTGCATCGCCCCGAGAATCGGCTACTGCCGCGCTACTCATCGCAAATGCAGCCAATATCTGAAGTACGGCAACCCAACGGATTTTCATATAAACCTCGCATAGTTACCCGCAGCGAAAACGCTTGGTTCTACGGTTTTTTGGCAACCGCAGCTACAGCCAGAATCTTGACAGCGGGTGCCGCGACAGAGAACTTTATCGGCTTTATTCATGATAGGTTTCCTTTCAAGTTGAGTTGATGAGGAGCCAGTCTACGGACTCACATCAGCTATGGCTTGAACGAAACGGCTATTCGCGTTGGAAACTGGAGGGAGCAATCCCGAACATGCGCTTGAAGGTCCGGGAAAAATGCGCGGAGTCGGCAAATCCGCCGGCGTGCGAGGCCTCGGTCAAGCTCTTGCCGGACGCTAATGCAGTCAGCGCGATTTCGATGCGCAGCCACAGCACGTAGGGTCGAAACCGCATGCCTGTTTGCTCGATGAACAGATGGCGAAAGCGATCCGGAGAAAGGCAAGCGGCATCGGCAATATCGGCGAGTAGAATCGTTTCGCCGATATGCTCGCGCAATAGTTCCACGGCATGTTCAATCCGCTTATCGAGCGCTACCACCGGAACCGTGTTGGTTGCGGCAAGCCTGGCAATCACGAAACGTGCGCAGGCGGCGAGTTCTGAATCCGGGGCGCCCCCCTTGTAGGCGGCGCCAAGGGCTGCAATTTCGAGTTCAAGCGATTCATAGGCAAGCTGCGAGATCCCCTCGCCGAGACATATCGGGTATAGCGCCCGTCCCTCGCGAGATTCGGGCTCAACAAAGATCATCGCAACAAACTCGCCGCGTGCTTCTAACGCATGAAGCTGGTGCATAGCGATGATAGCCGCGCGATAGGTATTCCAGTTTCCGGCGGGGCGTCGAAATCGCACCCCGCCTTCGGAGAACGACAACGTGATCTGGACAGCATGATGGGCATGAAAATCCGTGGGCTCCCCTGCTCGACCGATCCACAGGCTCCCTCCCCGCCAAAGTACGATGCGCCCGGTTCCTGTCGTCTTCATTTCATACTACTCGCTTCAGCATCGACAATGATTGCACACTGCCCATTTTTATGGGTTACCGAACTTCGATTCGCCCTATTTATCGCCGTAAAGCCGCCAGTCGTGACTGGCGGTAATGGGCCGGAAACTGTATTCAGTTTCAACTAAAAATCCAGCGCCCTATTGTAATAACTGATGTTACGCGCGTATCTGATAAATAAAGCGTAGTCCACGAAAGGCACGAAAAGCACGAAAAACAAAGTGGGTATACAAAGGAGAACAAAGATGCAAAAAACAAAGCGCGTCCCTCTCCTGTCCGTCATGCCTGTATCAAGTCACATACCTGTCATGAACGTTGTCAAAAGGAATGTGGATAAATGCTTGGCATTACCTCGTTAACCGAGAAATAGACTGTTCTCTATTTTTTCGTGTCTTTCGTGCTTTTCGTGGACAATGCGTAACATCAGGTAATAACTGCTATTACCTGGTTTTAGATTTTTCTTGCAATAAGGCCAATAATCGTTCGGTAAAACCCGTTTCAGGGACAGCTTTTACCGGGACATACCAATGCTGTTCGCCTGCAAAGCGCATGCACTTTACCGCATCCTTTTCTGTCATCAGCACCGGCGCGGAGTCTGAAAACGAGATGTCGCCAAGCTTGAATTTATAATGATCCGGAAAACTGTGCGTTTTACAACGCAATCCGGCTGACTCCAGCAGTTTAAAGAATCGGTCGGGATTGCCTATGCCCGCCAAGGCATGACAACCGGTTGCGTTGAATTCCCGCAACGGTTTTTGCTCGCCGGTAATTAGGTTGACGGCAATATTGCCGGTCATTTGCATCGAAAACTCATGGTCTTCCGCTTTTTCCCCATTTACGACGATAAAATCGACGCTCTGCAAACGTTCTATCGGTTCGCGCAGCGGCCCTGCCGGCAGGCAAAAGCTGTTACCGAAACGCCTTTCCCCGTCAATCACGGCAATTTCAATGTCCCGGTTCAGCGCGTAATGTTGCAGGCCGTCGTCGGATAAAACGACATTACAATCCGATTTTTCAAGCAGCAGTCTCGCTGCATCCGCCCTCAGCGGGCTTACGGCCATTGGACAGCCGGTTTGCTTTGCGATCAGCATGGCTTCGTCGCCGACCTGTTCCGCCGTGCTATCCGCACTGACCCATTGCGGCCAGACTTCGGCTTGCCCGCCGTAACCCCGGCTGATAATGCCGGGCTTTAAACCCTGGTTTTTAAGCAACTCGGCCAGCCAGATAATCAACGGCGTTTTGCCGGTGCCGCCCACGGTAATATTGCCAATCACGATAACCGGAACCGGCATCGTATGCTTTTTAAACACGCCGATACGGTACAAAAATTTCCTGAATTTAACGAAATCGCTGAATAAAAAACCCAACGGCGCAAGCCACACGCCGATAAACGGGTCTTTATACCAAATATCCGTCAGCCATCGGGATAAGGTTTTTTTCATGGTTATTCGGCCGGATGCAGCGTGGCAAAGGTGATGCGGCTGAATCCCACTTGACCGGCAATATCCAGCGCAGTCATGACCGCCTTGTTAGGCGTTTTGTCATCGGCATTGATGATAAAAGGAATATCCTTTGAGCTTACCGCCAGTTTACTCAATTCCTGTTTCAAACCGGCCCGGTTTTGATCGATTAGTCGATGGGACAAGCCGTCATCGCCGACCAGAGAGTAAATACCGTCTGCATCGATCATCAGGGAGATCGTTTTGGGATGCTCCTCGGCCGCCGACCCTTCGGCTTCGGGAAGCTTGATATTGACTTCGGTGTGTTGATTAAAAGATGTGGAGACCATGAAAAACAGCAACAATACAAACAGCACGTCGATCATCGAGATCAAGGTAATATCGACATTTTCCCTTTTTTTACGTTGAAACTTCATCAGGAATCTTTCCGATCTTCATGCAAAATATCAACCAGTTTTAATGCTTCCTCTTCCATGGTGACTACATATTCATCGACCAACCGTTCAAAATAGCGATGAAAAATCAGGCTGGGGATGGCCACGGTCAAACCTGAGGCCGTCGTAATCAGCGCAACCGAAATACCGCCTGCCAAAACGGCGGGATTGCCGGAGCCATGCTGCAAAAGCGAGGCGAAAATATCGATCATGCCGAATACGGTGCCTAATAAACCCAGCAATGGGCTGACTGCGGCAATCGTGCCCAAAGTATTAAGGAAGCGTTCCAGGTCATGCACGACTCTGCGGCCGGTTTCTTCAATGCATTCCTTCATGAATTTTCTGCCATGATGGCTGTTGGCAAGTCCTGCGGCCAAAATACAGCCGAGCGGCGAGCTGTTTCGCAAGTGCCGCAAGGCCACATCATCCAGCTTTTTTTCGCGGGATAACCGCCATACCTGCGCGACCAGCTCAGGCGGCAAAATCTTCTTTCTACGCAAAGACCAAAAACGTTCCGCAATAATGCCCATGGCGCCAATGGAACTCAGTACGATCGGCAACATCATCCAGCCGCCGCTTTTTATGATTTCAAACACATTATTTCCCAAAAAATTTGTAGGTCGGGTTAAGTTAATCCGAGGTTATTTTAACCCAAGACAGCGCTGTCTTGAGAACTTTCCCGTCCAACCCAGATGTAGACGATCGCAAAAGCAATACTACAAAAAACCGCCGCCATTGAATAGACGAACTCCGCGCCCAATGAGTCCCAATAATAACCGCTAAAATAACTGCCCAGCATTCCGCCCAGACCGAAACCTAAGCTGGCGTAAAGCGCTTGGCCTTTACCCTGATGCCGGTCGCCAAAATACTGATGAACCAAATGAATAGCGGCGACATGAACGCCGGCAAAGGTTGCCGCATGTAATAGTTGGGCAAGGAGCAACAGCCAAAAATAATCGATGCACCAACCAATAATCAGCCAGCGAACGACCGACAACAAACTGCTGGCCAATAAAATCGCCCGCAGGGAAAAGCGCTTCAACACACGGCGCATGTAAATAAATAAAACGATCTCGGCAAAAACACCCAGCGCCCAAAGAAATCCGGTCAGGCTTGCCGAGTACTGATAATGTTTCAGATAGATCGAATAAAAAACGTAATACGGTGCATGGGCGAACTGTAACAACATGCTGGCCAGCAGAAACGCCACCACTTCCGGTCTTTTTATGATTTGCAGGATACCGATGCCGGCCGTCTCATGATGGGTCGCCTGAGTCGCCGGCGTCATCAAGCTGACCAGCCAGATCAGCGTCATCCATGAGGTCACCACTGCCGGGATTATGGCGGGCGCCAGGACGTCCAATAGCCGACCTACGCCCAACACCGAAACAATAAAACCGATAGATCCCCACAGTCTTATCCGGCTGTAGCGATGCGCTTGGTCTTTTAAATGGTAGAGGGTGACCGCTTCGAACTGCGGCAACGTGGAGTTCCAAAAAATGCCAAAGGCAATCGTTATCCAAGCAAACCAGGAATAACCATGAACAATAATAAAACCGGCAAAGAGTAAGGCGGTTAAAAAAGAGGTTATGCGGATAATGCGTAGATTTTTCCCAGTATGATCGGCAATCCAGCCGCATAGCATGGGCGCGATAATCCTTGTGCCGCCCAGCAGCGCAAAAAGCTCGCCGATTTGAACAGGATTAAATCCGCTATCTTTTAAATAGAGGCTCCAGTAAGGGAGAAAAGTCCCTACCGTGGCAAAATAAAAGAAGTAAAAGCCTGACAGTCGCCAGTATGGGATGGACATTTAAATTGCGAGCATGAAAAAAGTCATATTTTATCACGCTCCGTCGTGACCACCATCAAGTTAAGCGAGATGACTGAATGGATAATCAAGCTTGTTGCAATGTCGATAGGCAGACCCGTACCGGCAAAAAATCGCTCAGAAGAAATATTCTCGGCCTTTGACTGCGATCATATTACTAACTCCAATTCGACTTTCCATGCAGCCAACCTAGACTGATCGAGCATTGCGATGAATAAAATACTATGGACTTCGTAATGGGGTTCAGTCGATACAAGATTGTCTTGCTCATTCTGCAAATGTACAAGAACTTCATTCTGTGTGTACCTTGCTTGGCTGGTTTTTATCCGTCGTCGTTCGCGTTGATGCAATACGCCTTGCTGCTTTGCATATTCCGCCTTGAACTCACGCGTCCAGCGTTTACTTAGATTAAGCAGCTTGTCGAGGTTAGCGACTTTTGCCGCGTCTATCGGATTTATTGGCGCGCTGATTATTGAACGCTTTTGTAAATTGTAGTTCAGCCGAATATTACCGTTGGCGTGTCGCCGATAAGGATGAAACCAATCCGAAAAGCCACCCTGGACGTGAACGGCCTTAGTACCCTTGTTATCCGTGGAATTACACTCTCCACAGATAGGCAGCAAGTTATCGGCGCAAACGCTCAATATTGGGTAAACGCTCTTGGCAATCCAGTGATCTACTTCAATATCTTTAAGTTCGCCTCCGCACAGCACACAAACTTCTCTGGCGTCCGGATTCGGGTTCAGCCGGTGCGTATCGCGAAATTCTTTGACAAACTGAGCGTACGTAACACCATCGTGAGTAACAGGAGAACCATCCGCCGCATAAGGAAGACCGCTACGAAAGCCCTTCTCATAGAACGCCTCCATTAACTCTCTGAATGCTTGCCACTTCGCATCGGGAACAGCCGGACGGGCTATCGGCCAAGCAGGCGGATTGGGCTGAAACTGTCTCTCCAGATTGCTAACCACGGCAATCCAGTCATTCAAAAGCCCCTTGTCTGCCAGCGACATGTCCGCAACGGCCTGTGCTCTCAAAAGCAAAGGCTTCCCGGCAAGCTCACGTTGTAAAAACGCCCAAAGCCAATCCGCCTCAATTTGCGTGGGAACGCGCGGAGGCATCAGATTGACTTTGATGATGTCAGCCGAACCGACATTCACGTCGCAAAGCCAAGCCGCCAGATGCTCTTGCAGACGGCGGCAGGCACGCAGGGCTGGAGTACACGCAAGATGATGGATAGGCTTAAGCATGACCAACACCCTTCCATTTATTTAACAGCGTGCGCAACTCACTACGATAGAAGCCGGAGCCCATGCGCGCAATCAGTTGTTCCAGTTGCAGGATGTCATCAGCAGTACCGCTGGCTAAGTTTAGCTTTTCCTCAATAAATTCTTGCGCCCGCTTACCGATGCTGTCGTCGGCTTCGAATACGGTCATCATCAACGCGCTGGGGTCAGTGGCGAAGGTTTGTTCAGACACCGAACGAATCACTGAACCGTCGGCGGTCTTCTGCATCATCACGATTTCATCATTAAACACATCGCTTAATACGATGGCTGAATGCGTTGAAATCAGTACGTCGTTGGCCGTGTGGCCGATGGCATCGTCGATAATGTCGACGATTTCCCGTTTCCACTTGTCGTTAAAATGCGTCTCCGGCTCGTCCAGCAACAACAGCGCGTCTTGCTGATCTTCCAACAAATGAAACAAGGCCATGCGCCCCAACACCATTTGCTCGCCGTCGGACAATTCATCAAAGCGAATCAAATCGTCGGTATCGTCTTTGCGGAGGCAAAACGAAATTTCAGCAATCAAACCTTCTTCGTGCAAATCGCAAAGCCGCTGGAACCGTTGATAAGCACTAAAATTATTCTCGTTGCCTATTAATGCCAGCAAGGCGTGGCCTTGGGTCTTCTTGGTAATTTGACGCAGCTCTTCCATTCCCGGCGCATCCGGCACAAGGTCGGGATCGAACTCACCGCCAATATCGTAGTGAAGGATACGCAAGTTACTGGGATTCGGCTGCGCAATCACTTCCCCAGCGGCATAAAACCACGGCAGCAAGCGACGTAATTTCTTCTCGGGGAGACTATCGGGCTGAAAATCAATTGTCACAGCAACCGAAACAGGCCACTTCCAACCGGCTCTGCTCAATAAATCACGTAATACCTGATTTGACGGGTCAGGTTCTACAGTCCCGGAAAAGACATCTTTTAGCCCGACCGGCAAAGCCACAGAAAGCACGGCAAACTTAAGCAACTCGGGCGTAACCAAAATAGGCTCCCAGGCCTTTGAGCCGACATCCTGAGCTAACTGCGTCACTTGATTCATCAGCTCACCATTCGCTTCGCTGTCTTCATCCTGAAGCAAGATTTCATTTAGCAGACGCTCATGTTCTTTATCTCTATTCCAACCGGGAGGCCGCTCACGAGTTGAGTCGTATTCATCAGACTGGGACACTAGGTCGACGCCTTCGCTGTCAGAGTTGCGTTCCCAAAGGCTTTGCCACGAAGCCAACGCGCCCGTGGTGTAAGCCAGCACAGTGCGCGGCAAATAAGGTAGTTGTGCTGTTCCTTTACTGCTGGGCCAATATTTGGGCGCAATGGCCGCACGGAAGCCGTGCGGCAAGGGCTCCAAAGCCGCCTGCTTGGCATACAACGACCGAATCAGCTCTTCAAAATCGTCATTGGTGGCCGTCGGCGGGAAAGTAAAACTCTCGCTCACCCAAAGCGCAGGCTCTAACTGTCCTTCTTCGCGCAGTGCCGACAGGATAATAGTTTGACGTTGACTACCCCCTAAACCGGCTCGGCCACTCAACGCATATTGATCCAAACCCAAGGCCGGGCGATCCTGCCCAAGTTCATAGACCAGAGAAACGGGAAAGTGAGGCGCACACCAATCGGCAAGCGACAAAAAAACTTTGCTAATAGCCCGTAAAAGATGGGATTTGCCGCTGCCGTTAACCCCGACCACAAAGCGAATAGCACACAATCTATCGAGCGGCGAATGACTGGAGAAGACAATTTGCGCCTTATTTAGCGGTGGATAATTACGGATGTGCAGGTAGCGCAACTTCATGATGTTGTACCTGCGTCATGGCTAGCGCTCTCTAACGATGCTTGCAAAACCGCAATATCATTGAATCGAGATTTTTCCTCTAGTCGTAATTGTCGATAGCCGGTAACAAAGTCGCCGTTATCATTGGCTAACGCCACCTTGGCAATCAAGCCCAAAGCGGCAAGCTGTTCCAGTGCGCGCTTGGCTCGGTCGTGCATATTACGCTCATGCTCAATGGGCCATAGCCGACAAAACTCATCAAGATCGGAAGCATTATCGGCAAGTAACGTTCCCTTCCACTCACTCATCGCATCAAGCACAAATCCCTGAAATTCGCTCAACTCATTGAGTAGCCAGTAGTGAGCTGTGCGGGGGGAATCGGCGGGGCGTTCGGGTGGAGCGAAGACTTCGGTGCGAATAGATACTTTAGCTCCGCGTTCACTCAGCGCAGAATCACGAGCAACCACAGCCTCATTGATTTTTGCCAAATGATCTTGTCGCCAAGATGCGGTTAACTCGCCAGAAAACGCCTCGATATGAATGGTGCTCAAAAGTTCGGTGAGTAGTTTATCGGATCGTGCAATGTCAGCCTGAATTGTTTTTACCTGAAACAGAAATTCTTGGAATTGACACTGAAGATCGGTAGGAGGCAATGGGATAGAGATTGCCTTAACCTGATCTGTCGTCAGATTACGGAACACCGCCCCCACTGCCTGCTGATCGTTCTTTGCCCGAAGTAGGTTCAAGGTATAAGCGACAAACTCTGGTAGCAAGTTTTGGTCGAGGTCACGCAGTCCAACAAAACCGTCATGAATACACGCATCGTGATTTAAAATTGCTGTTATGCCTGGAGCACCGCTGACCGCCATGACCACTGAACGAGCAGGCATGGCACGGCTGGATTTTGCCCCCTCCTCAGTCAGAGTGTCAGTCTTTGCATCAACCCACAGTCCATCGCGAGTGAGGTCTGACACCATCAATCTAGGAATCGGGCCGCCATACAACCGTGAATCTCCTTGTGGACGCGGGGAGCTACCCCGCACAATATCAGAGACTTTGCCAAGTTTGACAACGGGCCAAGATTTGTCATTGGCGAAGACATTACCAAACAGCTTGTCATAGTATTCCCCTGATGCCCTGTCTATTTTTGCTCGTGTATCGGAGCGATTTTTACCAAGCGACTCAGCCTGCCGTAGCACATCGACTATGCGCTGTTGTTCGAGGAGTGTAGGAAGCGGTAGTTTGAATGAAGCCAGTGCAGCACCTTCAATTCCAGCTTGGCTGACCCAGCGTTTTGCTCGGGTTTTTGAGTACCCCATTGACCACAACAGTTGAAGATAACTAGCGAGGTAGTCCGGATTAACTAGCCTAGCGTCAGCACGTAAACGGGTCATGTGATTTGAAAAGACGTATTCACCTTCTTGGTCGAACACCGCAGTCTTTCCAACCCATTCCTCGCTGTTGGTGTTGTTAAAAACAACATCTCCAGCGACAAGCTTATATCTTTCCAATTCATTAGCATTTGCTGAAACATGTTTGATACCCGCAAGCGTAATTTTCCCTACAGGACTGATATTGTGGGTGCGGATTTGCGAGGTCATGCCCTCATCGTCTTCGCCGGGTCTCTGTGCGAAACCTGGCTGTAAATCGACAACGACTTTTCCAACTGTCGTTTCTGCCCAGCTCTCCGGCAGACTCATTCGCGCCCCTCAACCATAGCCAGTAGTTTGTCCAGACCACCGATGACACGTTGCTCGGTTTGGCGTAACTCCGCTATCAATTCAACGACGCTTTTGTCGCTTTTGAGCTGAGTAAAATCGAAAGGCTTATATTGTCCAGAGGAGAGATTCCAATCGCGGGCTTCGATGCAGTCAGGATTAAGCAGGTCGTCTTTCAACTGACCTTTTTCGTCATAGAGCCGTGCGACCAGCATGGCCTCGACGTATTGCGGACGTACCAAGCCGTTGGCATCGTGCGAACCCTTGAGGCTGCCGTCGTCCGATTGCCACTCGTCATTAAGCAACCATTCGCGCACCGGCACCACCCAATGCTTGGCAGCGGTAAGGTCAGTCTCTTGGTCGATAGCGAGACTGCGCAATGTAACATCAAAACCATCAAGCTTGGCGACTTCACAGGCTAGACCTAACAAGCGATTTTTAAATTTACCTTCGCCAAGCTTTGGGTCGAAACTAATGGTTGGCTGACCCTGCTTATCGACAGTTAGCTTAATGTTCTGCTCGGCGCTATTATTGGCATCTATAGATAACCAATCGCTATTAATACTTGATGTAATTAAATCATTCCAAACTTTTAATGCTGGCGAGTCATCAGGCTCAAACAATCCACGGCAAGCGTTAGTTGGACGAAGCCGCTATCGCGGAGAATCCCCTTCGAATGGTCAGTCGATAAAACAATTAAAATTGAACCTCAAGCCCTCAATCCGAGGGATCGTTTAGCATCAAACGTAATGAGGTTACCCAACAATGA
>Ga0207975_100099_pt1 | contig 80588 bp, 69 predicted proteins | sample LakWasMe91_HOW11_2_FD_183913 | JGI IMG/M metagenome (GOLD analysis project Ga0207975, IMG submission 183913) | Freshwater sediment methanotrophic microbial communities from Lake Washington under simulated oxygen tension - Sediment Metagenome... | ecosystem: Environmental > Aquatic > Freshwater >...
GCGAAGTCCGTCTACGATGTTGGCTGGTCGTCCTTCCGAACACAACTGGCGTACAAGGCTGTTAAGCATGGCGCCTGGTTTGAAGAAGTGAGCGAAAGCTTTACCACCCAGATCTGCTCGAATTGCGAAAATCTTTTCCAGATTCGATGCCCAAGGGCGTGACCGAAAGGTATCGCAGACCTTGGAAGCATGTTCACTGAACATGCGAAAGAATGGTGCTGCAGTGATTGCGGTGTGGTACATGATCGTGATCTCAATGCTGCGTTAAACATTCTCCGTCGCGGGCGTGCGACGCTAGTTGTAGGAATCCCCGTCCTTAAGGTCGGGGAGGACGTCAAGCTGTTCTCCGATTGCTCTGTCAGGCGCTCTTGAAACCGGCCGGGCCGGTGGCGGTGCGCGCCACCTTGACCACGTGTTGCACATACAGGCCGGGCGTGACCACGGCCTCCGGGTCAAGGCTGCCCAATTCCACGATATCATGCACCGAAGCGATGGTCACCTTGGCGGCGCTGGCCATGATCGGGCCGAAATTGCGGGCGGTCTTGCGATACACCAGGTTGCCCCAGCGGTCGCCCGTTTCCGCCTTGATCAGGGCGTAGTCGGCATGGATCGGATACTCCAGCACATACTGGCGGCCATTGATCTCACGTGTTTCCTTGCCTTCTGCAAGCAGGGTGCCGAAGCCGGTCGGCGTAAAGAAGGCGCCGATCCCGGCCCCGGCTGCGCGGATGCGTTCTGCCAGGTTACCCTGGGGGACCAGTTCGAGCTCGAGTTTGCCGGAGCGGTACAAGGCGTCGAAGATGTGCGAGTCCGCCTGGCGCGGGAATGAGCAAATGATCTTGCGCACCTGGCCGGCCTTGAGCAGCGCGGCCAGGCCGGTTTCGCCATTGCCCGCATTGTTGTTGACGATGACGAGATCCTGCGCGCCTTGCGCGATCAGCCCGTCGATCAGTTCGGCCGGTTGCCCGGCGCCGCCGAAGCCGCCGATCAGGACCGTTGCGCCATCCTGGATCGGCGCCAGCGCTTCTTCCACCGAAGCGGCAATTTTGTTAATCATGGGTGTGCGCCATTAAATGAGATTGTTCAAAAAAAGCGGGAATCGTCGTCACAGTTCAAGCATGAATTGCGTCACTGCCTTGGCGAAGGCATCGGGTTGTTCGATTGCGCTCAGGTGCGACGCGCCATCGAGCACCTGCAGGCGCGCGCCCGGGATGTTCAGCGCCAGTGTTTCTGCCATCGGGAGCGGGGTTCCCATATCCAGTTCGCCGGCGATCACCAGCGTCGGCGCCGCGATTTGCGGCAAGCGCCCGGTGGTGTCGATGGTGCCGACCGCATGGCAGCATGCGACATAGCCGTCGGTGTTGGTGGTGACCAGGCGCTGGCGGTAGCGCGCAACCGTGGCGGCGTGCCTGGCGCGGAAGTCGTCGTGAAAATAGCGGCCCATGACTGCGTCGGCAATCGCTTCGAGGCCGTGTTCGCGCACCGTGTCGATGCGTGCGCGCCACAGCTCGCGCGTGGGCGCCGGGTAGCCCGATGTCGCGTTGGCGATCACGAGCGCGCCGACCAGGGCAGGGTGGCGCAAGGCCAGTTCCTGGCCGACCATGCCGCCCATCGACAGGCCGACCCACACCACCGGCCCGGAATCGAGCTCGCGCAGCATGCGCGCGGCATCGTCGGCCAGGTCGGCCATGCTGCAGGGGCCAGGGGGCGCGTCCGAGCTGCCGTGGCCGCGCTGATCGTAGGTGATGACGCGGCAATCGGCGGCCAGCAGGTTGGCCAGCTCGTCCCACATGGTCAGGTCGCAGCCAAGGGAATGACTGAGCACGACGGTGTGGCGCGGCGCCTTGCCGCTGCGCGCAGGGCGCACGCTGTAGTGCAGCGCCGGCAGGCTGGCGGTGGCGCCTTCGTGGCCAATGCCAGGGTGGCAGGTGGCGCCCGGCAGCAGCGGCTCCATGCTGTAGCCGATCTGCGGACCGATCTCGCGCAGGATATGCTGGGCCAGCGCGAATCCCGTATTACCGGCCGGTACGCCGGCGTAGATCGCCGACTGGATCAGCACTTCCTTCAGTTCGTCGGGCGTGAGGCGGGTCGCGGGGTCGCCCAGCATGGCGGCGCGCACATGCAGCTCGAATTCCTCCCAGCGGCAGGTCGACATGGTGATGGCCAGCACGATCACCCGGCGCATTTTCGCTTCGAGTCCGGGGCGGCCCCAGATCTCGTTCCAGGCGAAGCGGGTGATCAGGTTCTGGAATTCGGCGTTGAAGCTGTTCGCATTCGACAGCGAGCGGTCGACCCACTCGTCGCCGAGGATGCGGCGACGGTTGCGCATGCCGCGTTCGAAATCATGGTCGAGGGGATCGTGGCTCATGGTTGCTCATTTCTAGGTTTGATTGGCGCAAGCTTTGCAGCTGACGCATTGCCAGGGTGGCTGCCGGGCCGGTCGCGGCGACCGGGTCGAACAGCGTTTGCAGGTGCGCCACGTCGATCGTGCCGCGCAGCCGTGGATCGGCGGCGACGGCCTCGCTAACCACCTCGGACAGGTGCTTGCCGTTCGCGACAGCGGCACCGGTGAGTTGCTCCATCAGGCTGTGCGCCTGTGGGCGGCCGATTGCCGACGCCAGGTAAGCGGCGACGGCTTCGCCGAACACCAGTCCCTGCAGCGAATCGATATTGACGCGCATGCGTGCCGGGTCCACCAGCAGGCCGGCCATCGCTTCATTGAGTGCATTGACGGCCCCGTGCGCGCTCAGGAACAGGCCGGGCCATTCGGCCAGTTCGGCCTGCCAGTTGCCCAGGCCGCGCTCGTGTTCCTGGCCCATGCTTGCAAGCAGCGCCGCAGCGCGTTGCGGGGTGCGCGTCGCGGCTGCCAGCGCAATCATGCAAGAGACCGGATTGCGCTTGTGCGGCATGGCCGAAGAACCGCCGCGGCCATTGCCGGAAGGCTCGGCCAGCTCGCCGATTTCGCCCTGTGCCATCAGGCTCAGGTCGGTGGCGATCTTGCCCAGGCTGCCCGTCAGGATCGCTACCTCAAGGCCGAGCCGCACCCATTCGTCGCGTTGGGTATGCCAGGCCGCGGCGGGCACCGCCAATCCAAGCTCGTCCGCCATGCGCTGGGCCACGGCACCCCCCTTGTCGCCCATCACCGACAAGGTGCCGACCGCGCCGCCCAGCTGCAGTTGCAGCGCGCGCTGTGCGGTAGCGCGCAAGCTGGCGCGCGCGCGCACCAGCGGCGCGGCCCATGCGACCAGCTTGAAGCCGAAACTGCTCACTTGTGCCGGCTGCATCAGGGTGCGCGCGAGCACCGGTGTGGCCAGGTGCTGCTCGGCCAGGGCCAGCAGATGCCCGATCAGCGACTCGAGGCCGCTGTCGAGCAAGCCCATGGCCTGCCTGGTGACCATCACCATGGCGCTGTCGATGACGTCCTGGCTGGTGCTGCCCCAGTGGACGAAAGCGGCGGACTCCGGATTGAACAGGGCCACCGTCTTGCCCAGCTCCTTGGTCAGCGGAATGGCCAGGCTGCCGGCACGCCGACTGGCCCGCACCATCGCGGGTATATCGTACAGGTGCGCCATGCAGACGCTGGCGATGGCGCGCGCGGCAGGCTCGGGAATGATGCCTTCGGCCGCCTGGGCACGCGCCAATGCTTCCTCAAAACGAAACATCGCCTGCACCACGGATGCATCGTCGAACACCGCGATCATTTCCGCGGAGGTCAGGAAGCTGTCAAAAATCGAAACGCTCATTGAAAGAAACTCCGCTCGACTTTGTCGGTACGCTTACATGTAATCGAAAAATACGGTTTCCTTGTCGGTCTGCATCCAGATGTCCCATTCATAGCGTGCATCTGCGATCTTGCGTGCAACCAGCGTGGCGCGCCGTTCGGCCGGCACCTGCTGCAGGATTTCCGATGCGGCCAGACCGGCATCGTCTTCCAGGAACACGGCGGTGAACTGGTGCTTGCACAGGCCGCGCGAAAAGACGGTAACGAACATGGCCGGCTTGCCTTCGGTGCCGGCGCCCTGGCGCGAGACCTCGATATGGAAGGCGCCGCTGTCGTCGCTGGGAATGCGGCGAAAGCCCGGGAGCGCGTGCGCGGCTTCGGCCGCCGCGCCATCGGGCATCCAGGCTTCGATCATGGCGTCGTTGATCGGATTGCCGTCGCCATCGCGGATGATGCCGCTGATGACCATGGTCGGCGCCGTGGACGTTACGCTCGCGGTGTTTTCAACGGCCCAGCGCCATGCTTCGTGCGAAAAAGGGCCGATCGTTTGTGAGGAGGTAAGTTTGCTGGACATGGTGTGTTTCCTTTTCAAAGGCCCAAGGGCGTGGCGCCACGGCCGCGCAGGACGATATCGAATTCGTAGCCCAGCATCTGGTCGCTGACCGTTTCTTCCAGGCTAAAGCGTGAAATCAGGCGTTCGCGCGCGCCGAGATCGGCAATGCCTTGATAGATCGGGTCGTGGTTCAGCAATGGGTCGCCGGGGAAATACATCTGGGTCACCAGGCGCTGCGCATACACGTTGCCGAACATGGAGAAATGGATATGGGCGGGGCGCCATGCCTTGCTGTGATTGCCCCATGGATAAGGCCCGGGCTTGATGGTGATGAAACGGTAGCGGCCGTCGTCGTCCGTCAGCATCTTGCCGATGCCGTAGAAATTCGGATCGAGCGGCGCGTCATGCTGGTCGCGCTTGTGCCAGTAACGGCCCGCCGAATTGCATTGCCACACCTCCAGCAGGGAGTTGCGCACAGGCTTGCCGTCTTCGTCCAGCACCCGTCCGGTGACGACAATCTTTTCGCCCAAGGGCTGGCCATTGCCGTGGGCGGTCAGGTCCATGTCGCCAGGCAGGATCAGGCTGGGCGATACGGCCAGGTTGGTGCCGGCGGCGGCGCTCGCCCGTATGCGCAACGGTTCCTGGGTCGGCCCACGCTTGACGGTGGACTGGTAGGGAGGGTGAATCAGGGTCGGGTAGACGCCGGTCGCGACGGTCTCGAATTCCATGCCGGTTCTCCAATGAATGAGTGAGTGGTAGCGCGTGATGGGCGCCTGTGCATTTCTACCTATTTGTGCGGTAATCGCGCAAACTTGTCCGCCTTTTGATTATGAATAGTAGGTTAAGCAATAAATTGATCTGGATCAAGGCGATATGGCAGGCAACAGCCGCCTTTCGCACATTTTGTGCGACAATCGCCCAAAATGGAGACTTTTATGCCCGCCAACACCGCTTCCCCGCAGAATTCACCGATCGGCCCGGACGATCCTTCAGAGAACGAGGGGCCGCTCAAGCGCGATGTCATCGCCGGCCTGGAAAAAGGGCTGCAAGTGATCGAGGCGTTCGACCAGGAACGCACCCGCCTGACCATCAGCGAGGTGGCGCAGCACACCGGCCTGACGCGCGCGGCGGCCAGGCGTTATCTCATCACGCTGGCGCACCTGGGTTATGTCCGGCACGACGGCAAACTGTTTTCCCTGACCCCCAAGGTGCTGCGCCTGGGACAGTCCTACCTGCACTCGGCGCGCCTTCCGCGCATCGTCCAGCCGCTGCTGTACCGGCTCGCGTTTTCACTGGGAGAGGCGGCCTCGGCTGGCGTGCTCGAGAACGACGAACTGGTATGCGTGGCGGCGGTGAGCGGCGGGCGCCTGGTGTCGGCAACCTTGCAGCCTGGCACCCGCGTGCCCGCTTTTTGCACCGCCAACGGGCGCGTTTTGCTGGCAAACCTGGCGCAGGAACAGGTCGACCAGTATCTGGCGCGCCTGCATATCGAGCCGATGACCGTTCACACCATCGTCAACAAGGATCGCCTGCTGCTGGAAATTGCGCGCACGCGCGCCCAGGGCTATGCGGTGGTCGACCAGGAACTGGAATTGGGTTTGCGCACGATTGCCGTGCCGCTCAGGAATTTCAGGGGGGAGACGGTCGCCGCCATCAACATCAGCGTGCACGCGGCCCGCATGCCCGTCGAGGACATCGTCGAGCGCTGTTTGCCGGCAATGCTGAAGGTGCAGGTCGAGCTCGCTGCGCTGCTGTAAGTGCGGCGGTTCCCATGGCGCGCTTGTGCCTACTCAATCGAACGCGCCATGCCGATTCGTAGAATGGACTCCGATACCGATCCCAATGGAAGGAATGGCTTTTCTGGCCTTGCCGGTAGTCCCGGAAGCGTCTGCCGGAGCGGCGCAACGATCCCGGGAACACACGGGCGGGCAGGGCATGGCGATTCCCTCGTCTGTACAAGCCGAGCACCAGGAAATCCACGCACAGCTTGCCCAGGTACTCAAGGCAGGCGGAAAAACCGGCGCCGCAGCCGGGGATCTGGCAAAACTGCTCGAGCCGCATTTCCTCAAGGAAGAGCAACTGGCGCTGCCGCCCCTTGGATTGCTCGAAGCCCTCGCCGCCGGCAAGGCGGTGAGCGATCCGCAGCGTGTCATCGAAATGAGCGATCGCCTCAAGGCTGAAATGCCGGGCATGCTGAGCGAGCACAAGGACATCGGCGGGGCGGTGCAGCGCTTGCGCAGCGCGGCGCGCGACGAAGGCAAGCAGGACGCCCTGCAGTTTGCCGAGCGCCTGAGCGCCCACGCAAAGCAGGAAGAACAGGTGATGTACCCAAGCGCCATCCTGGTCGGCGAATTCCTCAAGCTCAAGCGCTGACGGGCGCGAAGGGAGCGGCTTGGCCTGTCAAATCCGGGCGAGCAGACCTATCAGTTTCGATGATATGATTCACGCCGGTTATAAGGAGTTCGGCGTGGATTTACGACAGATTCAATATTTCATCTGCCTGTTCGAGGAAGGCAGCGTCACCCGTGCGGCGCGGCGCCTGAGCATTGTGCAGCCTGCGCTGAGCATGCAGTTGGCGCGGCTGGAAGCGGACCTGGGCCAGCAGTTATTCGAACGCAACAGCCAGGGCATGGTGCCGACGGCCGCGGCACGCCAGATGTATCGTTTGTTCTTGCCCATCATGCAGGACTTCGCGCGGGCGCGCGAGCAGCTCACGAACGCCGACGGCGAGATTAGCGGGCACGTCAATATCGGCCTGATCGCCTCGATCACGACCGGCGTGCTGGCCGAAACGCTGTCCGCGTTTTCGGCCAGGCATCCCAAGGTGGGGGTGACGATCGCCGACGGCTACAGCAAGACGCTGGCGGACTGGGTGGCGGCGGGCCAGATCGAGGCGGCCATCATCAACAGTCCGCGGCGGCACCGCTCGCTCAACGTCGAACACATTATCGACGAAGACCTGGTGCTGGCCTGCGCGGCCGGCCACGGCGGCGCGCTGCCGGCCCAACTGACGCTGCGCCAGATTGCCGAGCTCGGGATCGGCCTGGTGCTGCCTACCCGTAATCACGGGCTGCGCGGGGTGCTCGACACCTTCGCCCAGGGCGAAGACGTGGAGCTGGCCCCGGTCTACGAGGTCGATTCCATGGTGACGATCATCAAGCTGGTCGAACGTACCCAGCTTGCCACCATCCTGCCGCGCATCGTGGTCCATGAGCGCGTTTGCGAGGGCGCGCTGCAACTGCATTCGATCGTTTCGCCGCGCCTGATCCGGCAGGTGGTGGCGATCTCGCATCCGCGCCGTCCCTTGAGTGCGGCAACGGCTGCGTTCATCAGCGTGCTGAAGGAGCAGATCCTGCTCAAGGCACGGGAGCAGACGGGCTCCTAGCCTGGGTCAGGGCGCCACCGGCGTCATGCTGGCCCAGTCGACTGTCGCTCCCGCCACGATCTCCGCGTTCAGGTCGACCGTGTCCTCGCCGGGCACCACCACCTTGGTGAAGACATGTTCGTGAAATGCAATCGGCTTGGTTGCGTCCAGCCCCATCTTGGCGCTGATTCCCTGCAGGTGCGGCGGCGGCGGCTCTCCGTTCGGCGTCTCCATGCCGACCGTGGTGGAAGGGTCGAGCACCGAGCCCTGCGCGCCGGCGATCACGACCAGGTCGCGGTCGGCCTGGAAGCGGGTGGCCACCGCCCATTCGACCTGCAGCGGATCGTGCACGTCGACATCCTCGTCGACCACGGTCACCTGCTTGAGGTCGTAGTGGGCGCCGAACGCGCACAGGATCACGTTCTTGGCTTCGCCTTCGCGGCGTTTCTTGAACTTGACGTGCAAGTGATAGCGTCCCACGCCGCCGATGGAAAGGTGGACATCGCTCACGCCCGGATGGCTGCGCTGCAGATGTGCGAGCAGGGTCGCTTCGCGCGGAATCGAACCGAGCAGCAGGTGTTCCATCTCGGCCGGTACGATCGTGTGGAACACCGGCGAGCTGCGGTGCGTGATGGCCTCGACCACGATCACCTCGCGATCTTCGCGTGCGCTGTAATACTTTGGAAACTCGCCGAACGGCCCCTCGGGCTCGCGCACCTTCGGCAGCAGCTTTCCTTCGATGACGATCTCGGCGTTGGCCGGTACCCGCACCTCGCTGGTGAGGCACTTGACGACGTCGAGCGGTCTGCCATGCAAGGCGCCGGCGATTTCCAGTTCGTCGTGGTCGATCGGGGTGATCGCCTGAGAAGCGAGCAGGGTGAGCGGGTCGGCACCGATCACTACGGCGACGTCAAGTGCCTGGTTGTTCGCTTCGGCCGCCTGGTAGAAAGCGTGCAGGTGGCGCGGCAACATCAGGATCGCCATGCGGTCCTTGCCGTGCACCTGGATCCGGTTGATCGACACGTTCTGTACCCCGGTCGCCGGATTGCGCGCGATCACCAGGCCGGCCGTGATGTAGGGGCCGTTGTCATGTTCACTGTGGGTCGGAATCGGCAGCGCCCTTTGCAGGTCGATCTCGCGCTGCACCACTTGCTGGCAAGGGGCGCTTCCCCCGGCCACCTCATGCCATGGCAGCGGGTGTTCGGCGGCGTGCCGGAACGACGCCAGCAGTTCCGATTCCCTGACCCCCATCGCCTCCGCTATCCACGAGCGGCGCGCCATGAATCCCGAGACCACCGGAATCGCGTGGCCGTCGGGCTTGGGGAAGAATGCCGCCTGCTGGCCGTCGAGGCGCTTGGCGATCGCGGCGAGCTGGTGCTTGAGGCTGACGTTCTCGCGCATGACCGCAAGGCGCCCGGTCGAGGCCAGGTGCGCGAGCCAGTGGCGCAAGTCGCGCGCCGGGTCGGAACTAAAGGACTTCGCTGGCATTCAAATTCTCCTCGTGGATGGGGGTCGGGCCGAGTATAGAGACGTCGCGACATCAAAACAAATAATTATTAATGATTGCTAGCATCAGAAAAATTGATGATCAAAATTGTGTCATCAACCGCAATTTTCTGTAGAATTCTTGTAGCTAGTTGTGCGATGATGGTCGGATTCCTGAAGTTGGCACCCACTGCTTCCAGCGCAGTGTGACCAGTTTCATGGCCCGATAAGTGACATCGGCATGGCCGTCCGGCGCTGGTGGGGGCGGTCGCAATGTGCGCCACCGAAGGAGCGAGCAATGTCTGCTGCAGTACGTGTTTTACAAGGTAAGTTCGGGCGGGTCGCCCTGCTCGACATGGACCGGCCCCTGGTCACCCATGCCCATTCGCAATGCCATGTGCTGATCAAGGTCAGCGGCGAGGACACCTTTTTTACGGTGCGCGACAAATCCTATCCGCTCACCGACGAGACGGCCGTGCTTGTCAATTCGTGGGAACCACACGCCTACACCCACCACGACCCGGATGGGCCGCGCACCATCATCCTGGCCCTGTACATCGAGCCCATGTGGCTCGGCGATGTCGAAAAGGCCCTGATCTCAAGCGGGCAGCCGGGATTCTTTCCCCATTCCTGCGTCGAAATTTCCAAGCCGATCCGCAACCTGTCGAATGCGCTGGCGATGCAGATGCTGTACGGAGACCAGCTCAGCGAACAACAGCTCGAAATGCAGTTGTCGGGCCTGATGATTGCGGTGATCGATGCTTTCTCCGAATGGCGTAACTTCAACGAGCTGCGCGCGATCGGGTTGCCGCGCTCCCCCGACGCGCGCATCCGGCGCGCCATTTCCTACATGCGCGCCAACGTGGGCGCCGAGCTCGATATCGACAAGCTGGCGTCCGAAGCCTGCTTGTCGCGCGCCCATTTTTTCAAGCTGTTCCAGCACGACACCAACCTCACGCCCAACCTGTATGTCAATGTGTTGCGGGTGGAGGCTGCCATCGAAGGGCTGACGCAGACCAGGCGCTCGCTGGTGAGCCTGTCGGACAGCCTGGGCTTCAGTGCGCAGAGCCACTTCACGCGTTTCTTCCAGCAGCACCTTGGGGCGGTTCCCAGCCAGTACCGCAAGGTGGTGGACGTGTACGATACCGTTTCCACATAAACCGCCGGTGGCGCGCCCGACTGATCGCACAGCGTAAAAAAAAGACTCCACGGTAAATCCACGCACTCTCTGGTAACGCCCTTTGGCCCCTCCCGGCCTACACTTTTTGCAACAGTCACCGCTGCAAAAAAAGGGCACTACCTTGAACCAGATACCTCCAGCGATTGCCGACCCTCGCGAGCAGGAAGCCAGGCCGGCGCACAGCAACCATGTGGGGCAGGCGCTGCGCCGCGTCGAGGACGCGGCCCTGCTTACCGGACGCGGCAGCTACACCGATGACGTCGGCGCCAAGCCCGGCACCCTGCACGCCGCCATCTTGCGTTCGCCGCACGGACACGCCGACATCGTATCGATCGACAGCGCCGACGCGCTCAAGCTGCCCGGCGTGCGCGCGGTGCTCACCGGCGCCGATGTCAAGGCGTGGGCCACCCCGTTCGCGGTCGGCGTCAAGCAGCCGATGGAGCACTGGTGCATGGCCGTCGAGCGGGTGCGCTATGTGGGCGAGCCGGTCGCGGTGGTGATGGCGGACAGCCGCTACCTGGCCGAAGACGCGCTCGAACTCATCAAGGTCAGCTACGAGCGGCTGGCCGCCGTGGTCGACCCGGAAGAGGCGCTGCAGGCGGGCGCCCCGGTGCTGCACCCGGCAGTCGGCTCGAACATGGTCAACGAGCGCCATTTCTCGTATGGCGAGCCGGCCGCAGCCTTTGCCGCGGCTGAACGCACGGTCTCGCTCAAGGTGCATTACCCGCGCAATTCCTGCACCCCGATCGAGTGCTTCGCGGTGGTGGCCGAATACCTGTCGGGCGACGATGGCTACGATGTGCTGTCGAACTTCCAGGGGCCGTTCGCGCTGCATCCGGTCATGGCGCGCGCGCTCAAGGTCAGCGGCAGCAAGCTGCGCCTGCGCGCGGCGCGCGATTCGGGCGGCAGCTTCGGCACCAAGCAAGCCGTATCGACCTACATCGTGCTGCTGTGCCTGGCCTCGCGCAAGGCCGGCGCGCCGGTCAAGTGGATCGAGGACCGCCTCGAGCACCTGCAAGGTTCGGTGTCCTCGACCAACCGCGTCACCACCATCGAAGCGGCGCTGCGCCCGGACGGCGAGATCACCGCGCTGCGCTACCACCAGCTCGACGACTGCGGCGCCTACCTGCGCGCACCGGAACCGGCCACCTTCTACCGCATGCACGGCATGCTGACCGGCGCCTACAAGATGCGCCACCTCGAGGTGCATAACCGGGTGGTGCTGACCAACAAGACCCCGTCCGGCCTGGTGCGCGGCTTCGGCGGACCGCAGGTGTATTTCGCGCTGGAGCGGCTGATGCAGCACATCGCGGTCGAACTCGGCCTCGATCCGCTCGACGTGATCCGCCGCAACCTGATCGCGCCCGACGCCTTTCCCTACCACGCGCCGGCCGGCTCGATCTTCGATTCCGGCGATTACCAGGCGTCGCTCGCGCTGGCGGTGGACAAGGGCGGCCTGGCCGAACTGAAGGCGCGGCGCGACGGCGCGCGCGCCGAGGGGCGCCTGTACGGCATCGGCTACGCGGCCGTGGTCGAGCCGTCGATTTCCAACATGGGCTATATCACGACCGCACTCACCCCCGCCGAGCGCGCCAAGGCCGGACCCAAGAACGGCGCCAACACCAGCGCCACCGTCAACGTCGATGCGCTCGGCAGCGTGAGCGTGATGATCGACTCGGTGCCGCAGGGCCAGGGACACCGCACGGTGGTGGCGCAAGTGGTGGCCGACGCGCTCGGCCTGCAGCCTGCCGACATCGTCGTCAACACCGAACTGGATACCCAAAAGGACGGCTGGTCTATCGCCGCCGGTAATTATTCGAGCCGCTTCGCCGGCGCCGTGGCCGGCACTGTCCACCTGACGGCGCTCAAGGTGCGCGACAAGCTGGCGCTGATCGCGGCCGACATGCTGAAGGTGCAGCCGGACCAGATCGTCTTTGCGGGCCGCAAGATTTTCGCGCTCGGCGATCCGGCGCAGACCCTGCCGTTCCACCGCGTCGCCGGGGCCGCTCACTGGGCCCCCGCGAGCCTGCCCGAAGGCATGGCCTCGGGCCTGCGCGAGACGGTGTACTGGACCCCGCCGCAACTGAAGGCGCCCGACGAGAACGACGTGATCAACAGCTCGGGAACCTACGGCTTCCTGTTCGACATCTGCGCCGTCGAGGTCGACAAGGCCACCGGCAAGGTGCGCATCGACCGCTACGTGACCTCGCACGACGCCGGCCGCATCCTCAACCCGGCGCTGCTCAACGGCCAGGTGCGCGGCGCCTTCGCCCAAGGCCTGGGCGCGGCGCTGATGGAGGAATTCGCCTACGGCAGCGACGGCAGCTTTTTGTCCGGCACCTTTGCCGACTACCTGGTGCCGACCAGCTGCGAGGTGCCCGAACCTGTGATCGTGCACATCGAAACGCTGTCGCCGTTCACGCCGCTCGGCGCCAAGGGAGTCGGGGAGGGCAACAACATGAGCACCCCGGTGTGCATCGCCAATGCCGTGGCCGATGCGATCGGCGTGGCCGACTTGCGCCTGCCGCTCACGCCGACCAAGGTGCATGCGCTGCTCAGGCTGGACGACCCGCCGCCAAGCAAGCCGCGTGCGCCAAGCGCGCTCAAGGCGCCGGCTGGCGGCCACGCGCTCAGCATGTCCGGCTCAGTCGAGCTGCCGGCCACGCCCGAGCAGGTGTATGCGGTGCTGCTCGACCCGAAGGCGCTGGTCAAGGTCATTCCCGGCTGCCACGCACTGGAACGGGTGGGCGAGAACCATTACCGCGCCGACGTCACCATCGGCATCGGCCTGGTCAAGGCGCGCTATGCGGCTGAAATCGAGCTCAGCGAGCTCGATCCGCCGCACGGCCTGTCGCTGGGCGGCAGCGGCATCAGTGCGCTCGGTTCGGCGCAGGGCGCCGGGCGCTTGCGCCTTGAGCCGGCGGGCACTGGCACGCGCCTTAGCTACGACTACAGCGCCGCCGTCAGCGGCAAGGTGGCCGCGGTGGGCGGACGCATGCTGGAGGGCGCGGCCAAGATCGTGTTGCGCCAGTTGTTCGAGCAGTTGGGGCGCCAGGCCGGCGGGCAGGAGGCCGCGCCGCCCCAGCCCTGGTGGCGGCGCCTGTTGCAACGATTGGGAGTCGTGAAATGAAGCCAGCCGCATTCGATTACATCCGCGCCGACAGCGCGCAGGAAACCGTGGACCTGCTGGCCCGGCACGGCGACGAGGCCAAGATCCTGGCCGGCGGCCAGTCGCTCATGGCGATGCTCAACATCCGCCTGGCGCAGCCGAAGATGCTGGTCGATATTTCGCGCTGCACGGACCTCGATTACGCCCGTATCGAGAACGGCAAGCTGGCGGTGGGCGCGGCGGCCACCCAGGCCAGCGTGGAGAACCGGCCGGCGCTGGCCGGCGAAGTGCCGCTGCTGGCGCTCGCCTTCCCGTCGATTTCGCACTTCCAGGTGCGCAACCGGGGCACCGTCTGCGGCTCGGTGGCGCACGCCGACCCAAGCGCCGAGCTGCCGCTGTGCCTGACCGCCCTGCAGGGCGAGGTGGTGCTGCGCTCGAAGGCGGGGCGGCGCGTGCTCAAGGCCGACGAATTCTTCCAGGGCATGCTGATGACGGCCGTGCGGCCCGGCGAAATCGTGGAGGAAGTGCGCTATCCGCTGCGGCGCGCGGGAGCCCGCTACGCGTTCGAGGAAGTGTCGACCCGTCATGGCGACTTCGCTATCGTGGCGCTGGCCGCGGTGGTCGACGCCGACGCCATCGAGCTGACCGTGGGCGGCGTGGCCGACCGGCCGCAGCGCAGGCGCTGGCCGCGCCTGGCAGGCGCCGAGCTCGAAGGTGAGCTCAACGATTTCGCCTGGGAGCTCGAGGCGCAGGGCGACACCCACGCCAGCGCCGCATACCGGCGCCACCTCGTGCGCGAGCTGGGCCGCAAGTTAATCGCAAAGGCAAGAATATGAAACATTACGAAAAGAACCTGCAGTATCCGATCACGCTCACGCTCAACGGCACCTTGCGCACCGCGCACGCCGAGCCGCGCATGCTGTTGTCCGACTTCCTGCGCCACGAGTTGGGGGCGACCGGCACCCATGTCGGCTGCGAGCATGGCATTTGCGGTGCCTGCACCGTGAAGGTCGATGGCGTCGCGGTGCGTTCCTGCCTGCAACTGGCGGTGCAGGCCGAAGGGCGCAGGGTCGATACCGTGGAAGGCCTGAACCAGGCTGCGCCCGAGGCGCTCGGCGACTTGCAGCAGGCTTTCCACCGCCATCACGCGCTTCAGTGCGGCTTTTGCACGGCGGGCATCCTGATGTCGTGCAGCCATTTTCTGAAGCAGGTGCCGGCGCCGACCGAGCAGCAGGTGCGCGACATGCTGTCGGGCCACCTGTGCCGCTGCACCGGTTACACCAATATCGTCAACGCCGTGCTGGACGTTGCCGCGCAGCGCCAGGCGGCTCTTCATGGAGAAACGCAACATGCTTGATCTTGGCCGCAGTTTCCTCGCATCGGTGGAGCGCAGCCCCGACGAGATCGCGCTTGTCGACGGCAGCGTGCGCCTGAGCTATGGCGCCTGGTTCGAACGTGTGCGCAAGGTCGCGGGCGGGCTGGAGGCGCTGGGCCTGCAGCGCGGCGACCATGTGGTGGCGTTGCTGCAAAACCGCTGGGAAATGGCCACCTTGCACTGGGCCTGCCAGTTCCAGGGCGTGGTGGTGACCCCGCTCAACTGGCGCGCCAAGCCCGATGAGATCGACTATTGCGCAGGCGACGCGAACGCCCGCGCGATCGTGTTCCAGGACGTGTCGGCGCAGGCCGTGGCCGAGTCGGGCGTGGCGCAAGGCTTGCCACGCATCGCGGTCGGCGGCGCGCCCGGGGGCAGCCTGGCTTTCGAGCAATTGCTGGAGGCCGCCCCCAGCGCGCGCTTGCTGCACGCCGACGCCAACGACTGGTCGCTCATGCTGTACACCTCCGGCACCACGGGCAAGCCCAAGGGGGTGCCGCGGCGCCACCGCCACGAACGCGCGGCCGCGCTGGCTCATGTTGCCCAGAACCAGTACCGGCGCAACGAGCGCACGCTCGGCGTGATGCCGCTGTATCACACCATGGGGGTGCGCTCGCTGTTGTCGATGGCCCTGATCGACGGCCGCTTCGTGTGCGTGCCCAAGTTCGATCCGGCCGCTGTGCTGGCGGCCATCGCCGCCGAACGCATCACCAACCTGTACCTGGTGCCGACCCTGTACCACGACGTGGTGGCGCACCCGGACTGCGCCGGCACCGATTTGTCCTCGGTGCGCAAACTCGGCTTTGCCGGCGCCTCGATGAACGAGGCTTTGCTGAAAAAGCTCGATGCCGTGTTCAAGCCCGAACTTTTTGTCAACCATTATGGCTCTTCCGAGGTCTATACAGTGAGCATCGACCAGGATGCGGTGAAAAAGCCTGGCAGCGCGGGCAAGGCCGGCATCAACCAGCGCATCCGGGTGGTGCGGCTCGAGCGCGGCAATCCCGATGAGCTGGCCGAACGCTACGAGGAAGGCGAGATCATCGCCGACCTGGCCGGCGACGAGGCCTTCGAGGGCTACTGGAAGCGTCCCGACGCCGACGCCAAGGCGCTGCGCGGGGGCTGGTATTTCACCGGCGATACAGGCTACCTGGACAAGGACGGCGACCTGTTCGTGTCGGGCCGGACCGACGACATGATCATCAGCGGCGGCGAGAACATTTCGCCGGTGGAAATCGAAAGCCTGCTGTCCCTGCACCCGGCGGTCGACGAGGTGGCGGTGGTGGGGGTGGCGGACGCGCGCTGGGGCCAGAGCGTGACCGCCTTTGTCAAGCGCAAGGGGCCGGTGACCGAGGCCGAACTCGATACGCATTGCCGGGCCTCGGGGTTGGCCAATTTCAAGCGCCCGCGCAGTTATGTGTTTGTAGTGGAGGTGCCGCGCTCGCCGGTTGGCAAGCTGTTGCGCCGCAAGCTCGTCGCCAATGAGTACGAGGCCGAGCCGAAGCAGTAAATGGCGGGCCGGGGAAGTGCCTCCCGGCGCCATGTTCATCAACCAAAAACAGCAGGAGACAACATGAAAACATCGTTTGCACGCACCACCCTGGCCGTGGCGCTGCTTGCCGCTTTCGCCGGCACGGCGGCGGCCCAGGGCCAGCCGATCAGGATCGGCGTCGTCACGCCCCTGTCGGGAACCTATGCCGGACTGGGCCAGCAGGTGCGCTGGGGCATCGAGCTGGCGACCAAGGAAATCAACGAGAGCGGCGGCATCATGGGCCGCAAGGTCGAACTGCTGTTCGAGGACGAGGAGGCCAATCCCTCGGTCGCCACGCCCAAGGCCGAAAAGCTGTTCCAGGTCTCCAAGGTCGATTTCCTCACCGGCACCGTCAACTCCGCCTCCACCCTGGCGGTCGGCCAGCTGGCCGAGCGCAACGACCGCCTGATCGCCACCACCGTCTCGTTTTCGGATGCGATCACGGGCGAGAAGTGCTCGCCCAACGTGTTCCGGGTCAACGCCAAGGCCGGCCAGCAGTCGGCCGCGCTGGCCGAATGGCTGAGCAAGGAAAAGCCCAACGCCAAGGTGTTCTACCTCGGCCCCGACTACGAGATGGGACGCAGCACCGTGGCCGCCTTCAAGGCAGCGGCCGAGAAGAAGGGCGCCAAGACGGTCGGCCAGGTGTTCGCGCCGCTTGACAACAAGGACTATTCGCCGTTCTTCGGCCAGGTGCGCGCGGCCCATCCCGACGTGATGTACACCTCGGTCGCCGGCAACGACACGGTGCGCCTGTTCAACCAGATGAGCCAGTACGGCCTGCTCAAGAACATGACCGTGGTGGGCGCCTCCGGCACCGTCACCTCGCAGAATGTGAAGGCGATCGGCAAGGCAGCCGAAGGCTTCGTCACCGGGGTCGGCTACTCGCTCGAGATCGACCTGCCGGAGAACAAGAAATTCGTGAACGCCTTCCAGGCCGCGCACAAGACTGCTCCCGACCTGTACGGCGCCGACTCCTACGGCGTGATGTACTTCTACAAGGCGGCCGTGGAGAAGGCCAAGAGCACCGATACCGACAAGGTCAGGGCTGCGATGCGCGGCCTCGAATGGATGACCCCGCAAGGCAAGAAGACGATGCGCGCGGGCGACCACCAGGCGATCCAGGACATGTATGTCACGCGCATGAGCGGCGGCCAATTCAAGGTGCTCAGCAAGGTGCCGGGCGAGGCGGCCATCGGTCCCGACACCTGCAGCCGATTCTGAGCTGGGAACCATCATGGGCAGCATCATCGATACATTGCAGTTCATCGTAGCGCCGCAGGTGATCAACGGCCTGTCCATCGGGGTCGCGGTGATCCTGATGGCGCTCGGCCTGACCATCATTTTCGGCCTGCTCGACGTGATCAACATGGCGCACGGCGAGTTCTATGCGCTCGGCGCCTACCTTGGCCTGAGCCTGGCCGCGGCCGGGGTGAACTTCTGGCTCATGCTGCTGCTCGTGCCGCTCATCATGGCGCCGCTCGGCTATGCGATGGAACGCCTGCTGATCCAGCGCGTGTTCCACCACAAGGAGCGCCACATCCTGACGCTGCTGCTCACCTTCGGCCTGGCCATCGTGCTCGAAGACCTGTTCAAGCTCGGCTACGGTCCGCAGGCGCACAGCGCGGCCACCCCGATCGAGGGCGCGAGCGAGGTGGCCGGGATCTTCTTCCCGAACTACCGCCTGTTCATGATGGCCGTCGGCAGCGCCATCATCGTGGCGGTCTGGCTGGTGGTCTACCGCACCAGCCTGGGCGCCATGGTGCGCGCTGCCGCCTACGACAAGAACATGGCGTCCTCGCTGGGGGTGCCGGTCTCGCATGTGTATGCCGGCACCTTCGCGTTCGGGGTCGCGCTGGCCGGCTTGGCCGGGGTGCTGCTGGCGCCGATCTATTCGGTGTTCCCGACCATGGGCAAGGACTTCATCCTGATGGCTTTCAGCGTCGTCATCGTCGGCGGCCTGGGCAGCATCAAGGGCGCCGTCATCGCCGGGCTGCTGCTGACCCAGATCCAGGCCATCTCCAGTCTGTACATCTCGCCCTCGTGGACCGACCCGCTGGTGTTCGCGATCATGGTCGCGGTGCTGATGGTGCGCCCGCAAGGCTTGTTCGGGAGGCTGGGCCATGCATGACATCGTTTCCAGACTGGGCCGCCCGCTCCCGGTACGCATGGCGGTGGCGCGGCGCGAGAACATCGCGCGCAACGCGCTGCGCTATTTCGCCTACCTGTTCATCGCGCTGGCACTGGCGTTCGCGCTCGTTGCCAGCGCGCTGGGCGACGTGTTTTTCTTCCGGCTCGCGACCGAGGCCCTGATCTACGGCGGCTTCGCCATGGGCGTCGACCTGCTGCTTGGCTTTACCGGCCTGCTCTCGCTCGGCCATGCGCTGTTCTTCGGGCTGGGCGCCTACACCAGCGCCCTGGTGCTCAAGGAATGGACTGCCTCGTTCTGGCTGGCGCTGGGCGCGACCTTGCTGGTGGCCACCGTGGCCGGCGCCGTGGGCGGGGTGATCGCGATCCGCGCGCGCGGCGTGTACTTTGCCCTGATCACCTTCGGGCTGGCCGAGGTGCTCTCCAAGATCGTGTTCAACACGCGCGAGCTGGGCGGCTCGGACGGCATCATCGGCGTTCCGGTGGTGCAGGCCAACTTCCTGCTGTTCTCGGTCGACAGCAGCCACGCGCTCGCGTTTTTCCTGCTCGTGCTGGTGTTCGTCATGGGCCTGTACTTCGCGCTCGAGGCGCTGCTGCAAACCCCGTTCGGGCGCCTGCTGGTGGCGATCCGGGCCAATGAAAACCGGGTGCCCTTCCTTGGCTTTTCCGCCCAGCGCTACAAGCTGCTCGCCTTCATCATGGCCGCCGACGTGACCGCGCTGTCGGGCGCCCTGTACCCGATGCTGCGCGGCTTCGTGTCGCCCGAGCTGATGTTTTTCCATACCTCCGGCAACGCCGTGATCACGGTCATCCTGGGCGGCGTCGGCACCCTGATCGGCCCGCTCTACGGCAGCGTGATCCTGAGCGCCCTGAAGTCGGTGGTCGGCACCTATACCGAACACCACCTGATCGTGATCGGGGTGCTGTTCATGCTGGCCGTGATCTTCTTTCCGAAAGGCCTGATCGGCTACCTGAGCCCGCGCCTTGCGGCTTGGCTGCACGCGCGAAAGGAGCTCTCGTGATGCGGATCGAACAGCCTATTCTCGCGGTGCGCGAGCTGTCGGTGCGCTTCGGTGCGCTGTGTGCGGTCAACATGGTCAGTTTCGAGGCGCAGCAGGGCCACATCACCTCGGTGATCGGTCCCAATGGCGCAGGCAAGAGCACGCTGTTCAACCTGATCAGCGGCGCCATCAGGCCGAGCGGCGGCAGCGTGCTGTTCGACGGGCAGGACGTGACCGGCAAGGGGCCGAACCGGCTGATGCAGGCCGGGCTGGCGCGCTCGTTCCAGATCACCAACCTGTTTTTCGAACTGTCGGTCTATGAAAACCTGCGCCTGGCCGCGCAGGCGCTCGAGCCGGCCGGGCGCGCGCTGCTGCCGGTGCGGCGCAGCGTGCTGGCGTTGCAGCGCGCCGACGAACTGATCGAGCAGTTCGCCCTGGCCGGCAAGGCCCACGAGCTGGCCGGCTACCTGTCGCACGGCGAGCAGCGCCGCCTGGAAATCGCGGTGGCGCTGGCCTGCCGGCCAAAAATGCTGCTGCTCGACGAACCGACCCAGGGCATGTCGCACGGCGACACCGAGGAAACCGGCGCCATGATCAAGTCGCTGGCCGGGGAGCTGTCGATCCTGCTGGTCGAACACGACGTGGGACTGGTGATGAACCTGTCCGACCATGTGGTGGTGATGACGCAGGGCGCCAAGCTGGCAGAGGGCCTGCCGGCCGAGGTGCGCGCCAATCCCGCGGTGCAGGCCGCGTATTTCGGACAGGGAGCCCAGCATGCTTGAACTTGAAAACCTGCACACCCATTACGGCCTGAGCCACGTGCTGCAGGGGGTCTCGCTGCGCGTGGGCGCGGGCGAGGTGGTGGTGCTGTGCGGACGCAACGGGGTAGGCAAGACCACGGTGATGAAGACCATCGCAGGCTGGGTCAAGCCAAGCTCGGGTTCGGTGCGCTTTGGCGGGACCGATCTGGGCCCGCTGGCGCCGGACCGCATCTGCCGCCTGGGCCTGGGGCTGGTGCCCGAGGACAGGCGTATCTTTCCTGGCCTCACGGTCGAGGAAAACCTCAAGCTCGGCTTCCTGCAATGCCCGCGCCGCCCGGCCGCCGAATCGCGCCGGGCGCTCGAACTGGCCTATGAACGCTTTCCCCGGCTCAGGGAGAGGCGGCCCCAGATGGGCACCTCGCTGTCCGGCGGCGAGCAGCAGATGCTGGCCATGGCGCGCGTGCTGGTGGGCGCGCCCAAGCTGCTGCTCATCGATGAACCCACCGAAGGGCTGGCGCCCATCATCGTCGACGAGATCTTTGCCATCATCGCGCGCCTGCGCGACGACGGCATCCCGATCCTGCTGGTCGAACAGAACGTGCACCGCGCGCTCGACGTGGCGGACCGCTTCTACGTGCTGGAACGGGGCCAGGTGATCTTGCAGGGCGACGCCGCATCGGGCAGCGCGCGCGCGAGCTTGCAGCAAGCGATCGCGGTTTAATTTTTTAACGACGACAAAGGAATCAACATGACACAGCTTAGCCATCCGGCGCAGACTCTGCTCGAACAACTGGACGGATTTTCCGTCACCATCGATGCAGCGCGCGAACGCGCGGACATCATCCTCGATCGTCCGCCGTTCAACATCATTTCGATGGCCCAGCGCGACCAGCTGCGCCTGGTGTTCGAGTCGCTCGACGAGAATCCGGCGGTACGCGTGATCGTGCTGCGCGCCATCGGCGAGAACTTCTCGAGCGGCGGCGACATCAAGGGTTTCCTGGAAGCGAGTCCCGAGCACGTGTCCAAGCTGGCCTGGAACATCGCGGCGCCGGCGCGCTGCAGCAAGCCGGTCATTGCCGCCAACCGCGGCTACTGCTTCGGCGTGGGCTTCGAAATTTCGCTGGCCTGCGACTTCCGCATCGTGTCTCAAAGTGCGCAGTACGCGCTGCCCGAGCAGAAGCTGGGCCAGATTCCGGGCTCGGGCGGCTCGGCGCGCCTGCAAAAGATGGTTGGCATCACCCGCACCAAGGATGTGGTGATGCGCTCGCGCCGCATTCCCGGACAGCAGGCGGCCGACTGGGGCATCGCGACCGAGTGCGTGCCCGATGCGCAACTCGAAAGCGCCACCGACGCGCTGGTCGAGGAGCTGCGCGCGTTCTCCCCGATCGCGCAACGCACCGCCAAGAAGCTGCTCAACGATACCGACGATTCCACGCTGTCGGTCGCGATCGAGCTCGAGGGGCATTGCTACAGCCGGCTGCGTGCGTCGGACGACTTCCGCGAGGGTGTCGAAGCATTTCACCAGAAGCGCAAGGCGCAGTTCAAAGGTAGCTGAGGTACGCGCGCCGGTGCGCCAGGATCGCCGGCGCAATTTTTTCGAGGATTTTTTGGAGACACGATAATGAATACAGCACGACAAAATACAACGACAACGCCAAACAAGCTGCGCCGGGCCACGCTGGCCGGGAGCGCCGCGCTGCTGGTCGCAATCGGATGGACCTGCCTGCCGGCGGCCGCGGCCGACTTGGTCGAGGTGCGGGTCGGCACCAACAACGTGGTCAGCGACGCGCCATTTTTCATCGCCAATAAAAAGGGCTATTTCGCCGAGCAGGGCATCAAGGTCAGGTTCGTGTCCTTCGATGCGGGCCCGAAGATGATCGCGCCGCTCGGAACCGGCCAGCTCGACGTGGCCGCCGGCGCCATGTCGGCGGGGCTGTTCAATGCGGCTGCGCGCGGCATCAACATCAAGGTGGTGGCCGACAAGGGATCGACCCCGGCGCAATACGACTACATGCCGATCCTGGTGCGCAAGGCGCTGGTCGACAGCGGCAAGGTCAAGAGCTACAAGGACCTGAAGGGGATGAAGGTGGCCGAAGCGGCCAAGGGCGGCTCGCCCGGCTCCAAGCTCAATGAAGCGCTCAAGAGCGGCGCGCTGACCTACAAGGACGTGGAGCACGAGTACATCGGCTATCCGCAGCACGTGGCGGCCATGAGCAACGGCGCCATCGACGCCAGCGTCACCACCGAGCCGTCGGCCACCCAGGCAATCGAGCGCGGGGTGGCGGTCAGGCTGGGCAATGCCAACCCGTACCCGGACCAGCAGATCGCGGTGCTGCTGTACGGCGGCGATTTCATCAAGAAGTCGCCGCAGCTGGCCCATAAGTTCATGCTGGCCTATTTGAAGGGCGCGCGCGTCTACAACGACGCCCTGAAGGACGGCAAGTTCGCCGGACCGGCCGCGGCCGAGGTGGTCGGCATCCTGGTCAAGGACAGCAACGTCAAGGACCGCGCGCTGTACCAGAAGATGACCCCGAACGGAATCGACCCGGACGGAAAGATCAATGAGGAGAGCATCGCCAAGGATTTCCAGTTCTACAAGGAACAGGGCTACCTGGAAGGCAACGCCACGCCGGCGCAAGTGATCGACAACTCCTTTGCCGCCGCCGCGGTCAAGGAGCTTGGTCCCTACCAGGCCCGGAAATGAGCGGCTGTCCGTGCCATTCCATCGACTTTAAAAGCAGACCATGAAATTAAATGACACATTGCAGGCAGCTGTCGCGCCCAAGATACGCATCGCCAACCTGAGCAAGGAGTTTCCCACCAAGGGAGGCATGTTTACGGCGCTCGACAACATCTCGCTCGACATTGCGCCGGGCACCTTCTTCGTCATCGTCGGACCCAGCGGCTGCGGCAAGACCACCTTGCTGCGCATCCTGGCCGAGCTCGAACAGCCCAGCCGCGGCAGCGTCGAGGTGCGGGCCGACCGGCCTGGCCAGCCGAGCAACTCGATGGTGTTCCAGGGCGATTCGATCTTCCCGTGGATGACGGTGTGGGACAACGCCGCCTTCGGCCTCAGGCTGCGCGGCGTTCCCGACGCCCGGGTGCGCGAGACGGTCTCGCACTACCTCGACAAGACCGGCCTGGCCAGGTTCGCGAAGCATTACCCGCACCAGCTCTCGGGCGGCATGAAGCAGCGCGTCTCGATCGCGCGCGCCTTCGCCAACGACCCGGAAATCCTGCTCATGGACGAGCCTTTTTCCGCGCTCGACGAGCAGAACAAGACGCTGCTGCAGGAGGAGGTGCTGCGCATCTGGGAGGAAGACAAGAAGACGGTGGTGTTCATCACCCACAGCGTGGACGAGGCGGTCACCCTGGGCGACAAGATCATGGTGATGTCGGCCCATCCGGGGCAGGTGAAGGCGATCATCGACGTGCCGTTCGCACGCCCCAGGAATGTGCTCGAGCTGCGTTCGCAGCCGGCCTACGGTGAAATGGTGTACCAGATCTGGGGCCACCTGCGCGAGGAAGTACAACGGGCCAAGGCCCAGGAAGAGGCAAGGACTTAAGCATGAAAATGAACCAGAAAACCCAGGAACGCATGATGGGCCTGCTCTCGCCGCTGCTGCTGGTGGTGGTGTGGGAACTGAGCGCGCGCGTCGGCCTGATCGACACGCGTTTCTTTCCGGCGCCGAGCAGTATCGTCGCGACCACCGGGCGGCTGTTCAGCTCGGGCGAATTGTGGACCAACATCTCGGCCAGCCTGCAGCGCCTGCTGTGGGGATCGTTGCTCGGTGGCATCCCTGCGCTCGGGATCGGCATCCTGATGGGGCTATACCGGCCGCTGCGCGCGGCGATCGATCCCCTCATTTCGGCCACCTATCCGGTGCCGAAAAGCGCGATCCTGCCGCTGGTCCTGCTTATCTTCGGACTCGGGGAATCGTCCAAGATCGTCATGGTGGCGCTCGGCGTTTTCTATCCTGTGGTGATCAACACCATCATGGGCGTGCAGCAGATCGACAAGATTTATCTCGATGTCGGCAAGAACTTTCGCGCCAGCCGCTGGCAGACCTTTCGCAAGATCGCCTTGCCCGGGGCGCTGCCGTCGATCATGGCCGGCATCAAGCTCGGCGTCGGCATGGGACTGATCCTGATCGCGATTGCGGAGATGGTCGGCGCCAAGACCGGCATCGGCTTCATGATCTGGGATGCGTGGCAGGTCCTGTCGGTGGAAACCATGTACGTGGGTCTGATCGTCATTTCCATCCTGGGCTTCTTGCTCACGCTCATCCTCAATGAGATCGAGGCTTTGATATTGCCATGGAAGCGAGAGCGTTAAGCGTCGCGGCCAGCCAGCCCCAGGCACTCAACCTGATCGACGGCCAGTGGTGCAGCGGCGCCGCGCAGCGTTGGGGCGACAGCATCAATCCGGCCAGCGCACAGGAAATCGGTTCTTACGCGGCCAGCAACAAGGCCGACGCACAAGCGGCGATCGCGGCGGCGCGCCGGGCCTTCGAGCGTCACGACTGGTCGGACAACCCGGTCCTGCGCGAGACGCTGCTGCTGCAATGGGCCGACCGGCTGGCCGGGCGCGCCGATCTGGCGCACCTGCTCACGCGCGAGAACGGCAAGGTGCTGGAGCAGTCGCGGCGCGAGATCGCCTGCGCCATCGCCGAGCTGCGGCGCTACACCGCCCTGGCGCGGCGCTGTCCCGCCAGCAGGCGGGCCGGGCCGGGCGGCCGGGCCGATGTCCTGGTTGATGCGGCCGGTGTGGTCGGCCTGATCGTCCCATGGAACATGCCGGTTGGTATCCTGATCGGCTCGCTTGCCCCCGCGCTGGCCGCCGGCTGCACCGCAGTGGTCAAGCCGGCGCCGCAAAGCACCCAGGTCAGCGCTGCCGTGATCGGCGAGCTGCATGCACTGGCAGCACTGCCGAAGGGGGTCGTCAACCTTGTGTCGGAAAGCGGGCACGAAGTGGCAAGGGAGCTGGCCGCGTCCGCCAGCGTTGACGTGCTCGGCTTCACCGGCTCGCACGAGAGCGGCAGGAAGATCGCGCTGGCGGCGGCGCCGAGCATGAAGAAGATGGTGCTTGCGTTGCGTGGCAAGGCCTGCTGCCTGGTATTTGACGACGTCGACATCGGGCGCGTCGCATCCCGCCTGGCAGGGGCGGCAACCCTCGTTTCCGGGCAACAGTGCAGCGCGGCCCGGCGCATCCTTGTGCATGCGTCGCGTTACGAGGAGATGAAGCAGGCGCTCAAGCACGCCCTCGGGCAGATTGTCGTTGGCGCCGGCGACGTTCCGGGCTCCGGCATGGGCCCATTGATCGACGCCGCCGCGCTGGTCTCGGTGGGAGTGCGCACCGAACAGGCGCTCGACAGCTGCGACGAGGTGTTGTTGCGCGGACGCCGGCCCGGTGGCGGCCTGAAAAACGGATTCTTCGTATCCCCGACCCTGGTGGCGCAGCGCGACTGTAGCGGATTTGCTTTTCAGGAGGATATTTTCGGGCCATTCGTCGTGCTGGGCACGTTCGGGGACGACAGCGAGGCCGTCGCAAACGCCTGCAAGGGCGGGGCCTGCAAGACGGTCAGCGTGTGGACCGGGAACCCGCGGCGCGCCGCGCGCATGGCGCGCGCGTTGCGCGATGCAACGGTCTGGATCAACCAGGACGCGTCAGCGGAAACGCCGGACGGCCTGATCCGGGCCGGCGGGCCCGATGGGATGGCTGACTTTCTCAGGACACGTCACATCGTTCGCAGCTAGCGCACCGGGGCCACGCCGCAGTCGCTTTGCGGGCCGGAACACGATATGCTGATAGCTCAACCATATGCGCGGCCCCGGCCGCGCAGTGGCGGACGCCATCGACCCCTATCACGCTGCATGATCCTTGCCACTTCATACGCGCGCGCGCCGTCGCCCGACCTCGTCAACCGACGCCTGGCCGGCGGCTTGCTGCTGTCGATCGTGATGCACGCTCTTGTGTTGTCGCTGCAGTTCGGCAGGCCGGGACTGGGCCTGCCGCTTCCGGCTGCGCCGATCAGCGTACGGATCATGCAAGCGGAGGCGCCGCCACAGGCTGAACCGGCAGCGCCCGAGCCAGCGCCGGCCCCTCCGCCGCGCCCCGAGATCGGGGGCGGCCTGACCCTGCTCGAGAACATTGCGCCACCCAGGCCGGTCCCTGCAAAACCGAGCCGGGCCAAGCGCATCAGCGGGCCCTCGGCGCTGCCGGCGCCCCGGTCCGAGCCAACGCGCGTGATCGCGCAGGACCAGAATCCGAACCAGGATTTCGTCGTGCCGCTGCCGCAGCCGGAGGAAGCGCTGCAAAAGACCATCGACCCGAAGGAAGCGCAACACGGGACCGACGACGCTGCCGAGGCCAGCACGGCGTTGGAAACGGTGACGCAAACGCAGGCGCCGGCGGCGCAGGCGGAGCAAGTTGCCGAGGAGCAGCGGCGCGACGAGGCAGTCTTGCAGGCGGCGCGCGAGCGCCAGGCTGAGCAGGCCGAACGGCAGCGCGTGGCCGCACTGGCCGTGCTCGAACAGCAGGCGGCGCAACAACAGGCGCTGCGCGAAGAGGCGCTGCGTAGCGAGACGGCGCGCGCGGAACTGGCGCGTCAGGAGCAGCAGCGCAGGGAAGCCGCGCTCGCGCTCGAGGCGCGCGCGCTCGCACAAGAACAGGCGCAACAGCTGGCGGCCAGGCAGAAGGCGGAGCAACTGGCGGTCCAACAGCAGGCTGAACTGGCCGCGCAGCGCCAGGCTGAACAGGCCGCGCAACGCCAGGCCGAACAGGCGCGCGCGACCGCGCGGGCAGCCGCACAGGCGCAAGCGAGCGCCGCAGCTGGTCCGGCAGGCCGCCCCGAGGGCTCCGGCACCCAGGTGCTGGTGCCGAAAAACCTGTTCAGCAGCGATCTCGTCAATCGCGCGCGCGAAGCGAGCCGCGGGCTCGATATCCTGAGCGGGACGCCGCCGCGGCCGCGCGAGCAGGACCAATCCAGGCGCCGCATCGTCGTAGGGGCGCTCGAGCGCGACGTGCCGCTACGCATGTATGTCGAAAGCTGGCGCCAGAAAATCGAGCGCAACGGGGGCCTGAATTACTCGCAGTTGTCGAAACAGCGGGTACGCATCGATCCCCTGGTCAGCGTGGCGATCCGCAGCGATGGCAGCGTCGAGGAGGTGATCCTGATCCGTTCGACCGGGCGCGCCGAGATGGACGAGGCGGTGCGCCGTATCGTGCGCGTGAATGCCCGTTACTCGGCCTTTCCCCCAAACATCGCTGCCCAGTATGACGTGATAGAAATCCGGCGCATCTGGAATTTCGACGAAACCCTCAAGCTGCTCGAAGAAATGCGCTAGTGCCGGGAGTCGGCTGAGACCGCCGTTTGATGTGCAGCAAGGCTCGCTCCGGTGGGCTCACTTACTCTAGACAATCAAGTACGCAAGACGCGCCTGGCGTCTTGCGGATCTGTCGAGTGAGCAAATCCATGACGGAATTTTCTTCCTTTTTTCGACTGCCGACACGCTTTACACTGGTCCTGGCCTTCGCCTTGTCGGCATGCACGACGGCAGGCCAGATCGGCACGCAGGACGGGTCCGCCGAAGGGGCTGGCGCGCTCGCGCCGCCACAACTGATCACCGAACAACTGATCGACGCTGAAAAGCTCCTGCGCGAGCAGCGCGCCAACCAGGAGATCGCAAACTTGGTGGTTGCCCATCCGCCACCTTACACGATCGAGCGCGGCGACATCCTGTCCATCGTGGTCTGGGACCATCCCGAACTGACCGCCGCAGTCATGCCCGGCACCGCCGGCGCCGGGCCGGCCGTGCCCGACAGCGGCGTTTCCGGCCTGCCCTCGGCCGGCTTCGTGGTCGACTACGAGGGCAGGGTGCAGTTTCCCTTTGCCGGCGAACTCAAGCTGGCCGGCCTGACCGAGGACGCGGCCCGCCGCCTGCTCGTGACAAGGCTGGCGCGCTACCTTGCCACGCCCAAGGTGACATTGCGGGTGCAGGCTTACCGCAGCAAGCGCATCTACATCGATGGCGAAGTCAAGTCGCCTGGCCTGCAGGCCATCAACGACATCCCGATGACACTGGTGGAGGCGCTCAACCGCGCCGGCGGCCTGTTGCCGAGCGCAGACCAGAGCCGCATCGTGCTCGAGCGCGGCGACCAGCGCTACAACATCGACCTGCGCAAACTGGTGCAAAAAAGCATCAATCCGGGCACTGTCCTGCTGCTGCATGGCGACCTGGTGCGGGTCCATTCGCGCGACGAGAGCCGGGTATTCGTCTCGGGCGAGGTGGTCACCCCGCGCTCGCTGACCATGCACAACGGGCGACTCACGCTCAATGAAGCGCTGGGCGAAGCGGGCGGCATCAGCCCCGTCACCGGCGATGCGCGCCAGGTGTACATCGTGCGCAGGAGCACGGAGGGCACGCGCGTGTACCAGCTCGACGCGCGCGCCAGTGGCGCCTTCGCAATGGCCGAGCAGTTCGAGCTCAGTCCCAAAGACCTTGTCTATGTCGCCGCTTCGCCGCTGGCGAACTGGCACCGCAGCCTGAGCCTGCTGTTCCCGGGCGCCCTGACCTCGGCAGCCGGGCTGGCCAAGCCCTGACCGAAGCGCGCCTCCGCCATGAACCATCCCGCCGAACAACACCCTGTCCCGAACCTGACCCAGGCGCCAGTGCCCAGCCTGCTGGTCGAGCCGCGCGCGCCCACGCCGGCCCCCTATGGCCACGAGATCGACCTGAAAGCCTGGCTCCACACCCTGTTCGACAGCCGCTGGCTGATCACCGCGATCACGCTGCTGGTGACCTTTGTCGCCCTGGTGTATGCGCTGGTGGCCGAACCGGTGTACGAGGCCGACATGGTGATTCATGTCGAAGAAGAAAGCCCGAATGCGACGAAGAACATCCTGAGCGAAGCGTCTTCGCTGTTCGAGACAAAAAAAGCCCCGATCGCCGAGATCGAGCTGTTGCGTTCGCGCATGGTCGTGTCGCATGCGGTGGACAACCTGCGTCTGTATATCGAGGTGCGGCCCAAGTACTTTCCCATCGTCGGCTTCTGGTTCGCGGGACGCGGCGTGCAGCGTCTTTCCGAGCCTGGCATCTTCGGGCGCGGCGGCTATGTATGGGGTTCCGAGAAGGCCGAGGTGTCGCACTTCGAGGTGCCCAAGGCATGGGAAAACCGCATCTTCCAGATCACCGCCCTGGGCGACGGCCGCTTTTCGCTGCGCGGCGAAGGCGGCCTTGACGCGAAGGGCACGGTCGGCACCGTCCTGAAGGCCGGCACCGGCGGGGGCGAGCTGGAACTGCGGGTCGACAGCCTGGCCGCCAAGCCAGGCGCGCAATTCATGATCAGGCGCGTGGCGCGGGTGGCGGCGATCGAATCGATCCAGCGCGCCATGCAGATTTCGGAACAGGGCAAACAGTCCGGCGTCATCGAGGTCAAGCTCCAGGGCGCAAGCGCGCAGCGCGTCAACAACGTGCTCAGCGAGCTGGGGCGCGAATACCTGCGCCAGGACCTGGCGCGCAAGACGGAAGAGGCGGAGAAGTCGCTCGCCTTCCTGAACCAGCAGCTGCCGCTCCTGAAGCACAAGCTGGAACAATCGGAAGAGCGCTACAACCAGTTTCGCAACGCCCACAGCAGCGTGGACCTGCAGGAGGAAGCGAAGATCAGCCTGCAGCAGGCCGCCGCTGCGCGCACCCGCCGCATCGAGCTGATGCAGAAAAAAACGGAATTGCTCTCGCGCTTTACGGTCGACCACCCGGTACTGCTTGGCGTGGAGCGTCAACGCAAGGAAGTCGAAGCCGAACTCGACGAGGTGGCATTGCGCATCAAGGCGCTGCCGGTGCTGGAACAGGACGAGGCCAGGCTCACCCGCGAAATCAAGGTCAACACCGACCTGTATACCGCCTTGTCGAACACGGCCCAGCAATTGCGCCTGATCTCGGTAAGCAAGGTCAGTAACGTGCGCATGATCGACGCGCCGGTGGTGCCGGTCAAGCCGATCAAGCCGAACCGTGCCTTGATCGTGGCGCTCGCCGTCATCACCGGTCTGTTCCTGGGCACGCTGATCGCGTTTGCACGCAAGGCGATCTCGGGCGGCATCGACGATGCGCAGGAAATCGAGCGCATGCTGGGTGCGCCGGTCGTGTACGCGACCATTCCGCACAGCAGCAACCAGGACCGGCTGATGCGCCGCGCCAAGCGCATGGCGCCACGCCTGCCGCTGCTGGCGCAGGCGGTGCCGGAAGATATCGCGATCGAAAGTTTGCGCAGTTTTCGTGCGGCATTGCAGTTCAGCATGCCCCATTTTCGAAACAACATCGTGATGCTGGCAGGGCCGGCTGGCGGCCTTGGCAAGTCCTTCGTGTCGGCCAATCTGGCTGCCGTGATGGCCGCGAGCGGCATGCGGGTATTGCTCATCGACGCGGACTTGCGCAATGGCCATCTGCATCGCTATTTCGGAGTCAGCCACGAGCAGGGCCTGTCGCGCGCCATCGCCGGCACCATGCCGGTCGAACACATCATCCATCGCTCGGTGCTGGAAAACCTGGACTTCATTCCAACCGGTGCCTTGCCGCCCAACCGCGCCGAATTCCTGCTGCACCTGAACCTGGGCACCCTGCTCGAGACGGTCAGCGCCAGTTACGACCTGGTCCTGATCGACGCGCCGCCGCTGCTGGCGGTGGCCGATGCGCTCATCATCGGCGCGCATGCGGGCGCCGTCTTCATCCTGGCGCGCGCGAGGGCGACCAGCGAGGGACAAATCAACGAGGCGATCAAGCGCTTGAACCAGGCCGGCATTTATCCGCAGGGCGTGCTGTTCAACGATTCCACCCAGCGCCTCGGCGCCTACGACGACCTCTGCCAGCAAGCGAGCAGCGCCAAGCTCGGCTACTCGACCTGAACCCTGGCAGGCCGCTGTTCCTGATTTATTCATATTGAACGGAGCCATGCGGCAATTGGCTCGCCGCGAAATACGTTTTGGAAATTATTGATTTAGTGCTAGACTTTACTGCCGTGTCCGGCTGAATATTTCCAAGTTGCATTGAATCCTGGCACATGATTCATCTACGAAATTTATTTTCGAAAATGTTGAACCTAATCATTTGAGGCAGATCAAACCTTGCTCATTAACTTGAAAGAGCAAGGAACTTTACATGATTAAGTTTGTCAGTTTCGCGTTGGAAAAACGCACAGGTGCCATGCTGTGCGGCAGTGCCGCAGTACTGCTTGCTTCATGTGGCGGGGGCACCGGTGAGGCCCCGTCAAGCCAGTCCGGAGAAGCGCCGCAATTCGCTGCGGTGCTCTACAACGGCACGACCGCGCCGGCCGATATTTATGTGTCAAGCACTGGTTCGGACAGCAATGCCGGCACCCAGACCTCGCCGTTCAAGACGATTCTCAGGGCCTCGCAAGCGGCCACGCCGGGCGTGACGATCCGCGTGTTGCCAGGCGTGTATGCCGGTGGCTTCAAGACAGTGGCGAACGGGACGGCCGAAGCGACGATTCGCTATCTGTCCACCACCAAACGGGGTGCGAAGATCGTGCCTCCGGCGAACTCGACGAACAGCACGGCCTGGGATAACCGCGGCAGCTACGTGAGCATCGAAGGCTTTGAAGTGGACGGCAGGAACATCCAGAGCGGAACAAAATGGCTCGACGGGATCTACACGGCCGGTTCTTACAACACCATCCAGGGCAACTACGTCCACCATATCGCCAAGACAGTGGCATGTGCGGACAGCGGCGGCGGTATCGGATCGGATAGCTATTACAAGGGTGCGTACAACGACGTGCTTGCTAACACCGTGCATGATATCGGCCCGACCGGCTGCACCTACTTCCTCGGTATCTACATCAACACCGCCGGAGGCAAGGTCAACAACAATCTGGTGTACAACATCAGCGATGCCGGCATTCGCCTTGCGCGCGACGCCAACCGCACCTACGTGACCAACAACACGGTGTTCAACACCAACACGGCAGTGCGCGTGAGCGGCGGCAACGGCTACAACGGCGGCGTGGTCAACGACTACACCCGCGTCACCAACAACATTCTGTTTGACAACGCACGTTATGGCGTCGAGGAAACCGGCTCGACCGGCACCCACAACGTCTACGCGTACAACTTGATCAACAAGAACGGCAGCTACGGCTGGAGGCTGCAAAACGGTCTGGGCACGGTCGCGACGGTCAACGCCGATCCGCAGTTCGTCAACTACATCCGCACCGGCGGCGGCGACTACCACATCAAGAGCACCTCGCCCGCCATCGACCGCGCGATGCCGGCGGACGCGCCGTCCACCGATATCGACGGCAATCCGCGCAACTCGAGCACCGGCTACGACATCGGCGCCTACCAGTACACCGGCGGCACCACCACCGAACCGGCGCCAGCGCCTGCACCGGCACCGGCGCCAGCGCCAGCGCCAGCGCCTGAACCGGCGCCGGCGCCGGTGGCCGCCTATCCGCAGCCGCCTGCCACCACCTACCACTACTACGTCTCGCCAACCGGTTCGGACTCCAATCCGGGAACCGCGAGCGCGCCGTTCAGGACCATCCAGCGCGCATCGAGCTTCGTCAAGCCGAGCACGACCGTGCACGTGGCCTCCGGCAGCTATTCCGGCGGCATCAAGACCACGGTCAGCGGAACCTCGTCGGGCCGCATCTACTACGTCTCGACCAGCAAGTGGGGCGCCAGGATCGTGCCGCCGGCAAGTTCGTCCACCGACTATGCGTGGGATAACCGCGGCAGCTATGTCGACATCATCGGCTTCGATGTCGACGGCAGCGCGACGCAAAGCGGCACCAAGTGGTCGTACGGGATCTACAACGGTGGTTCGTACGACATGATTCGCCATAATCATGTCCATGACATCGCCAAGACGGTCGCCTGCACCAGTGCAGGCGGTTCCGGGATCGGTGTCGACAGCTACTTCGGTGGCGTCAAGGCGGACGTCGTGAGCAATCTTGTTCACGATATCGGCCCGGCCGGGTGCTCCTTTATCCAGGGTATCTACATCAGCACCTCCGGCACCGTGACGAACAACGTGGTCTACCGGATCGCGGAAGCGGCAATTCACCTGTGGCACGATGCGAAGAATGTCCTCATCACCAACAACACGGTATCGAGCTCGAACACCGGCATCATTGTTGGCGGCGGCGACTTCTACCTGAGCTCCACCGGCGACGATTACACCGCTGTCCACAACAACATCGTGTATGACAACCGCTACGGGATTTCCGAGCAGGGCGTGACTGGTACCCACAACACCTACCGCAACAACCTGGTGTACCAGAACTCGACCTACAACTGGAGCCTGAAGAACGGCCTGACCCACAGCGGCACCGTGTCGAGCGCGCCGCAGTTCGTCTCCTACTCCAGGACCGGTACGCCCGACCTGCACCTGAACAGCACCTCGCCGGCAATCGCCAAGGGGACCTCGACCAACGCGCCTGGCGTCGATTTCGATGGCAAGTCGCGTACGGCAACGTCCGGATACGATATCGGCGCGTTCGAGTACTAAGCAATCAAGGCAGCTACGGCCAGGCATGCAAGGTGCCTGGCCCGCAGCCTTCCTGCCGGCCGGCGTTCAGTCGGCCGGTACGGAAGGCGCGTTGATGCCGGCGCGGGGCCGGTCGAAGGCGATGTTCTTCACCAGGCGGCGCACCTGATGGGTGTGCGACTCGAAGGCAAGATAGAACAGGTAGGACAATCCAACAATGCAAAACAAGATTCCAAGGTAGGCGGCGCCATCTTGCGGGTTGGCCGGCGACAGCCGGTTGCGGCCGAACCATTGCAGGCCCAGCTGGCCAAGCACGCCGATCAGCGGCACGTGCACCACATACAGGCTGAACGAAAAGCCGGACAGGAAGGCCGCGCCCTTGCGCAGCGGCCCCAGCAGGCGCGCCGCCGGGTCGGGCCGGAAGCGCATGCTGCACAGGAACAGCAGGAATACGATGCTGAAATTGACATCCTGTAGAAACGATGCAGGCAGCATGTCGTCATTGATTCCGGTGAACCTGTAATACACCGACACCACCGCAAACAGCACCAGCAGCCATGCGCGCAGCCAGGCGCCGCACTCGATGCGCACGCGCGAGAACGCCGCGCCCAGCAGCCAGATCGCGAAATACAGCAGGATCGGAAACGTCACGAACGACGCAGCCAGCGCCAGCGCGGCCGCGGCCAGGGCGCGCCTGGCGTTGCTGCGCGCTGCAAAACACAGCAACAGCAGCGGGAACATCAGGTAATACCAGGTTTCGTTGGCAAGGCTCCACAGCACGAAATTGCCGCCGAAGCTAGGCACTGTCATGGTCTGCAGTCCCAGCAGGTTGCCCAGGAACGACAGGGCCGAATACTCGTTGGCGCGGGCGAAGCTCGGCGTGTGCGCATCGAGCACGCCGCCCAGCACGCCGAACAGGACGATCAGCAGGAAGGTGGGAATGAGGACGGTCCACAGTCGCGTGATGCGGTCAATCGCATAGATCCTGAGCGCAGCGGGCCTGCCGATCTTGCTCAGCAGGCTGCCGCCCACCAGCCAGCCGCTGATCAGGAAGAACAGCACCACCGCCTGGTGCGCGAATCCGGTCAGCAGGGCCAGCGCCTGGAACCACAGGGCGGGGTTGGACACGGTCTTGAACCCGGGGAACAGGTCGGCGCGCAAATGGGCCGCCGCCACCTGCAGCGCGGCCAGGCCGCGCAACAGCGAAATGAGCAGCGCCTGGTACGAGTCTTCCTCCGGCTGGCTGGCGGTGCTCAGCAGCACCCTGGGCATCTTGCTGGCGTTCATTGAGTATTCCCTTTTTTCGGCTGGGCCGGGTAAGTCGGGTTGACGATCGGGGTGCTCAGCGTGGGGCCCACGCGGTCGGCTGCTCATTTCCCGACAAGAGAATGGCAATTCGCACCAGCCACTGCCCGAGCATCGCCTGTTGCATGATCCAGGCCCCGGCGCCGAAGATGACCCCGAACGAGAGCAGGCCGCGCAGCGGCTGGCCCGGCGGCAACTGGCCGGCCAGCCGGATCGCCGCAAGGCTCACTGCAAGGCCGAGCACGCAGCCGGCCGCCGCTTCCGCCAGGCTGTGTTCGCGCAGCACGACCAGCAGCACGCCGATCGTCAGGCCGAGCGCGATACCCAAGCCGGTACCGGCGGCGCGCAGCGGACGCGTCCCGCGCTGCAGCAACAAGAAAAACAAGGTCGGGAACAAGGCGGTCGCCCCGGTGGCATGGCCGCTGACGGCCTCGAAGCCGAGCGCGGGAAGGCCCGCTCCCCAGCCCAGCCAGGCGACCTTGCTGGCGCCGACCAGCCCGATTCCCAGCGCGAACAGGAACGACCACCAGAACGCCATGCGCCAGGCGCGCCGGGCCAGCAGCGATGCGCTGATCGCCGCTGCGGCGGGAAACACCAGGGCGGCGTCGGCCAGGTGCACCAGCGCGGCGAACGAGACCATGGCAGGCCCGCTAGCGCAGCAGCGCGGCCAGGGTGCTGAAGATGATGCGCAGGTCGGTCCAGAAATTTTGCTCCCTGACATAGCGCACGTAGTACTCCAGCTTGACCGGCAGGATCGTCTCGAGGTAGGCCTGTTCGGGATTGGCGGCGCGCCCCAGGATGGCGTTTTCGTCCTTGTACAGGATCGAGGCCCAGTCGGTGATGCCGGGCGCGACCGAGAGCACGATGGCGCGCACCTTGGGCGGGTAGCTGGCCACGTAGCGCGGCACTTCCGGGCGCGGCCCCACCAGGCTCATGTGGCCGAGCACGACATTGAACAGCTGCGGCAGTTCGTCGAGCTTGTAGCGGCGCAGGAATTTGCCGGCGCGCGTGATGCGCCGGTCGCACCCCACCGTCAGCTGGCCGGCCGCTTCGCTTGCGAGCGTCATGGTGCGGAATTTGTAAATGGTGAAGGTGGCCCCGCCGCGGCCGACGCGCTGCTGGCGAAACAGGACCGGCCCGTGGGAATCGAAGCGGATCCAGAGCGCGGTGAGCGCCAGCAGCGGCGCGAGCAGCAGCAATCCGGCCAGCGCGCAGGCCAGGTCGAACAGGCGCTTGCTCATTGCAGCACCGCGCGCATGGCGCCAATCACGCGCTGCTGGTCGGCCTCGCTCATCCTGGTGTACAACGGCAGCGTCACCATCGACTGGTAGCTGGCGTCGGCCACCGGGAACTGCTCCGGCGTCAGATGGTAGGTGTCGCGCCAGTACGGATGGCGGTGCAGCGGAATGAAGTGCACGCTGGTGCCGATACCGCGCTCGGACAGTTGCCCGATCAGCTCGTCGCGCCCGATGCGCGCCGCCGCTTCCAGCCGCACCACATACAGGTGCCAGGCATGGGTGGCGCCGGGGCCGGCCTGGGCGGGAAGGCGCAGCGGCAGGTCGGCCAGGCCCGCCTCGTAGGCCTGCGCCATCGCCGCGCGCCGCTGCGCGAAGCGGTCGATCTTGCGCAGCTGCTGGATGCCGATGGCCGCCGCGATGTCGGTCAGGTTGTACTTGAAGCCGGGCGCGACGACCTCGTAGAACCAGGCCGGCGTGCGCGAGACATAGCGCGCGAAAGCGTCCTGGCTGATGCCGTGCAGGCGCATGAGCCGGATCCTGGCTGCCAGTTCCGGGTCGCTTGTCACGACCATGCCGCCTTCGCCGGTGGTCATGGTCTTGTTGGCGTAGAAGCTGAACACCGTCACCGCGCTGCCAAGGGTGCCCACCAGCGCCCCCTTGTACACGGTCGGGAAGGCGTGCGCCGCATCCTCGACCACCTTCAGCCCGTGGGCGGCGGCCAGCTCCAGGATGGCGTCCATGTCGCAGGCCAGGCCCGCATAGTGGACCGGCACGATGGCCCTGGTGCGCGGGCCGATCGCGTGCGCGATCGCGGCCACGTCGATGTTGAGGGTATGCGGATCGACGTCCACCAGCACCGGGTCGGCGCCCAGGTAGCGCACCACTTCCGCGGTGGCGGTGAAGGTCAGGGTCGGGACGATCACTTCGTCGCCGGGTCCGATTCCGAGCGCCTCGAGCGCCAGGTGCAGCCCGGCGGTGGCCGAGTTGACCGCGATCGCCTGCGTCTGCCCGCCCAGGTAGGCGCCGAACTCGTGCTCGAACTGCTTGCTGCGCGGCCCGGTGGTCACCCAGCCCGAGCGCATGCAATCGATCACTTCGGCAATCTCTTCTTCGCCGATGTCGGGAGCGGCGAACGGTAGAAATGGCAACGCCCCGATTTCCTGCTGTGTCTGTTTCATCGCGTTCTCCCCTGCTGCGCCGTCAGGCGCAGGCCTCCAAGAAGCGCTGGCCGAGTACCCGGTAGGTCAGGTTCGCCAGCACGAATGTCTTGCCCCTTTGTCCCATCGCCGCGCGCGCGCCCGCGTCGAGCGCGCGCAGCGCGCGCACGCCGTGCGCCACCGCCGCCGCATCCTCGGGCGCCACGGTCAGCCCGCAGCCCGCCTCGGCCACCGGGTCGTTGCCGGCGTCGACCGAATGGAGTACCGGTTGCGCCGCCATCATGTAGTCCATCAGCTTGTTGGGCGCGATGCCGAAGCGGTACAGCTTCTGGCGCTGCCAGCCTATATACGCGGCGTCGAAGCAGGCCAGCAGCGCCGGCACCTGCGCCTTTGCGACCGGCTCGAAAAAGTGCAGGTTTTCCAGGCCCAGCATGCGCGCGCGCTGCACCAGGCGCGCCTTTTCCGGCCCGCCCCCGACCAGCACGAAGGCGACCTTTTCGGTGCGCATCAGGAGCGCGGCGTCGAGCAGCGTGTCGAGCGCGTTGGCGATGCCGTGCGTGCCGGCGTAGCCGAGCACGAACCGGCCCTGCGCGCGCAGCGCCGCGATGCGCGCGCACACCGGCGCACTGTCTTGCGCCGGCGCGCGCCATTCGTCCGGATCGATCCCGTTGGGCACGATATGCAGCTTGTGCGGCGCCATGCCATGCGCTTCGAGGTGATCGCGCACCTTGGGCAGGATCGACACCACCGCATCGGCATGGCGGCAGGCATGGTTTTCGGCCGCCTGCAGCAGCATGATGAAGGGATGCCATTTCGAGAAGCCGCCCAGCTCCATCGGCGAGAGCGGCCACAGGTCGTGCACCTCGAACAGCAGGCGCGCCCCGGCCAGCCTGGCGATCCGGTGCGCCGGCCAGATATCGGCCGGATAGGTCGACGACGCAATCACCACCTGTGGCGCGAACTCGTGCGCGATGCGGCGCGCTTCACGGTACAGGCGCAGCACGAAGGCGGCCATGTTGCGCACCCGCCCGGCGCCGTTGCCGCGATAGTTCGGGGTGGCGAACCAGCAGTATTGGATGCCGTCGATGGTTTCCTCGAGGCTGGCGCGCCCCAGCAGTTGCGGCGCCTTGGCCCGGATATGGGAATGGTCGGAGGCGAGGATGCGTACCCGGTGCCCGAGCCGCTGCCATTCGCGTGCCAGGTAGTACGGGCGGTACTCCATGCCGTGGCGCGGCGAACCGGCGTAGTGATTGATCAGCAGGATATTCATGGCTGTTCCGTTTGGCGGGGTGTGCTTACCACGTCCATTCCTGATGCAGCCGGCGCACATTGCAGCGGGTGTTCTCGAGCCAGTTCGTTTCCCATTGCACGGGGTGGGTCAGCAAACAGATCCGGTCGTGGCGCCCGAGCGCCTCGAACGGCGAAAGCGGGTGGAAATACACGGGGTAGGGGCGGTCGCTGATGTACACGTCGAACTGCCCGAGCAGCTCTGGATCGTACGATTCGCACACGATGCCGCAGCGCTCGCGCAAGGAGCGCTCCTGCAAGATCTCGTGGTTGAACACGTTCAGGCGCCGGTTCACGAAATCGCCATGGCTGGCCACGGTGGCCAGCTTGGCATCGAGCCGGCTTTCGATCCAGGTGTAATTTTGGAGAAAGCGTTCGCGGATTTCCGGGAAGCGCCGCCGCAGCTCGGCCTCGTTGCGGATATGGTGTTGCTTGGCGAAGTCGGCCACTTCCTCGTAGTGGTAGCTGGCCTCGCCGCCGTAGGCATCGATCTGCCGCATCAGGCCCAGGTCGAGGGTGGACAGGCGAAAGTAGTAGCTCGCTGTAATGCCGTATTTCTTCTCGATTTCGAACATCTTGCGCGCGGTGCGCAGGTCGCTGTCGATGTCGTGCCGGTGCACCAGCGTCTTGGGTGCGACGGCGTCGTGCGCGAGCGCCTCGACAAAGGCGCGCAGCGACATCTGGTGGTAGCCGGCCTGCTGGGCCTGGCGCACCAGCGCCTCGTACTCGGCCAGCCGCGAGGGCATCAGGTAGTCGCTGTAGACGCGCTTGAGCAGGGTTTTCATTGCAGGCTGTACCTCGCGCGGTAGGGCTTGAAGCCGAGAATCGTCTTGAACTGCTGCAGCCCGGGTCTGGCGCCAAAGAACGTGTCGTACATCAGGTACTTGACCTTGCGCTCGGCAATCAGGCGCGCGACGATCTCGACCACCATCAGGTGCATGATGCCGTCGTTGTTGCGCTTTCCCATGAGCTGGGAAAAGGCCGCGAAATTGCCGAAGTAGGCATAATTGCAGTAGGCCTGGAGGCGCCCGTTCGCGTCGAGTACGCCGCAGTAGCGGAAATGGGAGAGCGAATCGAAATGCTGCTTTTTTTCCAGGTAGTGCGGGTCCATCGGGCGGCCCTGGCGGTCTTCCAGCGAGGTGTTGATTTCATGGATCGCGTCGACATGGCCATTGCGGTCGATGTCGTCGAACCGGTAGCCGCGCGACCGGGCCCGCTTGGCATGGTGGGCCCCCAGGTTCTTGCCCTTGATGCTGTCCAGGTATGTTTCCAGGGTATCGAATTGGTGCAGGTCGATCAGGGCGGCGCCGATCGTCTTGTTCCTGATGATTTTGTAGCGCGGGTGGCGTTTGGTGAAAATGCGATAGGTGGTGTTGATATTGTCGGGATGCAAATGAGCGTGAAATTGCAGACGTGCCACGGGCAGCCGGGCAAGTTGCGCAAGAAAAGCATAGTGGCGAAGCAATATGTTCATGGTATGGGACGCCGGCCTGTAATTTCATTATTGACAACTCTTCTGGATTCACTTTATCGAGCTATGCCATTGCACGTGTTGAAATTTCTCAATTGCTCGATTCCAGTGCGCCGATTAAGCGCGGCGCCATGCCGATAGTGGCGTTACAGGTTTTCATAAAACGAAATCAGCTTGTTCGATTGCAGTTGCCAGTTATATTTTTCGAGCACGGCGGCGCGCCCGTTCTGGCCCATGCGCTGCGCGACCTGCGGATTGAGCACGAAATAATCGATCGCCGCGGCGATCGCCTTCGGGTCGGACTGGTCCACGCACAGGCCGCAGCCGTTGCCTTCGACGATCTCGCGCCACAGGGGGAAGTCGGAGGCGATCACGGGAATGCCGGCTGCCATGTATTCGAACATCTTGACCGGCAAGGCATCGAGATAATTGACCACCGGATGCAGCGTGACCAGCCCGGCCATCGACGCGGCCATGACATCGCGCACCGCGTGCCGGTCCAGATGGCCGAGCGCATCGACCCGGCCCCAGCCGGGATGGGTGCGCACCTGCGCTTCGAGCGCCGGTTCCGAGAACTGCCCGCCTAACGCCAGCCGGGCCGGCGAATGCAGCACCGAGCACGCTTCGACCAGTTCACGGATGCCGCGAATGGCGGCAATGCTTCCGACATAGCAGACCTGGGCCGCTTTGTCGGACCATGGCGCGCCTGAATCGAATTCGCCTGGCACCGGGAAATTGTTGACGTCGACCGTATGTGCATTGATCGACAAGAACTTGTCGCGGATAAAAGGCGTGGCCGCGATGATCCCGTCGAAGCGGCGGCAGGCGTAGCGCTCGAAGGCGGAGAACGCGCCGGCCACCGCGCGCCCCGAGAGCGCACCCAGGTAGGGCTTGCCCAGCAACTGGTTGGGGACATCTTCGTGCGAATCGAAAATGACCTTCTTGCCCATGCGCTTGAGGCTGAGGCCGGCCGGAATCAGCTCAGGGTCGTGCAACTGGTAGATGTCGGCGTCGATCCCGAGCGCCTTGGCCAGCACCCTGCGGGTGGTCCGGAACACGCGATTGATGCGCCCGCTCAGGCGCCCGGCGTCGACGATGCAGACCCCGTCGTCGTTGGCGTCGCCCGCGTCGTCGGCGACCACCAGCGTGACCTCATAGCCGTGCGCGGCCAGGCTGCGGCACTGCTTGACGAAGATCCTGGTATCGTGGCGCGGGTGGGCCGAGGTAAGGTGTGCGATCCTTGGCATAGTGTCTCCCATCCCTGTATTTTGAATACGATCCGAGCGTGGCGCCGATGAGCATATCGGCGAAATAATGCGAGGTCAGCAGCAGCAGGAGCGTGATGCTGGCCACGCAGAAGCCCAGGAGAAAATCACCCGATTTCTCCTTTGCGAAATATCCTGTGTAAAACATGTTGGCAGTGGGCAGGATTAATAGCGCCAGCAGAAAAATAACGCCGAACAATCCCAGGTCGACCCAGGCGGACAAGATGTTATGGGCGTAGTCGCCCGGCAGATAGCTCGCATACTCTCCCATCAGGGGATGGGCTGAAATCGTCTGCACGGCAAGGTCGCGCAGGTGGTGGCGCAAGGTCGCCGAGGTCGACTGCGACAGGTCCAGCAGTTCCAGTATCCTGTTGTCGGGGATGAGCTCGACGATGCCGTCGAGATTCATCTTGACCATCAGGATCAACAGGAGCAGCACCGTCACCACCATCAGCTTGTGCCGGGAATAGTAGAGTTCGATCACAGGTATCAGGAACAGCAATGCCACGAATTCGCTGCGCGTCGCGTTCAGGAACAATCCGGCGGCGGCCAGGCAATACAGGGCGATCCGGATCCGCCTCGAACGGGTGTAGGGAATGATGACCATGAACACGAACAGGTAGGAACGGGAAAACCCCTGGTAGGTGGCAAGGCTCTGGCGGTCTTTTTCCAGGCCGGCCGTGCCCAGGTAAAACGAGCCGTCGGTGGTGAAATAGAACACGATGGCCGACATGATCAGCAAGCTGGCCACGGCCACCCGCTGGAAGCGCGCTTGCGAGAAATCGGCGATCTTGAAGATGATGAACATGTGGATCATGAACAAGGTGCTGAACACGTGGTTGGTGACGATCAGCCGGTTCGCGCCGGCCGCCGCATTGACTGCGATCACGGCGAAGAAATACAGCACGAAGCCGAAGAAAAACAGGTCGGCCTTGCCCACCAGCTTGTGGCTGGCCCTTACCTTGTTGCCATAGATAAAATACAGGGGCAGGGCGATCAACAGCGTGACAGGGGTGAAATAGCCGCCCAGGAAGGCGCTGATCATCCCCAGGCCCAGCAGGGTATGGTAGATAAAAAATACAGGAAACAGCAGCAGGAAGGCCAGGCCGACGATGGCCTGCTCGCCCGGCAGCGGGAGCGGCGGCAGGCGCAGGTTCATGTCGGCACCATCCCGTTGTGCGAGTACCGGTACGACATGCGCAAGTACACCAGGTAGAGCAGGGAATAGCCGACCGCGTAGCTGGTGATGCTTTGCTCGAGCGTGAGCGGCGCGAGAAAGACGCCGAGCGTCATCGCAAACAGCGCGATTTGCCAGATCAGCTCGCTCTTTTGCTTGCCGGCGACATAGAACACATAGCTGAGCGGGCTGGCGATGAAGTTGAGAAAGTAGAGCGGCGCCAGGATTTGCGCCATCTCGCCGGCCGCGCGCCACGATTCGCCGAAGATCCGGGCGAACAGGGCGGGAGAGAACAGCAGCAGCGCCAGCGACGGCCCCAGCCCGAGCAGCAGCAGCGCCTTGAAGGTGTCGCGGTAGGCATCGCGGCAATTGCCCAGGGTCTGGTAGTCGTGCACCGACTGGCGCTTGAACACTTCGAGCACCGATGCGGCCAGCAGCGAAATCGGGGCCGCCAGCACGCGCCGGGTCAGGGCGAACAGGCCGGCCGCGAGCACGCCGTGGCGGGCGCCGATCAGGAACAGGGGCAACTGGCCCACGAAGCCGTTGAGCAGGTCGGACGGCAGCGAGAAGCGCCAGAACGCGTCGTGGCGGCGCAGGTAGCTGCGCTGGGCCCGGTCCAGCAGCAGGCGCAGGCGCGGGACGGGCGGCGCCAGCAGCCGGTGGGCCGCCAGCAGCCCGCAGCCCAGGCCGATGAGGTGGCCAACCAGCAGCGCCGCGGCGCCGCCGATGCCGGCCAGCAGCAGGGCAAGCTGGGCCAGCGTGATGGTGCCGGCGCCCCACACCTTGGCCTTGGCCGCCTTGCCGAATTCGTTGCGCGAGGTGGCGTAGGCCAGCGTGGTCTGCATGTAGGCGGTCAGCCAGGTGCCCGCGCCGATTGCCAGCAGTGCGAGCCACGACATGTCGCGCGCGACCGGCAGATCGACGGCGCGCGCAAGGGCCGCGCACAGCGTCACCAATAGCGCCGTCACGCTGCAGCTATAGGCGACGACCGAGAAACAGGTGCGCTGCGCGATCTGGCTGTGGTCGAGGATCATTGCCGTTTCCAGGCGCAAGGTGGCCCCGATCGCGCCGATCGCGACCAGGCCGAACCACACGCTGAAGGCGCCCATCTCGGCTGGCGTGCACAGGCGCGTGATGAGCGGCGCGGCCAGCAGCGGCAGCGCCTGCGCGCTGAACGAGCCGGCCAGCACCGTGATGACGTGGCGCCAGAAGATGGGCAGCGTGGACTTCATAGCGTCGCAGCATCGAGTGCGGCGCGTGGCGTCGGTGAACGAGCGGTTGCGCCCAGCAGGGCGGTGGCGACCTGCTGGGCGCTGGCCGCGTCCAGGTACGGGCCCATCGGCAAGCTCATGACCTGCCCGGCCAGCGCGAGCGCCACCGGACATGCCTGCGCGCGCCCCAGCTTGAGGTAAGCCGGCTGGCGGTGCATCGGGACCGGATAGTGCACCGCGGTCGGGATGCCTGCCGCGTGCAGCACGGCCTGGACACGCTCGCGCTCTTCCAGCACCACCGTGTATTGCGCGAACACGCTGCTGCGGTCGGAGCGGCGCGCCACGCTGCGCACCTTGCCTGCGAACAGGGCGTCGTACAGGGTGGCGGCCTTGACGCGCTGTTCGATCTCCCAGTCGAAGCGTTCCAGCTTGGCCAGCACGATCGCGCATTGCAGGGTGTCCATGCGCCCGCCCACGCCGATGCGCGTGTGCACATAGCGGCGCGACTGGCCGTGCACCCGAATCTCGCGCATGGCCGTGGCCAGCTCGTCGTCGCTGGTGAAGATCGCGCCGCCGTCGCCATAGCAGCCGAGCGGCTTGCTGGGAAAGAAGCTGGTGCAGCCGATGCGCGACAGGTTGCAGCTTTTCCGGCCGCGGTAGCTGGCGCCGAAACTTTGGGCCGCGTCTTCGATGACGTACAGGCCGTGGCGCCCGGCGATCGCATTGATCTCGTCCATGTCGGCGCTCTGCCCGTACAGCGACACCGGCATGATGGCGCGCGTGCGCGCCGTGATGGCCGCCTCGATCAGGGTCGCGTCGATATTGCAGGTGGCGGCATCGATATCGACGAACACCGGCGTCGCGCCCAGCAGGACGATCGCTTCGGCGGTGGCGATGAAGGAGAACGGCGTGGTGATCACCTCGTCGCCCGGTGCGATGCCCAGCGCCATGAGCGAGATCAGCAGCGCCTCGGTGCCGGAGGCAACCGTGATGCAGTGGCGCGCGCCGGTATAGGCGGCCAGGCGCGCTTCGAGCTCGGCCACTTCCGGCCCCATGATGTACTGGCCGTGTTCTAGCACGGCATGGATGCGCGCATCGATGCTCGTGCGCGCGGCTTGGTATTGGGCTTTGAGGTCGATGAATTCCATGGCTGGTTCCAGTTCTCCAGGGTTAAAACGCGCTTGCGCTCACCAGAACGCAGGCGCCGTCGGCGACGCGGTAGACGTCGCCCGTATGCGGGCAGGTGGTGCATGCCTCGCCGTCCAGCGGCAGGTCGAGCCGTTCGCCGAAGCGGCTGATCCAGCCGATCTGGCGCGCCGGCACCCCTGCCATGAGCGCGAAATCGGGCACGTCGCGCTTGACAACGGCGCCGGCGCCGACGAAGGCGTAGCGCCCGACCGTGACGCCGCACACGATGGTGGCGTTGGCGCCCAAGGTGGCGCCGCGCCGGATCAGGGTGCGCCGGTACTGGTCCTTGCGCTCGAGCGCCGCGCGCGGGTTGTAGACGTTGGTAAACACCATGCTGGGGCCGCAGAACACCTCGTCCTCGATGGTAACCGCGTCGTAGACCGAGACATTGTTCTGGATCTTGACCCGGTCGCCGATCAGCACGTCGTTGCCGACAAATACGTTCTGCCCCAGCGAGCAGGCTGTGCCGATGCGCGCGCCGGCGCATACATGGCTGAAATGCCAGACCCGGGTGCCCGCGCCGAGGGTGGCGCCGGGGTCGACGATGGCGCTTGGATGGATTGCGTGGTCCATGCTCAGTACTCCAGCGGCAGCGCCACGCGCTTGCCGTCGCGCGCCGACATGTAGGCCGCGATCAGCACCTCGAGCGACTTGAGGCCTTCACGCCCGTCGGTTTCCGCTTCGGCCTCGCCGCGCAGCACCTTGATCACGTTGTCGTAGTACATCGGGTGGCCGTGGCCGTACACCGAAGTGGTCGCGTAGCTCGCGTCCCTGACCTTCTCGTCGTCCGGGTCCGGTTCGGCGAACTCCCAGCGCTGCACCTCGTTGACCGCGACCCCGCCGATGCGCACCGTGCCTTTTTCGCCCAGGATGGTGATGCTGCCTTCCAGGTTGCACGGGTAGGTGAGCATGGTGACGTTCATCGAGCCGAGCGCGCCGTTGCGCCAGCGCAGCGACAGCACGCCGGTGTCCTCGACCTCGATGTCGCGCGCCAGCGTGGCGGTGTAGGCCTGCAGGCTTTCCACCGGCCCCACGATCCAGTCGAGCAGGTCGACATAATGGCTGGCCTGGTTCATGAAGGCGCCGCCGTCGTACTCCCAGGTGCCGCGCCACTTGGCGCTGCTGTAGTACTCGTCCGGACGGGTCCAGAACACATTCAGGTTGACCATGTAGATGCGTCCGAAGCGCTTCTTCTCGACCGCGCTCTTGAGCAGCTGCAAGGTGGCATTGCGCCGGTTCTGCTTGACCACGAACATGCGCACCCCGGCCGCGTCGCAGGCGGCGACCATGCGCTTGCCGTCTTCCCAGCGCGTGGCCATCGGCTTTTCGGTGATCACGTGGCGTCCGGCGGCGGCGATCTGGATCGACTGTTCCGGGTGCAGTCCGGACGGGGTGGACACGATCACGGCGTCCGCGTCGCAGCCGGCCAGCATCGCGCCCAGGCTGGAAAACGGCAGCGCGCCGGTTTCGTCGGCGGCCTTGGCCAGTGCGCGCGGCGCGATGTCGCACACCGCGGCCAGTTCGCAGCGCGCGGCGTGCTGGCGGATGGCGCCGAAATGGTTGGCGGCGATGCGGCCGCAGCCGACCAGCGCGAAGCGGATCTTGCGTCCGGTGACGGGGGGAGGGAAATAGCGCATGGCATGGATCCTTCGTGGCTCGGTTGTTCAGGCTTTGACGACGTTGGGCAGCGGCTCGAGGTACACGCCGCGCGTGTCGACGATCAGCTGCGCATGGCGCGCGATCAGCTCGTAGTCGAACGCGCTGTGGCTGGTCGCCAGCAGCAGCACGTCGTAGGAGGCGATGCTGGCGGCGCTGAGCGCGACGCTCTCGAGCTCGAAATGGTGCTCGCGCATGGGCGGGAACACCGGCACGTGGGGGTCCGAATAGTCCACATGGGCGCCCTTGTCGCGCAGGAGCTCCATCAGTTCGACCGAGGGCGATTCGCGCATGTCCTCCACGTTCTGCTTGTAGGCGATGCCCAGCACCAGGACGCGGCTGCCCTTGATCGAGCGGCTGCGCTCGTTGAGCGCGTTGGCCAGCTTGCCCACCACCCACTGCGGCATGTCGCTGTTGATTTCGCCGGCCAGCTCGATGAAGCGGGTATGCAGGCCGAACTGGCGCGCCTTCCAGGTCAGGTAGAACGGATCGATCGGGATGCAGTGCCCGCCCAGTCCGGGGCCCGGGTAATACGCGGTAAACCCGAACGGCTTGGTGGCGGCGGCCCGGATCACTTCATGGATGTCGATATCCATCTTGTCGGCGATGATCTTCATTTCGTTGACCAGGCCGATATTGACGGCCCGATGGATGTTTTCGAGCAGCTTGGTCAGCTCGGCGGCGCGGGTGGAACTGACCGGCACCACCCGGTCGATGGCGGGGCTGTACAGCGCCACCCCGGCCTGCAGGCACGATGGAGTGACCCCGCCGCACACCTTCGGGATGGTGCGCGTGTCGAAGTCCGGATTGCCCGGGTCCTCGCGTTCGGGCGAAAACACCAGGAACGCGTCCTGCCCCAGCGTGAAGCCGCGCGACTCCAGGCGCGGCCTGAGCTCTTCATCGGTGGTGCCGGGATAGGTGGTGCTCTCGAGCGAGACGATCTGCCCGGCGCGCATGTGCGGCAGCAGGGCGTCGACGGTGTCGAGCACGAAGCTCAGGTCCGGTTCGCGGTAGGCGTTGAGCGGGGTGGGCACGCAGATGATCAGGGCGTCGGCCTCGCCGGCGCGCGCGAAATCGGTGCTCGCCTCGAAGCCCTTGACGAGGGCCTGTTCGATCTGCTGCGAGGGGATATGCTCGATATAGCTGCGCCCCCGGTTCAATTTTGCAACCTTGACAGGATCGATGTCGATGCCGAGCACCTTGAATCCCACGGACACGTAGCGCAGCATGAGCGGCAGCCCGACATAGCCGAGACCCATGATGCCGATCACGGCGGTCCGGTTTTCCAGTTTGGAGATGAGCTGCGTCAAGTGGTCTTTTTTAAATTGGTCGCGCATGGCATTGCCTTTTCTAAAGACGGGAAGTGGTCAGGCCTTATACGGCCCGTGGCTGGTTTCTACATCCGGTAGGACACGATTTTTTTCACCGATACCGGGCGTTTCACGCCCGGGCCGGGCAGGGCCGGGGCGGCCGCCCTGGCCGGCAGTGTGTAATCGGATACGATCGCTTTCACCATCGATTCGATCATGGCGCGGTCGTTGGTATCGCAGGCCAGCATCAGGCAGTCGATGTAGGTGTCGAGGATGGCCGGACGCAGTGCCGGCTCCTTCATGTACATGATGCGCGGATGCTCGCTCGGAAATGCCTCGCCCTCGGTCAGCAGTTCCTCGTTGAGTTTTTCACCGGGGAACAAACCGACGAACTTGATCTCGATATCCCCGCCCGGGTGCTGGGCCGTTTTCTCGGTCAGCCCGGACATGGCGATCATGCTGCGCGCCAGGTCGACGATCCGGATCGGCTCGCCCATGTCGAGCACGAACACATCGCCGCCCTCGGCCATCGCGCCGGCCTGGATCACCAGTTGCGACGCCTCTGAAATGAGCATGAAATAGCGCGCCACGTCAGGATGCGTGATGGTCAAGGGCCCGCCCTGCGCGATCTGGCGCTGGAACAGGGGAATGACCGAGCCCGAGGATCCGAGCACGTTGCCGAAGCGCACCATGCAGAAGGTCGTATCGGAGCCGCCCTTGGCCGCCGCGGCCTGGAAGATCAGTTCCGCGATGCGCTTGCTGGCGCCCATGATGTTGGTTGGCCGCACCGCCTTGTCGCTCGAAATGAGCACGCAGGTGCCGACCCGGAACTTGGCGGCGGCGCTGGCCACCACCTGCGCGCCGAGCACGTTGTTGCGCAGGCCCTCGACGATATTGGTTTCGACCAGCGGCACGTGCTTGTACGCGGCCGCATGATAGATCGTGTCGATCCGGTGCTCCCCGAGGATGCGTTCGAGCACCGCGCTGTTGCAGATGGAGCCGAGATGGGCCGCCAGCGGCACCTCCGGCGCGCCCGCCATCAGTTCCTGGCGGATGGTATAGAGCGCGAACTCGGAGTGGTCCAGCAGGTGCAGCCGGGCCGGGGCCTGGGTGACGATCTGGCGGCACAGCTCGCTGCCGATCGAGCCGCCCGCGCCCGTCACCAGCACCGTCTTGCCGCGCACGCAGCTGGCAAACAGGTCGATGCGCGGTGGCACCGGGGCGCGCCCGAGCAGGTCTTCGAACTTGAGCGCGCGCACCGACTGCTGCGGCAAACTGGTGTCGGCCAGGTCGAGCAGGCCGCTCAGGATCTTGGTGCTTACGCCGGCCTCGCCCATGCGCTGCATGATGCTGCGCAGCCGCTGCGGCGACACCGAGGGCACCGCGATGATGACGGAACGGATCGACAGGTTGTCGATCATTTCGGCCAGGCGGTCGGTGTGGAACACGCGCAGGCCGGCGATGGTGCGTTCCTTGAGGGCGCACTTTTCGTCGAAAAAGCACACCGGACGGTATTCATGGCTGGTGAGCATGGTGGCGGCCAGCTTGGCGCCGGGCTCTCCCGCACCGTAGATGGCCACCACGTTGCCGGCGGCGCCCCGCACGCTGATGTGGTTGCGCAGGAAGTTGCGCACGCTGATGCGCGAGGCCACTACATAGGAAAACGCGACGAACCAGTAAATGGCGAGCGCGCTGCCGGGGAAGGCGGCGCCGTTGAGGGTGCGCAGCACCACGAACGCGAACAGGGACGCGAGCGCGAGCCCGATGCCGGTCACGGTGAACATGCGCTTGTCGATGAAGCGGATCACGGCGCGATACAGGTCGGAGACGGAAAACGCGGCCACCGTGGCCAGCGCGACGAGCAGGTAGGGACCGATCCCGAATTGCATGGCCTGGCCGAGCTCGCCCAGGCGCAGCAGCATGGCGAGCAGGAAGCAGCATGGCAGGGCGACCAGGTCGACGACCATCATCACGGCGAACTTTGCGGTGCGGTGCAGGGAGACCATGCGCGCGCAGAACTGGTTAACGAGATTGATATTGGATGTCGTCATGGTGGCTCGCTTGCATATGATCGTGTAATTAATTCCGGTGGCTTAATTAATTAGTGAGACGGCGGTCCAGATGATATTTTTTTGGAAAGTTATCTGTATTCAATATAATTTTTATGACGTGAAGGAATTGTAGAAAATTAAGTTTTATTATCTGGGTGCTGGCGATAAATGGGTTTGATCGGCCTCAATGGCGGGCTCATGCTTATAATTTCTTCAATTTAATTTCAATATTTAAATATTTCCTTTTGAAATCATCCATTTGCCTCTGTTTCGTAACCGCATGAAAACATGGGGTTGTATTTCTAGCTGATAATATTTTAATATTGAAAAATATTATTTTTAGGAATATATTGGCGCAGAAATTATTTGAAAAATCGGCGTGTGGCGGGAGCGTTTTGACGCGAAAACTGTCTACCACTGGTTGCGCTGCCTTGGCGACGCCATGTGCACGACCTGCCTTTTCAAGATGGAGGAAGTAATGAGCAAGACGATCGGAATCGACCTCGGTACCACGAATTCCTGTGTCGCCGTGATGGAAGGCGGCCAGGCCAAGGTGATCGAGAATGCGGAAGGCGCACGCACCACGCCCTCGGTGGTGGCCTACCAGGAAGACGGCGAGATCCTGGTCGGTTCGCCCGCCAAGCGGCAGGCGGTCACCAATCCGCAGAACACCCTGTATGCCGTCAAGCGCCTGATCGGGCGCAAGTTCGACGAGAAGGAAGTCCAGAAGGACATCCATCTGATGCCCTACAAAATCATCCGTGCCGACAACGGCGACGCCTGGATCGAGGTGCGCGGCAAGAAACTGGCGCCGCCGCAGGTGTCGGCCGAAGTGCTGCGCAAGATGAAGAAGACGGCCGAGGACTACCTCGGCGAAGCGGTCACCGACGCCGTCATCACGGTGCCGGCCTACTTCAACGACGCCCAGCGCCAGGCCACCAAGGACGCCGGGCGCATCGCCGGGCTGGAGGTGCGCCGCATCATCAATGAACCGACCGCGGCCGCGCTCGCATTCGGCCTGGACAAGGCCGCCAAGGGCGAGCGCAAGATCGCGGTCTACGACCTGGGCGGCGGCACCTTCGACATTTCCATCATTGAAATTGCCGACGTCGAAGGTGAGAAACAGTTCGAGGTGCTCTCGACCAACGGCGACACCTTCCTCGGCGGCGAGGACTTCGACCAGCGCATCATCGACTTCATCATCGCCGAATTCAAGAAAAACAGCGGGATCGACCTTGGCCGCGACCCGATCGCGTTGCAGCGCATCAAGAGCGCGGCCGAGCGTGCCAAGATCGAGCTGTCCTCGACCCAGCAAACCGAGATCAACGAGCCGTATATCGCGATGGCCAACGGCGCGCCGGCCCACATGAACCTGCGCCTGACGCGCGCCAAGCTCGAGTCGCTGGTCGAGGAACTGATCGCGCAGACCATCGAGCCGTGCCGCATCGCACTCAAGGACGCCGGCCTTGCCGCCGCCGATATCGCCGACGTGATCCTGGTGGGCGGCATGACACGCATGCCCAAGGTCCAGGAGAAGGTCAGGGAATTTTTCGGCAAGGAAGCGCGCAAGGACGTCAACCCGGACGAGGCGGTGGCGGTGGGCGCCGCGATCCAGGGATCGGTGCTGGCCGGCGAGCGCACCGACGTGCTGCTCATGGACGTGACCCCGCTCTCGCTCGGCATCGAAACGCTGGGCGGCGTGATGACCAAGATGATCCAGAAGAACACCACCATTCCGACCCGTTTCAGCCAGGTGTTCTCGACCGCCGAGGACAACCAGCCGGCGGTGACGGTCAAGGTCTACCAGGGCGAGCGCGAAATTGTTTCCGGCAACAAGCTGCTGGGCGAATTCAACCTGGTCGGCATCGCGCCGGGGCCGCGCGGCATGCCCCAGATCGACGTCACCTTCGACATCGACGCCAATGGCATCTTGCATGTCAGCGCCAAGGACAAGGCCACCGGCAAGGAGAACAAGATCACGATCAAGGCCAATTCCGGCCTGACCGAGGCGGAAATCGAGAAAATGGTGCAGGACGCGGTTGCCCATGCCGACGAAGACCGGCGCATCAAGGAAGTGACCGAGAGCCGCAACACGGGCGACGCGCTGGTGCACGCGACCCGCAAGAGCCTGAGCGAGCAGGGCGACAAGCTGGGCGCGGCGGAACGCGAGCAGGCCGAGGCCGCCATCGCGGCGCTTGAAACGGCCCTGCACGGCAACGACAAGGCCGAGATCGATGCGCGCATCGAGGCGCTCTCGGCTGCGGCGCAAAAGCTCGGCGAGAAAATGTCTGCGGGCGCCCAGGGCGCCCCCGGCGCCGGGCCGCAGGGGCAGGGCGAGACGGCTGGCGCACGCTCGGAAGAAGACGTGGTCGACGCCGAGTTCAAGGAGGTCAAGGACCGCTAGCCGCAGCGCACAGGCGGGCGCACGGCTCAGTCCGGCCGGCAATTGAGGAAGCTGAAGCTGGCGATCCTGGTGCGCGCGGTAAAGCGTCCCGTGGTCGGGACGTACTGCCGCGTGCTCCAGAAGGTGCAGTCGTCGCCGGGGTCGGTTGCCAGCGCACCTTGCTCGCCCCAGCGGTGCAAGGAATCGATCTGGACGCCGCTGCCGTTGACGACGATGGCTTCGGCCTGCATGCGCCCCGGCGCGTCGCTGCGCAGGCGTCCTGTGTAGCGCATGCCGGGCGGGCTCGCCGCTCCCGCCACGTTGTAGCCGAGCGCGATATTGCCCACCTTGTCCATCGCGATGCTGCCCATCCAGCGGCTGTCGGCATCGGGCGCGTGGGTGCCCTGCTGGTAGAGCGCTGCCGCGCCGTTGGGGTCGCGGATTTCATACCAGCGCAGCGCGGTCGGTCCGTCCTGCCGCGCGCCGCTTTGCTGCACCGTATGGTTCACCACCATCGCCTCATGGGTGCCGAAGTTGCGGTAGGCCAGCCGGTGCATCAGCCGGTCGCCCATCGCCTGCAGCGTTTCGCCCGGCGCGGCTTGCCTGATGCAGGCGCCGCCCAGAGTGCCAGGACAGGCGATCGTGAATGGCGCAACCGGAACCTGGATCGGGCCACTGAGCAGGTTGCCGGAAAACGAGAAGCGCCACAGCAAGAGGTGCTCGCCTTTTCCAGTGCCTGAAAAATCCATCGACAACAGGAAATTCGGACTGCCTTCGGGCGGTGCCGTGCCGCCGTCGAGGTCGGACGGCAGGAGCGCGCCGAATCCGCTGCCGAGGTCGCGACAGCGCACTGTTGTATTTTCGCCCGCCAGCATGGCGGCGCGCCCGATACCGCACACGCGCGGGCCGCGGTAGCCACCTGCGGCACTGTCGAACAGGACAAAGCTCAGGTAATAGGCATCGGGCCAGACGCCGAGCTTGGGGTCGTCGGCGAACACGGCCTTGTCGGCGGCGCTGCGCAACTCGAGCACATAGCGGTAATAGCTACCGAGCACATCGGGCGAGCTTGAGACGGCGATGCACTGGTAGAAGGGACCGGTCTCGGCGGCGCCAGGCGCCCAGGCGAGCTGCGTCATGACCCAGCGCTGCGCCAGCTTGTCGTAGTGCACGCCGGACGCGCCGTCATTGGTCAGCGCGCACGCCTGCGCGCCGGCGCTGCCGGCAAAGCCGCCGAACACCGCATTGCCATTGACCGGCCCGAGCAGCAGCGCGCCGTCGCTCTTGCGGTAGACCGCCAGCCGGGACCCGGCCAACTGCACATAGTCGGTGGCGCCGACCGCACCGTTGACGCCGGAGACCAGGCCCGCGTGGGCGGACATGCCATCGACGTTGAGCATGGTGGCGCCGGTATTGACCTGCGGCAGGGCTGGCGAGGCCGGGCCGGACGGGACCGGGCTCAAAGGGGGGCGGCCAGCAAGCACCTCGTGCGGCGCGCGGCGTGCTCCCGTTTGCGGCGGCACCATGCGCAAGGGGGCCGCCCTCCTGGCCGCGCCCGCTTGCGGCGCTGCGGCTTCGAGTGCGAGCACGGCCAGGGCCGGGCTTGCATCGTGGACCTGCAGCGTGGTGTCGATGCGCTGCGGCTCCTGCGCCGGCGCGGCAGCGGCGCAGGCGGCCAGGAACGCAAGAATGCAGCAAGGTGGCAGTGTCGGCTTCTTCATTACAGTTTCTCCGGGGCGGCTTCGGCAATCTTGGCCATCGCATTAAGCGTGCCCAGCCGTTTGCCGCAATGAGATGCGGTATCGAAACGCCTGCCAGGGTTGCCGGCGAACGCTGCTGTCAAATTTTCCGACAAGCAGCGGCGCTGTCGCGTGCGCTCACTGCCGAAAATTTTCGAAGTGTGCGGCAACGAACGGATGAGGGCCTCAGGCCTGGCTAAGATGAAGCCGTGTGAGTAAGGCGCGCTTCGTCAAGATGAATGCGACGCTTTCTCGACAGGTAAGCCGGTCGCCTCGAAGACCGGCACCAAATTTATTGCGCCACCGCAAAGATGTCACGGTGGAATGAATCAGACTGGAAGCGGAGGCCCTCAATGTCTGCTTTTACCCATCCACCGAAGCATGTGGTGCGCGCGTGGCTCGAGCGGCGCTCGCGCGACAAGAAACCGCCGCCAACGCCCGAAGAAATTCGGCGCGAGCTGGGCTGGGGCCTACTCATCGGCGAATTCAAACCGGGGACGCGCCGGCCCTGAACCCAAGCGCCGCGTCCTGCGGCGCCACTTAGCCAGGTCGTTTTTTTCAGCAGGGTCAAGGCCCGCTGTTTCGCGTACGCCTGAAACGTACACATTTCACCCAGGAGAGCCACGATGACCAACCGAATCGGAAACAAGGACCAAGCCCAACTGCGCAGCAAGAAAGAAAAGAAGGAAACCAAACGCGCCAACATTGCGCGCGAGGCGATCAAGAAATCGATTGCCAAGAGCAAATACCGCAACCTGGTCAAGAACCAGCCGGCGCCCGCAGCCTCTGTCCCGGCCTGAGTGCACGCTTCGCGCTTCCCCCCGCAACGACAAATACGCCCGCCGGCCGCTTGACCGCGCGGCGCGTGCCGCCCTCGCATCCTCCCCATTCACCGAATTTCTCGCCGTTCGCCGGTGCGCAACCGCCGCTGGCCGAAAACCCATGTCGCGCGCCTGCGCCTGCCTGTATCGTTAAGCTTCTTTGCATAGGGAGCTAACGTGAGCACTGAATCTTCATACGAATGGCGCAGGCAGCTGATGTGGGGCCTGCTGCTGATCGCCTTCGGCACTGCCGTCTTCCTCGATCAGCTCGGTTTGTTCGAATTCGAGGAGGTGTGGCATTATTGGCCGCTGCTCCTGGTCATTTTCGGCATCAACAACATGATTGGCTTTCCCACCGCGCGCCATTTCACCAACGGCCTGTGGATGGTGTTCCTCGGGTTCTGGCTGTATGCCAATATCGAGCGCATGTTCGGCCTGACCTGGCACAACAGCTGGCCCTTCCTGATCATCGCCATGGGCGTGAAGATGATCCTCGAGCCATTCATCAAATCGCGTTTTGTCAAAAATTCGGAGCCCGACCATGAAAAATGAACCATACAAGGGCATGCCCTCCCAAGTGATCCTCGGCATCATCGTCATCGCCCTGGGGTTGCTGTTCCTGCTCGATAACCTCGACATCTGGGATTTCCACCGCGCGATCCAATTCTGGCCGATGCTCTTTATCGTGATCGGCACCGTGAAAATGTTCGACACGAAGTCGGGCAACGGTTTCCTGGTCGGCGCCATCCTGGTCTTCGTCGGTGTCATGATGACGCTGAACCGCCTCGGCATCCTGTATTTCAGCTGGCGTACGGTGTGGCCGGTGCTGCTGATCGTGCTGGGCGGCTCGGTCGTCTACACGGCGCTCACCGGGCGGCGCAGGATCGATTCGGCGCTGAAGGTGGAACAGGGCACCGACGCGGTCATCGATGTGACGGCCATCCTGGGCGGCTTCGAGCGGCGCATCTCGACGCCGGCCTTCCGTGGCGGGGAGGTCACCGCGATCATGGGCGGCTGCAGCCTGGACCTGCGTGGCTCGTCGATCGAATCGGAGGCGGTCATCAATGTGTTTGCGGTCTTCGGCGGCATTACGATGAAGGTGCCTCCCGACTGGACCGTCATCTTGCAGGGTTCGCCCATCATGGGCGGCTTCGAAGAAAAAACCGTGGCGCCGCCCGATCAATCGAAACGGCTGATCGTCAAGGGCTACGCAATCATGGGCGGCGTGGAAGTGCGCAACTGATGCAAGGGCCGTTTTTCACGCGGCGTGGCGCGGCCCTGTACCTGCTGGTATGGCTGCTGCTTGGCCTGATCCTGGCCGGCCTGATCGCCGGCTCTGGCGCCGCCGCGTGGATCAACAGCCTGTTGTTCGCCATCCCGGTGACGATGATGTATGCCTTTGTCACCGGCTTTTCCGCCTACTACCTGTGCCGCGCCTATCCGCTGTCCGAAAAAAGCGCGGTATCGGTCCTGGCGGTGTTTTGCATTACCGCGGTGTTTGCGGGCGCGACCTGGAGCGCGATTGCTCTCGCCCTGAACGCGATGTGGCAGGCGATGACGGTCGAATGGGCCGGCGTCGAGATGACAGGCCCCTTGAAGGCGATGATGTTCGGGCTGGGCGTGATCCTGTACGGGCTGTCCGCAGCGGCGCATTACCTCGCGATCGAGTTCGAGCGCTCGCGCCTGGCCGAGCGGCGCGGGCTCGAATCGAAGCTGATGGCCCAGGATGCGGAACTGCGCATGCTGCGCACCCAGATCGATCCGCATTTCCTGTTCAACAGCCTCAATTCGATCAGCGCCCTGACCTCGCAAGATCCGCCGCTGGCGCGGGAAATGACCTTGCAACTGGCCGATTTTTTCCGCCACAGCCTCGGCCTGGAAGCGCACAAGATGGTCAGCCTGGACGCGGAAAGCAAATTGATCCTGCATTTCCTGGCAATTGAAAAAGTGCGGTTCGGCGCGCGCCTGCGTATCGAGCAGGACATTGGCGATACGGCCAGGCAGTGTTTGCTGCCGCCGATGATACTGCAGCCGCTGGTGGAAAACGCGGTCAAGCATGGCGTCGGCAACCTGCTCGCTGGCGGCACCGTGCGCATTGGGGCGCAGCGGGCCGGTTCGATCCTGCGCGTGAGCGTGGAAAACGATGTGGACCAGGACCTGCCGCAATCGCGCGCCAAGGGCATCGGGCTTGCCAATGTACGCCAGCGCCTTGCTGCGGCATATGGGCACGAGGCCAGCGTGCACTGCTCGCGCCAGGATAATAAATTTCGGGTGGAGCTGTCGCTGCCCGCCCATACGACGGAGCCATAAGCCATGCGTGTCATTATTGTCGACGATGAAGACCTGGCGCGCGGCGTCGTGTGCGAGTACCTCGCACAGCATGAAGACATCGAGGTCGTGACCGAATGCGCGAACGGCTTTGAAGCCGTCAAGGCGATCGCGGAACTCGAACCGGACCTGGTGTTCCTCGATATCCAGATGCCAAGGCTCGATGGATTCGAGGTGGTTGAACTGGCAGGGCGCAAGGCGCGCTACATTTTTGTCACGGCATTCGACCAGTACGCGATCAAGGCGTTCGAGATCCACGCGGTCGATTACCTGCTCAAGCCGTTCAGCCAGCAGCGCCTCGATGAAGCCGTGGCGCATGCGCGCGCCAGCATCGGCAACGAGGCATCGGTCGACACGATGGTGCGCGAGGCCGCGCTGCGCAAGCCGCTCGAGCGCATCCTGATTCGCGATGGCTCCAAGGTCCACGTGGTCGCAGCCGGAAAAATCGACTACATCGAGGCGCAGGACGATTACGTGCAAATCCGCTCGGACGGCAAATCGTACTTGAAGAACCAGCGCCTGTCGGACCTTGAAAACCAGCTCGATCCGGAAAGGTTCTTGCGCGTACACCGCTCCTACATTCTCAATATCGAATGCATTGCACGCATTGAGCAGTCGGGCAAGGACAGCCACGTTGCAGTGCTGCGCGACGACACGCGCATACCGATCAGCCGCACCGGTTACCAGAAAGTGAAAAACCTGACGCACTAGACATGCCGTTCGACCTTCCACCAGCGCGGCAGCAGTTCCTGCACTGAGCTTTGGGCGAAGCGGTCGTCGATCAGGTAGACCACGCCGCGGTCAAGCTCGGTGCGGATCACGCGGCCGGCCGCCTGCACCACTTTCTGGATGCCCGGATAAAGGTAGGTGTAATCGTAGCCGGCGCCGAAGCTCGCTTGCATGCGGCGCCGGATCTGTTCATTGACGGGGTTAATCTGCGGCAGGCCGAGCGTGGCGATGAAGGCGCCGATCAGGCGCGCGCCGGGCAGGTCGATTCCCTCGCCAAACGAACCCCCCAGCACCGCAAAGCCGATGCCGCGCCCGTCCAGCGTGAAGCGCTCGATGAACTGCGCGCGCTGCGCTTCGCTCATGGCGCGCGCCTGGCTCCACGCGGCAATGTCCGGATGCCGGGCGGCGAACATCGACGCCACCTGTTCCAGGTAATCGAAGCTGCTGAAAAACGCCAGGTAATTGCCCGGCGTGTGCCGGTATTGGCGCGCAATCAGGCTGGCAATCGGCGCGGCCGAGCCGGCGCGGTGCTGGAAGCGGGTCGAAATGTGCCCGACCACCTGCACCGACAACTGGGCGGCCTCGAACGGCGAGTCGACCTCGACCCACGCCGTGTCGGGCGGCAGTCCAAGCGCGTCGCTGTAGTAGTTCCACGGGCTGAGCGTGGCCGAAAACAGCGCGCTCGAATGGGCTGCCGCGAAGCGCGGCGCGAGGAACGGCGCCGGAACGATGTTGCGGATGCACAGGGCAGATCCGCCGCCTTCATGCCGGCTCAGGTCGAACAGGGAATGTTCGCCGAACGACTCGGCCAGGCGCACGAAGTGCAAGGCGTCGAAATAAAAGCGCTGCAAGGCCGCTTCCATGGGGCCGGGCTGTTCGGCGGCGAAGTCGGTGATCGCGCTGGCCGCGCCCTGCAGCGCATCCAGCATTTTTTCCGGCGGCTGCGCCATGACCTGGTAGCGCGCCTCGCTCTGCTTGTCCAGTGCAGTCCAGCTGCGTCCCACCCGGTCCAGCGCTTTGCGCAGGAAGGCGGGGGCGAGCGCGCGTGCGGCCCGCAGTGCCGGGCGCTCCAGTGATGCCGAGTACATCTTGCGCGTGCGCGCGACCATGTTGTGCGCCTCGTCCACCAGCACGCTCACGCGCCACTGGTTGGCCTGCGTGAGCGCGTACAGCATTGCGCCATGGTCGAAATAGTAGTTGTAGTCGCCCACGATGACGTCGCTCCAGCGCGCCATTTCGCTGGCCAGGTAGTAGGGACAGACCTGGTGCGCGAGCGCCACCTCGCGCAGCGCCGCGCGCCCGAGCGTGCCCGCTGCAAGCGCGGCGCTGCGCGCGGCGGGCAAGCGGTCGTAGAAGCCCCTGGCAAGCGGGCAGGAGTCGCCGTGGCAGGCCTTGTCGGGATGTTCGCAGGCCTTGTCGCGCGCGACCAGTTCCAGCACGCGCAGCGGCAGAAGCGGCGCGCTGCCCGCGATCGTGGCAAGCGCATCGAGGGCGAGCTGGCGCCCGGGCGTCTTGGCCGTCAGATAGAACACCTTGTCGATGCCGTGCTGCGGCGCTGCCTTCAGGACCGGGAACAGGCTGCCTGCGGTCTTGCCGATCCCGGTCGGCGCCTGCGCCAGCACGCAGCGTCCGCTGCTGTTGGCCTTGAAAATGGTTTCGGCAAGCTGGCGCTGGCCCGGCCGGAACGCCGGATGCGGAAAGCGCAGCTGCGCCAGCGCCGCGTCGCGCGCCGCGCGATGCTGCGCTTCCTGCGCGGCCCATGCCACGAAACGCTCGCACAGGCCGGCGAACACGGCGCCCAGCGCGGCGGCCGACTCGGTCGCGCGCAGCACCGTTTCGGTCTGCTTGCCGATGTCGAAATACACCAGCGCCAGGTTGACCTGGTCCAGCCCGAGCTTTTCGCACAGCAGGTGGCCGTACACGCGCAGCTGCGCCCAGTGCAGGTGGCGCTGGTTGGCCGGCATGGAGGCCAGCTCGCCGCGGTGGGTCTTGATTTCTTCGAGCAGGTTCTGGCCGGCATCGTAGCCGTCGGCGCGCCCGCGCACGTGCAGCGCACCATGATCGCCGGCCAGGCTCACCTCGGCCTGGTAGCCCGCTGCGCGGCGCGCGCTCACCAGTGCGTGCCCGGCGATGCCCTCCTGCGCGCTGGGCGAGGGCGTGAAGCGCAGATCAAGGTCGCCTTGCCTGGCGCCGAATTCGCACAGGGTGCGCACCGCGACAACGTAGCTCAAGCGGCGCTCTCCGACCATTGCAGGTAGCACACCGCGATCGGCATCGCATGCGCGGCGCAGTACTCGATCCAGCGCAGCTGGCTGTCCTGCAGCCGGTCGCCCGGCCCCTTTACCTCGATCATGTTGTAGCGCCGTTCGGCCGGCCAGAACTGGATCAGGTCGGGGAAGCCGCTGCGGTTGGCCTTGATGTCCTGCATGATGCGTTCGCACCATTTCTTCAGGTGCGCCTCTGGAATGCAGTCCAATGCCAGGCCAATGAGCTCCTCGTCGAGGAAATCCCATGCCAGGAAGGGCGACTGGATGCCCCGTTTCTCGGTGAAGTTGCGCCTGATCGTGGCGCGGTAAAGGCCGTTGTCGAGTTCTGCCAGGCAGGCGCGGAACTCCGGCGCGCGGCGCTGGAAAAAATCAGGGCTGAACAGGTCGGCCGGGCCGCGATGGAAGGGGTGGAAGAACGCGCCCGGGATCGCGCTGAAGATCGCGCGCCAGCACAGCAATCCGAACAGGGCGTTGATCAGCGCATTTTCCACATAAAAGACCGGCGCATCGGCGCGCGCGAGATGGTCGCGCACCACGCCTTCGACCCACCATTCCTGCCGCGGCATCGGCAAGCTCAGATCGAGCCGCGGCACCGCGGGGTTGCGCCGCGACGGCGGCTTGGCGAACCCGAGGCGGCGCATCAGGCGCGGCGCGATGCGCAGCAGCTGCTGGTGCTCGGCCGCGCTTTCGGGCGCCGCTTGCGCTGTCTGGAGCAGGGCGTAGGCGGCTTCGAACTGCTGGTTTTTTTCAAGCACGCGGATCGCGCGCGCGCGCGCTCCCGGGAACACGCAGCTGGCGTACACCTTGAACGCATTGTCCCAGTCCCGCTGCTTTTCGTAGTGCTGCGCGATCTGGAACAGGAGGCGCTCGCGCCGGCTGCCAAGCCATTCATTGCCGCTGCCGTTCGCGGGAAGGTCGCGCAGCACCTCGTGCGCCGGCTCGTTGGCGTTGAAGCGTTCCTTGCAGTGATGCAGTTCAAGATAATGGTCGATGTCGCGCCGGGTGCGAAAGCCCCGCGAGGCCGGCGAAAACTCGACCTGCTCGTACTTGCAGATGCCCAGGTCCGACAGCACGAATTCGGTCCAGTCCTGATGGAAGTTGCCGAAGAAGATAAGCCGCAGGCGGTCGCACAGGGGCTTGACCAGGATGCTGAACACGCTGTCGCCACAGTCGCGGTACCACGCCGAAAACCGGCGTGCATCACTGAAACCGGCGCGCAGGGCTGCCAGTTGTTGCGCTTTTTTCGCGCCTTTTTCGTGCAGCGACAGCCGGAACAGGGCGCCAATCTCGGGTTTGGAGAGCAGTTCGAACAACTGCTCGAGCGTGAGCACAGGGTCGTTCTCGATCCAGCCGGTGGGCAGCAGGTGGCGGGCAGCCTCCGCCGTGCAGCCAATTTCCGCATAGTTGAGCTTGCTTGCACGAAACAGCTTTCCCTTGCGCATGACCATGCGCACAAACAGGGCGCGCGAGGCTTGCGGCAAGCTGGCGAAGACGGCGATGAAGTCCGCTTCTTCCTCGGTGAGCAGGTCGCGGTAGCGTGCCCCGATCCAGTCCAGTACAGCCTGGAAGTTATCCAGGTAGTAGAACTGGTTTTCAAGTACTTTGATCATGTCGGACTGCTGAACTCAGGAAAGCCGTAGTTACACTGTATTTATATACAGTATATCGCCAACCCCGGTCCACACCCAGGAAATTCAGCGCCCGGCGCCTCAATTCGTGGTTTTTCTCAACGCCTGCAGCAATGAACCGGACTTGACCGGGCATTTCTTTTCGGGATCCGTTGCGTTGTCGCACGCCGATGCGGCTTCCGTTTGCCCGCCTTCGGCCGAATGCCTGGGTAAATGCGCGACGATCGCGCTAATCAAGGCGACATCGCTGTCGAGCACCGGCTCGGCGCTTGCCTGGGCCGTCCCCTGACTTGCCTTGCTGCGCCCGCGGGTGGCGACGCTGCGCCCAGGCTTGGCAGCCTGGGCCGAATAGCTGGCTGGCCTGAGTGTGGCGGCGCGGGCCGGCGCGCTGGCGCGTGGCGCAGGCTTGTTCACGGCGGCGGCAGGCTTGGGCGGCGCCAGGTAGTGTTCCACTGGCTCATCGAGAATGACCGCCGCCGCCAGCTGCACGGGGGCCGGCGCCGCAGCCTGCTCGACACGCTCGGGCGCGCTCGGCCTGGCTTCAGGCGCCGCCTGCGAAATAGGGAAGGGTTTGCTGCGCGCCAGCGGCAGCGGGCGCGGTGTTGTTGCATTGACGTACGCCACCCAGACCAGCGCTCCGATCAGGATTGCGATGGCGCAGCCGCCGGCGCCCAGCCAGGCGACGGACGTTGCTGCGCTGTGTCTGGCCACGCCGGCTGGCGTGCCGCGTTCCAGCTTGGCGAGGATCTTGTCGTCATTGCCGGCAGCGCGGCGTCTGGCCGACATAAGGTTCGGCCGCGTGGAGCCGTGTTGATTTTCGTCTGAAGGGCGCACGGTATAACTCCTAAGATGAGGGGACTTCGCCATTCTGATTAGAAACAAACTGGGGAACTCCATGCTGATCTTTGTCGCCCTTTTGTACTTTTGTTTAGCGTGTAGCATAATTTGGCTTGTTTTTTTTCCATCCGGCCGGGATTTTGTGGTCGCCATCGTGCTCAAGACGGGGGACGGGATGGAGCGCCGCCTCGTACGCTGGCAGCGCGCACGCTCGCAGCACGCCGAGGAGTTCAGGCGTGGCACACGGCGGCTTGCCCTGCTTCAGATGAAGTTTGCGCGACGTCATTATTTGATCCTGATCATTGGATCGCTGGTGCTGGCCGTCCCCTCGATCGTCGCACTGCTCATGAGCAAGCCGGGCATGTTGCCCGGCTACGACGCGAACGGGGTGCCACCCGACAGCCGGGTCGCCGCGCTGCTCGAGGGAGAGCAACTGGTCGCGCCGGTTGCGCTGCCTCCGCTCGCCTTCAATACCAGGGAGGTCGAGCTGGTGCGGCCGATGCTGGTCGACGCCAGCCGCAACTGGCAGCTGCTCCATCCGGATTTCGGACAGCGCCTGATGCTCGCCTTCAAGATCATGAAAGACAAGCATGGTTACGACATGGCCTTGCTGGAAGGTTACCGCAGTCCGGCGCGCCAGGACCTGCTTGCCAGCATGGGCGGCAGCGTCACCAACGCCGCCGCATTCCAGAGCTACCACCAATACGGGCTGGCGGCCGACTGCGCTTTCTGGCGCGAGGGACGCCTGGTCATCTCGGAAAAAGACCCCTGGGCCATGCGCGGCTATCGCCTGTATGGCGAGGTGGCTGAGTCGCTCGGCCTGACCTGGGGCGGGCGCTGGACCATGATGGACTTCGGCCACAGCGAGCTGCGCGTGCGCGGCCTGATGCGGCGCTAGCGCATCCCAACTGTTGTTCCCGGTCAAATTTGCCGGGATCGAATGGTGCCAACATTGCCTGCCAGACTTTGTTTGGCAAGGCTTTCGCGGTCCCACCCATTCGAGCAACTCCGACTATGCGCCGACTCTGGCAGTTTCTCACCGATAGCCGCGTCATTGGCGTGATCGGCCTGGCCGCGCTCGCGGCCTTCCTCCTGCTGGGCGCCGGCGCGCTCAAGCTCGGCCTGGCCTGGGCCGGCGCGGCCGCGCTTGCGCTGCTGCTGGCCTGGGCGATCTTCTGGGGCGTGCGCTACCAGGTCCGCAAGCGCGCCGCCGCCAGCCTGGGCGCAACGCTGGCGCCGGCCAGCGCCGAAGCGGCGCTCAAGGCGGCCAACCTGCAAAGCCAGGTCACGGTGCTGCGCAAGAGCATGCTCGACGCGATCACGACCATCAAGACGTCCAAGCTGGGCCTGGTCAGCGGCGCCGCCGCCCTGTACGAATTGCCGTGGTATATGATCATCGGCGACCCGGCCGCCGGCAAGAGCAGCGCCATCGGCCACTCCGGCCTGCAGTTTCCGATTGCCGGCAGCAAGGCCGTGCAGGGCGTGGGCGGCACCCGCGATTGCGACTGGTTCTTCACCACCGACGGCATCCTGCTCGACACTGCGGGGCGTTACTCGGTGGTCGAAGGCGACCGCGCCGAATGGTTCGGCTTTCTCGAGCTGCTGAAAAAATACCGCAAGCGCGCTCCCATCAACGGCATCCTGATCGCCGTCAGCGTCGCCGAGCTGGCCGGCGGCGATCCGCAGAAAGCGCTGGAACTGGCCAAGAGCCTGCGCACCCGGGTCCAGGAGCTGACCGAAAGGCTGGGCGTGTATGCGCCGGTGTACGTGATTTTCACCAAGGCCGATCTGATCGCCGGATTCAGCGATTTCTTCCATGACACCGAGCGCAGCGAGCGCGACCGTACCTGGGGCGCCACCATCCGCTACAACCGGCGCCGCACCCACCAGGACGTGCTCGCTTTCTTCGACCACCATTTCGATGAACTGCACGATGGTCTCAAGGAAATGAGCCTGGCCAGCATGGCCCACAACCGCAGTGCCGCGATGCGCCCGGGGGTGTTTACCTTCCCGCTTGAATTTGCCTCCATCAAGAGTTCGCTGCGCGCCTTCCTGGCCACCCTGTTCGAAGAAAACACCTATCAGTTCAAGCCCGTGTTCCGCGGCTTTTATTTCACCAGCGCGCTGCAGGAAGGCACCGTCGAAAACCTGTCCTCGCAGCGCGTGGCGCGCCGCTTCGACCTCGACTTGCACGAACAGAAGACGGACCACGCCGGGGAGCAGTCGGGCTACTTCCTGCGCAACCTGTTTCGCAACGTGATTTTTGCCGACAAGGATCTGGTGGCGCGCTACACCAGCCCGACCACCACCCGCGTCAAGTATGCCGCCTTTTTCGCCGCCACCATCATGCTCGGCACTGCGCTGGGCGGCTGGAGCTGGTCCTACATGGGCAACCGGCAGCTGCTGGCCAACGTGCAGGCAGACCTGGAAAAGATCGTCAGGCTGCAGGACAAGCGCATCGACTTGCAGTCGCGCCTGCAGGCGCTCGATATTTTGCAGGACCGCATCGAGGAGCTCGAAAAATACCGCGCCAGCGAGCCGCTGGCGCTCTCGTTCGGCCTGTACCAGGGCGACAGCCTCGAGCGCAAGTTGCGCGACGAGTACTTTGCCGGTGTGCGCGAAGTGATGGTGCAGCCGGTGGCCGCCGGCATCGAGGCCCTGCTCTCCGAAATGAACGCCAACCCTGGATTGCTCGAACCGAACGCCGCGGCCGCGCCGGTCGCAGTGCGCCCCGGCCAGCCCTACCAGGACGCCTCGCCTGCCAACGTGGCCGACGCCTACAACGCCCTCAAGACCTATCTCATGCTGGGCGACAAGAGCCGCGCCGAGCCCGGCCACCTGAACGACCAGATGACGCGCTACTGGCGCGGCTGGCTCGAAAGCAACCGCGGCGCCATGCCGCGCGAACAGATGATCCGCAGCGCCGAGCGCCTGATGACGTTCCACCTGCGCCAAGTGGACGATCCGGCCTGGCCCCAGGTCTCGCTCAAGCTCAGCCTGCTCGATAGCGCGCGCGAGAACCTGCGCCGCGTGGTGCGCGGCACCCCCGCGCTGGAGCGGGTGTACGCCGACATCAAGGCGCGCGCGGCCACCCGTTTCCCGGCGGTCACGGTGGCGCGCATCGTCGGTGCCCAGGACCAGGCGCTGATCGTGGGCAGCCATGCGGTGTCGGGCAGCTTCACCCGCGATGCGTGGGAAAAATTTGCCTTGGGCGCCTTCAGGGAGGCCGCCAACAAGGAGCTGCACAGCGCCGACTGGGTGCTCAAGACCGAGTCCAGGGACGACCTCACGCTCGAACGCAGCCCCGAGCAGATCCAGAAGTCGCTGGTGGAACTGTACAAGACCGAGTACGCCAAGGAATGGCTCAAGTTCGTGCAGGGCATCACCATCAGCCAGTTGAACGGCTTCGAGGGCAGCGTGCAGGCCATGAACCGTCTCGGCGATCCGCAGAACTCGCCGATCGCCAAGCTGCTCCGGACCATCGACCAGGAAACATCGTGGGACAACCCGGGCGCCGTGCGCGCCGAGCGCGGCAAGGTCGAGAAGGGCGTGCTGGCATGGATATCGGAAACGGTGCTGCGCCGCGCGCCCAGCCAGGCGCGCGGCATGGTCGAGCTGAATGGCGACCCGTCCAGGGGCGGGGCGCAGGCGATGGGACCGATCGGGCGCGAATTCGCGGGCCTGGCGCGCCTGGTGGGCGTGACAGAAAAAAATGCGTCGCTCATGAGCGGCTACCTCGACGCCCTGTCGCGCTTGCGTACCCGCCTCAACCAGCTCAAGAACCAGGGCGACCCCGGCCCCGGCGCCAAGCAGTTCATGCAGCAGACGCTCGAAGGGACCGGTTCGGAACTGGCCGACGCGCTCAAGTACGTGGACGAGCAGATGCTCACCGGCATGACCGATGTGCAAAAGCAGGCGCTGCGCCCGATCCTGGTGCGTCCGCTGATCCAGACCTTCGCCGTGATCGTGCTGCCGAGCGAGTCGGAACTGAACAAGACCTGGCTGGTGCAGGTGGTCGAACCGTTCCAGCAGAGCCTGGCCACCAAATACCCGTTCGCGCCCGCCTCCAGGGTGGAAGCGAGCAATGCCGAGATCGGCCAGTTCTTCGGTCCCGAGGGCGTGGTCGCCAAGTTCGTGACGACATCGATGGGCCCGCTCGTGGTGCGGCGCGGCGACGTGCTCGCCCCGCGCACCTGGGCCGACATCGGCATCACCCTCGCGCCGCAGGCGGTGGCCGGCTTTCCGGGATGGATCGCGCCGCTCAGCGCGAACGGGGTGGCCGCCGGCAGCGGGCCGCAAACCGTATTCCAGCTGCAGGCGCTGCCGGCGCCCGGCACCCTCGAATACACGGTTGAAATCGACGGCCAGCAACTGCGCTACCGCAACACGCCGCCGGCCTGGACTAACATGGTCCACCCCGGCCCCGGGGCCGTGCAAGGCGCGCGCATCAGCGCCGTCACCTTCGACGGGCGCACTGTCGAGCTGTTCAACCAGGCCGGCCAGTTCGCTCTCAAGCGCATGATCGACGCCGCCGCCCGCAAGCGCAAGGACGGTGGCGTGTTCGAGCTGCGCTGGGCCAGCGGCGAGGTGGCGGTCGCGCTCGACCTGAAAATCGTCAGCAGCGCCGATGCGAGCGGCAGCGGCGAAGCATCCGCACGCGGGCGCGGCTTTCATGGCTTGCGCCTGCCCGAGACCATCGTCGGGCAGCCGGCCGTGGCGCAACCGCAAATGGCCGCGCTGGCCAAGGGGGCTGGCCAATGATGCACGCCGCGACCGAGGGCCGGATCGGCTATTTTGGAAAGATTCCCGCGCGCAGCGACTTCATCAAGGTCGCGCACGACATGCCGCTGATGGGCGTGCTCGACGACTGGCTGGCGCAGGTGATGACGCAACTGCCGTCGAACGCGCGCTGGAAGATCAACTACGATGCGCTCGCGCCCGTCAATTTCGCCTTCGTCGGTCCGCGCCGGCGCCATGCCATCGCCGGGCATATCGTCGCCAGCCGCGACCAGTCGGGGCGCCGCTATCCGTTCCTGATGATGCGCACCCTCGACGTGGCCGAGCCGGCCGTCTTCGTGTCGCACTGTCCGCTGGTGCTCGATCCGCTCTGGAGTTGCATGGAAACGATGGCGCGCAAGGTGTTGTCGGCGGGCGATCCGACCGTGCACCTGCAGGCCATTCCCGACACCGTGCTTGCGTTGGGCGAGCGCTGCGACGGCGCGCTGGCCGCCTTTCTCGCCACCGGCACCGTCAGTTCGCTCGGCGCGCTGCTGGGACAGGCCGACGCCCGCCACCTGATCCTCGCGCTCGGCCTGCTGTTGCAGCCTGTCATGCAAAGCAGTTCGGCCGACCTTGAAAAAAGCCTGGTGCTGCCGCTGCCCGATAATCCCGGCGCGCGCTACCCGGTCGCCGCCTTCTGGCTCGAACTGATCGCCCCATTCCTGGGCCGCGCCGATTTCGAACTGGCCTTGTTCGTGACCTGTCTCGACGGGCGCACGGTGCTGGTGGTGGGCTTTAGCGGCGCCGCGGCCCAGACCTTGCAGGCCATCATCGACCCGCTGGTCGGACTCGAGCAGCAGATCAGCCTGGCCGACACCAGTTGGGTCGATCAGCAGCTTGGGGTGGACGTCGACATCCGGGCGCTGGCCAGCTATCTCGAACAGCCCCAGTTGCCGCTCAAGCTTGCGCGCGAACTATTTCTCCAAACCTTCATCGGAGGCGCCCCGTGAAACCTGCCATCGTGTTCGCGCTCGCCTGCCTGGCCGCGTCAAGCGGCATCGCCGGGCCCGACACCGGCCCGGTGGTCGTGTCCGGCACCGTGGCCGACGAAGCGAGCAAGGCCGGCTTGCTGGCGCGCGTGCGCGAACTGTACGGGGCCGGCCGGGTAATCGACCAGCTGGCGATCGGCACGGTCTCGACGCCGGCCAATTGGGACAGCCACCTGCAAAAGCTGATCGGGCCCAACCTCAAGCTGATTGCGCACGGGCAGCTCAAGGTCGACGGCAACGCGGTCAGCCTGCGCGGCGACGTGGCCAATGAAGCGCAGCGCCAGCAAATCGCGAGCGATATCGCAACCAGCCTGAACCCTACCTATACGGTCAACAACGGCTTGCGCGTGGTGGCCTCGGAGCAGGGCGTGCTCGATGCGGCGCTGGCCGAGCGCATCATCGAGTTCGAGTCGGGCAAGGCCACCCTGACCGCTTCCGGCATGGCCATCCTGGACCAGATGAGCGTGGCGCTGCTCAAGCTCAAGGACAAGAAGGTCGAGCTGATCGGGCACACCGACAACGCCGGTTCGCGCGCGGGCAACTTGTCGCTCAGCCAGGCGCGCGCCGAGGCGGTCAAGGCCTACGTGGTCGGCAAAGGCATCAAGGCCGAGACGATCGCGGTATCGGGCGAAGGGCCGGACCGGCCGGTGGCCGACAACCGCAGCGCCGAGGGCCGCGCACGCAACCGGCGCATCGAATTCAAGGTGCTGCAGTAGCTGGTTCAGTCGCCGCTCAAGGCAGGGTGATCGTCACATTGGCCGCGCGCGGCGGCAGCTTGACCAGGTCGTTGTAGGCGGCCAGCGTGCTATCGGTAGCGCTCGTCAAGCCGGCGCGAAATCCCAGGTAGGCCCCCAGCCCGGCCAGCGCGAACACCGACGTCAGCACCCACAGCGACAAATCCCCGCGCAGCTTGTTGGCAACCTGGTCCGGCCGCTCGGCGTGCGGCGCAAACGCGCGGCCCTTGCCGCGCATGCGTGCGATCTCGTCGCCCAGCCGCGCCGCCATATAGCCAAGCTTGTCGTCGGCATCGAGCGCATAGCGGCCCTTGAAGCCGAGCAGCAGGCACATATGAAACACTTCGAGCGCCTGCAGGTGCACGCTGCCGCGCGCGCGCAAGTCCTCGAGCCGCTGGAAAAAATGCTCGCCGGCGAGCTGGTCGCCGAACACGCGCAGCTGCAGCGGGCGCGTTTCCCAGTCCTCGCGCACATTGTATTGCGAGCCCAGGATGATTTCGTCGACCGCCGCGCAAAATGCATACTTGGCCGAGTGGACATCGTCGAGGTCGACACCGGCCTGCTTGGCATTGCGGTCGACGTCGCTCAGGAACTGCGTGATGTGCTGCACGAAGACCGCCTTGTCATGCGGCCCGCAGCCGTTCTTGAGCAGGAACAGGGCGTAGAACCCTTCGTACATCAGGTCGACCAGGCTTTGCGGAGCGCTCGCAGCCCGGTTGCCGGCACTGGCCGGCGCGGCGCGCCGTTCGACATGCTCGCTCATGGCGCACCCTCTTTGGACGGCTTGTTCATTGGACCTCGCAAAAAAATTCAGAAAAATTAGTTCCGTGCCGCACTAGCTTGCGGGAAATACCAGGACCCTTATTGACAGTGCGCAGGAGAGCGCATCGTTGCGTAGCGCGCCGCCTGGGCGCTGCTGCCGCCGACCGTCAGGGCGCAGGCGTGCGCGCCGATCGTCATGCCTGTTTTTTCCGCCTCGGCCGCGCTGAACGCGAGCCGCCAGCGCTGCGCCGCCGGTGCATGGAACAGCGCGACGACGCCGACGAAATAGGCCTCGCGGCTCACTTTCTCAAGCACCTCGTAGCGCTGGCCGGGAACCAGGATCACCTCCTTTACCTCCAGCAGGTCGGCGCCGAAGGCATCCTTTTCCTTTTGCGCGCTGAGGAAGGTGTCGTACGGCGCCTGCTCGAAGGCGGCGCTCTGGCGCAGCTTGTAGATGCGCGTGACCAGGGCCAGCGCATGGCCCTGCGCGTCGACGTTGAGCTTGCCGCTCGCGTGCAGCCTGATAGAGACGGTGCGCGGCGCCTTGTGAAGGTCGGGCACCTCGGCCGGCCTGCGCAAGCCGGCCGCCTCGAGTGCGCCCGTGATCGCGCCGTTGCCCGCGCAACCTGACAGTGCAATCGTGCACAGGCCGAGCGTGAGCAAGAGCAAGCATTGAACAGGTTTTGCGCGCATGGCGGGCTCTTTCCTTACAAGTTGTTGGTTAATGGCACCGAAATTCCCATTTAACGGCATTCACCCGCGCCGGTCCTGAGCTTGCACAATTTCCGCTTCGAATTTTTGCGCCAGCGAACACTTCCGACGTTGACGAGACGCAATTCGTATAAGTATCCGCTGGCCAATAATGGCGTCTGGATAAACGGTAAGGGAGGACAGCATGAGCTTGAAACGCCTGATGACATGTCTCGCATGCGGTGCGATCCTGTCGGCCTGCGCAACCGCGCAACGGGAACCCATCGCCAAACCGGTCGCCTCGCTCGAGACGGTGCTCGAGGAAGCCAATACTGCGCTGACGGTCGGCCAGGCCGAGAAAGGATTCGCGCTGCTCGAAACCGCGGGCCGGACTTTCCCGACCGAAAAAGCGCCCTGGTTGCGCATGGCGCAACTGCGCTTTGACGGCAGCCGCTACGGCGAGGCCATCGTCAACGCACTCGAGGCGCTTGAGCGCGATCCGGACGACTTGCTGGCCCACAGCATCGTCGCCGTCAGCGGCCTGCGCGTGGCAAGCAAGGCGCTGGCCGACCTGACCCTGAAGAACAACCTGTCCGGCACGGTGCGCACCGAAGCGCAGGACCTTGCCAAACTGCTGCGCAGCGCCCTCGGCGAAGACGTGCTGGTGCCTTCCAGCGCGAAAAGCGCAGCAGCCTCGCGCAGCAAGCGCGCCAGCGCGACGGCCGCTTCCAAGCCATCTTCCGGCGCCGATCCGTTCAGCACGCTACGCAAGTAAGCAATGCACCGAACCGCAAGCCGGTTCGGTTTCCTTCCCGCAAACCTTGGAGGCTTCATGGCCAAAAGTGAAAGTGTGCAGAAGCGTCTGCAAAAAGTGCGCCCGCCGCGCGTGCAGATGACCTACGACGTGGAACTTGGGGACGCCACCGAATGCAAGGAACTGCCCTTCGTGGTGGGCGTGGTGGGCGACTTCGGGGGCGACCCCGCGGTGGCCAAGAAGCGCCTGAAGGACCGCAATTTCGTCAACGTCGACAGCAGCAATTTCGACGAAGTGCTCGGTGGCGTGGCGCCGGTGGCGCAATTTCGGGTGCCCAACCTGCTCAGCGAGGCCGGCGGCGAGTTTTCGGTCGATCTCCAGTTTCGCGAGATGGCCGATTTCCGCCCCGAAGCGGTGGTGCAGCAGGTCGAGCCGCTCAAGGGTCTGCTCGAGGCGCGCAGCAAGCTGGCCGACCTGCGCAACAAGCTCGCTGGCAACGACAAGCTCGAAGACATCCTCAGCGATGTGTTGAGCAATACCGAAAAACTGGACAGCCTGCGCAAAGCCGTCCCCGCAAAGGAGAAATAACATGTCAGCACTCCTGGACGCGCTCCCGGGCGCCTCGGTGGAACTTGAAACAAGCCTGCTCGACCAGATCGTCGAGCAAAGCCGGGTCGCCAAGTCGACCGTCGAACATGCGCGCGCGCGCGACATCATTTCGGAACTGGTCAACCAGGTCATGGAGGGCACGGTTGTGATGTCGAGCAACCTGTCGGCCACGCTGGACGCGCGCGTGGCCGAGCTCGACCGGATGATCTCGGCCCAGCTGAGCGCGGTGATGCACGCGCCCGAATTCCAGAAGCTCGAACGCAGCTGGACCGGGCTGCATTACCTGGTCAAGAATTCGACCTCGAGCTCGGGCCAGCAGATCCGGATGATGAACGCGAGCAAGAAGGAACTGGTCAGGGATTTCCAGTCCGCGCTCGAGTTCGACCAGAGCGTGATCTTCAAGAAGGTCTACGAAGAAGAATTCGGCACCTTCGGCGGCGCCCCCTACGGCACCCTGATCGGCGATTTCGAGATCACGCGCCAGCCCGAGGACATTTATTTCGTCGAGCAGATGTCGCATGTCGCGGCGGCCAGCCATGCCCCGTTCATCACCTCGGCCGCGCCGGAACTGTTCGGCATCGACACCTACAGCGAGCTGGGCAAGCCACGCGACCTGGCCAAGGTGTTCGACACGGTCGAATACGCCAAGTGGAAAGCCTTCCGCGAGTCCGAGGACGCGCGCTACGTGGGCCTGACCCTGCCGCGTTTCCTGGGCCGGCTGCCGTTCAACCCGGTCGATGGCCTGACGGTCGAAGGCTTTAACTTCGTCGAGGACGTGGACGGCACCGACCACCACAAATACCTCTGGTGCAATGCGGCGTACGCCTTCGCCACCAAGCTCACCAGCGCCTTCGAGGATTTCGGCTGGTGCGCCGCGATCCGCGGCGTGGAAGGGGGCGGCCTGGTCGAAGACCTGCCGACCCACACCTTCAAGACCGACGAAGGCGAGGTGGCGCTCAAGTGCCCGACCGAGCTGGCCATTACCGACCGCCGCGAGAAGGAACTGAGCGACCTCGGCTTCATCTCGCTGGTGCACTGCAAGAACACCGCCTACGCCGCCTTCTTCGGCGCCCAGTCGGCGCAAAAGGCCAAGAAGTACAGCAATGAATCGGCCAATGCGAATGCGGTGCTGTCGGCCCAGCTGCAATACATCTTCGCGGTCTCGCGCATCGCGCACTACATGAAGGCCATGATGCGCGACAAGATCGGCAGTTTCGCCGCGCCCTCCAACGTGGAAGATTTCCTGAACCGCTGGCTGACCCAGTACGTGCTGCTCGACGACAACGCGAGCCAGGAGCAGAAGGCCCAGTTTCCGCTGCGCGAAGCGAGCGTGCAGGTGAGCGAAGTGCCGGGACGGCCCGGCGTGTACCGGGCGGTGTCGTTCCTGCGCCCCCATTTCCAGCTCGACGAGCTGTCCGTTTCCCTCCGACTGGTCGCGGAGTTACCAAAGTCGACCAAGAACTGAAGCTAACCCCAACCCAACCAGGAGTTGAAAATGGCAATTGACGTGTATCTGCAGATCGATGGAATCAAGGGCGAGTCGAACGACGAGCGCCACAAGGACTGGATTGAATGCCTGTCGGTTCAATTTGGCGTAACCCAGCCGAGGTCTGCGACCGCATCCACCGGCGGCGGCCACACCGCCGAGCGCTGCGAGCACCAGGACATCACGTTTGCCAAGCTGGCCGACCTGTCCTCGCCGATCCTGCTGCAAACCTGCTCGGCCGGCAAGACGATTCCCAAGGCCAGGCTGGAATTCATGCGCGCCGACGGGCAGGGCGAACGCATCAAGTACTTCGAGGTCGAGCTCGAAAACGTGCTGATCGGCAATGTCAACCCGAGCGTCATGGAAGGCTCGATCATGCACGAGAACGTGGGCCTGAAGTTCGGGAAAGTGAAGTGGAAATATACCCAGCAAAAAGTGAGCGGCGGCGCCGGCGGCAATACCTCCGGCGGATGGGATCTTGCCACCAACAAGATCGCCTGAGCCGCCAACACACCCCTGCCGTCTCCCGCCTGCGCGCAAAGTCGGTTTCGCCAATACCGGAAACGACGAGGCAGGGGTTTTTCGTGCCGTGCATGCTCACGTAAAGGACCTGCCATGGACATCAACCTCAAGACCCTGATCGGAAAGCTCAACGACACCACGCGCACGGCGGCGACTCGCGCGGCCAATATCTGCGTGGGGCTGGGTCAGTACGAAGTCGATATTGAACATCTTTTCCTGGCCTTGCTGGAACAGCCGAAAAGCGACTTCGTGGTGATCGCGCGCCAGTGCGGCATCAGCATGACCGGGCTCGAAACCGACCTGCGCAACGAGATCGCCCGCTTCGGCGCGGGCAGTGCGCGCACCCCTGTTTTTTCCAGACACCTGCCGGTGCTGTTCGAACACGCGTGGCTCATCGCTTCGCTCGCAAACGGCCAGCCGCACCAGATCCGCAGCGGCCACCTGCTGCTTGCCCTGTTGACCGAGCCTGGCCTCGCGCAACTGGCCCAGCGCGCTTCGCCCCTGTTTTCCAGATTCCCGCTCGAGCGCCTCAAGCACGATTTCGACAAGCTGGCGCACGGTTCCGACGAAGCCGCGGTCGCGCCCCCCAGCCAGTACCAGGCGGGCGATCCGGTGACGCAGCTGGACCAGGGCGCGCCGCACAAGACACCGGCGCTCGACCAGTTCACCACCCGGCTGACCGAGCGCGCCCGCGAGGGCAAGCTCGATCCGGTGATCGGGCGCGACCCCGAAATTCGCCAGGCGATCGACATCCTGATGCGGCGCCGCCAGAACAACCCGATCCTCACCGGCGAGGCGGGCGTGGGCAAGACCGCCGTGGTCGAGGGTCTGGCCCTGCGCATCGCCAGCGGCGACGTGCCCGAGGTGCTGCGCGACGTGGAGATCCATTCGCTCGACATGGGTCTGCTGCAGGCCGGCGCCAGCGTCAAGGGCGAGTTCGAGAACCGTCTCAAGAACGTGATCGACGAGGTCAGGAAAAGCCCGCATGCGATCATCCTGTTCATCGACGAGGCACACACGATGATCGGCGCGGGCGGGGCGGCCGGGCAGAACGACGCGGCCAACCTGCTCAAGCCTGCGCTGGCGCGCGGCGAACTGCGTACCATCGCGGCGACCACCTGGGGCGAATACAAGAAATACTTCGAGAAGGACGCGGCGCTGGCCCGCCGCTTCCAGGTGGTGAAGGTCGAGGAACCGGACGAAGAGACCGCCTGCGCCATGCTGCGCGCGATGGCGCCGCTGATGGAACAGCATTTCAACGTGCGCGTGTACGACGACGCCATCCAGGAGGCGGTGCGCCTGTCGCACCGCTATATCAGCGGGCGCCAGCTGCCCGACAAGGCAATCAGTGTGCTCGACACCGCTTGCGCCAAGGTCGCGCTCGGCCAGAATGCCACGCCCGCGCTGATCGAGGCGGGCACGCGCCTGCTCGAACGGATCGATGCGCAGGTCGCGGCGCTGGCGCGCGAGCAGAGCGCGGGCGCCGAACACGCAGTCCGGCTGGCGGCGCTGCGCTCGCAGCGCGAGGACGCCACAGAGCAGCAGCGCGTGCAGCAGCAGCGCTGGGAACGGGAGCGCGCGATCTGCGACGACATCAGGCGCATGCGCGCCGGGCTGGAACGGGGCGATGCGAAGGGCGACAGCGTGGCCTTGCGCGCGCTGATCGACGAGCTGCGAAGCGTGCAGGGCGATGCGCCGCTGGTGCCGGTGCAGGTGGACGGCCACGTGGTCGCCGAAATCGTCGCCAACTGGACCGGGATCCCGCTCGGGCGCATGGTCAAGGACGAGATCAAGACCGTGATGAACCTGCAGGACCTGCTGCAGGAACGCATCCTCGGCCAGCCCCACGCCAGCGCCACCGTCGCGCAGCGGGTGCGCACCGCGCGCGCCAACCTGGACGACCCGAACAAGCCGAAGGGCGTGTTCCTGTTCGTCGGCTCGTCGGGCATCGGCAAGACCGAGACCGCGCTCGCGCTGGCCGACCTGCTCTATGGCGGCGAGCGCAAGCTGATCACCATAAACATGAGCGAGTACCAGGAGGCGCACAGCGTCTCGGGCCTGAAGGGCTCGCCGCCGGGCTATGTCGGCTATGGCGAAGGCGGCGTGCTGACCGAGGCGGTACGGCGCAACCCCTACAGCGTGGTGCTGCTCGACGAGATCGAAAAGGCCCACGGCGACGTGCTCGAACTGTTCTACCAGGTGTTCGACAAGGGCGTGCTGGACGACGCGGAAGGGCGCGAGATCGATTTTCGCAATACGATCATCATCGCCACCTCGAACGCGGCATCGGGCACCATGATGCAGGCCTGCCTGAACAAGAGCGCGCAGGAGATGCCGACACCCGAGCAGCTCTCCGAGATCATCCGCCCGCAGCTGATGAAGCATTTCAAGCCGGCCTTCCTGGGACGCCTGACCGTGGTGCCGTTCTATCCGATCGGCGACGAGGTGCTTGGCCGCATCATCAGGCTCAAGCTCGAACGCATCCGGCGCCGCATCGACGAGAACCACCAGGCCCAGTTCGTGTACGACGCCTCGCTGGTCGATGCCGTGCTGGCGCGCTGCACCGAAGTCGATTCCGGCGCCCGCAACGTGGACGCGATCCTGAACGGCAGCCTGCTGCCCGAGATCGCCGAATCGGTGCTTGCGAAAATGGCCGAGGGAAGCTCGATCGGACGCATCAAGGTCAGCGCGACCAAGGCCGGGAAGTTCAAATACGCGATAGAGCAGGCTTGAAAGGAGCATCATGTTTGCGATCGAGCAGTTGCTGACCCCGGTCAGCCAGCAATTCCCGTGCGGTGAGGACATCGCGTTTTCGAGCGAGCTCGATGCGATCTCCAAGGCGCGCCAGGCCGACGATCCGACGCTCGAGCAGGGCGCCTGGGTCACCACGCTCAAGGAGGCGGACTGGAAGTTCGTGGCGAACCGCTGCGCGCACCTGATCGAGTCGCGCAGCAAGGATCTGCGCCTGGCCGTGTGGCTGGCCGAGGCGAGCGCCAAGACCGGCGCGTTTCGCGGCTTTGGCGACAGCCTGCTGCTCATTTCGGCCTTGTGCGAGCGCTATTGGGACGATCTGTTTCCGGCCCGGGACGAAGGCGGCTTCGAGCAGCGCATCGGCAACCTGTGCTGGATCGCCGCGCGCGCCCCGCAACTGGTCAACGCGATACCGATCACCGAAGGCGCCGGAACCGCCTTTTCAATGACCGACTTCGAGGCTGCGCGCCTGCGCGGCGCGGCCGAAACCGGGCCGGATCTTGAAGCGGCCAGGCGCAACAGTTCGCGCGAATTCTACGAGGCGCTGCTGCTCGACAGCTGCCACTGCATGGGCGCGATCGGCGAGCTCGAACGGGTGGTCGACGAGCGTCTGGGCGCCGAGGGGCCGGGCTTTACGGCGGCCAAGGCGGCGCTGCAGGAAGTGATTCATTTCGTCACGCCGGCCGCGCGTTCGGCCGGCGTGCAGCTTGACCAGGAACAGGCGCAGCCCGAGAGCGAGGCCGCGCTGGCGCAGCAGGGGGCCACGAGCGGACCGATCCAGACGCGCGCGCAGGCGCTGGCGCAGTTGCGGCTGGTGGCCGAGTTCTTCCGGCGCACCGAGCCGCACAGCCCGGTGGCGTATTTGGCCGACAAGGCGGCCGGGTGGGGCGAGCAGCCGCTGCACGTCTGGCTGCGCTCGGTGGTCAAGGATCAGGCGGCGGTCGCGCACCTCGAGGAACTGCTCGGCATCGAGCGCGGCGAAACGTGACGCCGACAATGAAAAACGGGCCGCTTGCGTCCCGTTGTCGGTTATTGCCTCACGCGTGTTTCTTCGTTTTGCCCTTCGGCTCGGCCGGCGCCACCTGCGCGGTGGCCTTGGCGATGCGCTCCTCGACCACCTGCACCGCCTGGCGCGTCGCCTGGGTCACCTGTTCGTATCCCTGGAATGCATTGTCGATCGCGGTCTTGATGATCGCGACCGCATTCTCGGAGCCCGGCTTGACGTTCTTCGTCACGTCGTAAATGAGCGCCGAGAGCGTGCTTTTCGCTTCCGCGATGTGGGTGTCGGCCGCGTGCGTGAACTCGGTGTGGATGTCTTCGATGATGTCCTTGAGCTGGCCGCCGTAGGCGACCACCCCCGCCATCCCGGGCTGCGCGTGTGCCGCTGCCGCCTCCAGCGCCGCTTGCGGGTTCTTGGCCTGGCTGATTTCCTTGCCCGCCGCGATGGATCCTTCGGCCGAGTTTCTTGCCGTCGTGATGTTCAATGCGACAACCTGCTCCACGCCTTGCACCGCTTTGCTGGTGAGCGCGTTAAAAGTCATCATCTGGAGTTCAAAAAGGGTCTTGGTGGCGGACGCAAATTGTTCGGGATTCGTATACATTAACTTCTCCTCGGTTGATTGGATGCAAAGACGACCTTCTCTTGTTCCCCTCTGTTGTTTTCCTTATTATTTGGCAATCGATAATTTTTGGCAATGACTATCTCGGTACGGTCCGCTCGCCCTTTCCCAGCCCGGGCCGAGCGGCGTCTGGGCGCATACCTGCTTGCCGTCAATCTTGCTGCGCCACTGGTACCAGGGCGCCGGCTCGGCGGCGAGCAGCGCGCAAGCGCAGGCGAGCAGGGCGCCAAGGCCGATGTGATGGTGGATTTTCATGCTAAAGGCGAGCATAAACTGTTCGCGCAGCAAGTCAAGGGTGCTACGCAAGGCGTTTTCAGTTCGCCGCGACTATCTGCGGCGCCACGGCCGGAAGGACCAGGGTGAAGCTGGTTCCCTTGCCGAGCTCGCTTTTGAGCTCGATGCGCCCGCCCAGGATGCCGGTAACGATGTTATGCGTCACGTGCAGGCCCAGTCCGGAGCCGCCCGAACCGAGCCGGGTGGTGAAGAACGGGTCGTACACGCGCCCCAGCAGGGCGGCCGGGATGCCGGCGCCGTTGTCCTCGACCGAGAGCGCGATCACCCCAGGCGAGCGGGTCGCCGCGCCGATCCGGATGGTGCCGCCGGCCGCGCCTTCGAAGCCGTGCAGCAGGCAATTGTCGAACAGGTTCGACAGCGCCTGCGTCAGCGCGCCGGGATAACTATCCATTGAAAGGTCCGCTTCGAGCGCCTGTTCCACCGTGATCGGACGTTGCTTAGCCGCAATGCGCAGTGACGGCGCCAGTTCCTCGATCAGTTCGGCGAGCGAGAAGCGGCGCCGCTGCGAGCCGGCATGGTCGACCGCGATCTGCCTGAAACTGGCCACCAGGCCGGCGGCGCGCTGCAGGTTACGCACCAGCAGCTCGCCGGCTTCGTTGGCCTGGGCCAGGTAGGCGTCCAGCGTGGAGCGGCGCAAGCCTTCGCCCAGTCCCGCCGCCAGGGCCTGCGCGCGCTCGGCCATGGCGGTGGCCACCACCAGGCTGTTGCCGATCGGCGTATTGAGTTCGTGCGCCACGCCTGCCACCAGCGCGCCCAGCGCTGCCAGCTTGTCGCGCTGTACCAGCTCTTGCTGGGCCAGCGAGAGGTTCTCGAGCGCCCCCGCCAGTTCGGCGGTGCGCGCCGTGACCAGCTCTTCGAGGTGTTCGCGGTGGCGCGCCAGCTCGCGCTCGCGCCGCGTGCGTTCGATCGCGATGCCGGCCAGGTGGCTGGCCACGGCGATCAGGTCGATGTCCTCGGCGCGCGGACCGCGTACTTCGCGGTAGTACATGGCGAACGAGCCGAGCACCTGCTCGCGCTCGAGGAAGATCGGGGTGGCCCAGCAGGCGCGCAGCCCATACGGCTCGGCCAGCCCTTTGTAGGGCGCCCACAGCGGATCGTTCATGATGTCCTCGACGATGACCGTGTCCTTGCGGTACATGGCGGTGCCGCAGGAGCCGGCCGCCGGTCCGATCGTAAAGCCGTCGAGCGCCTGCATGAATGCCGGCGGCAGGCTGGGACCGGAGGCGCTGCGCACCGTGACGCCGTCGTCGTCAAGCAGCAGCACCGAGCAGTAAACGCCTTCGGACTGGCTTTCGATGAGCAGCATCAGGCTGTCGAGCGTGTCGCCCAGGGGCGCACCGCGCGCGACCATTTCGAGCAGGTGGGCCTGGCCGATACGCAACTGCCTGGCCAGCGTGCGGCGCGTGATGTCGACGATGCGCACATGCAGCAGGCGGCGCCCCGCAACCGGCAGCAGCACCAGGCGCAGCTCGCAGTCGATGCGGCGCCCGCCGGCATGCTGGAAGGCGGTCTCGAACACGCGGATTTCGCCGCCCAGCACCTGGCCCACCTGTTCGGCCAGCAGCTCGCCCGAAGGCTGGCCGCCGGGCTGCAGCGGCGGGCACAAATCGGACAGGCCGCACGCCAGCAGCTGCGGCTCGGACATGCCGTACAGCTCCTGCGCTTTCAGGTTGGCGTCGACCACGCGCTCGCGCTCGAGGTCGAACAGCAGCACCGGGTCGGGCGAATCGGCCACCAGCGCGTGATAGTTCACCTCCAGCGTGTGCGAGTCGCAAGGGACGCCCGGCGGGATCGCGTCGGTCACGTGATTGGTCCATCAAGGAAGATCAGCC
>Ga0207975_100102_pt1 | contig 78928 bp, 69 predicted proteins | sample LakWasMe91_HOW11_2_FD_183913 | JGI IMG/M metagenome (GOLD analysis project Ga0207975, IMG submission 183913) | Freshwater sediment methanotrophic microbial communities from Lake Washington under simulated oxygen tension - Sediment Metagenome... | ecosystem: Environmental > Aquatic > Freshwater >...
TAAGTTTTACAAATAATATTTTTAGTATGCAACCAAAAAATCAGCGATAATCTGTCTAATCCGCGTTATCTGCGTGCCATTTTTAATATAAAATATTTGTGTCCAGACGGTAGGATTGAAGCGGCATCCTTTTCCTTTTTTCTTTAAAAAGGAAAAGATATAGCGTAAAGCGGGAGGTTGCTTTCTGAAAATGCAGAACGTTTCTGCTCCAAAAATGGAATACGAAAAAGCCTTAATCAGAATGTTAATTTATTGATTTTTTGAATAGTTAGAAGGAGGTTGTTTGCTAAATAAGCAATAATTGGGTAGGTCTAAAATTCTAATAATTCAACACATTACTATTCCAATTAAATTTGTACTTTTGCGACGTTTTTTAGACAACTACAATACAAACAACAACAGATGAATCAAACGAAATATATTTTTGTTACAGGTGGTGTGACTTCTTCTTTAGGAAAAGGAATTATAGCGGCATCTTTGGCAAAATTGTTACAAGCAAGAGGTTATAGGACAACAATCCAAAAATTTGATCCTTATATCAATGTTGATCCGGGAACTTTGAATCCTTATGAACACGGAGAATGTTATGTAACGGATGATGGTGCTGAAACCGATTTGGATCTTGGACACTACGAGCGTTTCTTGACAGTTCCAACTTCTCAAGCCAACAACGTAACGACCGGTAGAATTTATCTTTCGGTAATTGAAAAAGAGCGTAGAGGTGAATTCTTGGGTAAAACGGTTCAAGTTGTACCTCATATCACAAACGAGATTAAAGAAAGAATGCAATTGCTGGGTAAATCTGGTGATTATGATATTGTTATTACCGAAATTGGTGGTACAGTAGGGGATATTGAGTCTTTACCATATATTGAATCTGTTCGTCAGTTGATTTGGGATTTGGGAGAAAAGAACGCTATTGTTATTCACTTAACATTGGTTCCTTATTTGGCTGCGGCTGGTGAATTAAAAACAAAACCAACGCAACACTCCGTTAAAACTTTGATGGAAAGCGGAATCAAAGCAGATATTGTTGTGTGTAGAACAGAACATGAAATATCTGATGAAATCCGTAATAAATTGGCATTGTTCTGTAATGTTAAGAGAGAGGCTGTAATTCAGTCTATCGATGCTTCGACTATTTATGAAGTTCCTAATTTGATGTTGGAAGAAGGACTTGATATTGTGGCGTTGAAAAAATTGGATTTACCTAAAAAAGCGGCTCCGGATTTAAAAAACTGGAACACTTTCTTGCGTAGATTGAAATTCCCAAAGCATACTGTTAACATTGGTTTGATTGGGAAATATGTTGAAATGCAGGATTGTTACAAATCGATTCTTGAGGCTTTCATTCATGCAGGTGCTGCGAATGAAACTAAAGTAAATGTAATTTCGATTCACTCTGAGTTTATTGATACAGAAAATATTAGAGAGAAATTAAGTGGTCTTGATGGGGTTCTTGTTGCTCCTGGTTTTGGGGAAAGAGGAATTGAAGGAAAGATTGAAGCTATTCGTTATGCCCGTGAAAACAAAGTTCCTTTCTTCGGGATTTGTTTGGGAATGCAAATGTCGGTTATTGAATATTCAAGAAATGTTTTAGGATTGGCTGATGCGAATTCTACCGAAATGAATGATAAAACGAAACATCCTGTGGTAAACTTGATGGAAGACCAAAAAAATGTTACCGACAAAGGAGGAACAATGCGTCTTGGAGCTTGGAAATGTGATATTAAACCGGACTCATTGGCGTACAAAATTTATGGAAAAACATCTATTTCAGAACGTCACCGTCACCGTTACGAATACAACAGTGAATATGTAGATCAATTGCAAAAAGCAGGATTGATTTCGTCGGGAGTAAATCCTGACACCGGTCTTGTGGAGATTGTAGAATTAGAAGATCATCCTTTCTTTATAGGAGTACAATACCATCCTGAATATAAGAGTACTGTTGCAAATCCGCATCCTCTTTTTGTGAGTTTTGTTGCAGCTGCGGTTAAGGCAAAAAAGAAATAAAAGTTTATTAATTGAAAATGATAGTTTTTAAAATGTAACATTAGATATGTTTTGATGACTAACGAAATCAGTTTCTAATTCATTTCAATTAGAAAAACGAAAAAACAAGAATAAAATAAAATGGAAGATAAAAAATTAGACCTTAACTCGATTATAGGGATTTTATTGATTGGAGTTATTTTTCTTTGGATGATGTATCAAAATAAGCCTTCGAAAGAAGCTATTGCTGCAGAAAAAGCTAAAAAAGAAATGCTTGCCAAAGAAGAAAAAACTACTAAGGCACAATCTGTTGCTGCTCCTGCGCTAGTTGCCGGTGACTCTACTCAATTGGCCCAATTGCAAAAAACATTAGGTGGTTTCGCGTATTCTGCGACTTTGCCGTCAGCAAAAGATACTGTAACAACTATCGAAAATGATTTTGTAGTATTAAAAATTGCTAACAAAGGAGGGTACATTGTTGAAGCCACATTGAAGAAATTCGAGAAATTCAAAAAGAATTCTGGACAGTTGGTTTCTTTGATTAAGGATAACAATGCCGATTTGAATATTCGATTGCAAACCAGCGATAACAGAGTTTTAGAAACAAAAAACCTGTATTTTGAACCAACTTTGACAAAAGTTGGTAACGATCAGGTTCTTTCTATGAAATTGAAAGCGGGTGCCAATGAATTTTTGGAATACAAATATATTTTGAAACCAAACGATTATATGGTTGGTTTTGATGTTCGTTCCCAAGGGTTGAACAAAGTTTTGAATACGGCTAAACCATTGGATTTACAATGGAGTATGAAAACATACAGAAGCGAAAAAAGTATCGCTTATGAAGACCGATTCACTGAAATCCGCTACAAATATGAAGGGGATAAAAACAACTATGTAGGTAACGGAAAAGACAAAGAGGAGACGCCTGATAAGGTTGATTATATTGCTTTTAAGCAACATTTTTTCACGTCTATTTTATTGACAGATACTCCTTTTGAAAAATCTTCGCTAAAATCAAATAAATTAGCTATTGATACTGAGAAAGACACCATCTTTATAAAAGATCTTAAAGCTAATGTTCCTTTGGCTTTCCGCAACGGAGAGGTTGATTATAAAATGAACTGGTATTTTGGTCCAACAGATTATGATACTTTGAAAAAATATGACAAAGGAATGGAAAAAATTGTTCCATTAGGATGGGGTATTTTTGGATGGATCAATAGATTTATTTTTATTCCGTTATTTGGATTTTTAAGTTCAACATTAGGATTATCACTAGGAATTGCGATCATTTTTTTCACAATAATCATCAAAGTGGGAATGTCGCCTATCACTTACAAATCGTTTTTGTCTCAGGCAAAAATGAAAGTATTGCGTCCAGATATTACTGAATTGGGAGAAAAATACAAAAAAGACCCAATGAAAAAACAACAGGAAACAATGAAGTTGTATTCTAAAGCAGGTGTGAATCCAATGGCGGGTTGTATTCCGGCTTTGATTCAGATTCCGTTTATGTATGCGTCGTTCCAGTTTTTCCCGTCTGCATTTGAATTGAGACAAAAAAGCTTCCTTTGGGCAGATGATTTGTCTTCATTTGACTCTGTTTATAAATTGCCTTTCCATATTCCATTATACGGTGATCATATCAGTTTGTTCCCGATTTTGGCTGCGATTGCAATTTTCTTTTATATGAAAATGACTTCAGGCGATCAACAAATGGCTGCTCCACAACAAGAGGGTATGCCGGATATGACGAAAATGATGAAAATGATGATTTACGTTTCGCCAATCATGATGTTGATTTTCTTCAATAGTTATGGTGCTGGATTGAGTTTGTATAACTTTATTTCGAACTTAATTACTATCGGAATCATGTTTGTAATCAAAAATTACATTGTTGATTCAGATAAAATCCATGCTCAAATTCAGGAGAACAAGTTGAAAGAGCCTAAAAAACCAGGTAAGTTCCAACAAAGATTGCAAGAAGCAATGGAGCAGGCCGAAGCTCAAAAAAAAACTAAAAAGAAATAGAACTGAATAAAGTTGAAAAAGCTCCTGGTAATGCAGGAGCTTTTTCGTTTTTAACAAATTAAATTAACTACCAATTATTATATTAATTAAAAAGTGGGCAGAAGGACTTTGTCTAATACATGTATAATACCATTGGAGCATTGAACATCTACTGCTATAATATTGCAATTTCTTCCACTTACATCCAGTAAACGGGTTGGAGTGAATTTCACAGTAACATTTTGTCCGGAGAAAGTAGTTACAACTTGGTCGTTTGTCAATTGACTTGATTGTACATTGGCGCCAGCAACCACATGATATTTTAATGTTTTTTCTAATACATTTGCTGGAATTGCTGATAATCCAGAAAAGCCTGTTTCTTTTAAGAAAGCAGTAAACGCATCATTTGTGGGTGCAAAAACTGTAAAAGGAGAACTAGTTGTTCCAGATAATATTCCTGTAAATCCTGAAGCAGGATTGTAGGTCAATGCAGCTACTAATGTGCTAAAGTTTGGATTGGCAACAGCATGATCTACAATTGTTGGGAGGCTTATTACTGCATCAACGACGTGTATAATTCCATTTGTTGCCTTAATATCAGCAGTAACCACTTTGGCTATTCCATTTAGTTTGACTCCTGAAGAAGTATTGACATACATACTTAAAGTATTGGTTGTCGATGCACCACCTTTAGCAAGAGTTTTGATGTAGCCGGTTGTTAAATCAGTTGACTTTATTGTACCACTTACTACGTGATTAAGTAATATTTGTGTTAAAGTTTCTTTTGGTACGTCTTTAATTGATGCGTAAGGTGTGGTTTTAAGGAAAGCAGTAAATGCCGCATTTGTTGGTGCAAATACGGTATAGGAACCTGCTCCTTTTAATGTTGTCGCTAATTCTGCTTTTGTTAATGCTTCAACTAATATGGATAAATCAGTATTACTTGAAGCAATTCCTGTAATTGTATTATCCGCGACTGGTGGCGAAGTTGTGTTGTTGTCATTGTCGCATGAAGTACCAATGATGGCTAAAAAGGCTAATACAGCTGCTTTTTTGAACTTTAATAAATTTTTCATGATATTAATTGTTTTAAGGGTTGATTATTAGTTGTTTAAGTCTGTATAAAAGTAAAAGTATTTTTTATTTTGTTTATTGTTTTTTAAAAAAAATTAAACAAAAAAAATGAAATTTATATTTTTTTTTGATTTTGTTTAACCTATTATTTCCTTATTTAATTGATTATATAGTCTTTTAAATTGTCTATTTTTATCGTTTTTTCTTTTTTATTTTTTCTTTTTTTTGATGTTTTTTTATTTAAAAGAGTTAAACAAAAAAGTAATTGTGTTAAGTTTAGTGTTTCTTCGGGTAATAGAATCAATTATCAAGGTTCTAATTTGTGATTTTGATTTATAGCACTGTCCGTTAAGTAGAATAAATAAAGAGTGGCTAACGGATTGAATAGATTTTATGGATTATTATGGATTTGATTAGGAAAAGTTGCATCCCCTTTTCTATATGCTCAATAGTTTTCATCCGTGGACTATTTTCTGAAATTGTCTAAGAAATGGAAAGTCATATATTTATTAAGATTTATGTACTTTTATAGCATAATTCAGCTGGATGATGCTAGTTGTTTTTTAAGGTAATGTTTTTGGTTTTGAATGATTTAAATTAATTTATATGTTTTCTATTTTTAGATTTTTGACACTTTTATTGTGTTGTCAAGTTGTTTTCTCCCAAACTAATTCCAATCCGGTAGATGAAAACGGAATGAAACACGGTGTTTGGAAAGGATTTTATGAAGAATCTGGGAGACAACGCTACGAAGGAACTTTTGAGCACGGAAAAGAAGTCGGGGTTTTTAATTTTTTTGATGATACAAAAGCAAAATCAATTATTGCTACAAGAATTTTTAATTCAAAGGATAATTCCTGCTACACTATTTTTTATGATCAAAATAAAAATGTAGTAAGTGAGGGAAAAGAAGTAAATAAGGTAAGGGAAGGGCAATGGAAGTATTATCATAAGGCTTCCAAAGTGATTATGACTTCGGAAAATTATAAAGACGGAAAATTAGATGGAGTCCGAACTGTATTTTATCCAAGTGGGAAAATTGTAGATGAAACCATTTATAAAAACGGTGTGAAAGAAGGCGTTTATAAAAAATATTCGGAGCAAGGGATTGTTTTGGAAAACAGCTTTTTTAAAAATAACGAATATGAAGGTGAGGCGATTTATAAAGATTCAAATGATCAGGTTATAGTCAAAGGAAAGTTTAAAAACGGTAAAAAAGTTGGGAAGTGGCAATTTTTTGTCAATGGAAAACTCGATAAAGAGGAAAATATGGATAAGCCCAAAAAGATACAGCTCAAAAGAGATAATGTAAAAAAAGGTTAAGACATTTTGAGATTCTTAAACTAGGTATATTATTTGTACTTTTGCAAAAGATTAAATAAGATTTTAAATAATGAATAATGAAATTGGTGTGATTTTTTGTTCAAATTGCATTATTCGTAAAAAACAATAAATAGTTACAAATGAAACGTGTAGTTGTAGGTCTTTCCGGTGGAGTAGATTCAAGTGTTGCAGCCTATTTGTTGCAACAGCAAGGTTATGAGGTAATAGGTCTTTTCATGAAGAATTGGCACGATGATTCGGTGACAATATCTAATGAATGTCCTTGGTTGGAAGACAGTAATGATGCTTTGTTGGTTGCCGAGAAGCTTGGAATTCCTTTTCAAACGGTCGATTTAAGCGAACAATACAAAGAAAAAATCGTTGATTATATGTTCAACGAATACGAAAAAGGGAGAACTCCAAATCCTGACGTGCTTTGTAATCGTGAAATAAAATTTGACGTTTTCATGAAAATCGCTTTAAGCCTTGGTGCCGATTATGTCGCTACTGGACATTATTGCCGAAAAAGTGAAATCGAAGTTGATGGTAAAAAAGTGTACCAACTCTTAGCTGGTGTTGATGGAAATAAAGACCAGTCTTATTTTTTATGTCAATTATCTCAGGAGCAATTATCCAAAGCGTTGTTTCCAATTGGTGAATTGACAAAGCCACAAGTAAGGGAAATTGCTGCTGAAATGGAATTGGTAACTGCCGAAAAGAAAGACTCGCAAGGACTTTGTTTTATCGGGAAGGTCCGTTTACCAGAATTTTTACAGCAAAAACTTCAGCCAAAAGAAGGAACAATTATTCAAATCGACAAAAACGATCCTGTTTATTGTAATGAAATGCAAAGCGGATTATCGGTAGAAGAACAATTGGCGTTAGCTTCGAAAAAAATACCCTATACCCCAAAAATGGGTAAAGTAATGGGGAAACATCAGGGAGCACATTATTTTACCGTTGGACAACGAAAAGGCTTGAATGTAGGCGGAACAACAGACCCTTTGTTTGTGATTGCTACAGATGTTGAGACCAATACAATTTACACTGGTCTGTCAAGTATGCATCCCGGATTGTTCAAAAAAGCATTGTTTATTGATAAATCAGAAGTGCATTGGGTTCGTGAAGATTTGGCTTTGGCCGAAGGCGAAACAATGGAAGTTATGGCACGTATCCGATACAGACAACCTTTGCAAAAAGCGACTTTGCATCAGTTTGAAAATGGCATGTACATTTCTTTTGAAGAACCACAATCTGCGATTACCGAAGGTCAATTTGCCGCATGGTACCTGAATGACGAGTTAATCGGTTCTGGGGTTATTTCTTAAAGGAATTATGCTTTAAGCTATTAGTTTTTGCGATAGCCAAAAAACAGAAAACAGAGAAGTTGTAATTTTGCGTTTAGTATAAAGCTTAAGGCTTAGAGCTTAAAGCAAAAAAATAAGCATGAAAAAAATAGTAGCTATTGTTTTGTTCTTTTCCTGTTTTTTGGGCTTTTCCCAAGAAGATGCTTGGGTATATTTTAATGTTAAAAACAATTCTCAAAGTTATTATAGCAATCCTTTGTTGATGCTTTCTCAAAGAGCTATCGATCGAAGAACTATCCAAAATATTCCGTTGGATTCCAAAGATATTCCAATCGATAAAGCTTTGATTGATCAGATTAAAAGCGTTTCGGGAATAACCATAATGGCGAAATCGAAATGGCTGAATGCTTTGCATATTCGCGGTACTCAAACGGTAATAAATTCGTTGAAATCCTTTTCATTTGTGGATAAAATCGATTTTGCCAATAAAGCACTTAATTCGACCGCGAAGATTGTTGGTGCCTCAAAAATAAAAGACGTTGAAAAAGATGAAGAGATAAAAGTAGATTTTGCTTATGGCAATTCTGCTAATCAAATTCAAATGCTTCGTGGTGATGTGTTGCATAAACAAAATTATACTGGTACCGGAAAAATAATTGCTGTTATGGATGGTGGTTTTCCTGGTGTTAATACTGCGGAACCATTTCAAAGACTGAGAGACAATAACCGAATTTTAGGAGGGTATGATTTTGTTGCCAGAAGTACTGATTTTTATACAAATGATTCTCATGGGACAATGGTTCTTTCCGCAATGGGAGGATATAAAGACAACGCGCTCGTTGGAACTGCCCCAGATGCTTCTTATTATTTGTTTCGTACTGAAGATGCTGCTTCTGAAAATCCTGTTGAAGAATCCTATTGGGTAGAAGCAGCTGAAAAAGCTGATAGTTTGGGAGTAGATGTTATTAATACTTCTTTGGGTTATTTTGAGTTTGATAAAACGACTTACAACCATACTTATAGTGAGATGGACGGTAAAACGGCCTTCATGACTCGTGGTGCCGAAATTGCTTTCTCTCGGGGAATGATTGTGGTGGTTGCTGCAGGAAATGAAGGAGCGACAGTAAATCCGCATATTGCTGTTCCTGCGGATGGGATTTCGGTACTTGCAATAGGGGCGGTTACTCCTACAAAGATGGTAACGAGTTTCAGTTCAATCGGGCCTTCTTACGACGGAAGAGTAAAACCGGATATCATGGCGCAAGGACAATCAGTAGTCTTGTCTGACGCTTCAGGAAATATTGGGACTGCTAACGGAACTTCTTTTTCCAGCCCTATAACTGCGGGATTAGTGGCTTGTCTATGGCAGGCGTTTCCTAACAAAACCAATAAGGAAATTAGGGATTTAATCATAAAATCAGCGGATCGATATACAGCGCCAAATAATCAGTATGGGTATGGAATTCCTGATTTTGGTTTGGGATTATCGAATGGATTGGGAAATATTGATTTTTTAAAAGGAAATGTTTTTCTGTATCCGAATCCAACAACTGATTTATTTACTGTTTCTTTTTATGAATCTTTGGATGCAGCCACTTTGCGGGTCTATTCGATACTTGGACAGAAAATAAAAGAACAGACAATCACAAAAGCTTCGCCAAGCATTTCATTAAAAACATTGCAATCTGGTATTTATATTTATGAACTCGATTGGGACAGGAATGTAACTACTGGAAAATTAATCAAACAATAATCCCTAATTTTTATATGAACAAAATTACAAGCCTTTTCAATATTAAATATCCAATTATACAGGCGGGAATGATTTGGAATAGTGGTTATAAATTGGCAAGTGCCGTTAGTAATGCCGGAGGATTGGGGTTGATAGGTGCCGGTTCGATGTATCCGGAAGTTTTGAGAGAGCATATTCAGAAATGTAAAAAAGCAACCGATAAGCCATTTGGCGTTAATGTGCCAATGTTATATCCCAACATTGAAGAAATAATGAAAATTATTGTTGATGAAGGAGTGAAAATAGTTTTTACATCGGCTGGGAATCCTAAAACCTGGACTCCTTTTTTGAAAGAAAATGGAATAACGGTTGTGCATGTAGTGAGCAGTTCTGTTTTTGCATTGAAAGCGCAAGACGCAGGGGTTGATGCTGTAGTTGCTGAAGGTTTTGAAGCTGGTGGACACAACGGGCGAGAGGAAACTACTACTTTTACTTTAATTCCTATGGTAAGGGATAAAATTTCGATTCCGTTGATTGCGGCTGGTGGAATTGCCACAGGTAGGGGAATGCTTGCCGCAATGACTCTTGGTGCTGATGGTGTACAAGTTGGAAGCCGTTTTGCAGCATCACTAGAATCATCATCGCATGAAAATTTTAAGAAGACTATTATTGAGCTTCAAGAAGGAGGAACTCAATTAACCTTGAAAGAATTGGCACCCGTTCGTTTGATTAAAAATAAATTTTATCAGGACGTACAAGAGTTATATGAAAAATGCCCTAGTAAAGAAGAATTAGCTGCTTTGTTAGGAAGAGCAAGGGCTAAAAGGGGAATGTTTGAAGGGGATTTGGACGAAGGTGAATTAGAAATTGGACAAATCGCTGGACTAATTAAAGATATATTGCCTGCAAGTGAGATAATTAATAAAATGATATCCGAATTTGAGCAGGCAAAGCAAGAAGTGGTTTCATTTGGTTATTAAAAATGGTACATTTGTTTGTATAAAAATTTTTACGATAATGAATAAATTGAAAACTGGGTTTATATTATTCTTGCTTTTTTTTGGGGTGAACCAAGGATTTAGTCAGGTTTATAAATTCAAAACTACAGGCTTAAGTGTTTCGACAAAAGATAAAAGTGAAAAATTTGGTGATTGGACCGAAGTGAAATCAGTGAATATGGTTGTCAATTTGGATACCAACAAAAACCGAATTGTGATTTATTCCGAAGTAATTCAGTTGTTCGAAATCGTTGATTATCTTCCCACAGAAGAAAATCCTTCTGATTTGGTTTACCCATTTGTTTGTAAAGATAATGGTGGGGAAAACTGTACACTCTCTTTTATTACCCGTAAAAAACAAGATAACAGAATGCAGTTGTATGTGAAATATGCGGATAGGGTATTGGCATATAATATTATCAAATTGGAGTAAAATCTTAAATCCAATTGTAGCCTATTCTTCTTCGGTTTTCTAATTCTGACGGGTGATTTCAATTGAAAATTTATTGACGGTTTAAGAATTTTGAGGAAATCTTGATGATTTTTTTTAAGATGCGAAGGGTTAATTTATTGTAAAGGTAATTTTGTTTTAAACTTTTTATACATGATAAAGTGTATTTTTATGACCTATTTTAATATATTATGAGAAAAATTATTTTGTTTTTAGCTTGTGTTTTTTCTTTCAATAGCCAAGCGCAGCAACGACCTAAATTAGTTGTTGGAATTGTTGTGGATCAAATGAGAATGGAGTATTTATATCGGTTTTCGGATGATTTTTCAACAAGAGGTTTTAAAAGATTGATGGATAATGGGTTTACGTACCACAATATGAATTATAATTATGTGCCCACATTTACTGCACCTGGTCATGCTTCTATTTACACCGGTACAACTCCTGCTGTGCATGGAATATTAGGGAATGATTGGTATGTTCGTCCTGCTGGAAAAAGTATGTATTGTACTGATGATGCTAGTGTTAAAACGTTAGTGCCAGGAACTGAAAAGGAAGGGGCGATGTCTCCAAAAAATCTTTTGAGTACTACAATTACTGATGAATTAAGGATGTCGACTAACTTTAAAGGAAAAGTAATTGGTGTGAGTATTAAGGATCGAGGAGCTATTTTGCCAGCGGGTCATTTTGCGAATTGGGCTTTTTGGTGTACAAAATCTGGGGACTTTATTTCAAGCAGCTTTTATGGTGATAAAATACCGGATTGGGTTACTCAGTTCAATGCTGAGAAGAATTTTATGAAATATATTGATAAAGGTTGGAGCTTGTTGAAACCGATTGATACCTATAATGAAAGTTTGCCTGATAATAATCCTTATGAGGGAAGTTTGGATAAAGATGTTCCTCCTGTATTTCCTTATGATTTGAAGAAAATTTATAACGAAAAAGGGATGGAGGTCTTGAAAACAACTCCGTTTGGAAATGATTTCTTGGCTGAATTAGCTATGAGAGCTATCGAAAAAGAAGAGTTAGGGAAAGATAATATTACCGATTTCTTGACTTTTAGTTTCTCGTCTACTGATTATGTAGGTCATACTTATGGTCCGCGTTCTATGGAGATTCAAGATACCTATTTGCGTTTGGATCTTACTATTGCTACTTTTTTGGATTATTTAGACAAAACTGTAGGAAAGGATAATTATTTGGTTTTCTTGACAGCAGACCACGCTGTTGCAGAAAATGCGATTTATTTGAAAGATCGTAAATTAAGTGTGGATAATATCCCAGCAAAAGAAATTTTTGCTTCTTTGAGTAAATTCTCAACAGATACTTTTGGTGTTAATTTAGTGTTGAACTATTCTAATTTCAATGTTTTCTTGGATAGAGAAGTTATCAAGCAAAAAGGATTAGAATTGACTAAAGTAAAGCAAAGTTTTAAAGACTTTTTGATGGGACAAGTATATGTAAAGCGAGTATATACACAAGAAGATATTTTGGCGGGTTCTGCTCAGGATTATTATTTAAATTTCATATTTAAAGGGTATGATTCTAAGCAAAGTGGCGATCTTGTAATTCTTGAAGGGCCTGGATATTTAGAGAGTTATGGAATAGGTACCGGAACTACACATGGCACACCAAATAGTTATGATACCAATGTGCCATTGCTTTTTTATGGTTGGCATGTTCCACAAGGAGAATCCAATAAAAAAGAATATATCACGGAAATTGCACCTACGCTATCTAAAATGCTTAAAATCACGACTCCAAACGGTACGGAATCTCAAGTTTTAGAAGAGTTATTTGTGAAAAAATAAATATTTTTTTTGACAGGTCAAATCCCCATTCGTGTAGATGAATGGGGATTTTTTTTGTTTCATCGATTTTTTCTCTAAATAATATTGTTTTTTAAGCGAAACTGTTAAATTTAAAAAGTTTTGTGTAAATAAAATCAATTATGAAAAAAGTTGTCAAATGGTTCTTATTATTAGTTGTCATTTTGGTTGTGACCGTCTTATTATATGTAAAATTGGCTTTGCCTAACGTTGGTAAGATGGAGTATCTAAGTGTTAGGCCAACAGCAAGTAAATTGGAAAGAGGAAAATATCTGGCTAACCATGTTTGTGTTTGTATGGATTGTCATTCTACCAGAAATTGGAATGAGTTTTCAGGGCCATTGGTAGATGGAACTGTTGGTAAAGGAGGAGAGATTTTTGATCAAAGGTTTGGCTTTCCTGGTAGTTTTTATTCTAAAAATATAACTCCTTCAGGTATTGGTGACTGGTCTGATGCTGAAGTTTTAAGAGCAATTGCGAGCGGTGTATCCAAAAATGGACAAGCATTGTTTCCTATAATGCCGCACCCTCATTTTGGGCAAATGGATAAAGATGATTTGGAGTCAATAATTGTTTATTTAAGAACTTTAAAACCTATTGAAAATATAGTGCCGGAATCGAAGGCTGATTTTCCGATGAACTTTATAATTAATACTATTCCGAAAGAAGCTCATTTTTCGAAAAAACCGAACGTACATGATGCTGTTGCTTATGGAAGTTACTTATTTAATGCTGCGTCCTGTTCAGAATGTCATACCAAACATGAAAAAGGAGAACCTATTGAAGGAATGGAATTGGCAGGTGGTTTTGAGTTTCCTATGGTGACCGGCGGTATTGCGCGATCCGCAAATATTACACAAGATAAAGTGACCGGAATTGGGAAATGGACAGAAGTAGATTTTGTTAAACGGTTTAAATCTTATACCGATAGTACTTATGTGTCGAATAAGGTAGTAAAAGGGAATTTTAATACCGTTATGCCCTGGACAATGTATGGAGGCATGAATGAGCAGGATTTGAAGTCAATTTATGCGTATCTAAAAACAATTAAACCAATACATAACAATGTGGTTAAATTTGTGAACCCATAATAGGATATTGTTCAAAAAAAAATCCCGTCTTTTTAACGAGACGGGATTTTTATATTAAACTGTTGCTGCCGCTTCTGTAGGCAACGGAATCTGATTTTGAAGCAAATCTTCGAATTTTTCGTGAGCTCTGATTAAGTAGCCTTGACCATTCATCCATAAAACCTCTGCTGGTTTGTATCTTGAATTATAGTTAGAAGACATTGAGAAACAATATGCTCCTGCATTACGGAAACATAAAATATCTCCTTCTTTGATTTCAGCAATTCTTCTGTTGGTTGCAAAAGTGTCAGTTTCACAGATGTAACCTACTACAGAGTAAAAACGCTCTTTTCCTTTTGGATTAGAAATGTTCTCTATATAATGTTGTGAACCGTAAAACATTGGTCTGATTAAGTGGTTAAATCCACTGTCAATACCAGCAAATACAGTTGAAGTAGTTTGTTTTACAACATTTACTTTAGTTAAAAAGAAACCTGCTTCACTTACCAAGAATTTTCCTGGTTCAAATATAAGAGTCAAATCTTTTCCATATTCAGCACAGAAAGCGTTGAATCTTTTAGATAATTTTCTTCCTAATTCATCAATATCTGTTGCGATATCATCTTTTTTGTAAGGAACTTTAAATCCGCTTCCAAAATCAAGGAACTCTAAGTTTTTGAAGTTTTTGGCTGCATCAAATAAAATTTCGGCTGCATATAAAAATACTTCAATATCCAAGATATCTGATCCTGTATGCATGTGTATACCTACAATGTTCATATTGGTGTTTTCAACAATACGAACCAAATGTGGTAACTGATGAACAGAAATACCAAATTTGCTATCAATGTGTCCAACAGAAATATTAGCGTTTCCACCCGCCATTACGTGTGGGTTAATACGGATACAAACTGGAACATGCGGATGTTTCGCACCGAACTGCTCTAATATAGATAAATTGTCGATGTTAACCTGCACACCCAATGCGTGTACTTCTTCTATTTCTTCTAAAGAAACACCGTTTGGCGTATAAAATATTTTTTCTGGTGCATAACCAGCGTGTAATCCTAGTAAAACCTCTTGAATGGAAACAGTATCTAATCCAGATCCCATATATCTCAATAATTGTAATATGGCAACATTGGATAATGCTTTCATTGCATAGTTGATGCGTAAATTAGAAACTTTCGAAAAAGCTTTAGTTAATCGATTATACTGGGATTGAATTTTTTCTGCGTCATACACATAAAGTGGAGTGCCAAATTGTTCGGCTAATTGTAGTAAATCGTTTGCTTGCATCTTGCTCATTATTTTTTGACAAATTTATTATTCTTTGATATTATCACCAAACAATTACTTGTTATTTAACAAAACATAACATTTTGTTTTATTTGCAACAAATAGCTTTAGTTCGTTGTTTTATATAACTTTAGTTTACAAATGTAACTTTTGTTAAGTTTTTATAGAATGTCGTTTTATGTTGCAAAAAGTATGCTTTGTTGGTTTTTTCTTTATTGAATATTTTAGTTTTTAACTATGTCAGATGGCTTATTGGATCTAAAAAAGAAATCCCTTGACAAAAAATGTTATCAAGGGATTTTATAGTTTTTGTTTCAAATGTTATACACCTGGTAAATCCCCACCTTCTTTAGTAGGAAGGTTTGTAGTTCCCATTAAGTATAAATCAACTTGTCTTGCAGCCTCACGGCCTTCAGAGATAGCCCAAACAATTAATGATTGTCCTCTTCTCATATCACCTGCGGTAAATATGTTTGGAACATTTGTTTGGAATTTACCGTATTCTGCTTTATAGTTACTTCTAAAATCAGTTTCAATACCTAATTGTTCTGCTAAGCCTTTTTCTGGTCCTGTAAATCCTAAAGCTAATAAAGCTAAGTCACATGGCCAGATTTTTTCAGAACCTTCAATTTCGATCAATTGAGGTGCTTGTCCTGGAACAATTTTCCACTCTACGTTTACAGTTTTAAGAGCTGTTAATTTGCCATTGGCATCTTTGATGAATTCTTTGGTATTGATTAACCAGTTTCTAACAACACCTTCTTTGTGAGAAGAAGAAGTTTTTAACTGTAGAGGCCAATATGGCCAAGGAGTTGTTTCGCTTCTTCCAACAGGTGGTTTTGGCATAATCTCGAAGTTAGTTACCGATTTTGCACCGTGACGGTTTGATGTACCCACACAGTCAGAACCTGTATCTCCACCACCAATTACGATTACATCTTTTCCAGTAGCTAAAACTTGGTTTTCGATTTTCTCTCCAAAAACAACTTTAGTTTGTTGAGTTAAGAAATCCATTGCCTGAACTACACCGTCAGCATCAGCACCTGGAGTTGGTAATCCTCTTCTTTGAGTAGCACCACCACAAAGTACAATAGAATCGAATGCTTTCAAATCTTTGATATCGTAGTTAACACCAACATTAGTGTTTACTTTGAAAGTGATTCCTTCAGCTTCAAGAATAGCGATACGTCTGTCGATAATTTCTTTTTCTAATTTGAAATTAGGAATTCCGTAACGCAATAATCCACCAATTGCATTGTCTCTTTCGAAAACGGTAACAGTGTGTCCCGCTCTGTTTAATTGTTGTGCAGCCGCTAAACCAGCAGGTCCTGAACCAACTACAGCAACTGTTTTTCCAGTTCTTGTTTTTGGCGGTTGTGGTTTAATCCATCCTTCTTGGAAAGCATGCTCCACAATATTTTTTTCTATATTCTCGATAGAAATTGGCTCGTTAATAATCCCTAATACACATGCTTTTTCGCATGGGGCAGGACATAGGCGTCCTGTGAATTCAGGGAAGTTATTTGTTGAATGTAATATCCAAGAGGCTTTTTGCCATTCACCTTGGTGTACCATGTGGTTGAAATCAGGGATTAAATTCCCTAACGGACATCCACTGTGGCAAAATGGAATACCACAATCCATACAACGTGATCCTTGTTTTGTAATTTCAGCTTCACTCAAAGGAACTGTAAATTCTTTATAATGTCCTACACGTTCTTGTACTGCTGTGTATGATTCATCCTGTCTTTCGAATTCTTTAAAACCTGTTACTTTTCCCATTGTGTTATGCTGTTAATTCTTCAACCATTTGTACCTCAGTTTCCATGCGTTTTAGCGCTTTTTTGTATTCTGTAGGCATTACTTTTACAAAATTTTCTAGGCTTGTTCCCCAATCATTTAATAGTTCGATACCTTTTGTACTTTGTGTGTACTCCACGTGTCTTTCTATTAAAGTTTTCAATTCATCAGCTTCTGTTCCTTCCACTTTTTCAAATTCGATAGTTTCAGTGTTACATAAACCGTTTGTGAATTTATTCTGAGGATCATAGATATAAGCGATACCTCCACTCATACCTGCAGCAAAGTTTCTTCCTGTTCTACCAAGAACTACAACTTTTCCACCAGTCATGTACTCACAACCGTGATCTCCCACACCTTCAACTACCGCTGTGGCACCTGAGTTACGAACTGCGAAACGTTCTCCCGCAATACCGTTGATGAAAGCTTCTCCCTCAATCGCTCCAAATAAACAAACGTTACCAACGATGATGTTTTCTGAGGCAACAAAAGTCGCTTTAGCTGGTTTCTTGATGATTAATTTTGCTCCGGATAATCCTTTTCCTAAATAGTCATTTGTATTTCCTTCAACAGTGAAAGTCAATCCGTGTGCACTGAATGCTCCGAAACTTTGTCCTGCAGAACCTGTGAAATTAACATTTAAAGTATCTTCTGGTAGCCCTAAGTGTCCGTATATTTTAGAAATTTCGTTACTAACTATAGCTCCAACTGAACGGTCGGTATTTTTAATAGGATATTCTAAAGTTGTTTTTTCTTTTCGGTATAAAGCACGGTGAGAATCTTTCAAGATTTGGAAATCCATTACGTCATCCAATCCGTGGTCTTGTTTCTCAGTGTTGCGAACCGTCATGTATTTGTATGAATCCGGTCTGTGCAGGATAGAAGATAAATCCAATCCTCTTGCTTTATAGTGCGTAATTGCTTTGTTAGCATTGATTTTGTGGGTTTGCCCAATCATTTCTTCCAAAGTTCTGAATCCAAGTTGCGCCATGATACCCCTTAACTCTTCTGCAACATAGTAGAAGAAGTTAATTACGTGTTCAGGAGTTCCCTTGAAGTTTTTACGCAATTCCTTATCTTGAGTAGCAATACCTACCGGGCAAGTATTCAAGTGACATTTACGCATCATAATACAACCAGAAGCAACCAATGGGGCTGTAGCGAAACCAAATTCTTCAGCACCAAGTAAAGCAGCGATAGCTACGTCACGACCTGTTTTCAATTGTCCGTCACATTCTACAACGATACGGCTTCTTAAGTTGTTTAACACCAAGGTTTGTTGTGCCTCAGCCAATCCAAGTTCCCATGGAAGACCTGCGTGTTTCAATGAAGTCAATGGAGAAGCTCCTGTACCACCATCATAACCTGCAATTAATACAACGTCAGCTTTTGCTTTAGCAACACCCGCTGCAATTGTTCCAACACCAACCTCAGAAACTAATTTTACGTTGATACGTGCTTCTCTGTTAGCATTTTTCAAGTCGAAGATTAATTGAGCTAAATCTTCAATTGAGTAAATATCGTGGTGTGGCGGAGGTGAAATCAATCCCACGAAAGGAGTTGAGTTACGGGCCGCTGCAATCCAAGGCAATACTTTGTCACCTGGTAATTGTCCACCTTCTCCTGGTTTTGCACCCTGAGCCATTTTAATTTGAATCTCTTTTGCGTTTGTCAAGTAGTGAGAAGTTACCCCAAAACGTCCAGAAGCTACTTGTTTGATAGCCGAGTTACGACTGTCTCCGTTTACGTCTGGTTGGAAACGGGTTCTGTCTTCTCCACCTTCACCTGAATTGGATTTTCCTCCAATACGGTTCATTGCAATCGCTAAGTTTTCGTGTGCTTCTCTTGAAATCGAACCGTAAGACATTGCACCCGTTTTGAAACGTTTTACAATAGCAGTCCATGGTTCTACTTCGTCTAATGGAATTGGATCTAAGTTGTCAAATTCAAATAAACCACGAATAGTCATTAAATTCTCAGCTTGATCGTTTACCGTTTTGGCATAAACATCATAACTAGCTTGGTCACTTAAACGTACTGCTTGTTGTAATTTAGCAATAGTAGTAGGGTTGAACATGTGTCTTTCCCCGTTACGTCTCCATCTGTATTCTCCTCCAATGTTTAATCCTAAACGGTTTGGAATTAATACGTCTGGGTAAGCGTAGTTATATCTTTCGCTAATTTCTTTTTCAATTTCGTACAATCCTATACCTTCAATTCTTGAAGCAGTGTATGGGAAGTATTTTTCAACAAATTTAGAGTTGAAACCAACGATTTCGAAAATTTGAGAACCTCTGTACGAGTGTAAAGTAGAGATTCCAATTTTGTTCATGATTTTTAATATACCTGAACCAATTGCTTTGTTGAAGTTGTTAACAGCTTTTTCTTCGCTAATTCCGGTAATGAAACCTTCTTGTACTTGTACGCGAATGATTTCATTAACCATATATGGGTTGATCGCACTTGCTCCGTAACCAAATAAAGTTGCAAAATGGTGTGGTTCACGTGGCTCAGCAGATTCGATAATGATATCGAAATAAGAACGCTTACGCAAACGGTTCATTTGGTGATTAACATAAGAACAAGCTAATAAAGCAGGAATTGGAGCAAATTCTTTATTTACACCTCTGTCCGAAAGGATGATGATGTTAGTTCCTCTGTCAACTGCTTTGGTGATTTGGATAATGATATCTTCCAAAGCATTTTCCAAACCGTTTAAACCTTTGCTCTTATTATATAAGATTTGGATAGTTTCTGCTTTGAAGTTGTCGATATCTATATTTCTGATTTTTTCTAAGTCATCGTTAGAAATAACCGGATTTTGAATTCTTAATTTTCTACATTGTTTGCTTGAAATATCAAAAATATTACGGTCCTGACCTAAATTCAAGGCAATATCAGTTACAATTTCTTCACGGATACCATCCAAAGGAGGGTTGGTAACCTGTGCGAATAACTGTTTGAAATAGTTAGGAATTAATTGTGGTCTGTCCGACAATACCGCAAGAGGGGTATCGGTACCCATTGAACCCAAGGCTTCTTTTCCGTCTTGAGCCATAGGCGTAATCATATCTTGTATATCTTCCAAAGTATAATTGAATAGGCGCTCTCTTGTTTTTAAATCGATAGTTTCAATTGGACAAGTTTTGTTTGTATAAGGAACGTCTCTCAGGTGTAAACGGTATTGTTTTAACCATTCCTGATAAGGTCTTTCAGAAACAATTTTGCTTTTGATTTCCTCGTCATTGATGATACGTCCTTCGTTCATGTCCACCAAGAACATTTTTCCTGGCTCCAATCTACCGTGACTTTCTACATCTTCCGGATCAATGTTTACAACACCAATTTCTGATGCCATAATCAATTTACCACTTTTAGTTACAGTATAACGGGAAGGTCTCAAACCATTACGGTCTAATAAAGCTCCAACATAATCACCGTCAGAGAAAGGTACAGAAGCAGGACCGTCCCATGGTTCCATGATGCAAGCATTGTATTCGTAGAATGCTTTTCTTTCTTCAGACATGGTTTTGTGTTTCTCCCATGCTTCAGGAATCATCATCATCATTACTTCTGGTAATGATCTTCCAGTATGTGTTAATAATTCAACAACCATATCCATAGAGGCAGAATCTGATTTTCCAGGAAGAATGATTGGGAATAATTTCTCGATTTGCGATCCAAAGACATCACTTTTCATGATTTCTTCACGAACACGCATTCTACTTACGTTACCTCTCAAAGTGTTGATCTCACCATTTTGACACATGTATCTAAAAGGTTGAGACAATTCCCAAGTAGGCATTGTATTGGTAGAGAAACGTTGGTGTACTAACGCTAAACGAGTTACCAAATCCGTTTGTTGTAAGTCAGTATAATATGGCCCAATATCTTCAGGCATAATGATACCTTTATATATTAAGGTAGTAGTAGATAAACTAGGTACGTAAAAATAAGAACTTTGCGATATTTTAGAATTCGCAATAGTGTGTTCTGTGATTTTACGGGCAGCATATAACTTAGCTTTGAAAGTAGCTTCGTCAATGTCAATAGCTTCGGGCTTACCAACGAAAATTTGTTCAATAGTAGGTTCAGATGCCAAAGCAATTTGACCTAATTGAGTAGAATCTACAGGAACTTCTCTCCATCCTAGAACGGTAAGGCCTTGTCCTTTAATTTCTTTTTCAAATATGTCTTTACAGTAAACATATTGGTTGTGGATTTTTGGTAAAAATACCATTCCAACGGCATATTCACGTGGCGCAGGTAATTTGAAATCACAAACTCTATTGAAGTATTCGTGTGGAATGTCAATTAAAAGTCCAGCTCCATCTCCCGTTTTCCCGTCAGCACTTACACCACCACGGTGTTCTAGTTTTACTAGAATTTCTAATGCGTCGTGAATAATTTGATTTGTTTTCTCACCTTTAAGGTTGCAGATAAAACCAGCTCCACAGTTTTCATGCTCGAATTCTGGCAAATAAAGGCCTTGTTTTTTAATTCTCATGCTTGATATTTTTTTTTACAAAATTAAAGATTTCATAACACATAACCAGTGAATGGTGTGAATGAGTTATATTTTTGCTATAAAATTAAAAAAGATATGTATAATTGACAATAATGCTTATTTTTCACATAGGAATTGATATATCTTCAATAAATATTTTATTGATTTAAAAAAAGTCATGAATTTTGTAATAAATATTTGATTATACTTTTAGGGAATAATTATTTTAACAAAAAAGCGAATAATTTTTAAATTTTCTACACTATAACGATTGAGATAAAGAATTCTTTAATTTTCACTTTTAATATGTTATTAAAATTAAAAATAATTTCAATTAAACTAAATTTTGCTATTTTTGTGCCACTTTTATTCTGAGATAAATTCAGGATCCAGACAAAATCTATTATTATGAATATACACGAATATCAAGGAAAAGAAATTTTAGCTAGCTATGGAGTTCGCGTTCAACGTGGTATTGTAGCCAACAGCCCTGTAGAGGCTGTAGCCGCTGCGAAAGAATTAACTGCCGAAACAGGAACAAGCTGGTATGTTGTAAAAGCCCAAATACACGCAGGTGGTCGTGGAAAAGGAGGCGGAGTAAAACTAGCCAAAGGAATTGATAAAGTGGAAGGTGTTGCAAGCGAAATCATCGGTATGCAATTAGTAACTCCACAAACTCCACCTGAAGGTAAAAAAGTACACAAAGTTTTAATTGCTGAGGATGTTTATTATCCAGGTGAAAGCGAAACATCTGAGTTTTATGTTTCTGTTCTTTTGAATAGAGCTACAGGTCGTAACATGATTATGTATTCTACTGAAGGTGGAATGGATATCGAAGAAGTGGCTGAGCACACTCCACACTTAATCTTTACTGAAGAGATTGATCCAACTGTTGGATTACAAGGTTTTCAAGCAAGAAGAGTTGCTTTTAACTTAGGTCTTTCTGGTAATGCTTTTAAAGAAATGGTGAAATTCATCGATTCATTATACAATGCTTACATTGGATCTGATGCTTCTATGTTTGAAATCAACCCTGTATTAAAAACTTCGGATGATAAAATTTTGGCTGTAGATGCTAAAGTTAATATCGATGATAACGCTTTATACAGACAAAAGAAATATGCTGATATGCGTGATATTCGTGAGGAGAATCCAATCGAAGTTGAAGCAAAAGAAGTAGGATTGAACTATGTGGATCTTGACGGTACTGTAGGATGTATGGTAAACGGAGCTGGTCTTGCTATGGCAACTATGGATTTAATTAAATATGCTGGTTTTGAGCCTGCAAACTTCCTTGACGTAGGAGGAACTGCTGATGCAAAACGTGTGGAAACTGCTTTCCGTATTATCTTGAAAGATCCAAACGTAAAAGCAATCCTTATCAATATTTTTGGAGGTATTGTTCGTTGTGACCGTGTGGCGCAAGGAGTTGTTGATGCTTACAAAAACATGGGAGATGCTATTAAAGTGCCAATCATCGTTCGTTTGCAAGGAACTAATGCTGAAATTGCAAAAGAATTGATCGATAATTCTGGAATGCCAATCTTGTCTGCGGTACAATTCCAAGAAGCTGCTGATCAAGTTCAAGCTGCGCTTTCTTAATATGATATCTTGTTGAGATGTACAGTAGTGCATTTCTCAAAGCTATAGAAATCCTGAGTGAAAGCTCAGGATTTTTTTTGTTATTTAAATGGAGTTTTGATTCTGTTTTTTATAAATAAAAAGATTTTGCTCATAAGATAAACTTATTGGAAGAACTCGGTTAAGTGTTGCTTATGCAATATCTTTACAGTACCAAATGTATTAAGAAATGAAACTTCATATTCAAAATAATTTTACCTCTGAATTACCTGCTGATCTTAACGAAAACAATGTTCCAAGACAGGTTGAGAAAGCTTGTTTTTCGTATGTATTGCCAAAACAGCCTTCTAATCCGTCTTTGATTCACGCTTCACAAGAGGTAGCCGAATTTATAGGTTTGTCTCAAAAAGATATTCAGTCAGCTGATTTTCTAAATGTTTTTTCCGGAAATACTGTTTATCCGGGAACAAAGCCTTACGCGATGCCTTATGCCGGACATCAGTTTGGCAATTGGGCAGGACAATTGGGAGATGGGCGTGCTATTAATTTAACCGAAGTTGAACACAAAGGAAAGTTATTTACTTTACAATTGAAAGGTGCAGGGCCTACACCTTATTCGCGTACGGCTGATGGTTTTGCTGTATTGCGTTCTTCAATTCGGGAACATTTATGTGCCGAAGCTATGCATTATCTTGGCGTTCCAACCACCCGTTCACTTTCATTGATAGAATCAGGCGATAAGGTTTTGCGTGATATTCTCTATAATGGAAATCCGGCTTACGAGAAAGGAGCGATCGTTTGTAGAGTGGCTCCTTCCTTTATTCGTTTTGGGAATTTTGAATTATTTTCTTCCCGAAATGATCTTCCTACGCTTAAATTATTGGCAGATTACACCATCAAATATCATTTTCCGGATATTAAAACGGAAGGTGTAGAAAAATATATTGAATTTTTTCAAGTAGTGACCAAAACTACTCTGGATATGATTGTGCACTGGCAACGTGTAGGTTTTGTTCACGGTGTTATGAATACCGATAATATGTCGATTCACGGAATTACTATTGATTACGGCCCTTATGGATGGTTGGAAGATTATGATGTGAATTGGACTCCAAATACAACCGACAGACAGCATAAAAGATACCGATTTGGGAACCAACCGAATATTGCACTTTGGAATTTATACCAATTGGCTAATGCTTTGTATCCTTTAGTTAATGATGCGAAGCCGTTGGAAGAAATCCTAAATGATTTTGCGACTGATTATAAAGTCAAATATTTGGATATGATGCGAAGTAAACTTGGTTTTAAAATAGCGAAAGATGAAGATGCTGTTTTAATCGAAAGTTTGACCGAATTGCTACAATTGGCCGAAACAGATATGACTATTTTCTTTAGAAATTTAGGTAATGTTTTGAAATCAGATTCTGATGCAATAGCTTTTGAAAAGATAAAAGAAGCTTTTTATAACGATAAAGGCCTTGAAGAATCTGTTTTGAATAATTGGAATACTTGGTTTGGATATTATATCGGCAGAATCAATCAGGAAACATTTTCTGATGATGAGAGAAAAAAGCTGATGAATTTGGTAAATCCTAAGTATGTATTGCGTAATTATATGGCTCAGTTGTGTATTGATACAGCAGATAAGGGAGATTATTCTTTGTTGAATGAATTGTATGAATTGTTGAAAAAACCTTATGATGAACAACCGGAGAACCAAAAATGGTTTGCGAAAAGACCTGACTGGGCAAGGGATAAAGTGGGATGTTCTATGTTGAGTTGTAGTTCGTAAGACTTTTTTTAAGTAAATGTTACCAAAAGGTCTTTTGGTTTTAATTGATAAGAATGTTTAAATTTTTGCTTTTTTAATGATTTTTTTTAGTTAAAATTTGAAACTGTTCATTTTTAATCCTATTGTGTTGTAAAGTAAGGAAATATTGTATAAAACGAAATGTTTGTCATAATTTAAAAATAGGTTAAGCTATTGGTTTTTAGTTTTTTGTCTGCTTTTTACGGGTAATTTTGACTCGTAATCTTAAAAACAATAAACCATGAAAAATTTATTTTTAACTTTAGTTGTTGCGTTATTTGTTACTACTGTTTCTGCTTTTCCAAGTAGAGAGGAACCTAAGCCAGTATTGGTTGAGACATCAAAGGAACTTAGTCATCTGTTAAATTCGGTTTATACAGAAGGTTTCTTAGAAAAAGAGGAATTAGGGAAAGTTCTTTTTGTTGTAAATGATTTGAATCAAATAGTTGTATTAAAAGTGCAATCTAATAATGAAGAGATTCAATCATATGTTGCAAAAGCACTTAATTATAAAACGTTATCTTCTAAAGAATTGAAAATTGGTGAAAATTATTTTTTTGTTGTGAAATTTAAAGTACAGGAGCAACAATAAAATTTAGGGATCTGAATCGCAACAACTGATTTGCGATTGTTTTTGAAGTTTTAAAAGAGAAGGAAGCCTAATGGTTTCCTTTTTTTTATGTGTAGCTACCGAACTCGATTATTGAGATTTCAGTTTTTTTAATTTCTTAAAAGTTGGATGTTGTGGTTTAGCCCCGATAGGAATGGAAATCCTTGTAAACTGTCTCGTCCCAAAAGACGAGAGGTTTACAAGATTGAAATGGATAGCGGGAACAATGCCTCTAAAAAACACCTAATGTTCTGCTCCAAAAAATAATAATTGAAATGCAGCTTTAAGAATAAATTATCTAATTCTGCTAATTCTCAGATTCAATATCGTTTCTTACGATATGGATATCCTGCTGTGCAAAAGGGATGACAATATTGTTTTCTTTTAAAATTTTGTCAATAGCCATTATCAATTCGCTTTTTACTTCATTGTCAAAATCGAAATGTTTGATCCAATATTTCAAAACCAAATCGATCGAACTCTCTCCAAATTTGGTAAACCAAATTACCGGCATCGGTTTCATCAGTACATTTTTGTTTTTTTCAAGGATTTCAAAAAGTAATTTTTTGGTCAGTTCCAAGTCGGTTCCATAAGCTACCCCAAATCGGATTTCCGATCTTCGGTGACTGCTTCCCAAAGTCCAATTGGTTAGATTTTGGTTTAATAAATCTCCGTTGGGAATCACTACATCGGCACCGTCGTAAGTGGTGACCACACTACTTCTGATACCGATTGATTTCATTTTACCGGATTGTGTTCCCACCTCGATGATATCGTCCAAATTTACCGGTTTTTCAAAGGCAATAATTAATCCGCTTATCAGGTTATTGACAAGGCTTTGCATACCAAACCCAATACCAACTCCTAGTGCGCTTATGATTAACGTTATTTTGTCCAAAGGAATTCCTACTGACGCAAAAGCAACTAAGATTCCCAGGGTCACTATGGTGATTCGGGATAAAAATAGCCAGCTTCCAAATTTTTTGGTTTTGTCTTTACTTTTGATAATTTGACTATCTGAAGCTAAAAAGGAAACCACTTTTGAAATGAAACCAGATAATAAAATCACTAGGACAAATATGATGATATTTTCAAATGTAAAAGTAATACTGCCAAGGTTTCGGGGCTCAGATATAGAATTTCTAAAAGGATCTACAAAATTTTGAAAAGTCAAGGTGTTCCTTGTCATTAATAAAAAACAAGAAAGAAAAAGCAGCAGATAAAATCCAATACTAAACTGATGCGGTATACCATTTATAGTTTTTTTGGTTTTGTCTTCATCAATTACTTTCAAAATCTTGGAAACCAAATTAATTTCCTTAACGGCAATTAAAGTGTTGTATAGGGAGTGAATTACTATGATTGTATAAACTCCTTTAGTCATCAGGAATTTGCCTAAATTGTAATGGCCATTAATTAAATAATAGATTGAAAAAACTTGAAGAATGGTTCCTGCTAAGATATACCACAAATAAATTTTTCTTTGAAATCGAGATCTGTTTATAAATGAATAGGTACCAATTGCAATGCCTATTATATTTATTCCAAGAATCAAAAGTGACTCTCCTTTAAAATGAATTAGAATTAAAGTGTCAAAAAAGGCTATTAAATGCAACAGAAAAATGGAAACCCATATTTTCCATATAAATGTATTAATCGAATTCCACATTATCACAGTCAATGAAATGGTGGATATTGTCCAAATGATAATAGAAAAGATTAACGGTGGCATGGGAAGCAAAAATTGATATAAACTCAGCACAACCAAAAAAGCGGCAGCTATCGGGCTGTTTAATATATTGAGTTCAATTAGCATTTCCTTTTTGAAGTCTAAGTCAAGGAATTTTCTCTTTTGCAATTCAAAATATATAGCTGTTCCAATTATTAAAAGCAGCATCGTAAGGATTGAATTTTTATTGTTTATTAAATAAAAATACATCACTAAATAATTTGTTTTTATAGAAGTAGTCAATGGATCATCCAGCAGTGCTTTAGTAATGGTAAATTGTTCGAAAATAGGCGCTTTTTTGGTGAACATTTGGGTGAGTTCTAATTTTCGGAGCCTGTCATTCTCAATTATGTCCGATTCAATTTTATATTTTAATCGGTCTCCCATAATTTCCAAAGTTTGAATACTGTCAACGGCATTTTTCAGCCTTCCGGAAATCAGATTAATGTCGGTGTTCATTTTCTCGGATCGAAGACGATAAATTTCTCGGGAAACAGAATCTGTTGGAACATAATACAGGTTCTTTTCAGCGACCAAAGAATCAATTTTTTCTTGTGTACGACTGAGTTGTTGGTTTTCAATGTTTATTTTTTTTAGACGATTGTTGGCACGTTTCAATAATTCATCGAGTAATATTGAAATTGAACTAAGATTTCGATCCGTCAAAACCTCAATTTTTTTTCCAACAATTCCCTTAACGGCAAATTCTTCCCAATCTTTCAATTGATGGATTTCTTCAGTAATGTCTTTGTAATCAAATCTTTTGTTTATTTGAAATTTAGCATTTTGGATTTCGGATTCAATTAAATTGAAAAGTTTGTTTTGTTTTTGAATTTTTTGATAGTTGATGTATTTTTCCTGTCTCATTTTCTTCTCGCTTTCGGCTTTCCCTTCAAGAAAAACATGAGTGACTTTATCTTTGATCCCTAATTCTTTAACAATGGAATCTAATTCTTTTTTTGTGTTTTGGGAAGTAGCCGGAATAGAGAAAAGAAAGACGAGGGAAATAAAAAAAAGTTTAAAACTATTGCCTTTGTTTTTAATATTGAGGTTTATGTATTGAAATATAAAATTTAACATGGAGGTATGTTTTATTTATTGGTATTTCGTTCAGTTTAATAACCTAGGGGATGTGTGTTTATCAAATTTAACAAAATTTTTTGTTTTTGATCCGTGTATTTTAAAAAGAGTTTTAATAGAGAAATGAAGTCAATTTTGGACATAAAAAAACCTGAACTTTCATTCAGGTTTTTATTTTTTTGACTAGGTCAGTATTTTAAATCATAAGATTTAAGTTTTATGATTTTTTGTTTTTGCCAAAATTGTATTTTACTTTCTCAACAACAGACGGTTTTCCGTTGCCTTTTGGGAATTTCTTTTTAGCCGGTTTTTTGGCTGCTCCGGATTTATCAGGCGTTTGGTCGGCTCTTGAGTATTCAGGATCTTTAGGTTTTGACTTGAATTGCTTCGCCTGTTCGCTTTTGCTCGAGTCAACTTTTTTAGTATTTCCTTCTTTTGCTGGAATTTGCGCTTTGTGTTTTGCAATAACGTCATTCGGGTTTTTAGGGTTTTCTTTGGTTCCTCTCAAATGAATTACCAATCCGTTTAGGAAATTACGCAAAACCTGATCGCCACATTCCGTGTAATTTGGGTGTTTTTCGTCACGGAAAAAAGCGCCCAATTCTGATTTTGAAATTCTAAAATCTACCAATTGCAAAATTTCCACTATTTGGTCATCACGTAACATCAGGGCTACCCGAAGTTTTTTGAATATATCGTTATTTGTCATTTTTAAGGATTTAAAGGGCAAAGATAAGCATTTGCAAATTGAATTGTTTATTATTGAGACTGCAAAACACTTTGGTAATAGTTTGAAATTGTATTTAAAATCAATTATTTTTGAATGATGATAAAGAAAATTATCAGAAAATAGCTTAACTAATTTTTAAATTGTCTCAAAGAGTATTGTCAATGAAGAAAATCATACTAAGTTTTGTTCTTTTTTTGAGTTTAATGTCAACTCAAGCCCAGTCAGGATATGAAATCAAGATTAATCTGAAGAATTGCAAAGATACCATTGCTTATCTTGCCTTTTACCAATTTGATAAATTGTATGTCGCCGACACCTGCAAAAAAGTGGTGAATGGAAATATAGTTTTTAAGGGTAAGAAAAATTTAGACAAAGGTGTTTATTTTTTGCTGAGTCAGGAAAAAGGAAACTATTTTGATTTTATTGTAGGCGAACAATCCCAAAAGCAACAAATCATTTCAGATAAATCCAATTTGCTTGAAAATTTAAAAGCTGTTAATTCTAACCAAAACAATAGCTTCTTCAATTACATTCGTTATGTGTCGGCCAAAAACAAAGAATATGACAGTTTTAAAAAATCAATAAAAGAGCAGAAAAAATCTGATTCGACTGCGTTGTTGACCAAAGAGTTTAAAGTTTTGAATGAAGGTATTCAGGAAAACGATTCGAAGTTTATAGCCGAAAACAAAGGAAATTATCTCTCTGAAATGATTAATTTAAAAAGCGAAAAAGTGGCTAAAGATGTTCCGAAAGCCTCTAACGGGAGACCTGACAGTATTTTTTCGTATCATTATTATAAAAAACATTTTTGGGACGGAGTTAATTTTCAGGATGATGCCATGTTGAGAAATCCGTTTTTTGCCAATAAAATAAAGCAATATTTCAATTCGGTTGTAGTGCAGCATCCGGATTCCATTTGTGTGGAAATTGATCGAATGATGAACAAAACCAAGCAGCAAACAAAGATGAATATGCTTTTGTTGGCTTATTTTACTTCGACCTATGAAATCCCAAAAATCATGGGAATGGACAAAGTGTTTGTTTATATGGTTGACAATTATTTTAAAACGGGTAAAGCCAAAGGGGTTTATGATGACAGCGTAATCAAATTAATTATAAACAGAGGAAATACTTTGGCACCGCTTCAACTCGGGAAAACAGCTCCGGATTTATTTATGATTGACATTCCAACTCATGATAAGATTGCCAAAATGGGGTTTGATACGGCCAAAACCAGCGAAGAAATCACCAAAATCTATTATGATAACAAAGCCGAAATCGAGAAAAGTTATGTGACTTTATCAGGCATAAAAGCTGATTATTTAGTGCTTCTTTTTTGGGATGTGGATTGTGGGCATTGTCAAAAAGAAGTGCCAAAAATATTGGAACTGTACCACGATTTATTGAAGGAAAATAAGGATGTGAAAGTTTTTGGCGTTTACACACAAAACGAATTTGACAAATATAAAAAGTATATCATTGACAATAAAATTGATTGGATCAATGTCTATGACGGGGTTCATATCAATAATCTAAAAGAAAAATACGATGTTGTGACAACACCCGTGATCTATATTTTGGATAAAAACAAAGTCATCAAAGCCAAAGGAATTGGCTCTGAATCTATAAAAAGTATCATTGGTCAAATGGAGAAAGAGTATCTGAAAAAAGGTTAGAAGATAGAAGTTAGAAGGCAGAAGATAGAAAATAGAAGTACTAGTTTCTGCCTTCTGCCTTCTGCCCTCTAACCTTTAATATCCCAACCAAATAATCGCATCATCAAAACCATCTCTCCATAACTTTTCGTTGTGATGACCACCTTTTATAATTACTTTTTTGTTGAGATGCAGGCAATAACAACGATTGGTGTTTAGCAATTTTTCCATGTGATTGAGGTCGGTCACCATGCTGTCATCATCACCTTCCGAGTCGCCGCAGAGAAAGTAAATTTTGGTTTTGAGCTTTTTACTTTTTGCCATATAATCGTTTATATCCTTTCGGTTGATCCAAAAGGCAGGGGAAAATACGCCCGCTTTTCCAAATACTTTCGGATATTTTATGGCGGCATAAAAAGAAACCAAACCACCCAAAGAACTTCCCATTATGGTTGTGCTTTTGGCATCGGTTTTTGTTCTGTATTTTTTGTCGATTTCCGGTTTTAGGGTATTTACGATAAATTCAAGGTATTTGTCGGCATTCCCGCCACCGTATTTTTCATTTTTATAAGGAGTCAATTCTTCCAAGCGTTTGTCCCCACCGTTTTCAATACCAACTACGATTACCTGTGCACTCAGACTATCTAGTTTTTCGTCTACATTCCATTCTCCCGCAAAGGAAGTTTTTGCATCAAATAAGTTTTGGGCGTCATGCATATAGATGACAGGATATTTTTTGGTTGAACTTTCGTAATTTTTGGGTAAATACAGCCAAATTTTTCGGCTAGTTTTTAATTGCGGTGCTTCGATCGTAAAAGTAGAAACCTGTTTGGAAGCGGTGCTTTCTTGTGCATTTGCTTTAATTAGCAAAAAAAATAGCGGAAGGATATAACGTAATTTCAAGGGTTTTATTTTTTTGATTTATAAAAAAATGAATATTTTAGCTAAAAATACAAATACCATGGGAACGCACGTAGATAAAATCAATTTATTGTCCGAAATGATTGCATTTTCAGTTGTAGATGGCCGATTGCATGAAAGGGAATATCAATTTGTTTGGATTGTTGCCCAAGAATTAGGAATCGACAGAGCAGAATTTAAGGATTTGTTTCATCGTGAATTGCCTACAGGAGTTATAAAAACCGAATTTGAAAGGGTTCAGCAGTTTTATCGTTTGGCTTTGTTGATGCATGTTGATGGAGTTTTGCATCAAAAAGAAGAGGAAGCTATTCGTCAAATTGCTATCAACATGGGGTTAAATCCTAGTGCGACTAGCCGCATTCTTAAATTGATGAAAAGTTCTCCAAGTGCTATGATTTCCCCGGAAGTGTTATTGGAACATTTTCAGGAACAACATAATTGATTTGATGTTTTATTTAAGATAAAAACATTATTTTTTGAACCATTAAGATGTTAAGTTTCATTAAGTCAAAGGCTTAATTTTCTTGATATCTTAATGGTTTTAAATTTTTACTTTAGTGTTTTTTATTTTGAAATACTTAAAAAACGTTGCAAATTTTTAACTGAGTTTTTCCTGTAAAGCTTTAATCTCATCACGGAGTTTTGCAGCATGAATGAAATCCAAATCTTTTGCAGCTTTTTCCATGGCTTTTCTTTTTTCGCGAATAAGTTTTTCCAAATCGGTTTTGGACATATAAGCTGTTTCAGGTTCGGCTGCCATTTTTGGGATATGTCCCAATTCATATTCAACCAATTTATTATTGGTAAAAGCGCTTTCTATTTTTTTGTTCAAAGCCTGCGGAACCACATTATTTTCAATGTTAAAGTTGATTTGCTTCGTTCTTCGGTAATTGGTTTCATCAATGGTTTTTTGCATACTGTTCGTAATTTTATCAGCATACATTATGGCTTTTCCGTTCAGGTTTCTTGCGGCACGACCAATGGTTTGGGTCAGCGAACGATGGCTTCTCAAGAATCCTTCCTTATCGGCATCGAGTATGGCAACCAATGAAACTTCTGGTAAATCCAAACCTTCTCTTAATAAGTTCACCCCAATCAAAACATCAAATATTCCTTTTCGTAAATCCTGCATGATTTCGATACGTTCCAATGTATCAACATCAGAGTGGATGTAACGGCAGCGGATGGATACTTTTGTTAGGTATTTGGCAAGTTCTTCGGCCATTCTTTTGGTCAAAGTGGTTACCAAAACCCTTTCGTCCAATTCGCATCTTTGTTGAATTTCCTCAATCAAATCGTCTATTTGGTTCAAACTTGGACGTATTTCAATAATCGGATCCACCAAGCCGGTAGGTCGAATTACCTGTTCGACATACACACCGCCTGATTTTTGGAGTTCATAATCGGCGGGAGTTGCAGAAACATAGATAACCTGATTTTGCATCGCCTCAAATTCGTCAAATTTCAATGGGCGGTTATCCATTGCGGCAGGCAGTCTGAAACCATATTCGACTAAGTTTTCCTTACGGCTTCGATCGCCACCATACATAGCCTGTACTTGTGATACCGTTACGTGACTTTCGTCAACAACCATCAAGTAGTCTTTTGGAAAATAGTCCAATAAACAGAAAGGTCTCGATCCGGCTTCTCTTCCGTCAAGATAACGTGAATAGTTTTCGATTCCCGAACAATAACCCAGTTCCCGAATCATTTCCAAATCGAAATTGGTGCGTTCTTCGAGTCTTTTAGCTTCCAAATGTTTGCCAATTTCTTTGAAATAATCGACTTGTTTGACCAAATCCTGTTGGATTTCCCAAATCGCATTTTGCAACACATCAGGAGAGGTCACAAACATATTGGCGGGATATATAGTGAGTTTTTCGTATCGTTCAATAACCTTGGATGTTTTCACATCAAAACTTTCAATTTCTTCAATTTCATCCCCAAAAAAATGAATTCGGAAAGCATCATCTGCATAACTAGGATAAACTTCCACCGTATCGCCCTTAATACGAAAATTTCCGGGAGTAAAATCGGCTTCGGTCCTTGAATACAAACTTTGAACCAGGTTTTTCAGCAATTTGGTTCGGGAAATCATTTGGTTGGTCTCTATGGCAATAACGTTCTTTTGGAATTCCACCGGGTTTCCGATACCGTAAATACAAGAAACCGAAGCCACTACCAAAATATCTCTTCTTCCTGAAAGCAGGGCAGAGGTGGTACTCAAACGCATTTTTTCCAATTCATCATTGATCGATAAATCCTTTTCTATGAAAACGCCTGTTACGGGCATGAATGCTTCGGGTTGATAATAATCGTAATAGGAAACGAAATATTCCACGGCATTATTTGGAAAAAATTGTTTGAATTCCGAGTACAATTGCGCCGCCAAAGTTTTGTTATGTGCCAAAACCAAAGTTGGGCGCTGTATCTCCTGAATAACATTGGCCACTGTAAATGTTTTTCCGGAACCGGTAACCCCAAGTAAAGTTTGGAATTGTTCACCATCCAGCACTCCTTGGGTTAATTTTTCAATGGCTTGCGGTTGGTCACCTTTTGGTTTGTATTCGGATATGACTTGGAAATTCATTTTTTAGAGTTCTAAGATACTAAGATGTAAAGATACAAAGTAAATAGACTTCTAGAAAACTTAAAACTTCCACGCTTTTTGCTGTGCAGGACTCATGAAAGTCCAAGCAACGAAACGGCTTGTTTTTTGACCTTGTGCCATTTCTATGGTTTTATGAATAGCTCCAACAAGGTTCAACGTTTTGTAAATTGTATTCAAATTGGCTTGTTTGGAAACCAATGTTGTGAACCAAAGACATTGCATAGGATATTTGGCACTCTCAAAAACCATTTGTTTGATAAAACCTAATTCGCCTCCTTCGCACCACAATTCTGCGTTTTGTCCGCCAAAGTTAAGTGTCGGTTTGATTTCGTTTCTTTCGGTTCCGCCTCGGGTTGTTGCTTTAGGAGTGTTTTGGGTCAAATTGGTTACTTTTCGTAGATTACCTTTTGTCGCTTCATCGGGTGATGAATGGAAAGGAGGATTGCAAATTGTAAATGTAAAACGGTCTTCGGGAGTTATGATATTTTTGAAAATAAAACGAGGGTTTACCTGTAATTGCAGACTGACAGTTTCGGCTAATTTTGGATTTTGACCAATGATTTTTTTACAATTTAAAAGGGCGTTTTCGTCAATATCTGTTCCTACAAAAGACCAGCCGTAAATTGAATTTCCAAGTATAGGATAAATGCAATTGGCACCAACGCCAATATCAAGTCCCATAACGTTTTCCCCTTCAGGAATGACACCATTGTTTGTGCTTGCCAATAAATCGGCTAGAAAATGAATATAATCGGCTCTGCCTGGAATGGGAGGACATAGAAAATTGGCAGGAATATCCCAGTTTTGAATATCGTAATTGGTAATTAATAAAGCTTTATTGAGCGCCTTTACGGCATCGGGATTGCTAAAATCAATGGTTTGCTTCGTCTGTTCGCTATCGCTCGAGTCAATATTGTGATTGTTGACAAAAACAAATTTCTCTAATTCGGGAGAATTTAATGTCAATAGTTTAAAATCATATCCAAATCGGTGAAGATTTCTTGGATGTAAAGTTATCTTTTCGGTATTCTTTGTAGGTTTCATTTTCTAAATTTCACTGCAAAGATAGTCATTCCTTTCTTTAAATCGCTATAGTGCTTATTTACAGTGTTTAGTATTTAACGGAGAAAGCAAAACATACCATATTTGGTGAGTTTTTTATGAAAATTTTACTAATCGATACATTCCATTAACAGTAAATCCCCATCACTGTGATTGATGGTAACTATTCCGTCATGGGCTACTGCATTACTGCTTCCAGTTCTGTAACCCATTGTCAGGGTATCGTTTTCCAATGGATACACTAAGTTTTTAGAATAGATTCCGTTTACGACACCGATTGGAATTAACGAAATTGGAGTGCCTGCAGTGTACCATTTTTCAAATTTATTGGGAAGCAAAAATATTTTGGAATGGTCATCGAGTATGACAATTTTTATCAAATTTCGGTAGCGGACAATGTTTGTGAGGTTTGTAATGGTATGGTCTGCTCTTTTTCCGGTGGCCCAAACAACGTTTACAGCTGGAATTTTTCTTTCGATCAAGTAATCGAGGGCTTTTTCCAAATCGGTTTTGTTTTGATCCGGTGTGTGGATAATTTCCAATGGATATTGGGAAGTCTGATATTTTTCGGGGTCAAAACCTCGGTCAAAATCCCCTAACAAGACATCTATTTTTATGTCCAGTTCCATAACGCGCTCGATAGCCGAGTCTAATACAATCACCAGTGGCGACCATTCGAGCAATTGCCCCAGTAATTCCGGATGGCAAGCGGCTCCGTTGGCAATGATTAATGCAGGTTCTTGGTCGTCGCGAACGATATGATGTGAAGACATTTTGATTTAGGATTTTAGAATGCAGATTTAAGATTTCAATGAAATGGATATTGATAAGTAATATAGATTTTACCAAATATTTTTTTGTAAAAGTATGAAAAATCTAAATTCTAAAATCTGCATTCTGAAATCTTAAAAGTTACTCAATTGTATGACTTCCCGAGTCGATTTCAGAAAGATGGAAATAGCCAAACGGAAAATTATCGGGATTGGTTTTGTTTACAATGTTTCCTCGTATAGCTGATGCTTGCGGAATTGCAAATGGGCCATTACCTTCAACACCTGAAGAGGTAATTAATTTGTTCATGTAATTGTTGTATTTCTCGGTGATTCCCTGCAGGCTGTACTGTACAATATCGCCTTTTTTGAGATCTTGGTCCTGATAGATCGCAAACATCATATTGCCTTGAAAAAATTCATCCGAAAGTACACCGTATTCGGGATATGCTTTTTTGCTGCTTTTGGCTCCCACTAAATAAAAATTGTCTTCAGTGCCATTGTCCTGAAAATAGAATTTGATTTCATACATATCTTCACCTCCAAATCCCGGTTTCAAAATTTGTTCTGTTTTTTCAATTACAGGCGTAGGCATAAACTTTGAAGTTCCTGAATAGGTTTCTCCCTTATAAACTATTGTCAGTTCATAATCATTATTGATAATGGGAGTGAAATTATTACAAACGTATTCACCTGTTTGTCCATCTTCTATAAATTGAAAGGTTGTTGGAGTAGTAGCTGTTATGTTTTTGACAGAAACAGTAGCTCCAGTAGCAACTGGAATAGTATTGGAATAATAATCGGTTGTTGTGGTCAATTTGATTTTTTGAGTTTTTCCATCGGTACCTTTTTGCCATTTTATGGAGGCGTCTATCACTAATTTTGGGGCTGCTGTATCTAAACCGACATTGACTACATCTTCGCAACTGATTACACAGAAAGAAGTCAAGATGATTGCTATAAAGAGTTGTATCTTTTTCATATGTTGATATTTATTGTTTTTTATCTGTCATATGTAATTCGCATATCGTCATTGGTGTTTGCTACCAATTTTGGGACATGCTCATTTCATTTTATTAAAATTTAAAATTATAGGAAACCGAAGGAACAATACCGAAAATAGATAATCTCACGGCTTCATTTGCGCCTGTATCTGCATTTTCTCTAAAACTGATTGAAGCAGCATTTTTTTGGTTGTAAATATTGTAAATGCTGAAAACCCATTCGCTTTGCCAATTTTTCTTTTTTTCCGGTTTCGGAATATAAGTGGCCGAAACGTCTAAGTGATGATAAGCAGGGAGACTGTTTTTATTTCGTTCTCCATAACTTGGGACTGTAATGCCTTGATAAACGTATTGTCCGTTCGGGTAAGTTACAGGTTGTCCGGATTGCAGGGTGAAATTCCCTCCAAAAACCCATTTTGGGCTCAATGTGTAATTTCCTGTAACGGCAATATTGTGAAGTTTATCATAGGCTGATCGATACCATTTTCCGTAATTGATGCCTATTTCATCAGGAGTTCTACCAGGAGTTCTTTGTTGCGATTTTGAAATGGTGTAAGCAATCCAACCGTTGAACCTTCCTGTGTTTTTTCGCAATAATGTTTCGATACCGTAGCTGCGCATTTCGCCGTTAAGAACCACTTGTTCGATGGCTTCATTGGCAATCAAATCGGCACCGTCTATGTAATCCATTCTGTTTTTAATTTTTTTGTAAAAACTCTCTACTTCCAGAGTGTATTTGTTTTCGCTAAAATTATTAAAATAGCCAATAGCCACCTGATCGGCAATTTGGGGTTTAATGTAGTTGTCACTAGGCGTCCAAACATCGAGTGGGGTCGGGGAGGCCGTGTTGGAAACCAATTGAAGGTATTGTGCCATACGATTGTAACTGGCTTTTACGGATTGATTTTTGGTCAATTCGTAAGCTACCGAAAAGCGTGGTTCAAGGTAGTCAAAATTCGCGATGGTTTGGTTTTTACCGTAATGAGTTGTTCCTATAGGTTTTGCTTTTTCGTATACTTTTAAGTCGCTATCGTAAAATACAGGTTGATTATTTTGGTAGAGATTTACAGTTGAATTTCCCAGTCGGTTAAAAATACTGTAGCGAACACCATAGTTTATGGCAAGTTTATCGGTTAGGGTTTGTTCTGCTTCCAGATAAAAACCATTTTCAAAAGCATATTTCTTTTCTAATTGCTTATAGTTGACACTGGAACTGGATCCATTTGGTTCGATAGTTCCCGGATTAAAGTCGTAGTAAATGGAGTTCAACCCGTAGTTCAGTTTTATTTTATTGGATATATAATGTTTGAAATCATATTTTAAATTGAAATTTTTGATACCAGAATCCCAATTGAAGCCAACAAAATCAAGTGTTAATCCATAATAGTAATCACTGTAGATAAGTGATAAGTTGGAGAATAATTTGTCACTGTAAAGATGGTTCCATCTTAAGTTTACCGTTGAATTCCCATAAATATTTTTAAAGCTTTCGTTTAACGAAAATACATCACGGCCAAAATATCCCGAAAGAAATAAATTGTTATTCTGATCGAGTTTGTAATTCAGTTTGGTGTTCAGGTCATAGAAATAAGCCGAATTGTCATTGTTTGCCAGTTTTAAGAACAAATGAGCATACGAAGCACGGCCACCAATCAGGAACGAACCTTTGTCTTTCACGATTGGCCCTTCGGCCAAAATCCTGCTGGAAATCAGTCCGATTCCTCCGTTCATATGGAATTCTTTGCTGTTACCGTCCTTTTGATAAATATCCAAAACCGACGATGCACGGCCTCCAAATCGAGATGGAATTCCACCTTTGTATAATTTCAAATCCTTAATTGCATCGGGGTTGAAGACCGAGAAAAAACCAAAAACGTGTGAGGAATTATAAATGGTCGCTTCGTCCAAAAGAATTAAGTTTTGATCGGCACCGCCACCGCGAACGTTGAACCCGGATTGGCCTTCGCCGGCATTGGTAACTCCGGGAAGAAACAAAATGGATTTAATAACATCGACTTCGCCCATTACTACCGGCATTTTTTTGATTGCCGAAATCGACAATTTATTAACGCTCATTTCAGGCTTTCGAATGTTGGCGGTTGTTTTTTCGGTATTAATGATGACTTCTTTCAATTCCTGCTCCGATTCACCAAGGGAATAATTTTTTTTGATGTCTTGGGTCAGCGAAATTTTGTCTGTAATGGTCTTATAACCTACGTTGCTGATTGTGATTTCGTAATTTCCTTTAGGCAAAGTCAACGAATAATATCCATATTCATTAGTTGTGATGCTCATTTTTAATTCGGGGATCAAAACGTTTGCACCAATTAAAGTTTCGTTGGTGCCGCCATCAGTAATAACCCCGCTAAGGGTGAATTTTTGTTTTGCCGATTCGTTGCCACTTTTGTTCTGTGAAAAAACAGATAGGGTGACCAGTAATAAAAAGAACAGGGGAATTATTTTTTTCGAAATCATTGTTATGGTTTTGGATTGCAAATATCATAAAACAGGGTTAATTCTCACAAATAGAATTGTTAATCTATCGTTAATACTCGCATAAATAATGATGCAAAAAAGAATCAGGAGCGAATGATTAGGCTTTATCGGTGAGCATGGGTTCCTGCTCTCGCCTTTATTCCCGATTAACAAAAACTACGGCAAAAAAGCCTTGTTTTTCTAATTGGGGAGATATCGGCTCCATCAGGGTTAAAGGGTTATCATTGTCATTTTTTTTTTTAAGAAAATAGATAAAAAAAACACCCGCTTGTGGCGGATGTTTTTCCTTAGAATTACAATTAGTTTATTTTGAAGAAATCACTTTTTGCACACTGCTTTCTTTGTCGGTAGTAACTTTTATCAAGTAAACTTTGGATTGTAAAATTGGTCAATACAGCAGCAACAGCTCAAGAAGTTACGATTGATTTAAAAGGAAGTAAATTGGCCTCAAAAGGAACAGTAATCACTCTAACCAGTCCAGATTTACAAGATGAAAATACTTTTGCCGAACCTACAAAAATAAGCCCGAAAGAAAGCGAATATAAATTGAAAGGCGAGAAAGCACAAATGAGTTTGCCGGCATACTCAGTAAATGTTTTGAAGTTGAAAATGGAGTAATGGAAGTTTGAATCAAGAGTAAAGGAAAATATTTTTATAAGAAACAGCGCAATCTGGAAGACATTCGGATTGCGCAGTTTTTTTGTTTTTTGAGAATCTAATCATAAAGAAAAATCATCAATTGAAGTTGATGGTCTTTTCTCTCTAGCGAGAAATTTTGAAAAATATAGCTAATTTATTGTGATTATTATAAATTACTTAAAAACAAAAATGAGTGTTATCTTGTTTTATTTGTAAATTTTATTTTATAAATTCACAAATAATATGTTTCGGTAAAATTGAATACAATTCAAATAGTATAAATTGGATTTAAAGCGTAGGATTGAATTATCTTTGCAAAAAATAGCAATCGGACAGTAGAGATAAATGAAAAATCAAACTCAAAATATAGAACTGAATAGAATGAGGAGTTATTCTTCAATTTTTTCAAGTACATATTTTTCAAAATTATTAAAAAGCGATGATTATTCGTTTATTGATTCTAAGATAGTTAAATATGACCAATTGAAAATTGGAAAAGATATCTTTACTTATCATGATTATATTCGCTTTGTTTATAAAGAATTGAGTAAGCAATATCGTAACGAATATGTTTATAAGAATACATTCATAAATGAATTATTAATTAATTCTTATGGTTTAAAAAACACAGTTGCTATAAATGAGTTTAGAGTTGGAGATTCAATAGCTGATATTGTTTTATTCAACGGAACAAGCAAGGCTTTTGAAATTAAAACCGAATTAGATTCAAATAAAAGGCTTATTGGTCAATTGTCGGATTATCGTAAGATTTTTAAAGAGTCATATATTGTTACACATGAAATATTGATTGATAAATATTTAAAAGAGGATGATTCTGTGGGTATAATAGCATTGGCTAACAATCCAAAATCTTTGAAAATGATTCAAGTTAGACCAGCAAAAATAAATACAGAAATAAATGCAGAAAGTATTATTCGTTCAGTAAGAACAAATGAATATAAAGCAATCGTAAATCAATATTATGGAGGTTTACCTCGAATGAATAGTTTTAATATGTTTGATATTTGTAGAGATTTAATTAAACAAATCCCTACAGAAGACTTAAATAGTTTGTTTATTGAACAACTTAAAAAACGAAAATCTAATACTATCAACATAAAATCTTTCACAAAAGAGTTAAGACAAATAGGGTTAGCATTGAATATTGATGATAGAACTTACCAGATTTTATTTGAAAAATTAAATAGAACAATACAAATTTAAAACTATGTATTATCCATATTTGAGAGGAAGGCAATTTGAGTTAATTGCGTTAAGAGAATTTGCAGGTTGTCGAGGAAAACATAATAATGTAATTCCGATAATTGAACCAGTAAAGAAAACTTTTAATAGTATGAAAATTGCTTTGCCAATTTTAAGAGATGCAAATGTTAAATTTGCTTTGGTTTTAAATCCTCAAGTTGGAGAAATTGAAAATTTTAATCAGATTGTTGATGGTTTGAATGATTGTCTAATTGGAAATGATTCTTGGATTCCTTCATTTGTTGTGTCGAATAATTATAATGAAATAAGAAAATTGATTGACGAGACAGGGTACTCTGATGTAATGATAATATGCAACGGTTTGACAGATACAAGTAATGAAAGTTTTAATCAATTAATTTTTTCTGAAAGCGTAAAATACATAGTCGTTTCTCAGGAGAATAGGACTCTAAAAAGGAGTCTCTCGGGAAGGGAAAAGCTTCTTATAAGGTTAGATGATAAATTTGGCGGACAAAAAAGGAATAGTGATTATCTCGAAATGTCTGAAGAAAAATTTTCCGAAGAGCATTTGTTTTATAAGGAAGAAGGTTATCATGGTTTTTCTGATTATACCGTGCTTGTAAGTGATTTTATTGAAGGGGGTAGTGCTCCCTATGCTGTTGCAATACATTTAACATATCAGAAAGAGAATAGTGAGATTTGGATTAGACATTTTACATCGATTAGTAATTTTGATAGAGCAAATATCCAAGGTAAATTTGCTGAGGCTTTAGAAAAGGCTGTTAATTTTGTCAATGTGAAGAATATTCATAATGATGCTACAGATGAGTTAAGAAGTTATTATCAAGAACAGAAATATCCAGGACTAGGTATGGTAAAGAAGATTTCTATAAAAAATCATCTTGAGTTAATGAATGGGATAATTTAATATTTGTATGAATGTTTGTGGTAATTGCTTTAATGATGTTGACCTTAAAAAGTTTATAGAATCCAATTCATCTTTGAAAGGGAATTGTGATTTTTGTGATAATGGTGTCGATTCGGAGCTTATTAATATTGATGAACTTCTTGATTTCTTTGCAGAATTGTTAAATTCATTTGCGCAAAATGATAATGGAGTCCCATTAATTGATTTAATAAATAATGACTGGGGGCTATTTGCAAGTAATGATAAAGGGTGTAAGATTTTAGTAGAAATTTTGTCGAGAACAAGTACTGGATTTGATAGTCCTACAAATAATGTTACCTATGAAAATAGTATAGTTAAAAATGTTTCCTTTTGGGGGGTATTAAAAGAAGACTTGAAATGGGAAAGACGTTTTTTAACGAATATGAAGATATTTGAAGATTTAAGATGGGATAGTTTTTTTGCACGGAATAATGTTTTGCCTGATGGTAATATCCTTTTTAGAGCTAGGATTCATCAAAATGATGGGCAAAGTGCCTATAATTTGAACGAAATGGGGAGTCCTTCAAAAGAAAAAGCTCGTGCAGGTAGAGCAAACCCACACGGAATTCCTTATCTGTATTTAAGTATTTTGGAAAATACAACTTTTTATGAAACAAGGGCGACTTATCTTGATGAAGTAAGTGTTGGAAAATTTGTAGCTAAAAATGGAGAAACTATCTCTTTAGTTGATTTTACGGAAAAATCAAGTCTCTTTTTAAATATTGATAATATTAAGGAATATATTAAAAGTGTATTATTAAAGAAAAGTATTAGTGCAGATTTGTCTAAGCCGTTGAGGAGGTACGACTCTGAATTAGAGTATATCCCAACCCAATTTATTTGTGAATTTATAAGAAACATTTCTGATGCTGATGGAATAATGTTTAATAGTTCACTACATGTTGATGGGATAAATGTTGTTCTTTTTAAAGAAGATAAAATGGAATGTATCGAAGTCTTTACCTATCGTGTGACAGATGTTAAAATTGCATATGAATTAATTTGAAATTGCATGTTGGATTCATAATGTTATAGCTTTACCTTTTAAATTATGAACCCCGTTTTAAGAAGTCTTCTTCTAAAATTCTATGTGTGAATCTCTCCTCGCTAGTGCGAGCGTCTCGCTCGTGCACTCAATGTTGTAAAATCAATTTACGTTATTATCTTGAGATAATTATCGTAAACGTATTTGTGAATTCAAAACGTATGTTCACCTGCGGGACGCTCGAGCTAGCGGGGTAATTGGGCATATTATAAAATTTTCATTTCCTGTAAAGTCGAGTCTAGTAAAAAAGGTACATCTTGATTCTTCAATTCGGAATAGGTGACTGATTGCGCATTGAATGTATCGATAGCGATACAATAATCTTCAGAAATTTGATAATTATCTGAATAATTTTTTAAAAGAAAACGATGCAGTACTTCACAGAAAATGCCTAATTCAGATTTTTTAAAACCGTCAACCTGTGGAACCAACCACAACGCACCTACTTTATTTTTACCATCATGTTCGAAGGTGAAAACCAAATTAGGTTTAACATATAATGGAAAACCTTCCAATATTAAAGTTTTGTGTTCTTTTTGAACAGTTTGTCTTGTGAATTTATTTGGTCTATGATTGTTAACTTCAAATTCTTTAAAGCTCATAAGAATATCTCTATTTCTTTTGTACATTGAATATGTTGTACTTTTTAAATTTGGATTTGACATTTTCAAATAAAGTTCATCGATTTTAGGATCATAAAATCCTTCATTACCATTTTTAAATACATTATAAATACAACTTGTACTAAAGACCCAATAATCTCTTGGTTCTTCTGCTTCTTGTTCTTCTATGGTTTTTTCTTTAGGAACTCTATTTTTAAGCTTGTAAGCAAAGTTCTTTTTATACTTTTCAGATTGCTTTCTTCTGAAATCAACCAGTTCGTTGATTTTAATTCGCTGCATATTTTTGAAATTTAGTTATAATTAATTTATGAGAAAATCTTACATTATCGCTTTCAAAATTTAAACCCATTTTTTTTCTTTGTCAGTTTTTACGACAAAAAGTGAAAATTATCGTTGTGTAACTCCATACTGACAATATGGCAATAAAATATTTGGCTTTGATCTTAGTTTAATATTAGAAATCAAATACATTATATAATTCCTGATAACTCGGATATTCGTAAAAATACCTTTCCGTATCCGCTTCTCTATTAATAAAAACTATAGTTAAAAAACTGGATTTTCTATTTTTTTAATATGTTGAGATATAGTTTGTAGGCAAGAATTATAAATCCGATCGCTCGGGTATGCTCAACGATAGCGCGGAAATTTTTTCCGTGCCGACAAAGAGACTCCATAAAGTATATAAAAGTAAAACCTCGCAATTTGCGAGGTTTTTTTATTATATCAAGCTTATTTTAGTGTATTTTATAAAAAGGTTAACAGTTGTAAGTAGACATCTCAGCAGTTCACAGACATCAGTAACATGAGTAAAGAATACTCCGAAAACGAGGGATTATTTATTGATTAATTTTTCAAGCCTTGCCATCATTTCATCTTTCTCTTTCAACATACGTTCGTATAAAGCAATTTTTTCTTCATGAAGTTTGATTAATTTGTCGATTGGATTAACGTTAAAAGTTGCGCTATGACCTGTATTTAAGAAAGCTCCGTTATCAAAAGTATTAGAAATAATATTTATCGCCTGTTCTTCATCAAAGTTCTGAAAAGCTTCAACAGGAATTTTGAGAGAATTCGAGATCTGTTTAAGCAGACCATCTTCAATTACATCTTTCTGTTCCAGCATGGAAATTTTCTTCTGGTTCCAGTCTTCTCCCAGATCATAAGCCAGCGCTTCCTGTTTGATGCCAAGCATTTCTCTGAAACGTTTTACGTTTCTTCCCTGATGTATTTTCTGTTCCATAATGAGAGTTAGTTTTCTGAAGGCTCAAAGATAAGGCCATCAGCATTAAAAAGTCTGAATTTCAAAGATAAAAAAATATCTGTAAAATATCCCTTTTGTCAGATATTATATCCGCATTTGGAATAGTTTATCCTTTTCAAAGAATGGAACTTCGCTAGTGAATTTTAAACTTACCACCATGAAAAAGAATAAAATATCCTTCGAAACAAGATTCTGGGCAGGGTTTGTAGCAGAAAATCCATTTGAGGCATTTGATGCCATTTTTGACTTTGGACATCTTGATTATTATAAACGGAATTTAAGTGAAGCGGTGCTTTACTGCTATAAGAGAAAAATCTACAAACAAGAAAACCCTAGCAATGTTTTTGTATTTTATAATGCTGTCTGCTCTTTTCTCAAAGTCTGTTACTGTCTGAAAGGGAAAAGTAAAAAATGGAGAGTGAAAGAATCATCCCGCTCTGAAACAGTATTCCATCTTTCTTCCCTTACTAAGGAAGAATACGACAATCCTTTTCTTGTACTTCAAAAAGCATTTGAAGAGCAAACATTACAAGAGTTTCAATTTTTCTTATGTGAAATTGTAGAGCTTTCATTGTGTCCCTTCGTAGGAGATTCTGATTTTGACCTTGTGACTCCCTACATGCATTTGATCAAAATGCTGGATGCAGCAGAGCTGATGAGGGAAAGAGGCGTTGAAAAAATCAATAAAAGGAGTCAGATTGAAATTGTAACAGAATAAAATATCCTTTATCCAAACTTCAAAAACAAAATAGTATGAAAACTCTAGAAAAACTTTCATTTCCAAAACTCGAAAACGAGTTTTTAGAAAATATCTTGTACCAATTGGTCACTAAGCATAGTATCGTCCAGATGTTCTTTACCAGGCAGAAAGCTTCGATGTTCTCCCATCTTATCATCCATACCGAAAAAAAGAGCGATGCAGAACAGTTACAGCAGAACAAATGGGTCAAAAAAGTTAGAAAGCAATACTATATCAATGTGTATTTCATTTATTCGGCAAAGCTTCACTATCGCTTTTCTTTGGGAGAGCCCTTTGTTGAGTGGTACTGCCGGCCTTCAGCTCTTATCTACCCAAATAAAGAGTCCGGAAATCCGCTTACCATTACAAGAAATTGGAAAAAATACAAAAAGAAGTTTCAGGAGTTTCAAGACCGCTTTTACAATGATCATGATCTTTACAAATCACAGCTTAATAGCCTGATTTCGGAAGGGGCTTCAAGCAGTGTATTTACATCCTATGCACGATTAATCGAATACGATTTGGAATATTTGGAAGAATTATATTCAGGAAACAATTGCAATTCGTTGTGTTTAGAAGAAAGAATTAGTAAGCTTACAGAGTACATTCCTGAGATTCAAAAATACTTTGTAAAAAGCAGTACCAATAAATATTATTTAACGGATCTGTATGCAAAAGCAAAACGGGCCCTTGCCGATGATGATACATTTTATGAAAATGAAATGTGCGAAGCCGTCACAATTGCAGAACAAAATCTTTACCGCCTAATCGTAGAACGCTTTGACGAAATAAAGAAGCTGATAAAAAAAGAGTGTTTTAAGAAATGTGAGGTTTCATCTGAGGATAACAGCAAGCCGAAAGATGAAATCCTTGACTCAGCCATCGAAACCGTCCTAAATTCCGCTGCAGTCGAACAGATTTATTTGTACCATCAAATTACGTATGGTGAAAAGACAACATATTACCTAATGTTGATTGCCAATGCTGTCGGTAACGATAAACTTAGATCGCTAACTCAATCCTTAAAGAGTAAGATGGGAGGGAAGTATGATTTTGTATTGCTAAGCCACAGCCGTCTGTGGATTCAGGAGAATCTCTATTGTTATCAGGGTTTCTTTGCCTGCATCATGCAGCATTTAGAAGTCAGTTTAGAGGAGTCAGAAAAATTGATTTTTTCTTGTTCAGATTATTCAATCCACGCTCTGCGAAGTGTTCTTGTTTACCGCTCTCTCTGCGCAAACGTCTCTGACTTTGCGCCCGTGGATAGTGTATGAAGAGTATATGAAAAAGATTGGTAATAGATATGAACTCTTTTGTATATAAATTGAGAAGAATTTAGTCATTAAAAGAGTTATATTTCCTGTATAGTTTGAAGGTCTTTCTTTTTCTCCTGATTTCTTCTTTTTACCATTTTATTGACGCGATACATAAGTACAACTGTAAGGATTGAAATACCAATAATTATAATTCCCAAAGTGTTGTAATGCTCGAGGGGACTCGTTTTGGTCTTTTGAACTACAATTGTTCCTGCGAAAGCTGCTGCAACACCTCCGGCAATTTGCTGTAAAGACGAGTTAATGCTCATAAAAGCGCCCCTGTCTTGCATTTCGGGTATAGAAGTTACCAGTGCAGAAGATGGAACCATTCGTCCCATGACGCCCATCATCATCAGTATGTTGGCAATGGCAACCAGTCCAAAAGCTGTTACCCCAAGGTTGGTATAAATCGCGACCATTATCATTGTCCAAATTGAGGCATAAACAAATATTTTGTATTTGTCTATGCTGTCGCTCAATTTTCCTATTAAAGGCATTATCGCTAGAGTGGCTAAACCGGCAATCATAAATAGCATTGGTAATTGTTCTTGCGTAACATGAAGGTTGTTGATGGCAAAAGCGCTCCCGAAAGGCATCATCATAAAACCTCCAACGGAGAGTAGGGCAGTTGCAGTGAAACCAATTCGGTATTCTTTCTTTGCAATAGTGTGTTTTAAATGTTCAAAAGGTGATTTGTCATGCTGCACTGCGAGATGTTTAGTGATGGGTTTTAGTTTGACAGCTATTGTGAACGCAATAATTCCTGCCATTCCAGCTACCCATAAAAAAGGTGCGTGCCATCCCCAGGCATTAGCAAAATACAAACCGATAGGAATTCCTAGAATTTGGCTGGCTCCAAATCCCATTTGGATAAATCCCATTACACGGCCACGTTGCTGAATATTAAATAAATCGGCGATGATGGCCATAGATATGGAACCGATAACACCTCCAAATAAGCCTGTGATGATTCTGGCTGCAACAAGCCAATAATAAGAGTTTACGATTCCGCACATTACAGTTCCCGCAATAAACCCTACGTAGAAGAATAACAAAAGTTTTTTGCGGTCAAATTTATCGGCAAAACCAGCGGTAAGCAATCCCGAAGTTCCCGCACTAAACGCGTAAGCCGATACGACCAATCCAAAATGTGTTGGTTTTAGGTTCAATGACTTCATCAGGATATCTCCCAAAGGCGACATTACCATAAAATCGAGAATTACCGTAAATTGTGTGATGGCGAGTATGAAAACTGCAAATTTTTGATAGGATGTAAATGGAGGAGTCTTTATTTTTTCTTGTTTCATTGTTTCTGTTTTATTCCAATGCTGAGCATTCGAAGTTTTGGTTGTCTAAAAGGGCTATTATTTGTTCTTCCGATAAAGTGTTGCTTACGATTCGTAAAACACAGTCAATGTCTTCTTGGTCAAGTGACCATTGAAGTATTTCCGGGTTATTATTTAGAACATTGCTTATTGTTAGTTTGTCATTTTCTGTTTTGATATTGGTTGCAAATACCAATATGTTTTCAATTTGGTTTTCCATTGCTAAACTTTTTATGGTGTCAAAGCTTTTATTACTAATTCAAATGTTTTTTCTGTGGTTTCTTTTGTGAGTTCGAAGGGAGTTCCTGCCATTGTTTTTCCTTCATTATGGAAACGGAGTAAGGTGTATAAAGGGCCGTAGGCAATACTCCAAAATACCTCTTTGGGCATGCAGACCAATTCTTTTTTCTCAATTGCTTTTTTCAAAAAATCCCCCATTATGGTTTTGAAATCAGAAAGGCTGCTTTCCAAAATTGCGTCTCTATAGCTTGAATGACTCAAAAGTTCCCAACACGAAACATGAAGCGGATACTTTATGGTATAACGCGCCCTGTTTTCCCATTGCTTACGCAAACCGTCTTTAAAGGACATTGTAGGGGAAAAATCTACGGTCATTTCATTGAAGAAGCTTTGTCCAATTTCGATTCCAATTTTTTTTATCAAATCTTCTTTGTCTTTGTAGTAGATGTATAAAGTGGCTACCGAAACACCGCATTCTTTTGCCAATCGATTCATTCCAAAGCCTTCAATACCTAGTTTTACAAGCATTTCGATGGCTTTTTGTTTTACCAATTCTTCTTTATTTGTATCTCTTGTTCGCATTTGGTTACTTTTTTGGAAAAGCAAAAGTAGTATTTATAAATGAATGTTCGCTTATTTATAAGTGATTTTTTTAAAGTGAAACAGTAGAATGTTGGTTTCTAGCCCCGGTAGTATTGAAAATCCTTGTGTGCCGTCTCGTCCCAAAAGACGAGAGGCATGCAAGATTGTAACGGATAGCGGGAGGGAACTTGTAAAAAAAAGCCGAATGTTCTGCTCCAAAAAAAGCAAAAAAAAAGACAACTGTTTCCAGTTGTCTTTTAGTTATTTGAATTGAAAAACGATTAAGCCGTTTTCAAAGCTGAGATTTTGTCCAAAATTGTGTTCAATGTAGTACTTGGTCTCATTGCTTTGCTTGTTAAAGCTGGATTTGGTTGGTAGTAACCGCCAATTTCCTGTGGTTTACCTTGAGAACCGATTAATTCAGCATCGATTTTAGCTTCGTTTTCAGTAAGTTCTTTTGCAATTGGAGCAAAAATAGTTTGCAACTCAGTGTCTTTTGTTTGAGCTGCCAAAGCTTGTGCCCAATATAATGCTAAGTAAAAGTGAGAACCACGGTTGTCGATTTGACCAACTTTTCTAGCTGGAGATTTATCATTTTTCAAGAAAGCGTCGTTCGCTTGATCTAAAGTTTCTGATAAAACGATAGCTTTTTCGTTGTTTAAAGTTTGTCCTAAGTGTTCCAAAGAAGCACCTAAAGCCAAGAATTCACCCAATGAATCCCAGCGTAAGTATCCTTCTGTTGTGAATTGCTCAACGTGTTTTGGAGCTGATCCACCTGCACCTGTTTCGAACAATCCACCACCGTTCATCAACGGAACGATAGAAAGCATTTTTGCTGAAGTTCCAAGTTCAAGAATTGGGAATAAATCGGTTAGGTAGTCACGCAATACGTTTCCTGTTACCGAAATGGTGTCTAATCCTTTTATGATGCGCTCCAATGTAAATTCGGTAGCGGCAATTGGGTTTAAGATATGGATTTCTAATCCGGTCGTGTCAAAACCTTTTAAGTATGTATTTACTTTTTCAATCAATTGTCTGTCGTGAGCTCTGTTTTCGTCCAACCAGAAAACAGCAGGAGTATGAGACAAACGAGCTCTGTTTACGGCTAGTTTTACCCAGTCTTGAATAGGAGCATCTTTAGTTTGGCACATTCTGAAAATGTCATTTGCTTCAACAGCCTGTTCCATCAAAACGTTTCCATTTGCGTCAACAACACGAACTACTCCGTTAGCTGAAATTTGGAAAGTTTTATCGTGGGAACCATATTCTTCTGCTTTTTGAGCCATTAAACCTACGTTAGGAACGCTTCCCATTGTCGTTGGGTCAAAAGCACCGTGTTTTTTACAGAAATCAATTGTAGCAGTATATATACCAGCATAACAACGGTCTGGGATGATAGCAATAGTATCTTGTAGTTTTCCTGCTTTGTCCCACATTTGACCTGAAGTACGGATCATTGCTGGCATAGAAGCATCAACAATCACATCAGAAGGTACATGAAGATTAGTGATTCCTTTATCCGAATTAACCATTGCCAAAGCTGGACCGTTTTCAATTGCCTCTGCAATTGCAGCCTCTACTTCAGCTTGTTGTGGATGACCTGCGATTTTTGCATACACATCACCTAAACCATTTTTGGTGTTTACTCCAAGTTCAGCGAATAATGCAGCATATTTTTCGAATACATCAGCAAAATATACTTCAACGATAGCACCAAAGATAATTGGGTCAGAAACCTTCATCATGGTAGCTTTTAAGTGTACAGAAAGTAATACTCCTTGAGCTTTTGCTTCAGCGATTGTTTTAGCAACAAAAGCTTTCAAAGCGTTTAAGTGCATTACAGAACTGTCGATGATTTCTCCTGCTTTCAAAGGAGTACTTGCTTTAAGAACAGTAGCTGTACCGTCTTGAGCAACAAATTCGATTTTTACGTCTGTCGCTTCTGCAACAGTAACTGATTGCTCACTTCCGTAAAAATCGCCGCTTTCCATAGAAGCAACTGTTGTTTTTGAATCGGCAGTCCAAGCTCCCATTGAGTGAGGATTTACTTTTGCGTAATTTTTTACGGCTTTAGGAGCTCTACGGTCAGAGTTTCCTTCACGTAAAACAGGGTTTACAGCCGATCCTAATATTTTAGCATATTTAGCTTTGATTGCAGCTTCAGCATCATTTTGTGGATCTTCCGGGTAGTCTGGAACTTTGTATCCGTGTGCTTGCAATTCGGCAATAGCTCCTTTTAATTGAGGAACAGATGCAGAAACGTTTGGTAATTTGATGATGTTTGCTTCTGGAGCAGTAGCTAGTTTTCCTAATTCTGCCAAAGAATCTTTTACTTTTTGTTCCTCAGTTAAAAACTCAGGGAAATTAGCAAGTATACGAGCTGCAACTGAAATATCTTCTGTTTCAATTTCGATTCCAGCAGTAGCGGTAAAAGCCTGGACAATTGGTAAAAAAGAGTAGGTTGCCAATAAAGGCGCCTCATCTGTAAGTGTGTAGAAAATTTTAGCTTTTGGTGTCATTTTTTTATTTTTTTTTAATCTAAAGCGTGGTTTATAATAAGGGCCTTATTAGTAATTACATCGATTGAGATAAGGCGGGCAAATATATGAAATGATGTTGGATTTGCGGTTGTATTTGCAGATAAAAAACTAATTTTAAGACGTTATTCTGTGATATTTTGAATTTGATATTTTTACCCCCTTTTGATTTTTAAATTCTGATTTTAGGCTATTAAAAATTATCAAAAAAAAAGTCCCAATCTCGATTTTCATCGGTTGGGACTTTTTTATTTTTAAAGAAATAGTAAAAACTATCTTCTTTTGTCTTTAATTTTAGCTTTTTTACCAGTAAGTTCTCTGAAGTAGAAAATTCTAGCTCTACGTACGTGACCTTTCTTGTTGATTTCAATTTTTTGCAAAGCTGGTAAGTTAACTGGGAAGATACGCTCTACACCAACTGAACCTGACATTTTACGGATTGTAAAAGTTTCAGTTACTCCAGCTCCTCTTCTTTGGATAACAACACCTTTGAAAAACTGTGTTCTTGTTTTTTCACCCTCTTTAATTTCGTAGTAAACTGTGATTGTGTCTCCAGCTCCGAATTCAGGGAAATCTTTTCTTGTTATGAATTCGTCTTGAACGAATTTCAATAAATCTGCCATTTTATTTTTTATTTATGGTTTAAATAGAGCAACATTCACGGTTCTCGCCAGAGGTTGGTCTAATTGAGGGTGCAAATGTAGCTAAAATTTTTAATATACAAATTTCAAACTTCATTTTTTTTAATGTGCTGATTCATTGGTGAAAACATAAGAAAAAGTCTTTAACGTTAAGAGTTTTTTTTATGGTTTATATTGTCGAAATAACTTAAGGAGTCATTTTTGAAGCTTTTACTTTTTGTACGGTTTCTGCAGTTTTTGAGCCGGTTTGCGATTTAATGTCACTGTATTTGTTTATGCCTAAAGACGAGGTCAAGGCTTTGTCTCTTTTGTCAAATAATTTATCAATTTGTTTATCGCGATTTTCTTTTGATAAATTTTTTTCTTCCAAAGCAAACAGTTCCGATACTAATGTGTTGTTTGCATTTTCAAAATTGCTTTGTTCATCTGCGCTTAGTGTGACTCCGTAAGTTTTGTTCAGTTCATTCAGCAAGGACACTTTATTTATTCCTTGCGTAAAAGCAATGGAAGAATACAGAAACGCAATAATCAAAAATACTTTGATGATTATCTTTTTCATAATTTCATACTTTAGAGTTATTTAAGATGAACGTCTTTATTTGTCTTAAAGTATAAATGTTTGAAAATTAATCTTCTAACAGGTCAGGTCTTCTGTTTTTGGTGTGTTCATAAGCAGTGTCTTCCCGCCATTTGTCAATTTTGGCAGCATGACCACTCAATAAAACATCCGGAACTTTCCAGCCTTTGTAATCGGCAGGGCGGGTGTAGATAGGGCCTGATAATAAATTGTCCTGAAAACTATCTGTCAACGCCGATGTTTCGTCGCTCAAAACCCCCGGAATCAAACGGATTATGGCATCAGATAAAACCAAAGCTCCCAATTCACCTCCTGACAAAACGTAATCGCCTATCGAAATTTCCTTGGTGATAAAATGGTCGCGAACACGTTGGTCAACCCCTTTGTAATGTCCGCACAAAATGATGATGTTTTGGTACAAAGACATTTTGTTAGCCATTTTTTGGTTCAAAGTTTCCCCGTCAGGTGACATATATATGATTTCGTCATACGATCTTTCGCTTTTCAAATGAGTGATGCAGGCGTCAATAGGTTGTACCGTCATGACCATTCCGGCGCCACCGCCAAAAGGATAATCGTCAACACTTTTTTGTTTGTTGGTTGTATAATCCCTTAAATTGTGAATATGAACTTCGACATGTCCTTTGTCTATAGCGCGTTTCATAATCGAACCTTCAAAAGGGCTTCTCAATAATTCGGGTAATACTGTAATAATGTCAATTCGCATGAGCTCTTTTCTAAATTTTGAAGTGGCAAAGGTACAAAGTTTTAAATTCCGATTTTATTTGGGGAAAGTTTTTGTTTCTTCACTTTTTTAGATTGTGGATTTGTATGATATGGAAAAAACAATGCTTTATTTAGGTTTAATCTTATGTTTTTGTTAGATTTGAAGGAATCTAAACAGAAACTGAAATGAAAAAATTGAGCTTGTTACTAATTTTACTGTTGACTTTTTCAGCTAATGCACAAAGTGAAGGAAACTCTTATGATAAAACTTCTGTTGTTAAAATTGGAGATTCAATGCCAAGTTTTACCTATATCGACAGCAAAGGAGACACCAAAAAGAGCGATGATTTTAAAGGAAAAGTGGTTTTGATTAATTTTTTCGCCACTTGGTGTGGTCCTTGTATGGTAGAAATGCCATTTTTGGAGAAGCAAATTTGGGATAAATACAAAGACAATCCCAATTTTAAATTAATCAGTTTTGGAAGAGATCATGATTTGGCTGAAATGAAAGATTTTGTAAAGAAAAAAGGATTTGGATTTCCTATCAGCCCGGACAAGGGAAAATTGATTTATAATAAGTTTGCAACCCAATACATTCCTAGAAATTATTTGATTGACAAAAATGGAAAAGTGGTTTACGTTTCCATTGGTTTTAGTGAGGAAGAGTTTGAAATTTTAAAAGAAAAAATTAAATCATTGATGCAATAAGCGGAGATTTAACTGTAAAGTTAATAAAATTTTGAAGCTAAATTTTTCAAGCAGATTTAAGCAGATTAAAATTGTATATAATTATTTGATATTTTGCTCTTTGCCTTTTGCCCTTTGCCCTTTGCTTTTTCAATAAAAACTCCATTCCTTATAACTCAACTCTTTCTCGATTTTCTCTTCAATTTTTTCAGAGAGCTTTTGGTTAAAATCAATACCTGTGATTTGTTCAATATCATCGATAGTCGTTGCAAAAGTATAAAGCGGCGCATCCGATTTTTGATTAGGTACCAAAAACGGAATCATAACCAAACCATTATTCTGTACCCGAACCACAATTTTGAAAAAATAATCAGGAACAGAGACTTCTTCGTCACCGATAGTAACCAAATTGTCGTGTAAAACACTTCCTGTTACTATAAAAACAGCTTTGTATTTGTCAGCCCAATAGCGGACTTTCTGTTCTAATCTGTTCCAAACACCTGCATTGAAAGCCCTGTTTTGCGGAGCTACATTCGAAGTAAAAAAAGTTTCATTGTAAGCTTCTTCGGAGAATTTCATGTCGGCGGCGGGAACCAAATGCCCTTTGTCGAAACCGGTATCCTTGTAGTTTTTCCAATGCGCCGACTCGGTGTCAACCAATGGGTCTTGTTTGAAATATGGCCTTTCAAAATGATGCTGCAAACGCGAGTCCTCGGTTAAATAATAGGCTGCCCATTCCGCTTGCTCGTGTTCTTCAGAATAGGACAGAAAAAAATGTTTATGTCTGATGATGCTCATAAATGGGTTGTTTGTTAAACTCCAAATTGTCTCAAGTGGTGATCCGTATGTCTCCACATCAATTTGTCCCAATCTTCAAAACTCATTTTTCCCCAAAAAGGATGATCCATAGTTTTGATAACTCCGGTACCTTTCGCAAATTGGCTAAAACTTTCGATTAATTCTTTTCGACTGGTTTCAAAATCATATAAATCTTCACATTTTAGTTCTTTGGCAGTTGGGCTGTTTTTTCCAAAGTCGCTATTAAAAGCCTTGTTTTTTATTAATCTGCCCAAAATGCGCAACAGGAAATTCGTCTTCAGCTCTTTTGTGCCAAACGCAACTTGTATTGCAGCATCACAATGTTTACACATTTGGTCTACCCTCATCTTGCCCCACAGCGCTTTGCTCTCTGGCGAAAGAGAATTGATTCGGGCAATAATAGCCTCATTATCCGCTTTGTCGTATATCGAACCCATGCTTTTTGATTTAAAATGACTAACAAATATAATTCTTTGCAACTAAATATAAAGGGATGCAAAATAATAATAAGCGGGATTATAATTAGGAGCATTATCCTGCTCTCCGTTTCAAGCTCGCTCGTAGCCTTGTTTTTTCCTGGGCAAAAAAGGAGCTTCCTGCGGTCGCTCTTTTTCACCCGGAAAAAAATACAAGCCTTCTTCGCAAGGCTTTCCACTGCGATCAGGGCTAGGGCTTGGTGGAATTATGAGTTTCAGTTGGAGATTTGTCAACGAAGATTGTCTTTGCAAGGAACGAAGCACCCGAGTGAAACGAACGGAGCGCTAGCTAATCACGTTCAGTATATCCGTCACCGCTTATATTAGTGAGATTGCTTCGTTCCTCGCAAGGACTTTGATTACGTTAAAATTTTAAAGGAAAAAATGGAAAACACATTTCATATCTTAGAAATAGTGTAAGGGAAATTTTAATATATTTACGTGATAGGAATTCAGAAATAATTGCTTTAAAAGAATGAATTCAAATATTTACGTGTGATTTTGTTGGATCTATTTATAAGTTATGTACAATCGCACCAAAAATGAACTAAGAAATATCATGAAATATATTGTAGTTTTAATTTTGATGCCTTTTTTAATAATTTCTTGTAAGGAAAAGAAAGAAATTGAAAACATGAAAATAAATGATGAAGCTGTTTCTATGAACCAAATAACGACAAATTATGATACTTTAATCAAGAGAGTAAAAAATGATGGAAATGAGGATGCTTATTATGAACTTTTTTACGGTTTTAAAGATTCAAATGAAGCCAAAAGAACTGATAGTCTAATGATCTACTCAAAAATAATGGCCGAAAAACATAATTATGAAAGAGCCTATTTTGATTACTTTGAAGCATTTGGTGAAAAAAACGATATAAAAATTGATTTTGCAGATTATTCTAAAATTGATATTTCGAAATTGGACGAAAACACAAAAAAAGAAGCTACAGATTGGCTAAAAAAAATGATAAAGGCAAAAATTATCACAATCGAAGAATATGATTCAATAAAGAAGTAAAAAGTGAAGGACATAAATTGCCTCCAGCTTCAGCTGGAGGATATCTGAGTTCAAAGAGAAATTGGCTTTAGCCAAACAACAATTGTTTTATTTGGCTAAAGCCTTTTATTATCTCAAAACTAAATCCTCCAGCTAAAGCTGGAGGCAAGTCAATAAAAAATAAATCTCAGCCTTAAAACTTATGATTTGTAATCTTTGTTAGAGGGTATTGAAATTAAATTCCAATGTTTTTATAAAATAACTTCATCAAAAAACAGAACGCATGAAAAACCAAAATAACAAACCCGACATCTCAACCCCAAAAGTAACAGGAATTGGCGGTATTTTCTTTTTTACAGACAATCCGTCTGAAACCAGAAATTGGTATGCAGAAAACCTAGGACTTGAAGTTAATGATTATGGTTCAACTTTTGAATCGAGAGATCTTACTAATCCTGATCAGATAAATGCGTTACAATGGAGTCCATTCAAGAATGGTAGTGAGTATTTTGCACCTTCCAAAAAAGAATTTATGATTAACTATCGGGTTCAGAATATTGAAGGATTGGTTGAAAAATTGAAAGAAAACGGCGTGACAGTATTGGACGAAATTGTGTCCTACGACTATGGTAAATTTGTTCATATAATGGATCCTGAAGGAAACAAAATAGAACTTTGGGAACCCGCTGGTTAATAGAATTGAAAGAAAAGAACAATCATTAAAATCTTTATAATATGGATGCAGAAGAACTTAAAAACATTCAGGCACCGATTAAAGATAAATATCGGGAAGTTCCTGATGCTGCAATGATAACACTCAAAGCGCAGGGAAAAATTGGTGACGGAATTTCTTGTAAGGTTGAAACCGGAAGGGCAATGGCCGAAGCAGGACTTCATCCGGCAACGGGTGGCAACGGAATGCTTGCGTGTTCGGGAGATATGCTTCTCGAGGCTTTGGTTGCTTGTGCCGGAGTAACGTTGAGCGCCGTTTCGATGGCTCTTGGCATCGAAATTAAAGATGGAGTAGTTAAAGCTGAGGGGGACTTGGATTTTCGTGGGACTTTAGGAGTTTCTAAGGAAGTTCCGGTTGGATTTCAGGTGATTCGGCTTTCTTTTCTGCTGGAAACCGATGCGACCGACGAGCAAATTCAAACACTCGAAAAACTAACTGAAAGATACTGTGTCGTTTATCAAACGCTGGTTAAAGGAGTTTTGGTAGAAACTAGATTTGCAAAACACTAAGTTTTACCGCAAATTGCTTCGCCTGTTCGTGATACGCGAGCTGCAAATTTTATTTTTTAATCTTTTTAAAAATTTGAAACAAATCTTTGCGGAATTAAAGTCGAAGAGAGAAAATAAAATTTGCGAATTTGCGGTTAATATTTTTAGTAAACATCAAAATAAAACAGTTATTATGGCAGCAAAATCTATAAAAGAGTTATCACCGGAAGAAAGTGAACAACTAATCACTGTTTTGAAAAAACGTTTTGAGAAGAACAGAAACCGTCATATTGGTCTTGATTGGGATAATGTACAAACTAAATTGGAAAGCAATACTGAAAAGCTTTGGTCGCTCAACGAAATGGAAAAAACAGGTGGTGAACCAGACGTTGTAGGTCATGATGAAAAAACAAACGAATATATTTTCTATGATTGCTCTGCTGAAAGTCCAAAAGGGAGAAGAAGTCTTTGTTATGACCGCGAAGCTTTGGATTCGAGAAAAGAATTCAAACCGGAAAATAGCGCTATAGATTTGGCGAACGAGATGGGTATCGAAATTTTGACCGAAACTGAATATCGGGAGTTACAGCAACTTGGCGATTTTGATACCAAAACTTCTAGCTGGGTAAAAACGCCTTCGGATATCAGGAAACTTGGCGGTGCCATCTTTGCCGATTTTCGCTATGCCAATGTATTTATTTACCACAACGGGGCTTCTTCGTACTATGCCATTAGGGGATTTCGTGGCTCACTAAGGGTTTAAAAAAGTTTAAAAGTTTAAGAGTTTAAAGGTTTATTTAATTTTATTCGTAAATTCGCACCTCAATAAAAATTAAACAAAATGGAAAACGGAATATACGCTAAATTCAACACCTCAAGAGGGGCGATTTTGGTAAAATTAACACATGATTTGACACCTGGTACAGTTGGTAACTTTGTTGCTCTTGCTGAAGGAAATATGGAAAACAAAGTGAAACCTCAAGGTCAAAAATACTATGACGGTTTGAGCTTTCACCGTGTAATTCCTGATTTTATGATTCAGGGAGGTTGTCCAAAAGGAACCGGAACTGGTGATCCAGGTTATAAATTCGATGACGAGTTTCACCCATCTTTGAAACACGATCGTCCTGGAGTGCTTTCTATGGCTAATGCTGGGCCTGGGACTAATGGTTCTCAATTTTTTATCACTCACGTGCCAACAAGTTGGTTGGATAATAAACACACTGTTTTCGGTCACGTGATTGAAGGTCAGGATGTGGTTGATGCAGTAGCTCAAGGTGATGTTTTGGAAACATTGGAAATTATCAGAGTTGGTGAAGAAGCTCAAAAATGGAATGCAATCGAAGCTTTTATCAGTTTGAAAGGTGCTCGTATGAAAAGAGAAGCTGCTTTGAAAGCGGAAGCTGAGGCAAAAATGGAAACATTGGCTGCTGGTTTTCAAAAAACAGAAAGCGGTTTGCGTTACCAATTTATCCAAAAAGGTTCCGGTAAGCAAGCCGAAACAGGAAAAACCGTTTCTGTACACTACGAAGGGTCATTAGAGAACGGTAAAGTTTTTGATTCTTCTTACCCAAGAAAAAAACCAATCGAATTCAGATTAGGTCAAGGTCAGGTAATTGAAGGTTGGGACGAAGGTATTGCTTTATTGCAAGTAGGTGACAAAGCCCGTTTCGTAATCCCATCTGATTTAGGATACGGACCAGCAGGTGCTGGAGGTGTAATTCCACCAAACGCTATCTTGATTTTCGACGTTGAATTGATGGATGTTAAATAGTTAAGCAATTACTATTGAAATAAATATAGAATCCCAAAGCGGTCAACGTTTTGGGATTTTGTTTTTTACTAAAGATGCTAAGAATCTGAGTTTCTAGGTTGGCAAAAAAAACTTAGCATCTTAGAGACTTCTTATCTTAGCAACTTAACAATAAACGTAGTATCTTAGAATCTCAGTAACTCAGCAACTTTAAAAAGAATGGACTTAGCCTGGTCAGAATTTGAAAGAGTCGAAATGCGTGTGGGAACCATACTCGAAGTCAATGATTTTCCCGAAGCACGAAAACCCGCTTTTCAGCTAACGATAGATTTCGGATCCGCCATTGGAATCCGAAAAACATCGGCGCAAATAACCAAAAGATATTCCAAAGAAGATTTAATTGGAAGACAAATTGTTGCAGTAGTTAATTTTCCCAAAAAGCAAATTGGGAAGTTTATGAGCGAATGTCTGGTATTGGGCGCTGTAGGTGAGGAGGGCGACGTTATTTTATTGGCTCCCGATTTTAAAATAGAAAATGGATTGCGAATAGGTTGATTAATATTGATTCTTAATTAATTGAATATTGGCATTTATCCTTACTTCTTCGCTGACCAAAACACCACCACTTTCGATTGCGGCATTCCAAATCAAGCCATAGTCCCTGCGATTGATTACTCCTTTTATTTTTAAACCGGCTTTTGTGTTTCCCCAATGATCAACATTGCTACCACCATAATCGATATGTAAAATGGTTGGTTTTGTGATTCCCTTTATGGTAAATTTGCCGAGTATTTCAAAAGTCTTGTCGCCAATTCTTTTGAATTTAGTCGAGTTGAAAGTAATTTTTGGAAATTTTTCGGCATCGAAGAAATCAGCGCTTTTTAAGTGATCGTCTCTTTTTTTGTCATTAGTATCAATTGAATTTACATTTGCGGTAAACGAAAATAATGCATTTTCAAAATCATCTTCTGCCTCCGCTGTTCCGGTTATTTCGTCAAAACGCCCTGTTAAAGTCGCAATTTCCAGATGTTTGATTTTGAAAAACACTTCTGAATGTGAAGGGTCTATTTCCCATTTTATATTTTCCATGACTTTGGTTTTTATGTTTTGGTCTTCTTCAATGGTGATTTGAGGTATCATTTTATTGTAATTTAAGGGTTATTATGTCTGTTAATTTTGTAGTGGCTCATGACGAGTCCATTTGCAAAGAGGTTTGTTTTTAGGTGTTCCAAAGGAATATCATGGTCGAGTTCCCCAAACAGGGGAATGCCATTGCCGATAAGCATCGGAACTTTTGTGACTATAAGTTCGTCAAGCAAATTTTCTTTTAGGAAACTTTGTATCACTTTTCCTCCATCAACGTAAATGTTGGAATATCCTTCGTCAGAAAGGTAAATGAGTGCTTGTTTTGGAGGCATGGAAAGAATTGTTACTTTGTCTTTTAGATTGTCTGGTACTGTTTTGATCTGTGAGCTTAATACAAATACTTTTTGCTGATAGAACCAATCAGGGAAAGTGAGTACTTTTTCAAAAGTTCCCCTTCCCATTAGTATAGCGTCAATTCCACTGCTGAACTTTGCGTAGCTTTGATTGATTTCTTCGCTGTCAAATTGGATTAACCAATCGATATTTCCATTACTTCTGGCGATAAAACCATCAAGGCTGGTTCCTATGTATGCAATTGTTCTCATTTAAATATTAATAGGTTATAAATTTTACAAATTGGCACAAAAAGAAACATGAGGCAAATTTCTATTTGTGTCAAATGTATTGCTGTTACTTTCGTTTTGGGGTGGAATTGTGAATGAATGGTTTATTTTTTCTTGGTTTTGGGTTCAACATAAGGATGTTCTTTTAGTTCTACCAACAGAAATTTAATTGTATTGGTACCTCCATTTTCAGAAACGTGTGGTCGTTCAGGAGCGCTCACTACTGACATACCGGCTTTAAGTTCTATGGTTTCGGTTTTGCCATCTTTGTAGTGGACAATTAATTTTCCATCAGTAAGTGCATAAACGAAATGGGCGGGATGTGTGTGCATGTCGCTCTTTTCTCCTGGCTGAAGTATCACTTCAGTAGCTCGTAGGAAAGTGGTGTCTGCCAAAATATGGTTCATTTTTGGATTCACGTTTTTCCAATCCTGCGCATTGGCGCCAAATGACAATAGGAAGAGTGCAAAGATTCCTCCCAACATAATGGATAAATTTCTTTTCATGATTATCTTTCTTTAAATGTTGAGAAATAAAAAAGCATAAAAAAACATGTAAAGTTAGTGAATTTAACTCATTTTTTAATGATTTTAGTTATGTATAAGTCTGTTTTTTAGTTGTTTATATTTTTTTTGGTAAGGGGAAAGAATGTAGTCGTTTTAGGTTGGTAGGCTGTAATAATTGATTTTTGTCGTTTATTGTTTAAAAAAGATATTCGGATTACGGCTCGGGTTAATTTTCGGGTTGAATTCATGTTTAAAAGCCTATTTTTGCACTTCTCAAAAAAAACAACAGTATTTTCAATTTATGAAACGATATTTTAATTTTTTCAATTTCAATCAAAAAGTAGATTATAAAATTGAAATTTTGGCAGGGCTTACCGTTGCGATGACGATGATTCCCGAATCGCTTTCTTTTGCCATACTTGCCGGTTTTCCTCCTTTGGTGGGGCTATACGCTGCTTTTATAATGGGGTTGGTTACGGCCATATTTGGAGGAAGACCTGGCTTAATTTCCGGTGGGGCGGGGGCAACGGTTATCGTTTTGATTGCCTTAATGAAATCTAATGGATTGGATTATGTCTTTGCCGCAATTGCCTTGGCGGGAGTTTTGCAAATAGTTGTCGGTTTGTTCAAATTGGGGAAATTCATCCGATTGGTACCGCAACCCGTTATGTATGGTTTTGTAAACGGATTGGCGATTGTTATTTTTATGTCGCAAATAGAACAGTTTAAAACGGTTGTCAATGGTGAAAGTGTTTGGCTTTCCGGAGATTCATTGTTTATGATGTTGGGTTTGGTTGCCTTGACGATAGCCATTGTGAAAGGTTTTCCTAAATTGACCAAAAAGATTCCAGCTTCGCTAGCGGCCATTTTTGTGGTTTTCATATTGGTTTTGGTATTGGGTATTGACACAAAAACAGTAAAGGATATTGCTTCTGTCAGCGGTGGTTTTCCGCCCTTTCATATTCCAAATGTCTCTTTTGATTTTAATACGTTACAGATTGTTTTTCCTTATGCTTTAATTATGGCCGGAGTCGGTTTGACGGAAGGATTGTTGACGCTGAATTTAGTGGATGAATTAACGGATACGAAAGGGAATAGCGACAGAGAATGTATTGCACAGGGAAGTGCCAATATTTTAAATGGTTTTTTCTTTGGAATGGGGGGCTGTCCGATGATTGCACAAACACTAGTTAATATTTCTGCGGGTTCCAGGGCACGATTGTCCGGAATCATTGCTGCAATAACAATTTTGATGATTATATTGTTTGGGGCTCCCATAATCGAAAAGTTACCAATTGCCGCTTTGGTTGGGGTAATGATGATGGTGGCAATCGGGACTTTTGAATGGGCTAGTTTCCGAATCTTCAATAAGATGCCCAAACACGATATTTTTGTGTTGGTAACCGTAGCTTTGATAACGGTTGTTTTGCATAATTTGGCATTGGCCGTTTTGATAGGCGTGATTATATCGGCCTTGGTTTTTGCTTGGGAAAGCGCCAAAAGAATTCGGGCAAGAAAATATATTGACGAAAACGGAGTGAAGCATTATGAGATATACGGCCCGCTTTTCTTTGGATCCACGACTGTATTTGCCGAAAAATTCGATATTGCAAACGATCCTGATGAGGTTGTGATTGATTTTAAGGAAAGTAGAATAATGGACATGAGCGCCATCGATGCCCTGAATAAAATTACGGAACGATATGCTAATATGAATAAAACGATTCGGTTACGTCATTTAAGCCCCAATTGCAGACAGTTATTGCAAAATGCAGATGCTGTTATTGATGTGAATATTTTGGAGGATCCAACGTATAAAGTGGCAGTGGAATGATTCATTGAATTTGTAATAAAAAGGGGATTCGTTTATCAAAAACAGAATCCCCTTTTTATTATTCTATAGGCAAATCAGTCGAACCCCATTCGGTCCAGGAACCATCGTAAACGGCTTTTGGATTGTCCGAAATCAATTCACAAGCGAGAAGGACAATGCAGGCCGTAATTCCCGAACCACAAGTGAAATATAAAGGTTGATCGTTCAGTTTTAGGATTTCCTTTAATTCCGTCGTCGATTTGAATTTTCCGTCCTGCTGCAGTTCGGTGAAAGGAATATTAATAGAACCCGGAATATGTCCGCTTTTTAATCCGGCTCTTGGTTCTTCATGGGTGGCATGGAATCGGTCAGCTGATCTCGCGTCCATGAGAACGGCTTTTTTAGTAGAGATGTTTTCCAGTATCTGTTCTTTGTTTTTAATTAATTCAGGCTGAAATTTTGCCACAAAATTGCCTTTTGAGTAAGTCGTTTGTTGTTGCTTTTCGGTTGGGAACCCTTCTTTAATCCATTCCGGAAGTCCGCCGTCTAGAACAAAAACTTTTGGATGTCCCATCGCTTTGAACATCCACCAGGCTCTGGGACTGGAATAAATTCCCAAAGTATCATATACCACAATTGTGCTATTGGAGTTGATTCCTAATTTTTGGCTTTCGGAAGTGAATTGCTCTTCTGAGGGAAAAGTGTTTGGCAACGGATTACTTGTGTCGCTAAAATTATTTTTAATGTCAAATAAGCGAGCACCTTTTATTTGTAAGCTAGGATTTTGATTTACCAAATTAGCTTGGTTTTGTTCCAATCGTGCTTCGAGTATTATAAGATTTGAATCGTTTAAATGTTCGTGCAACCATTGTGCAGATACTATTGGATTTGTCATTTTAGCGTTTAATTTTTGCTATTAGTTGTTGTAAATAATTTTGTCCTTCTTCCCAATATTCCAGATTAGACTCCGAGTTGATGTGCCCTTTTTGGCCAACGTTTATAAAATCGCTTCCCCAGTGAGTAGCCAATTCTTTGGCTCTTTCAAGCGACATATAAGTGTCGTTTTCGGTTCCAATAACCAGTGAGGGAAAAGGTACGGTTTGGATTGGAATAGGGGAAAAGTGTCTCAGGAAATCAGGAGTGTGTTCCGGAGAATCGACATCGGCGGGGGCAACTAGCATTGCACCAACAATGTTTGGATTGTTATTTTTTGAAATCCAGTGCATTACAAGTGAAACCGCCAAGCTGTGAGCAACTAGAATAGTTGGTTCTTCTATTCTTTGGATAGTTTCTGAAAGACGGTCAAGCCATTCGCTGAGCTGAGGTTCGTCCCAATTGTCCTGAATAACTTTGGTAGAATTGGGGAATTCTTGCAGCCAAAAGCTTTGCCAATGTTTTTCGCTTGAATCTCCAAGTCCGGGAATGATTAATAAATGTGGAGTCATTTTTATTTCTTTTTTAACGCTGTAATTCTTTTAATTTCTTGAACGACTAAAGGGAAAGCAGGTTCCATCATATTGTGGCCAAAGCCTTGTAATTCATATAAAGTAGTTTGTGTATGTCCGGCAATTTTCATCATTCGTGCCATATATGCGTTTTCTTCGTAGCGCCCCAACATTTCTTTTTCCCTATCGCCAGTAATTAGCAATAATGGAGGAGCATCAGCGCGAACGTGATACAGCGGTGCAAATTCATCGGCTATAGGTTGTGTTTCAGGGATACCTCTTTCTTTTCGGATTTCGAAATGGGTAATGGTTTGGGGACTTAACGGAATCAATCCTGCAATAGAATTGGCATCAATCTCATAGGTTTTCAACCATTTTTTGTCCAAACCTACCATCAATGTCAAAAATGCACCGGCCGAATGTCCTGAAACCAGAATCAGGGAATTATCGCCACCGTAAGATGCAATGTTTTTGAATGTCCAGGCTACTGCTGCGGCTGCATCCTCAATGCATTTTTCTGCTTTTACTTTTGGTGATAGTCTGTAATTTACTGAAACGACACAAAAGCCTTTGTCTTTTAATCCTTCCGGAAGTTCTTTATTGCCGGAGGTTAAACCGCCGCCATGAAACCAAATCACAGTGGTAAAACCTTTGATATTTTTTGGGTAATAGATATCGAGTACACAACGTTCTTTAATGTACGAATCTGTTTTGGCTATTGATTCGCTGTAATAAGGTATGTTGGTAACTGTGGTGTATTCTGTTTTTTGGGCTGTAATTATTGTTGCAAAAAACAGTAGTAATGACGAAAGAAGAATTTTTTTCATTTTTCATTTTTGGTTTAGGCTCATAAAAGTACAGAATTTTTATACGTTGTTTGCATTGGTTCTTATGAAAATATAAACTTGTAGAATAGCCCCGATTGCAGAGAAAATCCTCTTGTGCCAGCGTTCGGCACAAGAGATTGTAACGAAAAGCGGGACTGAACTTGATGAACCGCACTAATGTTCTGCTCCAAAAAAAAAATCCATCAGCCTTTTGACCGATGGATTTTTATATGTAAGGTTGCTTATTGTTAAGCTTCCATATCAACAGTTGTTTTGCTTGCGATTTCTTTGTAAGTACCGTTTGTTAATTTCTCACGGATAGCCTCGAAAGCTGACAAAGTCTCGTCAATGTCTTGCAAAGTGTGGGAAGCCGTTGGGATCATACGCAATAAAATGATTCCTTTCGGGATTACCGGATACACCACGATCGACAAGAAAATACCGTAGTTTTCTCTTAAATCGTTCACCATAACCATCGCTTCCGGGATACTTCCTTCCAAGTAAACTGGAGTAATACAAGTGTTGGTGTCACCAATGTTGAATCCTCTTTGTTTCAAACCGTTTTGCAATGCGTTTACATTTACCCAAAGTTTGTCTTTGATTTCCGAAGATTGACGCAACAATTCCAAACGTTTCAACGAACCGATGGTTTGAATCATTGGTAAAGCTTTGGCAAACATTTGTGAACGTAAGTTGTATTTCAAATAATCGATGACGTCTTTGTCTGCAGAAACGAAAGCTCCGATATTTGCCATAGATTTGGCAAAAGTTGAGAAGTAAACATCGATTCCGTCTTGGCAACCTTGTTCTTCACCTGCTCCGGCACCTGTTTTTCCAAGTGTACCAAAACCGTGTGCATCGTCAACAAGTAAACGGAAATTGTATTTTTCTTTCATCGCCACAATTTCTTTCAATTTTCCTTGTTGTCCGCGCATTCCAAAAACACCTTCGGTGATAAATAAAATACCACCACCAGTTGTTTCGGCTAGTTTTGTAGCACGTGCCAAGTTTTTCTCCATGCTTTCGATGTCGTTGTGCTTGTACGTAAAACGTTTTCCGCTGTGTAAACGAACACCGTCGATAATACAAGCGTGAGCATCAACATCATATACAATCACATCGTTTCTTGTAACCAAAGCATCGATGATAGAAACCATTCCCTGGTAACCAAAATTCAATAAATAAGCTGATTCTTTCATTGTAAAAGCAGCCAATTCCTGTTCCAATTGCTCGTGGTATTTAGTGTGACCGCTCATCATACGAGCTCCCATTGGGGCAGCAGCACCAAATTGTATAGCAGCATCAGTATCGGCTTTACGAACTTCAGGATGGTTTGCAAGACCTAAATAGTCGTTCAAACTCCAGTTCAAAATATCTTTTCCTTGAAATTTCATTCTTGGCCCTAGATCTCCTTCCAATTTTGGGAAAACATAATATCCTTCTGCTTGTGAAGCCCATTTTCCTAGAGGTCCTTTATTGTTTTGAATTCTTTCGAATAAATCTTTTACCATTTCCTAAATATATTTCTTCTACTATTTGTTTTAAGTCTGTTCCGATGTCTCGGAATCGGGAGCAAAAATAATTATTTATAATGTATTGGCGTCTTGAAAGTATATTTATTTTTTTAAAATAGAGTTATTTTGATGACTAATGAAATCATTTTTAGAGAAGTGAGAGTGAGGAGCTATTTACTTCGTCAGTTCGCTTTGCTCGTGTCCTGCTGTCCATTGCAAGCTCTCAGTCATAAACTTTTTTTTCTAGAGTGCCGCAAGGAGCTTTTGGCTACCCTCTCTTTTGGAGAGGGGCTGGGGGTGAGGAAGTCGCTCTCGCGGCACTAGAAAAAATAGGTTTATTTCCTCGAGGCTTTTCATTTCCATCAGGGCTAGGACCGGAGACTTGAACATTTTCGATAAAAAACACGTATATTTGAAAGAGGTTTTATAGAAAATGAGAATAATAATTTCAATGATAATCTGAAATATTAAAATCAACAATCCAATAATCGAATAATTTAAGGAGGTATGTCCCAAAATTCAAAAGAATTAAAACTCGCCGTACTTATTGATGCCCACAATGTTCCTTACAGCAACGTAAAAGGAATGATGGAGGAAATTGCCAAATACGGAACACCAACCACTAAGCGGATTTATGCAGATTGGACCAAACCGAATGCCAACGGCTGGAAATCAGTGTTGCTCGAACATGCCATTACACCAATTCAACAATACAGTTATACGGTTGGGAAAAATTCCTCCGATTCTGCATTGATAATCGATGCGATGGATTTACTCTATTCGGACAAAGTGGATGGTTTTTGTATTGTTTCCAGTGACAGCGATTTCACCAGACTGGCTATTCGCTTGCGTGAATCGGGCATGAAAGTGATTGGTATAGGCGAGAAAAAAACACCTAACCCTTTTATTGTGGCCTGTGACCGATTTATTTTTATAGAGGTTTTGGAAGGTGCCATCAAAAAGAAAAAACCAAAGCAATCGGCTTCGGCTTCTGCCGCTGAGATAAAAGACAACAAGAAAGCTACCGAAAAAGAAACTACTGTAAAAATTGACGCAAAAACCATTGAGCTGATTGAAGATACTATCGATGCCATTTGTGATGATGACGGCTGGGCTTTCCTCGGTGATGTGGGAAATCTGATCGTAAAGAAAAAACCTGAATTTGATCCCCGTAACTATGGTTTCAACAAACTCACCCCGTTGCTCAAATCCCTTACTGATATACTCGAAATAGACGAAAGGGATTCTGATAAAAAAGGAATTAAACACGTTTATGTGCGATTGCGTTACACTTAAACAGGCTCTTAAAAAAAGCACAAAAAAAGGAGGGCTTTTTACAGCCCTCCAATTATTGACTTTGATTTACCAATATTCCACTTATCTTACCCTTTAGTTGATTAATAAATAATCCTCCATATTTCGGTATTTACGCAAATACTTAATCAATCAAAACCATATTCAAAGATATGATAATTATTGGTTTAAGTTGTTGTTAAGAAGGACTTTAACTTCAAATTAACTTAGCAGTTTTATGTTTGTGGAGAATAACCAAGTTCAGGTTAATGGCGTTTGGCTCCCCTCTCCTTCGGAGAGGGGTTAGGGGTGAGGAAAAAAAAGAAGGGCTTATTTCTAGCCCTTCAATTTGTAAGTTCTGATTTATCATTATCTAACTTATACCCTAATTCTGTATAGCTGACTATTGAGAATACTTTTTCTAATATTGAAATATTTGTGATATTATATTGCTCAAGTAATTAATCAGAACCGACATCCAAATTTACAATTTTATTATTTTTAAAATACTGTAAAACAGTATTTTAACTAAGTTTTAACTTCGTGATTTTTTAATAGGAAATCGGTATATTTAATTGCTGAAAAGTGAGTTGTTAGCAAACTAGTTCTTTTTTAAAGCGTAATAAACCAATACATTTGTACTCGAAAAAAAACAATAAACACCTACCTATGAAAATCGTTTTTGCTACGAACAACGCCAATAAAATAAAGGAAATACAAAGTATGCTACCGGAAAGCATCGAAATTATTAGTTTGGAAAGTATAGGTTGCCATGAAGATATTCCTGAAACTGCAAATACCATTGAGGGAAACGCGATTATGAAAGCTAATTATGTAACGGAAAAATATGGCTATGATTGTTTCGCCGATGATACAGGACTTGAAGTGGAAGCTTTAAATGGTGAACCCGGAGTTTATTCGGCTCGATATGCCGGAGAGCAAAAGTCGGCTGAGGATAATATGAATAAATTACTTTTAAATTTAGAAAAATCAACCAATAGAAATGCCCAATTCAAAACCGTTATTACTTTGAATCTGAAAGGAAAACAATATCTTTTTACGGGAATTGCCAAAGGAGAAATTACTTTAGAAAAAAGCGGTAACCATGGCTTTGGTTATGACCCAATTTTCAGACCCGAAGGATTTCAGGAAACTTTCGCTGAGCTTTCATTGGAAACCAAAAATGCCATAAGCCATAGAGGAAAAGTAACCCGAGAACTAATTGCTTTTTTGAATCAGAATTAGCAAGAAGAGAATTCGTGAATTCGTGGCTACTATTTTTCAAAATGAATATTCTAAGATTTTTTTAACCAAATGATAGTTACAATAAAATATAGTACATTTGGAATGCGTTATAGCTTTTCACTCAAATTACACAGTATGTCTACTATCAAAACGTTATTTTTTGCATTCATTTTTTTAATCCCAACAATTCATTACGGGCAGCACACAGACGAAATTAATTCGAACAGACCAGGAGAATCCATGTCGGCTTTCGCAGTTGGGAAAACAGTCTTTCAAGTAGAATCAGGTGTGTTTGGTATCACTGAAAACCATAATTTGTTGAAATACGATGCCAATGGATTTGGAGTAGATGTAGAATTGCGATATGGTGCTTTTCTTGAGAATTTAGAATTTATTGCCGATGTTCAATACCTGTACGAAACATTTACTTATCCAATGCAGGTTGATGATCGTGCCGATTTTAAACAATCTGTCTTGGGAGCAAAATATTTGATTTATGATCCAAATAAAGGATATAAAAGAGAGGCGAATATTTACAGTTGGAAAGCTAATCATAAATTCGATTGGCACCAATTAATCCCTGCTGTTGCCGTTTTTGGAGGAGCCAATTTTACTGGTAAGGACAATCCTTTTTATTGGAGATCAAAATCTGAAATATCACCAAAAGCTGCTTTGATTTTGCAAAACCATTTAGGAGATGGTTCCTGGGTTTTTGTAGCCAATATTATTTACAATTACATTACTACTGATTATCCTAGTTTGAGTTATATTGTGACTTTAACAAAAGGAATTAATCAACATTGGTCGGCATTTGCAGAAAATCAAGGGATAAAAAGCGATTTTTATAGCGATGCCATCGTTCGTGGCGGAGCAGCCTATTTGATTAATAGAAATTTGCAGGTTGATGCTTCCATAAGTACCAATTTCAAAGATACTCCTTCGATCCTTTATGGAGGTGTAGGATTGTCATGGCGCTATGATGGCCGATATAAAGAAGTACACCTTTTGTCAAAAGAAGAAAAACAAGCCGAAGAAGTGGCGAAAAAGACCAAAACAAAAAAAGGTTTTAGATTATTTAAAAAGAAGAAGTAACAACTCCCGATAGAATAGAAATGATTACCATAAAAGAAGCCAAAACCAAAAGCGAGTTAACAGAGTTTATAAAATTCCCATTTTCTTTATACAAAGGAAACCAATATTGGGTTCCGCCAATAATTGCCGATGAACTTGAATCGTTTGATAAAGACAAGAATCCTGCTTTCAATACCGCTCAGGCCAACTTTTATTTGGCTTATAGAGATAATAAAATCTTAGGGAGGATTGCTGCCATTATCAATTGGGATGAGGTGAATCAGCAGCAAAAGAGTAAAGTCCGTTTTGGTTGGTTTGATGTTATTGATGATATCGAAGTAACTAAGGCATTACTTGAAAAAGTATATGAAATGGGACAAAAGCACAATCTCGAGTATGTAGAAGGGCCTATGGGGTTCTCAAATCTGGATAAAGTAGGGGTTTTGACCGAAGGTTTTGACGAATTGGGAACGATGGTTACCTGGTACAATCATCCCTATTATGCAAAGCATTTTGAGCAATTGGGTTATGTAACCGAAAAAGAATTTATGGAGAATAAATTCCCTTTTGCAAATGCGAAACCTGAGTTTTTTGAAAAAATTGCCGAATTGGTCAAAAAACGATATGAACTAAAACCAATCAATTTTAAATCGACTAAAGATGTGATGCCTTATGTGGATAAAATGTTTGATTTGTTTAATGAGAGCTATTCTAAGTTGTCTTCTTTTGTGGCAATAACGGATATTCAAAAAGAATATTTCAAGAAAAAATACATCAGTTTTATTAATCCTGAATACATAAAATACGTTGAAGATAAGGATGGAAATCTTGTCGCTTTTGGGATTGTGATGCCTAGTTTTTCGAAAGCACTTCAAAAGGCCAATGGTAAATTGTTCCCTTTTGGATTTTTGCATTTACTGAATGCAAGACGCAATAGCAAGGATGTTGTCTTTTATCTCATTGGTGTTCGCCCAGATTATCAGAATAAAGGTGTGACTGCCGTAATTTTTAAAGAATATTACGAAACCTTTACTGCAAAAGGAATTAATTATTGTTATAGAACTCCCGAGTTGTCTGATAATTTAGCCATTCAGTTGATTTGGAAAAATTTTGACCCAGTTGTTCATTGCCGAAGAAAAACGTTTAGGAAATCGCTATAGAATTATTTGATTTTTAGGATCAGATCTTCATATAAAAACGAAACCTCTTCTTAATGGAGAGGTTTTTTTATACCATTTGTGGATATAAAATAGTTTAAAAGAACGAGTAGATTGGATTGTTTTATTTTATTTACATAAATGGTATTTAGTTAATGGTACGCTCTTTTTAATTGGCATGAACATCACTCCATTTTTCAGCTAGTTTGTTGAGGTTAGCTCTCATCAAATCGTCGGGGGTCATTGCGATTCTGATTTCGCAATGTGCTTCAAAATTTAAAAACCAAGGTTCGCAAATCGCAGGAATACTTGAGGCATCTGGAATTTCTACAATCATAACAGCTCCTCTGCTTCCATCTTGTTCAGAAAAATAAATACTTTCTGGTTTTATATCATCGATAACACGACCAATGGTTTCGCCAGCTGTACCATTTCTAACCATTGAATTGAAAGGCTCAATGGGGAAGATAACATTAATTAACATTTTCATTGTGAATGGATTTAAATTATTATGTCTAAAGGTACAAAATTATTATGCTTAATTGCTTTTAAATTACTGATAATCAGTATGTTTTTTAGTGAAAAATAAATTTACTGGGGATAATGTTTTTTGATTGTTTTAAGTATAAAAAAAGTCCAAAAATCAAGTGATTTTTGGACTCTCTAATTTGGTGTTTCTTGTTGATTAAATATCGTCAAATTCGATATCTGTAAAACTAGATGTATTTGGAATAATATCTTCATTTACTTTTTCTGAAGCATATTCTTTTTTGAAATCTTTTTGGTGTCTTTCTGAAATTACTTCTTCACCTTTGTGGTTTAAAACGTAAGAAGTCATGTCTTCTAAAATTTCTGAAAAAGCGGTAAAATCTTCTTTGTATAAATAGATTTTGTGTTTTTTGAAGTGAAAAGATCCGTCTTCTTCGGTGAATTTTTTGCTTTCTGTTATTGTAATATAATAATCGTCAGCTTTGGTAGCTCTTACGTCAAAGAAATAGGTTCTTCTTCCAGCTCTTAAAACTTTTGAAAAAATTTCCTCCTTTTCTAACATATCATTTTCTCTCATAATCGTATCGTCATTTTATTATTTAATAGCAATCAAAAGTGGTAAAAATATATGTATTATACAACAATTAAAGCAATTCTTTTTCCGAAAGTTGTTTTAAATATAATGCTGCATAATACCCTCCTTGGTTTATTAATTGATTATGAGTGCCTTGTTCTATTATTTTTCCATTTTCAAGTATGATGATTTTATCTGCGTTTTTTGCCGATGAAACCCTGTGACTCACAATAATTGTAGTTTTATTTTTACATATTTGATAAAGATTGTTCAGAATTGCCTCTTCTGTTTCTGTATCGACCGCAGATAGGCAATCGTCAAAAAGTAAAATTTCAGGATTCTTTATAATAGCCCTTGCGATAGAAACACGTTGCTTTTGTCCACCGGAAAGCGTAATCCCTCTCTCACCCAAAATTGTATCATATCCTTTGTTAAAACCGATAATATTATCGTGAACGACAGCGCTTTTTGCAACTGATTCGACCTCTTGATCAGTAGCGTCTTCTTTTCCAAATTTGATATTATTTTTAATGGTATCTGAAAATAAAAAAGCATCTTGAGGGACAACTCCAATACTGTTGCGTAAATCGAATAAATTGAGTTGGTCGATTTCTTTGTTGTCAATCAGGATTTTTCCTCCGGTAACATCGTATAAGCGCGACAATAAGGCCAAAACGGTTGATTTTCCAGAACCAGTTTTTCCTAGGATAGCCAAAGTTTCTCCTTTGTTGACAGTGAAGGAAACATTTTGTAACGCTTTTATTTGGGTGTCATCGTAGGTAAAGCTCACATTGTCAAAAACAATACTGCCATCAATTTTGGATTTATTGTTGTTTTTATTTTGTATCTCAGGTTCAATTTTCAAAAATTCGTTCAATCTTTTTTGCGAAGCTTCTGCCTCTTGTACCATTGAAGAAACCCAGCCCAATGACGCCACCGGCCAAGTCAGCATATTGATGTATAGTATGAATTCGGCAATCGTTCCAATACTTTTGATAGAACCATGAATGTACATTAGTCCGCCAAAATAAATTACGACCAAGTTGCTCACACCGATAAGGGCAATCATAAAAGGACCAAAAAGAGCTTGTACTTTGGCAAGGCTTAAACTTTTGCTTTTGCTTTCATTAGCCAAATCGTTAATGTTGGCTTGATGTTGTTCTTCCAACGAATAGGCTTTAATAACACGTATTCCGGAAAAAACTTCTTGGGTATAACTGGAAACCTTGGATAAGTATTGTTGGAATATTGTCGATCTTTTATTGATTTCAGAGCTCAATTTGAAGATGCAGTATGATAATATGGGTAAAGGTAATATGGTGTATAAAGTCAGTCTTGGCGATACATTGTACATATAACCGATTACGATTGCAAAACGGATAAATGTGTTTATCGTGTACATAACCGCCGGTCCAACGTACATTCTTACTTTGGAAACATCTTCGCTTATACGGTTCATCAAATCTCCGGTTCGGTTTTGTTTGTAGAAATTCAACGAAAGCTTTTCATATTGGCGGAAAACTTCATTTTTCAAATCAAATTCAATGTGGCGAGACATTACTATCAAAGTTTGCCTCATAAGGAAAGTAAGAAAACCTGCTATAATTGTAGTTGCAATGATTAGTAGGATATTATTAATCAATTCGTGGCTTATAGCGCTAGGGTCAACCGAACTGCCTTTTCTGTAAGCTGTTTCAATTTGACTGAATGACTTGCTGACTAATTTTGGAGTAAATAAAGAGAAAATTTGTGCGATTATGGTGATAATTATTCCAAGTGAAAAGCTGTATTTGTACTTAATGAAATATTTATTTAAATATTGTAATTCTTTCATGTTTTAAGTGATTCGGTATTGAAATGTTTTTGTTTTTTGCTTAATGTCTAAATTTTAACAATTGTATTGAAGAAATGTTTGTTTTGTAAACATTGATGAATATTTATTTTTTTACAAATACAATGAAATATATTTATTTTTTATTTATGTTTGGGTTGTCTTTTTGATGAATTCGTAATTTATAACTAAAAAAAATAGTACTATGAATGCTAATGTTACCTCTGTAAAGGAACTTCAAAAAATGGATCCTGTTTTTGGACAATTGTCATTTAATGATCACGAGCAAATCGTTTTTTGTAATGACAAAGATACAGGATTAAAAGCAATTATTGGTATCCATAATTCGGTTATGGGGCCAGCATTAGGGGGAACCCGAATGTTTAATTACGCCAATGAATGGGAAGCTTTGAATGATGTTTTGCGTCTGTCCAGAGGGATGACTTATAAGGCTGCTATCACTGGATTGAATATCGGTGGGGGAAAAGCAGTTATTATTGGCGATGCCAAAACTCAAAAAACACCTGAATTGATGCGTAAATTTGCTGAATTTGTGCATTCGCTAAGCGGAAGATATATTACAGCAGAAGATGTTGGAATGGAGACTTCAGACATGGATTTGGTAAGAGATGTTACTCCTTACGTTACCGGTATTTCCGAAGAAAGAGGTGGATCAGGTAATCCTTCACCAGTTACTGCTTTTGGAGTTTATATGGGAATGAAAGCAGCTGCCAAGCAACAATTTGGATCGGATAATTTAGAAGGTAAAAAAGTATTGGTTCAGGGAATTGGACACGTTGGGGAAACTTTGGTTTCGTATTTGACCAAAGAAGGAGCTCAGGTTTTTATCGCTGATATCAATGAAGAAAAATTGTATGAAGTAGCTACAAAATATAATGCACAAGTATTCACAGGAGACGATTTATATAGCGCCGATGTTGATATTTATGCGCCTTGTGCGATGGGAGCAACGATTAACGATACTACAGTAAATAAAATTAAAGCTAAAGTAATTGCTGGTGCTGCTAATAATCAATTAGCTAATGAAAATACTCATGGTTTGATTTTGCAGGAAAGAGGAATTTTATACGCTCCTGATTTCTTGATTAACGCCGGAGGAATTATCAATGTTTATGCTGAGTTGGCTCATTACGATAAAGCAGAAATTATGCGTAAAACCGAAAATATCTATAATACTACATTGGAGATTTTTGATTACGCTGTTGCAAATGGAATAACTACGCATCAAGCGGCTTTGACAATTGCTCAAAACCGTATTGATTTGAGAAAAATAGAAAACAGTAAAAAATAGTTTTCATTTTTTAGTTTAAAGTCTCAGTTTGCAGTCTCAGTTTTGAGCTGAAAACTGAGATTTTTTTTTGAAACTATTTGAAAACTGTGACTGAGACTTACGACTACGACTGAAAACTTCAAAAATAAAGCAATTTTAAATTTTCATTTGACCAATGAAATTTATAATTTTGCAAACTAATTTTAAAAGTTCTTACAAGGTGGTAAATAGAAGACACATCCGCGTTAAAGTCATGCAATCCATTTATGCGATGCATCAAAATGGTTCTGATAATCTGGAAAAAGAAGAGAAATTTCTTTTTCATAGTATAGACGCAATTCAGGATTTATACCTTATCATGCTTTCTTCATTGATAGAAATCTGCAAAAAAGAGACTGTTTATTTGCAGTTGGCAAGTCAAAAACATTTGGCTACCAAAGAAGAACGCAACCCAAACAAGAAATTCATCAATAACAGCATTTTTCAAATTCTTGCTGAAAATAATTCCCTTAGTATAGCCCTTGAAAATCGTTCGATTAACAATTGGACTTTAAATGATGATTACATTATTCTTCTTTTAGCGGCTATAAAAGAAAGTGATTTGTATGCCAAATACATGAGTACAAAGGTGAATACTTTTGAAGAGGATAAACAATTTATTGTTGATATATTTTCAGATGTGATTGTTCCAAACGAGAAGCTATATGACTATCTGGAAGACGATAAATTGACATGGATTGATGATATTCCTTTGGTAAACACTCATATAATCAAGCAGTTAAAATCGATTAAGCAAGGTGAGGATGATAATTTCAGGGTTCCAAAATTGTATAAGGACATTGAGGATAAGGACTATGCTAAAAATTTGTTTAGAAAAACAGTTTTAAACGAAACGGAGTTAGCGAAAGAGTATGTTGATAAAACACCAAACTGGGACAGTGAGCGTATTGCCGAAATTGATACCATTATCCTTAAAATGGCTATTTGCGAATTCTTGAAGTTTCCATCTATTCCAGTTAAAGTAACATTGAATGAATACTTGGAACTTGCCAAAGAATATTCAACTCCAAAGAGTAGTATTTTCATCAACGGAATTTTGGATAATTTGGTTAAAGAACTTGAGGCTAAAAAACGAATTGTAAAAATGGGAAGAGGTTTGATGTAATAATTAAATTCCAGATTTTACAACATTATAAAAACAATTAACAAAAACTAAAATTTAAATTATGGGACAATTACAACAGTTTTTACCATTTCTATTAATGTTTGTGGTTCTTTACTTTTTCATGATCAGACCACAGCAAAAACGTGCTAAAAACGAAAGAGAATTTGAAAGCAACTTAAAAGTAGGAGATAGAATAATTACTAAAAGCGGTATCCACGGAAAAATTGTAGAGCTTACAGATGCTACTGTAATTATTGAAACAATGGCTGGAAAACTGAAAATGGAGCGTTCTTCAATTTCTATGGAATTGACTGCTACTTTGAAAAAAGACTAGTTATAAAAGCTCACACCGATAGGTGTTAAATTAAAAATCCCAAATTCCGATTTTCTAATTGGAATTTGGGATTTTTTATTGCAAACAGTTTTTATTTTTTCTTACTCTTTTTGGCTTTTTTTGCTTTAGCTTTAGCTTTTTTCTCTTTGAGTTTAGCTTTTAGCTTTGCTTTTTTAGCTTTTTCTTTTTTTGCCTTTTTTGCCTTTTTTGCTTTTTTCTTAGCTTTTTCTTTGGCCTTGGCTTTTTTGGATTTCTCTTTTTCTTTTTCTTTCACTTTGTCTTTTGTTTTAGATTTTTTTTTCTTTTTTTCTTCTTCTTGAGGAACTACAACTGCTGTTTCTACCTCAGCGATAGCTTTGGTTTCAGTTTTTGTTTCAGTTGATGGAGCAGTAACTTTGGATCTGCTGGGTCTGGCTGTTGTTGTTCTGGAAGCTGTTGGTTTTGTAGCAACTGGTTTTGTAGTGACTGATTTTACGGTCGCAGTGCTAGCAACTGCAGGTTTAGAGACAACGGGCTTAGCAGCCGTTGATTTTGCTGTACTTGTTGTTCTCGTGGCAGTAGTTCTTGGTGCTCTTGGTTTTGGAGCTGCTGGCTTGACTGCTTCAGGTTTTTGATTATTTACTGGATCAGGACTGACTGAATTATCAGAAGTTGTTTTTTCGGCTTCTTTTTCTATCATAATACTTGTATTAACCCGTTGGGTGTAATTAAATTGTTTGATTTTTAATATTGTTTATTGGTCTATCAAATATGAATTTATTGATATACTGAACCAATGTTAATGCCGTGATTTTGGCTAAAATTCTTGTTTTAAAACC
>Ga0207975_100103_pt1 | contig 77830 bp, 63 predicted proteins | sample LakWasMe91_HOW11_2_FD_183913 | JGI IMG/M metagenome (GOLD analysis project Ga0207975, IMG submission 183913) | Freshwater sediment methanotrophic microbial communities from Lake Washington under simulated oxygen tension - Sediment Metagenome... | ecosystem: Environmental > Aquatic > Freshwater >...
GAATGGGAGCGCTTTGCCTGGCTCAAGAGCCGCGTGGTGGCGCCGCGCGCGAGCATGGCGATGCCTGCCACGCCGAGCGCCATGGCCAGCGGCGAACGGCGCCGCATCAGCGCATACAGGCCAAGCGCGCCGCCGCCGAGCACCGCCGCGCTGCGCATGGCAGGCGCCCATTGGTCCTGCATTGCCGGGCGCGGGCGGGCCTGGATCGTGCCCTGCAGCGAAGAGGCGCCGTCGGGCCGCTCATGGGTTTCGGTATGATCGGTGACGCCGGCGACGCCGTGCACGGCCTGCACGGCATCGAGCAGGGCGGGCTTCTCGCTGGCGAGCACCGGGCCGCCGATGGTGGTGTGCCCCGCGTGCGCCGAGATGGTGATCGCGTGCGGATTGGATACGGCGCGCCCCAGCGCGGAACGGACCCGTTCGACGAGGACCTGGTCGTCGGTTGCGCCGGACCTGGTGGTCAGCTGCGCCATGCGCGCCTGGATACCGCCGAGCCGGTTGCCGATGTCACGCACCGTGCGTTCGAGCATGGTGCCGGTTTTTTTCGTCAGGCCGGCCAGTTGCTGGCCCGAGCGCGCGCGCCGCGAGCGGCCGCGGTCAGGATCGAGCATGTACATGACCAGCGCGCCGAGGGCTGCAGTACCGAGCCACTTGCCCAGTTGGGGGTCTCGTTCCGTCATATGTTTCATGGTTTCTCCTTGTGAAGGTGATGTCTGGAAGCTGGGCGGCGTGCCCGGGTGTGCTCGCTCCAGGCCGTGGCGAGCAGGTCCTGTACTTCTTCGTCGCTGGTCTGGTCGAATTCCTTGTACCATTGGCTGACCGCGCGGAACATCACCGGCATGCCCACGGCAACGAGCTCGTCAACCTCGGGAGCGAGCGCATCGCAGCTGTCGCGCGCGCCCACCGGCACCGCCACCACCACGCGCGCCGGCTGTTGTTGCCGGGTGACCGCGACCGCGGCGCGCATGGTCGAGCCGGTGGCAAGGCCATCGTCGACCAGCAGCACCACGCGCCCGTGCAGATCGGGCTGCGGCCGGCTGCCCCGGTAGAGCCGTTCGCGCCGTTCGATCTCGCGCTCTTCGCGCCTGGTCACGGCATCGATCACGTGGGCCGGCACCATGTGGGCGATCTCGGGCTGCAGCACACGCACGCCACCGCTGCCGATGGCGCCCATGGCGTATTCTTCCTGGCCGGGCATGCCGAGCTTGCGTACCAATAACACGTCAAGCTCGACGCCGAGCGCCTGCGCCACCGCAAAGCCGACGGGAACCCCGCCGCGCGGCAGCGCAAGCACGATGACATCGGGCCGTCCGGCGTACTCGTCGAGCCGATCCGCAAGGACCTTGCCGGCGTGCTCGCGGTTTTTGAATTGAAGTGTGTCATGCATGTGTTGGGCCCCCTGCTGTGTTGTCTGTTCACCTATTCAATAAGACTTTGACCCGGACAGGCCGCTGTCGGTTGCACGATAATTTTCGTCCCGCGCCGCCGCGCCGGCGCCCGCCGCAGGGACGGGGAACGAAACAGGCGTGTCCGGGTCAAATTGAACTGATGCAGCAGGAGACCATCATGCACAACCAGGACATCGGGCAGGGGCAAACACCCGGTACTCCACCCGGCGAACCGGCGACCCCGCCTTCGGAGCCGCTGGCGCCGTCGCCCGAGCCGCTCACGCCAGCTTCCGAGCCCATCACGCCGCCATCCGAACCTGGCACGCCGCCATCCGAACCGCTCATGCCTGCGTCCGAACCGCTGGGTCAGTCTGCGCATGGCAGTGCCGGCCCGCAGGTTCCGGTGCCGGCCGAGCCGGGCGTGGCCGAACAGCTCAAGATCGCGCGCGAGAGCGCCGCGCAGCTGTCCGAGGCGATGCAGCGTGCCGCGGCCGAAGTCGGCAATACGCGCCGCAGGACCCAGGAAGAAATCAGCCGCGCCCACAAGTACGCGATCGAAGGCTTCGCGCAAGCGGTGTTGCCCGTGAAAGACAGCCTGGAAACCGCGCTGCAGGTGCAGACCCCTTCGGTCGATGCACTCAAGGAGGGCGTGGCCATCACGCTCAAGCAGCTCGATGCCGCGTTCGCCAAAAACGCGCTGAAGGAGATCAATCCGCAACCCGGCGAGAAACTCGACAGCACGCTGCACAAGGCGATTTCCATGGTGCCGGCGCCGCAGAGCGCGAACACGATCGTCAGCGTGCTCCAGAAAGGCTACATGATCGGCGAGCGCCTGTTGCGGCCCGCGCTGGTCACGGTCGCGCAGGAACGGCCCGAGTGAAACAAAAAGGCAAAAAAGAGCCGCGCCCGCGCACGGCTCTTTGGCTTACGCCGGCGTAGCGCTCACTGGATCGTGAGCTTCTTCGCCTCGGTGCCTTGCTTTTTCGGCAGCGACAGCGTCAGTACGCCATTTTCGAGGTGCGCTTGCGCGGTGGTGTCGTCGACGTCGGTGGGGAGCATGAAGCTGCGCATGAACTTGCGCGCCGAGCGTTCCGAGCAGACCACCCGCTCGCCCTCGCGCTGCTCGGTTTCCTGCTTGCATTCGCCTTCGATCGTCACGCGCTGCTTGTCGATCGATACCTTGATGTCTTCTTTTTTCACGCCGGGCATGTCGGCGTGCACTTCGAACGATTTCTCGGTTTCGCTCACGTCCAGCCTCGGGCTGGCGATGCCTTCGCCCGATATCCGGGACAGCGGCGAGGCGGCCGACAGCGGCGCAAAGAAATCTTCAAACATGTTTTCCACCATCCGCCCAAACTGGTCTTCGATCATGCTTGGCCGATAGCCCGTGAGCGGTGCATTAGCTCGTCTGATGAGGTCCATGATTATCTCCTTTCGTGTGAAGCGACGAATCGGAGCATCGCGCTCCGTCTCCTCCCTTTATAGGGCAAGGCCGGCGCGATTTCAAGGAGCACACGAAGGTGTTTTTCAAGACCGTTTCGCGCACGATTGATCCATCACATGCGTGCAATGGTGGCATCGATAACGGCGCATCGGGGGCGGTCTGAATAGGGGAAGGAGGGACATTCAATGAACGAAACCTTGTTGAAATCATGGTGGATGCTCGCCGTGCGCGGCGTGATTGCGATCCTGTTCGGCGTGCTGGCCGCCATCTTGCCGGGGCTCACGCTGTTGTGGCTGGCCGTCCTGTTTGCCGTCTATGCCTTGCTGGGCGGCGCCGTCTGGGTGTTTGGCGCGGTGCGAAACCGTGCGAACGACCAATACTGGTGGCTGCTGCTGTTGCTGGGCATGGTCAGTATCGGGGCCGGCATCATCGCTGCCGGCAATCCGGCGCTCACTTCGCTGGTGCTTATTTTGCTCATCGGCGCCAACGCCCTGATCACCGGCGTGCTCGACGTCGTCGTTGCGATCCGCATGCGCAGGTACCTGCGCAGCGACGTGCTGTTCGTGCTCAGCGGTGTCGCCTCGATCCTGTTTGGCCTCGTCGTGTTCCTGTTTCCCGCCGGAGCCGGTGCGCTGGCGCTGGTATGGCTGATCAGCATGTACGCCGTGGTCAGCGGTATCCTGCTGCTGGGCGCGGCCTACCAGGTGCGCACCTGGTCCCGGCTCAACGCGGGGCGCAGCAGCCCGGCCGCCGGGGCGGTTTAGCCATCGCGCGCTGCGCTGTCTACAGCTGCGCGGCTGGCTCCGGCTTGGCCGACAGTGCCTCGCGCAAGGCGTCGTCCACCGTGGCGAGCCAGACAAAGCGCAGCTGGCGGCGTGCGTCTTCGGGAATTTCCTCGAGCTCTTTCTGGTTACGCTCCGGCAGCAAGACGGTGGTAATGCCGGCGCGCAGCGCGGCCAGCACCTTTTCCTTGATGCCGCCGACCGGCAGCACCAGGCCGCGCAGGCTGATTTCGCCGGTCATGGCGCGGTCGCTGTGGACCGGCGTCTGGGTTGCCAGCGAGGCGAGCGCGACGAACATCGCCACGCCCGCGCTTGGCCCGTCCTTCGGGATGGCGCCGGCCGGCACATGGATGTGGATGTCGCTGCGCCGGAATATGTCGGGGCTGACCTTGAGCGCCTCGCTGTGCGCCTTGACCAGCGTGAGCGCGGCCTGCGCGCTTTCCTTCATCACCTCGCCCAACTGCCCGGTGAGGATCAGCCTGCCGTTGCCGGCGACCCGGCTCGCTTCCACGAACAGGATGTCGCCGCCCACCGGAGTCCAGGCAAGGCCGGTCGCCACCCCGGGCAGGCTGGTGCGCATCGCCAGTTCGCTTTCGAATTTTTTCGGTCCCAGGATGGCGTGCAGGTCGGACGCCTCGATCGCCACTTGCGTGTCCTTGCCTTCGGCGATGCGCATGGCGGCATGCCGGCATACGCTGCCGATCTCGCGCTCGAGGTTGCGCACGCCGGCCTCGCGCGTGTAGTCGTGGATCAGCGCGCGCAGGGCCTCGTCGCTGATGCTGCATTGTTCGGGCCGCAAGCCGTTCGATTCGAGCTGGCGCCGCACCAGGTAGCGCCGTGCGATCTGGGCTTTTTCCTCGCCTGTGTAGCCGGGCAAGGAAATGATCTCGAGACGGTCGCGCAGCGGTCCGGGCATGGTGTCGAGCATGTTGGCGGTGCAGATGAACAGCACGCGCGACAGGTCGAACGGCACCGCCAGGTAATTGTCGCGGAAGGTCGAGTTCTGTTCCGGGTCGAGCACTTCGAGCAGCGCGGCCGCCGGATCGCCATGGAAACCGGCGCCGAGCTTGTCGACTTCATCGAGCATCATCACGCAGTTGCGGGTGCCGGCCTTGCGCATCGCCTGGATGATATTGCCGGGCAGGGCGCCGACGTAGGTACGGCGGTGTCCGCGGATTTCGGCCTCGTCGTGGGTGCCGCCCAGGCTCACGCGCACGAACTTGCGCCCGGTCGCGCGCGCAATGCTCTGGCCCAGCGAGGTCTTGCCGACCCCGGGCGGGCCGACGAAGCACAGGATCGGGCTCTTGCCTTGCGGGTTGAGCTTGCGCACGGCCAGGTATTCCAGGATGCGCCGCTTGATCTTGTCGAGGCCGAAGTGGTCATGGTCGAGCACCTCGCGCGCCTGCGCCAGGTCGATCTTGTCTTCGGTTTCGGCCGACCAGGGAAGCTCGGTGAGCCATTCGAGGTAGGTGCGCAGCATCGAATATTCGACCGAGGCGTCCGACATGTGTTCGAGCCGGCGCAGTTCCTTGAGCGCGTGTTTGGCGGTTTCCTCGGGCATGTTCGCGTTGGCGACCGCTTCCTTCAGGTCGGCCAGCTCGGCCTCGCCGCCTTCCTTGTCGCCGAGCTGGCTCTGGATGGTCTTGAGCTGCTCGCGCAGCATGAACTCGCGCTGGCGCTCGTCCATGCGCTCCTTGGTTTGCTGGTTGATCTGTTGCGACAGGCGCAGCACCTCGATGCGGTGCACCAGGAAGCCGAGCACCTTGTCGAGCCGTGTCTGCAGGTCCAGCGTTTCGAGCAGGTCCTGCTTCTCCTGCACGCTGATGTCCATCAGCCCGGCCACGAAGTCGGCGTAGGCGCCGGCCGAGGTGATGGCCTGCACCGAGCGCGCCAGTTCGGCCGGGACCTGCGGCAGCAGGCCCAGGATTTCGGTCGAGCGTTGTTTGAGCTGGATCAGGAGGGCCTGGATTTCGGCGCGGTTCTCGTCCGCTTCGGGCAGCAATTGCACGCGTGCGGCATAGAACGGATAACCGTCGAGGAACTCGATCACGCGAAAGCGCTGCTGGCCCTGGCACACGATGTGGTGGCTGCTGTCCTGCCCGGTCACGTAGCGCACGATGCTGGCGGCGGTGCCGATCTGGTACAGCTGCTCGGCGTGGGGCAGGTCCGCTTCGGTGTCGCGCTGCAGCAGCACCCCGATCTGGCGTTCGCTGCGGGTCGCTTCCTGGGCTGCGGCGATCGAACGCTCGCGCCCGATGTTGATCGGGGTGACCATGCCGGGAAACAGCACGAGGTTGCGAACCGGCACAATGATGAGGGCATCGGGCGGCAGCTGGAAGCGGCTGCGCGAGGATGGCTGGGTGGAACTGATGACGGCCTCGTCGCTTGCGGCGTGCCGCGGATATTCTTGGGCGGAAGTCATGCGGGTGCTCCCTGCTTGTCGAGGGTGAGGACGAGGCAGCCGTCGAGCAGCGCGCGCTGTCCGATCGACAGTTGGCGCATGGGCAGTTCAAAGCGCCGCTCGAAGCGGCCGTACGGAATTTCGACGCGGTGGATCAGGGCGCTGTGGCCCAGGTCGGGCAGGGCGCGCCGGCCGCGCACGGTGATGCCGTTGTCGTCGTGCACGATCACGAGCTGCTCGGTGCTCACGCCAGGCAGGGCGACGACAATCACGAACTGCTGATCGCTCTCGAAAATGTCGGCCGGCGGCTCCCAGGTGGGGCAGGCGTCGCGGTGCGCGCCCAGCTGGAAAAACTGGCGCTGCATGCGCTCGGCCCGCTCCAGCAGTGCAAGTGCCTCACTCCACATCCATACCGTCGGATCGCGCGATTTCATGGGTATTTCCCCGTCACTGATGTGAGAAGGTTGGACCCGCTGACCCCGCATTGGTTCTCGACCTGGAGCAATCGATTGCGATCGCTGGCGCGCCCGGCGCAAGGGGCGATGCCTTACGGCGCGGTGTGGCCGAGGTGGCGGTCGACGGCGGCGCGAATCTGGGCGATGTCGTCGGGCGTGCCGTGCAGGTCGGTGGCGACCTGGGTGTACAGCGCGCGCACTTCCAGTTCCTGGGGCGACTCCTGGCCCGGAAGCGGGTGCCTGGCAGGTGGCGCGGCCAGCATGGTCGGGGTCAGGACCTGTTTTTCGCGCACCCACGAGCCCAGCCGCACCCCTGCATACAGCAGCTTGGCCTGCAACAGCGAACAGCCGCCGGCCAGGCAGGCGAAGTAGAACATGGTGTCAGCCTCGGCACGCACGATGCCGGGCGTCTTGATGGCAACGTCGTGGATCACGGCGGCGCGCCGGTAGTCGCCCGTGTAGGGGCTGCCGACCGAGGACCAGAGCGTGCGCGGAATGCTGGCGCCGTTCACCACGCTGTCTTTGGCAACCTCCCAGCGCCGTCCGGCCGGGTCGAGGTACCAGAAGGTTTCGAGCAGCCGCATGTCCCTGTCGTCGGCTTTGTCTGAAAGCCACTCGGTTCTAGGATTCCCGGAAAATGTGCCATTGCTCATAAGTGCGCCCTCCCAGGTATAAGTACAGCACGCTATCGGCAGGCGCGGGCCGGCCCGGCGCAATACATTGTCAGATGCCCGGGCCGGTAGCTCGCTGCCCTTACACCAGTTGCAGTGCGCCGGCCAGCGCGCCCAGCGCGAGCAGCCACAGCAGATGGATTTTCGTACGCCAGATCACGATGCCGCTGAAGATGGCGAGCGACCACATCGGCCAGCCGGCGTTGTCGTGCCCCCCGGCGCGTCCGAGGATGAAGGCGGTCGCCAGCAGCAGGGCGATCACGACCGGCGACATGCCTTGCTTGAAGGCACGCACGGCGCGCAGCTCGCGGTTGCGGTGTCCCCATTGCGCGGCAGTGTAGGTCAGCACGGTGGACGGCAGCATGATGCCGAGCATGGTCACGCCCACGCCGAGCAGGGCGGCGGCCATGCTGCCCGCGTTCATCCCGACATGCCAGCCCATCAGCGCCACGAACAGCACGTTGGGGCCGGGCGCGGCCTGCGCCAGGGCGATCGATTCGTTGAACTGTGTCGGGGTCAGCCAATGGTGCTGCTCGACCAGGAAGCGGTACATGTCGGACGTGGTGGAGATGGCGCCGCCGACCGACATCAGCGAGAGCATCAGGTAATGCGCGAACAGGTTGAGCCAGTCGCTCCAGCTGAGCACGATATGAAGGGGGGCGCTCATCCGCGAATCCGGTAGAAGCTGAGCACGGAACCGAGTCCGCCCAGGCCGAACAGGACGACCATGAGTGGCCACTGCAGTAGCGCCACCAGCACGAAACCGCTTGCGCTGATCGCCACCGACCAGGCCAGCGGCAACGGGTGATTGCGCAAGGTGCCGGCCAGCTTGACGCCAACGGCGCCGATCATGCCGGCCGAGACGGCCGCCATGCCGCGCAAGGCGCCGGCCACGGCCGGATTGTCGGCGAACCGGGCGTGCAGCATGGCCAGCACCAGCACCAGCGCCAGGGGGGCGGCGACCATGCCGGCCAAGGCGGCGAGCGCCCCGCGCAGGCCAAAATAGCGCCCGCCGATCATGAGCGCCATGTTAATCACGTTCGGTCCAGGCATGATCTGGGCGACCGACCATTCCTCGACGAATTCTTCGGCCGTGAGCCAGCGCTTGCGCTCGACCAGCTCGCGTTGCACAACAGCAACTACGCCGCCGAAACCTTGCAGCGCGAGTAATGTAAAAGAGACAAACAGGTCAGTCGGGGACTGCGGCCGCAGCCGTTCAGGAGGGGGGAAAGATGTCATACAGTATTATCGCGCCCACGGCCGATCCTGTCCACGAGGGCTCTAGCCGCCGCCGATGCCGCGCATGACGCGCCCGGTGCCGCCGCATTGCGGGCATTCGCTGCCGTCGGCAAGCTTGCCGGTTCCGCTACATTTGTCGCAAATGCCTTCGGCAGCGCCGGGCGTGCCGGGGGCCGCTTCGTCGCCGGGATTAAGGGGTGGTTCGCTCGGGCTGCTCATGATGACCTCCGTCGATGGCTGGCACAGTGAAGCGCCCCATTGTAGGCGCACGCAGGGCGCCGGGGCGCGCACTTGGCGGCACTGGCGCGCTACCAGAGGTGCGGCAGAGACTGCCGAAAATATTTGCAGCTTCGATAGGAAGCTGACATTGACTTTGAAATTTATTGTCGGATACTCCCTAGGCAGGAAGATCTTCCACTTTCCAATCGAGTAAGGAGCCGCGATGAATCCATACAAGCTGGCAAGTACGGGCGAGCTGGCGCTCGCCGAACCGCATCACGAACGGCGCGACCTGGTGCGGCGCGACATCATCGACCATGGTATTTCCGTGCAGGAAAGCCACAACACCATGTCGGCGCTCGAATACCTCAAGGCCCATGACATCGACCCCCACGTCATCGCGCGCGTGCTGCTGGAACCGCAACGACGCCGCTCGTCAAACCCCAACTAGCTTTTTCACACCTGGTCAAGATGCCAACGCAAGGCGCATGGCGCCCTCGCGCCTGCGAAAAATTATTATTTAGTCATCGATTTCGGGCAACGCGGGGAGTCTGCGCGCGCCGGGTTATTCACAAAAAAATCCAATAGGAAACTTCCTAATATTTTTTCGATCGCTGGCTATTGACTTTGCAAGTGCTTGTTTTCATTGGGTTTTATTTCTGCCTCTGGAATGGGCATTTTGTTGAAGGCCGCATGCGTACTGGCTCCCCGGGTGTCAAGGGGGGCTTATCCACAAAGTTATGCACAGCGATTGTGGATATCTGAAAAAGTCCTTAGTAAACGGCCACTTAGCTATTTTCCGGCGTCCGGCAGCGCCTCTTTCGGCATGTCCGGCAACCCCGGCGTCACACAATTTTGCCGCCGCGCCAGGAAATTGTCTTGCCTTCGATAACTGGATAAATGTACAGTAGTAAGAATTCCCTGTTTGATTGCCCGCCATGTCCGCCGTACCCGAAACGACCGCTTCCGACGACCCCTTCGCCAGCCTCAATCCGGCCCAGCGCGCTGCCGTCGAACACGATATCGGCGCTCCAGGCGGCCTCAACCGTCCGCTGCTGGTCATCGCCGGCGCCGGCTCCGGCAAGACCAACACGCTGGCGCACCGGGTCGCGCGCCTGATCATGAGCGGGGCCGATCCGCAACGCATCTTGCTGCTTACGTTCTCGCGCCGCGCCGCCAGTGAAATGACGCAGCGCGCCGGCAGCGTGCTGCAGCGCGTGCTGGGACTGCGCAGCACCGAAGCGCCGGCCAGGCTGCCATGGGCCGGAACCTTCCACAGCATCGGGGCGCGCCTGCTGCGCGAGTATGCCGGCCGCATCGGGCTTGACGAATCGTTCACGATCCACGACCGGGGCGATTCCGAAGACCTGATGGGCCTGGTGCGCCACGAGATCGGCCTGACCCGGACCCAGAAGCGCTTTCCGCTCAAGGGCACCTGCCTGTCGATCTATTCGCGGGTGGTCAACAGCCAGGAGCCGCTCGCGCTGGTGCTGCAAAGCACCTTTCCCTGGTGCAGCGAATGGGAGGCCGAGCTAAAGACCCTGTTCGGCGCCTACGTCGAGGCCAAGCAGCAGCAGAACGTGCTCGATTACGACGACCTGCTGCTGTTCTGGGCCGAGATGGTGGCCGACCAGGAACTGGGGCCGGAAGTGGGCGGCCTGTTCGATTATGTGCTGGTCGACGAATACCAGGACACCAACCGGCTGCAGGCGGCGATCTTGCTGGGCATGAAACCGGACGGGCAGGGCCTGATGGTGGTGGGCGACGACGCCCAGTCGATCTACTCGTTTCGCGGCGCGACGGTGCGCAACATCCTCGACTTTCCCAAGCAGTTTGGCAGCGCCGGGCAGCCGGCGCAGCTGCTCACGCTCGATCGCAACTACCGTTCGACCCAGCCGATCCTGGACGCGTCGAACGCCGTGATCGCCGGCTCGCTCGAGCGCCATGCCAAGACCTTGTGGACCGACAAGGCATCGAGCGCCAAGCCGCAACTGGTGCTCATTCCCGACGAAGCCGAGCAGGCACGCTGGGTCTGCAACCGCATTCTCGAACAGCGCGAGGCCGGCATCGCCCTGAGGTCGCAGGCGGTGCTGTTTCGCGCCGCCAGCCACAGCGCCGCGCTCGAACTCGAACTGATGCGCCGCAACGTCCCCTTCGTCAAGTTCGGCGGCCTGAAATTCCTGGAGGCGTCGCACATCAAGGACGTGCTGGCGGTGCTGCGTTTCGCGCAGAACCCGAGCGGGCGCATGGCGGGGTTCCGGGTGGCGCAGCTCATTCCGGGCATCGGCCCGGCCAGCGCGACCCGGCTGCTGGACGCGGTCGGCGAAGCGGCCGAAGCGGTGCTGGCGGTGGAACAGTTCGCCGCGCCCGCCAAGAGCGACGGCGACTGGCAGCAGTTCGTCACGCTGTACCGCGCGCTGCGCACGCCCGGCCTGCGCTGGCCGGCCGACATCGAACTGGTAAAGAACTGGTACCTGCCGCACCTGGAACGCATGCACGACGACGCCCAGGTGCGCGCCGCCGACGTGGCGCAGCTGGCACAACTGGCCGGCGGCTACGCCACGCGCGAGAGCTTCCTGGCCGAGATCACGCTCGACCCGCCCGAAGCGAGCAGCGACCGGGCCGGCCCGCCGCTGCTCGACGAGGACTACCTGATCCTGTCGACCATCCATTCTTCCAAGGGGCAGGAGTGGAAATCGGTGCATGTGCTTAACGTGGTGGACGGCTGCATCCCGTCCGACATGAGCACCGGGAATGCGGCCGATATCGAGGAGGAGCGGCGCCTGTTATACGTGGCGATGACGCGCGCCAAGGAGCACCTGCACCTGGTGGTGCCGAACCGCTTCTTCATCAAGCAGCAGGCGCAGATGGGCGACCGCCATGTGTATGCGGCGCGCACCCGCTTCATCGGGCCGGCGATGCTCAAGCACTTTGAACAGTGCGTGTGGATCGATGCCGATACGGCCAGGAGCAAGAAGCCGGTGCCCGACAGCGTGAGGATGATGGTGCGCGAGCGCGCGCGCAATGCGTGGAAGTGAGGATGACGGCGCCGTGCTGCCTGTTATCGGCCCGCGTCAATTGGCGTGGCAAGCGCGACGTACTGGTACGCCACCCCGTCCGCATGCTTGAAAGCGAGCACCGTACAGCGCAAGGCGAGCGGCGTGCCGTCGTGCGCGCTGGTGTGGATATCGCCGGCCCAGCCGCCATCGCGCGCCAGTGCGGCGCCGATCTGGTCGGCCAGCACCTGCTCGAAGCGCGCATGCAGGTCCCGCAGGTCGTGCCCGATCAGCGCCTCGCGGCCAACCTTGAACAATTCGCAAAACCGCTCGTTGGCCTCCACGATGCGCCCGTGCGCGTCCAGCGTGAGCACCAGCGCATGCTTGTTTACCGCGGCCTGCACCTGTCTTGCCTTGGCCAGTTCGGCATCGAGCGCCTCGCGCGCGCTGGCCGCCTTGGCCAGCACCGCATAGGCGCGCAGCGACGCTATCACCGTGGTAAACAATTTGCGCGTGGTCAGGTCGGCCTTGCACCAGAAATCGTTGATGTCGTAGTCGACGATGATGCTGTGCTCGAGCGCCTGGCCCGGCTGCCCGGTGCGCAACACGATGCGCACCAGCTCATTGTGCAGTTCTTCGCGGATCTGGCGCGTCAGGCGCAGGCCCGCGTCGTGCGTTTCCATGATCACGTCAAGCAGCACCAACGCGATATCGGGCGTCTTGCGCAGGATCTCGAGCGCTTCCTGGCTGCTGTAGGCGTGCAGGAAACTCAGGCGCCGGCCCTGGAAGCCGGCGTTGCTCAGTGCGAACTTGGTGACCACGTGGACGTCGACGTCGTCGTCGACAATCAGGATGCTCCAGGGCGGCATGTCGTCGCGCGCGGCGCCATTGGACAGGCCGGAGGGATCGTCCTCTTCAATGATCAGGTCGGCTTCGGGGGCGCCGGCGGAAACGGTGGCTGGCATGGGTCCACACTATGTCAGCCGGCGCCGTTTGTCAAAGGAGTTTTTCAGCGCGCCGTGCAGCTTTTCCCGACTTATCCCCCGCCTTGCCAGGTTGTAGGATTATGCCTATTGCATTATCGGGAAACTTGCCGGGATGTCTATCCAACTGATTGATTTTATTGAACTTAATTTTTGCCTCCGGATTGTGCATTTTGTTGAAACCCGCACCAATACGGGCCTTGCGCCGTGTCAGGCGCAGCTTATCCACAGGCTTATCCACATACTTTGTGGATATCGGGAAAAAGCCTGAAAAATCCTCGACTTAGCCTGCCGCGGACAGGCGTGAGGCCGCCGTGCTGAGTCGCTCGAACTCGTCCAGGAAGGCGTGTTTGGCGGCCCCCGGACTCATCGGAACGATGGTATCGGGCAGCACCGCGATGCCATCGAGATAGGCCCAGCGCTCCACCGAGTGTGGCATCAGGTCGCGCTTCTCGGTGGCCAGCGCGATCAGGTCGGCGCGCTTGATCGGGCCATAGACGGAAAAGTCGAGCCCGAAGGTGTCAGCGATGATCGCGCTCACTTTCTCTTCGATGACCCCGAATTCGGGCAGCAGCACCTTGAGCGGCTTGACCATGTCCCCGAGGTAGGCCTCGGCCGCGTCGTGCAGCAGCGCGGCCAGGCGCAGGGGAGGCGGCACCAGCGCCGACACCACCAGGCTGTGCTGGGCAACCGAATAGAACTCGCAGGTCTGGCCATTGAAGCGGCACTGGTAGGCCAGGCCGTGCGCGATGTCCTCGATCGCGACGCGGTCGATGCGCGGCTCGAGCGGATAGAAACGGTTGCCGGAAAAAGTGGAAACGTAGGACGTGGTGAGCATGGCAGTGGGGATTGGTCGTTGTTCCCCTATCTTACACATTGCGCGCCAGGCATACCGCAAGATTGATCTTGGCCGATACGAAATATTACCGCTCAAATAGACTGAACCTGTTGCGCACCGCCGGACACGGCAAACACTGCGATAGGGACGATATGGCCAGGACACCCGAGAAAATCGCCATCCTCGGCGGCGGCGTCGGTTCGATTTGCGCCGCCTGGTGCCTGAGCGCACAGCCGGGCTGGCAGGACAAGTACGAGATCACTGTGTACCAGCAGGGCTGGCGCCTGGGCGGCAAGGGCGCGAGCGGACGCAACGCAAAACTCGGCCAGCGCATCGAGGAACACGGCTTGCATATCTGGTTCGGCTTCTATGCCAACGCATTTTCCTTGATGCGGCAGGTCTACGCCAGCCTGGAACGGCCGCCCGGAACTCCCTTGGCAAGCTGGCAGGACGCCTTCAAGCAGCATGACTACGTGGCCGTGACCGAACGCGTCGGCGCGCAGTGGCGCATCTGGGACGTGCTGTTCCCGATCTTGCCGGGCGAGCCGGGCACTGGCGGCGAGTCGCTTACGCCGTGGCAACTGGGGCTGGCGCTGAGCGCCTGGATCGGACGCTGGCTCGCGCAGTTGCGCACGATCGCCGCGCCCGAACCGCTGGCGCTTGGCGGCGAGGGCGCGCTGCTGCCGCCGTGGCTGCACAACCTGGCCGGCGCGACCGGCGCCGATGCCGGCGAACTGGCGCGCGACGTGACGCTGGCGTGGGACGCCTTGCTGGCGCTGGCCGGCCGGCTCGCGCCCGATGCGCGCATCCACCCGGAGCAGCAGCACGCCCTGATCGCCGGCTCGCTGGCCGGGATCCGCGGCTGGCTGCACCTGCGCTATGAGGGCGTGGTGATCGACAACGACGACGCGCGCCGCTTTCTCACCGTGCTCGATCTCGGCACCACCATCTTGCAGGGGATGTTCGCCGACGGCGTCTTCAGGAACGGCTTCGACAGCATCAACGACATCGACTTGCGCGCCTGGCTCGAAAAACACGGGGGCGATCCCGACCTGTGCGTCAACTCGGCGCCGGTGCGCGCCTTTTACGACCTCGTGTTCGGATACCCTGACGGCGACTTCGCCCGTCCCGACGTGGAAGCGGGCACCTTGCTGCGCGCCGCGCTGCGCATCAGCCTTGCATACAAGGGCGGCATCATGTTCAAGATGCAGGCCGGCATGGGGGACGTCGTGTTTGCGCCGATGTACCAGGCGCTGGCCGCGCGCGGCGTCAAGTTCCGGTTCTTCCATCAGGTCGAGGAACTGGTGCCGCAAGGCGGCATGGTCGAGAGCATCCGCATGACGCAGCAGGTGACGCTGGCGGGCCAGTCCTACGAGCCGCTGGTGAACGTGAAGGGGCTGGCCTGCTGGCCGAATGCGCCCCGCTACGAACAGATCGAGCCGGCACAGGCGGCACTGCTGCAGGAAAAAAACGTCAACCTCGAATCGTACTGGAGCGACTGGCCGGCGCTGCACGAGCAGCGCTTCGGCAAGCCGCCGGCCACGCTGGTGCTGCAGCGCGGGCGCGATTTCGACAAGGTCGTTTTCGGCATATCGGTCGGCGCGCTGCCAGTCGTTTGTCCGCAATTGCTGGAAACCGGCGCGGCCCTGCGCGCCACCGCGGCCAAGGTCAAGACCGTCGCCACCCAGGCGTACCAGGTCTGGCTGAACGGGGACCTCGCGCAGATGGGCTGGCCGCGCCAGCCGGGAGGGCAGCAGCCGGTGCTGAGCGCGTTCGCCGAACCGTACGACACCTGGGCGCCGATGGACCAGTTGCTGGGGCGCGAAGACTGGGCGGCGCCCGATACGCCGCGCAACGTCTCGTACTTCTGCGGGGCGTTGCCGGCGGCCGAATATCCGCCCCGGTCCGACACCGGTTTCCCGGCGCGCAGCGCGGCGCGGGCCAAGGCGGGGGCCTTGCACCAGCTCGTTACCGAAATCGGCGCCTTGTGGCCGGCGGCCGGCCCGGGCGGCGCGTTTCCCTGGCACTGGCTGGTCGATCCGGCCAACGGTGCGGGGCCCGCGCGCTTCGATCGCCAGTACTGGCGCGCCAATATCGACCCGTCCGAGCGCTACGTGCTGTCGGTCGTCGGCAGCACCAGGTACCGGATCGCAAGCGACCAGTCGGGCTTCGCGAACCTGTACCTGACTGGCGACTGGATCCGGACCGGCCTCAATGCCGGCTGCGTCGAAGCGGCGGTCATGGCGGGCATGCAGGCCTCGCGCGCGCTGAGCGGTTACCCGGAAACGATCGAGGGCGAAACCGACTTTTGAGCTCCTGCCGCAAAAATTCGACGAGTCTTGTCGATTTACAGGGTAGGCAGGGTCCGAAACGGTGCGAAAATTGGAGCACGATCGGCTTTTGGTACACAATGGGACAGCGCGGCGTCGGTGCCGCGCACAAGGGAGAGCGCCAGATGGGCGAAATGCAAGACCGGATCGAGTGCGACGTGCTGGTCGTTGGCGGCGGCATCAATGGCGCGGGCATCGCGCGCGACGCCGCCGGGCGCGGCTTGTCCGTGCTCCTGTGCGAGAAAGACGACCTGGCCTCGCATACCTCGTCGGCCTCGAGCAAGTTGATCCACGGCGGGCTGCGCTACCTCGAGTATTACGCCTTCGGCCTGGTGCGCAAGGCGCTGGCCGAGCGCGAGATCCTGCTGCGCAGCGCGCCCCACATCATGCGCCCGCTGCGCTTCGTGATGCCGCATGACGCCAAACAGCGCCCGGCGTGGATGATCCGCTGCGGCCTGTTCCTGTACGACAGGCTGGCGCGGCGCGAATTCTTGCCCGGCTCGCAAGGACTTGACCTGCGCCGGCATCGGGCCGGCGCGCCGCTCAAAGGCGCTTATACGCGCGGCTTCGCCTATTCCGACGGCTGGGTCGACGATGCGCGCCTGGTGGTGCTCAACGCCATCGATGCGCGCGAGCGCGGCGCGACCGTGCTGACGCGCACCCTGTGCGGTGCGCCGCAGCGCCACGCGCAGCACTGGAGCGCCACGCTGACTGGGCCCGGCGGCCGCCGGAGCGAGGTAACCGCGCGCTGCCTGGTCAATGCGTCGGGGCCGTGGGCCGAGCGCTTCCTGGGTGCGGCGGCGAGCGCGCCACTGCGGCTGGTCAAGGGCAGCCATATCGTTGTCAGGCGCCTGTTCGAGCACCCGTATGCGTACATTTTCCAGCACCCGGACGGGCGCATCGTGTTTGCGATTCCCTACGAACGCGATTTCACGCTGATCGGCACCACCGACCTTGATTTCCAGGGAGATCTCGACCGGGTCGCGATCGACGCCGAGGAGATCGATTACCTGTGCCGCCTTTCGAACCGCTATTTCGCCAGGCAGATCGGGCCACGCGACGTGGTGTGGAACTACTCGGGGGTGCGCCCGCTGGTGGAAGATGCGGCGGGCAATGCGGCGGCGGCCACGCGCGACTTCCGGCTCGAGCACGACACCGAAGGCGCGCCGCTGCTCACTGTCCTGGGCGGCAAGATCACCACGTTTCGCAAGCTGGCCGAGCAAGCCGTCGACTGGATCGCGCCTTTGTTGGGCAAGCCGGCTGCCGGCTGGACCGTCGACGCCTGCCTGCCCGGGGGCGACCTGTTCGGCGCGCGGCCCTCGAATCGGGGCGTGCTCGAATTCGAGCAGTGGGCGGCGGCGCTGCAGGTGCGCTACGCCTGGCTTCCGGCGGCGCTGGTTGCGCGTTATGCGCGCGCCTACGGCACGCGCATCGACACCATGCTGGCGCAGTGCAAGGGCATGGCCGACATGGGAGGCGAGATCGTGCCGGACCTGTATCAGGTGGAGGTTCAATACCTGATGCAGCACGAGTGGGCGGTGAGCGCGGACGACATCCTGTGGCGCCGCTCCAAGCTCGGCCTGCACCTGCCGGCCGGCAGCGCGGAAATACTCGATGCGTGGCTTGCCGCCAGCCGCGACGCGGGACGCGCCGCAAGCGCCTGAGCGGCGCGCTGGCAGTTACGGAACCGGGCGCGCCACGATGCGAAAACGCAGGTCCAGCTGGTCTTGCACCGACAGCGCGCCGGCCATCACCGACAGCGGCGTGATGCCGAAATCAGTCTGGCGCAGCTGCAGCGTGCCGCTGGCGGCGATGTATTGATTGTTCGTTTCCAGCCTTGCCGGCACATCGAGCGTGCGCGTCACGCCGTGCAGCGTGATCGTCAGGCGCAGCGGCTTGTCCATGCCTTCCACCCGGCGCGCGTGCATCACCACCAGCGGAAAGCGCGGCGCCTCCAGCACGGTGCCAAGCATGTTGTTGCGCGTGCCCTCGATGGCCGCCGCCGACGGCGTGCTGTCGAGCCCGGCCTCGCGCCGCAGTTGCGGTTCGTCGACCGTCAGCTGGTCGAGCCGGAAGTAAAAATCGGCGCGTCCCTGCTCGGGTGCGGCAAAGCCGGCCAGCGTGCGGCTGGCAACGACATGGTCGTGCCCCAGCCGCGACAGCGGGCCGGCGCGCCTTACCGTGATCGCAATGAGCGATTGCGCGGCGTCGATCGCGTAGACCTTGTTGCCGGCCGCAGCGGCCTGGCGGTACCAGGGCTCGTATGCCTCGGGCCCCGCCGCGCCCGGCCGCAGCTGCAGCGGAGCCCCCGCGCATCCGGCCAGTAGTACCAGCAGCGGCAGCAGGCGTTTCATGTGTCAGCGCTGGGTGCGCGCCAGCCATGCGTCGATCGCGGCCAGCCTTTCGGCGCGCGCCTTGATCCGGAGCTTGATGTCGGAAATGGCGGTCTCGACTTCGCGCCGCGATCCCTGTGCGAGGTTGGCGTCGGCATACGCATTGAGCTTGCCGACCATCGCCGGATCGCCCGAGTGGCTCGCCAGGCGCGGGAAGTAGCGGCTGCGCGAGGTGGCGTCGACCCGCTCGTTCACCTTGCCGATGTTGGCAACGGCGAAGTCGTAGGCGAGGTCGGGATGCGCGTCGGCAACGCGTGCCAGCATGGCGGCGCTGTTGGTCGCGCCTGGCTCGTCGGTGAGCGCGAGCGCGAGCGCGTGCTGGGCCAGCGCAGGTTCCAGCGGCGAGGCCAGAACGTGGTACAGCTGGTCCTTGACCATCGGCGACTTCTCGGCCAGTGCGGCGGCGTGCAATGCGTCCCAGGTGGCGCCGTCGGCATGGCGCGCGACCACGCCCAGGATGGCCTTGCGCAGCGGGCCGGGAACGGCGTCCGGGTCGCTCGCCTGCGCGGCGTAGCGCCGGCGCGCCTCGGCGATGATGGCGCTGTCGCCAAGGCTGCTCAGTGCGCCGATCAGTTGCTCGCGCAGGTTGGCCACCGTGTCGGGCTCGCCGGCGCGTGGATTCCAGCCCACTTGCGCCATCACCGGCGCCAGCCGCCCGATGGCAAAACCGGCAAAGACCTTCTGGCGCTTCCGATCGGTCGCGTACAGGCCGTTGATGCTGTCGAAAACCTCGGCCAGCTTGCCCCATACCTGCGGATCGGCCGACAGCGGCGTCGCCGCGGCCAGGTCAAGGAAGTCGGAGCCAGGCTGCAGCCCGGCCAGGCCGAGCGACCAGGTGTCGGCCAGGATGCCCATCTGGTCGATCGGCGCGAGCTTGCCGAAGCCGGCCGCCAGCGGCGCGAAATTCTTGGGTGCATACAGGGTGCGGTAGTAGCCGCTCTGGCCGGCGTTGACGACCACTGCGCCGCAGCCCGGCACGGTGACGCTGGCCTTGCCGCCGGCAACCAGGGTACGCGCCTGGCGCGTGGCGCCCGCGATCTGGGCAATCACGGGGACGCGCCATGCCAGCGCTTTCTTGTCGGGCCGGTCGCGGCTGAATTCTCCCTGGCTCAGCGTGACGACGGTGCTGCCGTTTTTGCACAGCGCGTCCTCGACGCGGATCATCGGCACCCCGGGCTGCAAGGTGAAGTCGTGCGCGATCGCGCTCACCGGTTGCTTGACGGCCGCCTTGTCGATCTTGCGCCACAGGTCGTCCGATACCGTGTTTCCATAGGCATGGGCCTGCATGTAGGCGCGTACGCCCTGGCGCCATGCGCTCGGCCCGACATAGCGTTCAAGCATGCGTATGACCGATTCGCCTTTCTGATAGGTGATGCTGTCGAACGCCTGGCTGGCCTGTTCCACCGTCTCGACGTGCTGCACCACCGGGTGGGTGCTCGCGAGCGCATCGCGCATCATCGCCTGTTCGCGCACGTTGACAGCGTCGAGCGCGGTGTTCCATTCGGGATGCAGGCGCGCGGTGGTGCGGCTTTCCATCCACGAGGCGAAACCCTCGTTGAGCCAGAGGTCGTCCCACCACTGCATGGTGACCAGGTCGCCGAACCACTGGTGCGCCATTTCGTGGGCGGTGATGGCGAACACGCGCTGCTTGTCGGACTGGGTCGACATGGCCGGATCGAGCAGCAGCGCATATTCGAAGGTGAAGATCGCGCCCCAGTTTTCCATCGCGCCGAAGAACTGGCTGCGCCCGGGTGCGGCAACGTTGTCGAGCTTGGGCAAGGGGTAGCGCACCCCGAAATAATCGTTGTACTCGCGCAGGATCGCCTTCGATGCGTCGAGCGCGAAGGCGGCCTGCCCGGTGCTGCCCTTGCGCGCCACCACGCCCAGCTCGGTGCCGTCGACGGTGGCGGCCGCGCGCTCGAATTCGCCCAGCGCGAAGAACAGCAGGTAGGTCGACATGCGGGGCGTGCGCGCGAACGTGACCAGCGCGCGGCCATCGGGCAGTTCGGTCCTTTTTGCAATCGGCATGTTGCTGACGGCGCTCTGGCCGGCCGGCACCACTGCCTGCAGCGAGAACGTGGCCTTGTAGGCTGGCTCGTCCCACGCGGGGATCATGCGGCGCGCGTCGGAATTCTCGAACTGGGTGTAGAGCGCACGCCGCTTTCCGTCCGGGGTGTCGTAGTCGAGCGAGAACAGTCCGACTGCCTGGGTGCCGATCACGCCGCTGTACTCGAGCGCGAGGCGGTAGCGCCCGCGCGCGAGCGGCTGGGCGAAGCTGAAGGTGGCGCTTTGCGCCGGTCCATCGACGCTGACCGCGGCCGGCAAAGGCTCGGCGGCGCCTGCGGCCGGGGTCAGGACCGCGCTGCTGAACTTGAGATCGGTCGCGTTGAGCGTGATCGAGGAGGTCGCTTCGTGCACCGTGAGTGTGATGGCGGCCTTGGCCGTGAAGCCGGAGGCCTGGGCGTCCGGCGTGATCGAGATATCGTAATGCATCGGACTGACGCTGCGCGGCAACTGGGTCGTGGCCTTCGCGAGCGCGACGGCGGCGAGCGCGACAGGGGAGGCGCACAGGCCGGCCAGGGCGAGTATTGCTGCGCAAATCAGGCTGCGATGCATCGGGGATCCTTGGTAAGCATATACTGTGTCCGCAATCTAAAGCGAAAGCATGGTCGTGTCAAACGCGAACGCAGCCCTGCCAGGCCTGCAGCGCGCCGCGAATGACGTTATGATTGGCCAATTCGACAAGAGAGGACGCGAATGATCGACCTTTATTCGGCGGCGACGCCAAACGGACACAAGATATCGATTGCGCTCGAAGAACTGGCGCTGCCCTACACACTCCATACGCTCGACCTGAGCCGGAACCAGCAGAAGGAGCCGTGGTTCCTCGCGATTAATCCGAACGGGCGCATCCCGGCCATCGTTGATCGCGAGCAAGACAATTTCGCCGTATTCGAGTCGGGCGCGATCCTGATCTACCTGGCCGAGAAAACCGGCCAGCTGATGCCGCCGGACCTGAAGGGCCGTTCGCAGGTGTTGCAGTGGCTGATGTTCCAGATGGGCGGCGTCGGTCCGATGATGGGACAGGCAAACGTGTTCTACCGCTATTTTCCCGAAAAAATCCAGCCCGCCATCGACCGTTATCAGGGCGAGAGCCAGCGCCTGTTGCGCGTGCTGGACGGCCGCCTCAAGGACCATCAATATCTGGCCGGCGACTATTCGATCGCCGATATCGCCAACTGGGCGTGGGTGCGCAGCCACAAGTGGTCGGGCGTAAACATCGACGACCTGCCGCACCTGCAGCGCTGGATCGACCTTATCGGCGCGCGGCCCGCGGCCCAAAAAGGCCTGCTGATGCCGCCTTCTTCCAGGGACCTGGCCGCGGACCCCGACGCCGATGCCGACCAATACGCCGCGCGCGTGCGCTCGATGCTGGAGACCGGCCAGTCGCGCTGAGCGGCTACGAGACGCGCTTGTACCAGGGCTGGTGCGCAAACACCGGCTGGTAGCTGGACTTGTACACGTCGCTGTCCTCGATCTCGCGGTCGAGCCCGAGCACGCCGAACAGCGACAGGCTCTCGTGGAACAGCTTGAGCACGCGCTGGCGCAGGGGCGGGCCGAAGTCGGGCAGGGCGCGCCGGCAGATAATCATCTGGAATTCGTTGAACGAGGCATCCGTGACCAGGTTGTACTGGGCCCAGGTGATGCGCCGGCGCAGGTGCGGCAGCAGGACCGCGCGCCCGGCCTCGATCTCGAAGTAGTCCGCCAGCTGGCCAATCCCGCCGCTCCTGAGGTAGTTCTCCTGGTAGGCGGCCATGCGCTCGACCGGAAAGCCGGCCTCGCCCGCTTCGGCCAGCAGTTCCTCGTTGGCGACGGTGGCGAAGATTTCGGTGCGCATGTGCAGCTGTTCTTCGGCCAGCAGGATCGCAAGCGACCAGGCTTCCTCGGCGCCCGCGCATTCGGCCAGCCATACCTTCGGCACGGCCGAGGCGCGCAGGCAGGCCGCCAGCACGATGCGCAGCTGGCGCGCTGCCGGCGGATCGTCGAACAGGGACGAGGGCTGCACGCTGAGCGCACGCAGCAGCGCGGCCCCGATGGCCGGATCGTGCAGCACCCGGTCCTGCAGCGCCGAGATGGTGGCCAGCGCATGGCCCTGCATCGCCGCCTGCAGCTTGCGCTTGAGGGCGGGCCGGTCGTAGCTGCGGAAATCGTACCCGTAGCGCTGCAGCAGGGCCTCGAGCAGGAGGTCGGTCTCCAGTTCCTCTGTGGCCAGCGCGGTATCGACCATCGGCAGGCCGGTCAATGCAGCCACACCCGCATCAGCGACAGCAGCTGCGCCACATCGACCGGTTTGGTGATGTAGTCGGAAGCGCCGGCGGCGATGCACTTGTCGCGGTCGCCCTTCATCGCTTTCGCGGTCAGGGTGATGATCGGCAGCGACTTGAACTTGGGGATGCGCCGGATCGCGCGCATGGTGTCGTAGCCGTCCATCTCCGGCATCATGATGTCCATCAGGACGATCTCGATGCTTGGGTCTTTTTCCAGCACCTCGATGCCGTCACGCCCGTTTTCGGCGAACGAGACCTGCATTTGCTGGCGTTCGAGCAGGGAGCTGAGCGCGAAAATATTGCGCAGGTCGTCGTCGACGATGAGCACCTTGCGCCCCGCCAGGCCGCCGTCGGCGGCGTGGATTTCCTCCAGCATGCGGCGCTGCAGCTCGGGCAGGCTGGCGTGCGAACGGTGCAGGAACAGCGCGGTCTCGTCGAGCAGGCGTTCGGGCGAACGCGCGTCCTTGATCACGATCGTCTTGGCGTAGCGCTTCAGTTTCGTCACTTCCTTGCGGGTGAGATCCTTGGCGGTGTAGATCACGATCGGCAGGTCGCGCAGGCTGCTTTCCTTTCCGATCACGTCGAGCAGGTCGAAGCCGCTCACGTCGGGCAAGGTCAGGTCCAGCACCATGCAGTCGAAGTGCGAACTGCGCAGCGCGTCGAGCGCGGCAGCTCCAGTCTCGACTGCCACGATGCGCAGGTCGGCGTCGCCGATCAGGGCCACGATCGACTCGCGTTGCATCTTCTCGTCGTCGACCACCAGCAGGCTGCGCTTGCCGCCGAGCAGGAACTTCTGGATTCGCGTGAATTCCTCCTGCAACGCTTCGCGCCCGACCGGCTTGTTGATGTACGAGATCGCGCCCTGGCGCAGCGCGCGCTCGCGCTCGCGCAGGCTCGACATCACGTGCACCGGAATGTGGCGCGTGCTCGGATCGCGCTTGAGGCGGTCGAGCACCGTGAAGCCGTCGATGTCGGGCAGGTCCAGGTCGAGCAGGATGGCCGAGGGCAGGTAGTCGCGTGCCAGCGACAGCGCCGAATCGCCATGGTGCGTGACGATCGCCTTGAAGTTCTTCTCGCGCGCGAATTCGAGCACGATCTTGGCGAAGCGCTCGTCGTCCTCGATGATCAGCACCGACGGGTCGCCCGGTGCGATCAGGCCGCGGTCGTCGAGCATGGAGCCGTATTCGATCAATTGCGGGGCCGCGCCGGCATCGCCCGGCGCGGCCTCGCTGGCGTACTGCTGCGAGCCGGCATACACCACCTGGGACGGTGGAGCCGGCAGGCGTGCCTGCTGCTGGCGCGTCTGGTCGTAGTTGATGAAGCCGGCGCGGTTATACGGCAGGAACAGGGTAAAGGTACTGCCGCCGCCGACCACCGACTCGACCCGGATCTCGCCGCCCAGAAGGCGCGCCAGTTCGCGCGAAATCGACAGGCCCAGGCCGGTGCCGCCGTATTTGCGCGCGGTCGAGCCGTCGGCCTGCTGGAACGCCTCGAAGATCAGCTGCAGCTTGTCGGCCGCGATACCGACGCCGGTATCTCTGACCGAGAATGCGAGCACCGCGTCGGCATGCACCAGGTTCGGGTGGTCGCTGGTCCAGCCGCTTGTCACCAGGCTGATTTCGAGCGCCACCTGGCCGTGGCTGGTGAACTTGAACGCGTTCGAGAGCAGGTTCTTGAGCACCTGCTGCAGGCGCGTGGTGTCGGTCATGAGCGCGGTCGGCAGCGCGTCGGCCAGTTCCACCGTGAACGCGAGGTGCTTGGCTTCGGCCATGTGGCGGAAGGTGCGGTCCACATAGTTGCGCAGGTTCGAGAAGCGGTACTCCGACACGTCCAGCGTGACCGTGCCCGACTCGATCTTGGACAGGTCGAGAATGTCGTTGATCAGCGTCAGCAGGTCCGAGCCTGAGCCGTGGATGGTCTTGGCGAATTCGACCTGCCTGCCCGACAGGTTGCCCTCCGGGTTGTCGCCCAACTGCTGCGCCAGGATCAGCAGCGAGTTAAGCGGCGTGCGCAGCTCGTGCGACATATTGGCCAGGAACTCGGATTTGTATTTCGACGACAGCGCCAGCTGGGTGGCCTTTTCTTCCAGCGCCAGCTTGGCCTGCTCGACCTCGCGGTTCTTGCGTTCGACCTCGATGTTCTGCTCCGAGAGCAGGCGCGCTTTTTCCGCCAGCTCCTGGTTGGTCTGCTGCAGCTCCTGCGCCAGCGACTGCGACTGGGTCAGCAGCGATTCGGTACGGCTGTTCGCCTCGATCGTGTTGAGCACCACGCCGATCGATTCCATCAGCTGGTCGAGGAACGATAGGTGGGTCTCGGTAAAGCGGTCGAGCGAGGCGATCTCGATGACCGCCTTGACCTGCTGCTCGAACAGGATCGGCAGCACCACGATGTTGGTCGGCGGCGCCGCGCCCAGTCCGGACGAGACCTGGATGTAATCGCGCGGCACGTCGGTCAGCCAGATGCGGTTCTTCTCGAGCGCGCACTGTCCGACCAGGCCTTCTCCGGGCAGGAACGAGGTGGCCAGCTTGCGGCTGGAACGGTAGCCGTAGCTGGCGATCATGCGCAGGCGCGCATCCATCTCCTTCGAGTCCATCATGTAGAACATGCCGTGGTGGGCCGACACCAGCGGCGCCAGCTCGGACAGGATCAGCTTGGTCACCGCCTGCAGGTCGCGCTGGCCCTGCAGCAGGCGCGTAAAGCGCGCCAGGTTGGTCTTGAGCCAGTCCTGCTGCGCGTTCTTCTGGGTCGTTTCCTTCAGGTTGCGGATCATCTCGTTGATGTTGTCCTTGAGGTAGGACACCTCGCCGCGCGCTTCCACCTGGATCGAGCGCGACAAGTCGCCGCGCGTGACCGCCGTTGCCACCTCCGCGATCGCGCGCACCTGGTTGGTCAGGTTGGCCGCCAGCTGGTTCACGTTCTCGGTAAGGTCTTTCCAGGTGCCTGCCACGCCCGACACGTTCGCCTGGCCGCCCAGCTTGCCTTCGGTACCGACCTCGCGCGCCACCCGCGTCACTTCGGAGGCGAACGAGGACAACTGGTCCACCATCACGTTGATGGTGTCTTTCAGTTCCAGGATCTCGCCCTTCACGTCCACCGTGATCTTCTTGGACAGGTCGCCGCGCGCCACGGCGGTGGTCACCGCAGCGATGTTACGCACCTGGCCGGTCAGGTTCGAGGCCATGAAATTCACGTTGTCGGTCAGGTCCTTCCAGGTGCCGCCCACGCCCGGCACGTAGGCCTGGCCGCCCAGCTTGCCCTCGGTGCCGACCTCGCGCGCCACGCGCGTCACTTCCGAGGCGAACGAGGACAACTGGTCCACCATCACGTTAATCGTGTTTTTCAGCTCGAGAATCTCGCCCTTGACGTCGACCGTGATCTTTTTCGACAGGTCGCCGTTGGCCACCGCGGTCGTCACGTCGGCGATGTTGCGCACCTGGCCGGTGAGGTTGCCGGCCATCGAGTTCACGCCGTCGGTCAGGTCTTTCCAGGTGCCCGCGACGCCCGGCACGTTCGCCTGGCCGCCCAGCTTGCCCTCGGTGCCGACTTCGCGCGCCACGCGCGTGACCTCGGATGCGAACGAGTTCAATTGGTCCACCATCACGTTGATGGTGTTTTTCAGTTCCAGGATCTCGCCCTTGACGTCCACCGTGATCTTCTTGGACAAGTCGCCGTTGGCCACCGCGGTCGTCACGTCGGCGATGTTGCGCACCTGGCCGGTAAGGTTGCCGGCCATCGAGTTGACCGAGTCGGTCAAGTCCTTCCAGGTGCCCGCCACGCCCTTCACCTGCGCCTGGCCGCCCAGCTTTCCTTCGGTGCCGACCTCGCGCGCAACCCGCGTCACCTCGGACGCGAACGAGGACAACTGATCCACCATCACGTTGATCGTGTTTTTCAGCTCGAGAATCTCGCCCTTGACGTCCACCGTGATCTTTTTCGACAGGTCGCCGTTGGCCACCGCGGTCGTCACCGCCGCGATGTTACGCACCTGGCCGGTCAGGTTCGAGGCCATGAAGTTCACGTTGTCGGTCAAGTCCTTCCAGGTGCCGCCCACGCCCGGCACGTAGGCCTGGCCGCCCAGCTTGCCTTCGGTGCCGACCTCGCGCGCCACCCGCGTCACTTCGGACGCGAACGAGCGCAGCTGGTCGACCATCACGTTGATGGTGTCTTTCAGCTGCAAGATCTCGCCGCGCACGTCCACCGTGATCTTCTTGGACAAGTCGCCGTTGGCCACAGCGGTGGTCACCTCGGCGATGTTACGCACCTGCGATGTCAGGTTGCCGGCCATCGAGTTGACCGAGTCGGTCAGGTCCTTCCAGGTTCCGGCCACGCCTTTCACCTGCGCCTGGCCACCGAGCTTGCCTTCGGTGCCGACCTCGCGCGCCACGCGCGTCACTTCCGAGGAAAAGGAAGAGAGCTGTTCGACCATGGTGTTGGCGGTGGTCGCCGCGCGCAGGTACTGGCCCTTGAGCGGATGGCCGTCCACTTCGAGCGCCATGGTCTGCGACAGGTCGCCTTTCGCGACCGCGCCGATCACGCGCGCCATCTCCGTGGTCGGGCGCACCAGGTCGTCGATCAGGGTGTTGACCGAGCTGATGATGGTGGCCCAGCCGCCCACCACGTTCGGCACCGAGGCGCGCTGGGTCAGGCGGCCCTCGCGTCCGACCACGCGGCTCACGTCGGTGACCGCATGCACCATCTTTTCCTTGGTCTCGATGATGTCGTTGAGGGTGTCGGCGATCTTGCCCGACACGCCGGTCCAGTCCGATGGCATGCGCGCGGTGAAATCGCCCTTCTTGAGCGCCATCAGCGTTGCCAGCAAAAGCTTCACGTCGAGCTCTTCGGCCATTTCTGTCATCTTGTTCATCGACTATCGTCCTCGTTGTTTTCGAATTGAAAGTGGTTCTGGGATTGATGCGCGCGCGGCCGTGCCGAGCAGTTCGAGCAGCGCCGGGGCCTGCAGGGGAGGGCTGAGCAGCTCGCCCTGGTACTGGTCGCACCCGAGCTCGTCGAGCACGGCCAGGCCCGGCTCGCTGGCGACGCCCTCGGCCAGCACGCGCAGCCCGAGTGCGCGCGCAATGTGGATGATGGCGGCCACCATGTCGGTGCCGCCGCCGCTGCCGATCCCGGCCACGAAGGCAGGGCCGATCTTCAGGGCGTCGAGCGCCATCTGCTTGAGCGTGGAAAGCGAGGCGGCGTGCCCGAAATCGTCGACCGCCAGGCGCACCCCGGCGTCGTGCAGCTCGGCCAGCACGGGGCCGGCCTCGGGACCGCCCAGCAGCAGGTGCTCGGCGATGCCCAGTTCGAGCCAGCCCGGCGCCAGCTCGCAGATGTCGAGGTGGGCCAGCACGCGCGCGCCCAGACCGGGCCGCAGCTGCAAGGCGCACAGGCTGAGCGCAATGGTCAGCTCGGGCAGCGCCGCGGCGCGCGTGCGCCACAGCGCAAGCTGTTTGCAGGCGCTGGCAAGCATCCAGTCATCGACCTGGTCGAGCAGTGCGCGGTCCGATACGGACGGCAGGAAATCCGGCGCCGCCAGCAAGCCGCGGCGCGGATGGTGCCAGTAAAGGCGCGCCTGCACTCCGCACAGCTCGCGCGTATTGACATTCGCCCTTGGCTGGTAGTACAGCTCCAGTTGATTGTCCGCGAGCGCCTGCTGCAGCTCGCTGCGCCATTGCGCGCATTCCGATTCGTGCGCGTTCAGCTCGGCGCGGAAAAACTCGATGCTGCCGCGCCGGTGCAGCTTGGCGTGGTACATCGCGGTGTCCGCATTTTTCATCAGTTGGGCTGCGCTGGCGCCGTCCTGCGGGTACAGTCCGATGCCGATACTGGTGCTGGTCACGACGCACTTGCCGCCGATCTCGAAGGCGTTCTCGTGCGCCTCCTTGATCTTGCGCGCCACGCTGGCCGCATTGGCCGGCGCGTCCTTGCCCTCAAGCAGGACCACGAATTCATCGCCGCCCAGCCGCGCCACCACGTCCGACACCCGCACCGCCGCCTTCAGGCGCGCGGCAACCTGGCGCAGCAGCTCGTCGCCGCCCTCGTGGCCGAGCGTGTCGTTGACGCTCTTGAACCGGTCGAGGTCGAGGAACAGCAGCGCGAACTGGCTGCGATGGCGATCGGCGCGGGCCACCGCGTGCTCGAGCTGCCCGATCAGCGAGCGCCGGTTCACCAGGCCGGTCAGCGGGTCGCGGATCGAGAGCTCATGGGCGCGCTGTTCGGCCAGCTTGCGTTCGGCCACTTCCTGTTCCAGCTCGCCGTTGATGCGTTCGAGGTCCTGCAGGCGCTGCACCCGCAAATCGCGGTACAGGGTCGACAGCTCCTCGGTCTTGGCGAGCAGCTCCAGGTTTTTCTTGGTCAGCTCGACGAACACCGACACCTTGGTGTGCAGCACCTGCGGAATGACGGGCGTAAACAGGTAATCGGCCGCGCCGGTCTGGTAGGCCTTGAGGCGGTTTATTTCGTCGGCGTGGTGGGCCGTGATGAAGATGATCGGGACCGAACTGGTACGCGGGTGCGAATGGATCGCCTCGGCCGTTTCGAAGCCGTCCATGCCGGGCATGTTCACGTCGAGCAGGATCACGGCGAATTCGTGGGTGAGCACCTGGCGCAGGGCCTCGCTGCCCGAGGTGGCGGTGATCACCTCGTATTCGTGCTCGCGCATCGCGCCCACGAGCAGGCTTTCGAGTGCGAACAGGCTCGCCGCGTCATCGTTGACAAGTAAGACTTTCGGAATCTGCACGGCGGAGAATGGCCTGTCTGAGAGTGGTTTGCCGATCAATCTATTGCGAACGAAAAGAATAAAAAGATGCTCCTGTCCCTGACCGGGCCAGCCAGGCGCTTGCCGAAGCGAGCTCGGCGCTTTCGGCTTAGTTTAACAATTTCCTGGAAAAACGACACAGAAACATCGTCCAGAATAGCCAAAAAAAAATTTCCACGGCGCACGATTAATTGCCCTCGGCTTGCGCTGCATCAATCCGAAGGGGTTGCGACCGGCGCCACTCATATTTCCGTGTATAAATGTTCAACAATTTGGCAAGCATTATTGAATTTTAGTAACAGCTGCTCTACGATTCCGGGTTCATACGCGTTATCCTGTGAATTAAAGCAATAAATGGGAAATCCACATGATTGAACTTGCGCACCTGACGGCGCTGCTCGAATGCGAGGACGACGCCAGCTGGAGTACCGCCTTGTTCTCGCTGGCGCGGCAACAGGGCTTCGACCAGGTCTTGTACGGCGTGGTCGCGTCCAAGCACATGAAACTGGAAGCGGCCTTCTTGCGCAGTAATTATTCGCCGAAGTGGCGCGCTACCTACGACACGGAAAAATTGGCCTATGTCGATCCGACCGTCGGGCATTGCCTCAACAGCTCGCTACCCATCATCTGGAAGCCCGAGACGTTCCGCACGCCCAACCAGCGCGCCCTGTACGAGGAGGCGAGCGGCCACGGCATCCGTTCCGGCATCACCTTCCCGATCCACGGCCCGAACGGGGAGTTCGGGGTGATCAGCTTCGCGTCCGACAAACTGCCCAGTGACAAATTCGACCTGGCGCCGGGCGAGGCCATGGCGGCCCTGTCGCTGATCCGCGACTATGCCTTCGAGTCGTCCTTGAAATTCATCAATGCGCACAGCCCTGCCGAGACGCCGCCGCGCCTGACCAAGCGCGAGCTTGAAGTACTCAACTGGGTCATGGTGGGCAAGTCATCCTGGGAAATCTCGAAGATCACGCGTTGCTCTGAAGCAACAGTAAACTTTCATATCGCCAACATTCGACAGAAATTCAATGTCAATACGCGTCAGCAGGCGCTGGTCAAGGCGATCAGCATGGGCATGATCACCCCAGAAGGTCACCGTCGCTGAGCTTGCCCCTGACGTAGAGCTTGATCAGGATCGCCACCGCTGGCGGCACGCCCAGGCCGGTCTCGAAGCGGCTGCCGCTGGACTGGGTCACCCCGAAGCGGGCCCAGAATTTTTCCTGGCTTTCGCGCCGGCTCATGCGCAGCTGTTTCAGTTCGCTGACCGGTGCCGCGGCGAGCTCGATGCCAGGTGCGGTTTCTGCCGTTTCCCGCACCTGATGATTGTATTCATGAACCATGCGTCGTCATCCCTGTGAACCAAAGGACTCAGTATTCCATCTGTCGCTATCCGGGCCACCTAGCACTTCTGCTAGTTGCTGCGCTTATCCAGCTTGCATGATTTTTCATGCGCCGCGCATACCTGCGCGCCAGCCTGTCGCAATCGTGGCTGGCGCCTCACGCTTCGGGCGGCGGATAAGTGATGCGGGTGCCGTCGACCCGCGCGAACGAGGTCAGCAGGTGCGGCTTGCGCGCCTTCGGACCGATGATGTCCTCGACTTCGATGCCGCGCACCAGCAGGGCGTCCGCGATCATCGAGCGGTGGCAGCGCCAGGGGACCGCCTCGGCGCACATCAGGGCGCAGCGCTTTTCGCGCGCCAGTAGCGCCACCTGTTCCACATTGTGGGCAAACTCGGGCGACTGCATGTAATCGGCATAGCCGCGGAACGAGGCATTGCGCCAGGCTGCGTTGGGAGAGTCGGGGCGCGCATGGCGCAAGCCACCCAGGCCCGGCATGTGCGAGTACGCTATGTGAGCCGCCTCCAGCGCGGCCGGAAGCGCATCGCGGTTGAACTGCGGATTATGGCGCGAGCGCGGCACGGTGCGCACATCGAGCACCAGTTCGACCTGATTGAGGCGAAGCAGTTCGATGAATTCTCCGATCGGCCGGTTCGAATGGCCGATGGTGCATACAAGCGGTACCGTCATGGCTGGTCGCCCCGGCTATTTCAGTTGATTGAGCAGGAAGGTGTAGGTCAGCGCCCACATCCGGGCCTGCTGGTCGTTGTTGGCGGCGCCCGCGTGACCGCCTTCCATGTTCTCCCAGTATAGTACGTCGTGGCCTTGTTCCTGCATCAGCGCCGCCATCTTGCGCGCATGGCCCGGGTGTACCCGGTCGTCGCGGGTCGAGGTGGTAAACAGCACGCGCGGATAGTGCTTGTCCTTGAACACATTGTGGTAAGGCGAATAGCGCGCGATGACCTCCCATTCCGACGCCTGGTCCGGGTCGCCGTATTCGCCCATCCAGGAGGCGCCCGCCAGCAGGCGGTTGTAGCGCCGCATGTCGAGCAAGGGCACCTGGCAGACCACGGCGTTGAACAGGTCGGGGCGCTGGGTCATCACCGCGCCCACCAGAAGGCCGCCATTGCTGCCGCCCATGATGCCGAGGTGGCGCGGGCTGGTCAGCCTGCGCCGGATCAGGTCCTGGGCAACGGAAATGAAGTCGTCGTAGGCGCGCTGGCGTTTTTCCTTCAGCGCCGCCTGGTGCCAGCGCGGGCCGAATTCGCCCCCGCCGCGGATATTGGCAAGCACGTACACGCCGCCTTGCCTGAGCCAGGCCGCGCCCGTCACGCCGCTGTAGAAAGGCTTCATCGACACTTCGAAGCCGCCATAGCCATACAGCACGGTCGGGTTCTTGCCGTTGAGTTTGGTGTTCCGGCCCTTGACCACGAAGTAGGGGATCCGGGTGCCGTCTTTCGATGTCGATTCGAACTGGGTGACGGTATAGCCCTTGGCGTCGAAAAAGGACGGCAGCGACTTGACCGCCTGGCGCACGTCGCTGCCGGCGCGGGCCAGGTACATGGTGGTCGGGGTCAGAAAGCCGGTCACGGTCAGGAAGTACTGGTCGGAGGAAGCCGCGTCGAGCGCCGCCACCCCGAGCGCGCCGAAAGCGGGCGCCGCGACCATGCGCCGCTGCCACTTGCCGTCCACCTGGCGCAATTCGACGATGCGGTTCTTGACGTTTTCGAGTTCATTGAGCAGCAGCGCGCCGCGCGTCACGGCCACCGCGTCGAGCGACCTGGCCGGGGTCGGCTCGAACAGCACCTCGAACTCGCGCTCGCCTTGCATGAATGCCTTGAAGCCGGCGGCGAGCAAAGCCCCTTGCGGATAGGTCTTGCCGCCCACGCTCCAGGGCGAGCGCAGCTCGATCACAAGCTGGTCGCGCACGGTGAAGGCGTTGGCGTCGTCCGGCTTGGCGACCTTGACCAGCGCGGCGCCTTCGCGCACGAACAGTTCGCTGCTGTAGAAAGTGATCTGGCGCTCGACGAACTGGCGCTCGAAGCCGGGTGTGAAATCCTTGTAGCCGGACGCGCTCAGGTCGCCCGAACCGGCCTCGTACAGCACGCGCGCCTGCACCAGCGGCGTGCCGCGCTTCCATTCCTTGACGATGCGCGGGTAGCCCGAACTGGTCATCGATCCTGGCCCGAAATCGGACGCCACGAACACGCTGTCATGGTCGATCCAGCTGGCGCCGCCTTTCGCTTCGGGCAGCACGAAGCCATCGGCGACGAAGCTGCGCGTAGCGACGTCGAATTCACGCACAACGTGCGCATCGCCGCCCCCGCGCGAGAGCGAAACGAGGCAGCGCTCGCCTTTCGGCTGCAGGCACGATACCGCGCTCCAGACCCAGTTTTCATTCTCCTCGCGCGCCAGCAGGTCGAGGTCGATGACGGTTTCCCACTCCGGTTCGGACAGCTGGAACTGGGCCAGCGTGGTGCGCCGCCAGACGCCGCGCACATGCGATGGATCGCGCCAGAAGTTGTAGTAAAAGTCGCCGTGCTTGCTCACGTACGGGATGCGTTCCCTGGCGTTGAGGATGGTCTTGAGGCGTGCGTGCAGGGCCGCAAACTGGGGCCGGCCCTCGAGTTCCTTCTGCGCGACTGCGTTGCGCTCCCTGACCCAGGCGAGCGCCGGTTCGGCCGTGACATCCTCCAGCCAGCGGTATATGTCGGGCGGCTCGGCGCTCGTTTGTGCGTGGGCGCCACCCATTGCAGCCAGTCCGAGCAGCACGCCGCTTGCCAGTGTTTCGTATGATCGCATGTGCTCCCCCAGGCCGAGCCTCCAGTGTAGCAATATTTTGATCCGCCAATGAGTGTGGTGTGACACGAACATTTATCAATTGCATCTTTTCACGCTGTCAGTACAGCCTGTCGGCGCGAGTCCTCTACCGATATGGTGCGCGGCGCCCAGGCGCACATTGCCCGCGCGGCCGCCCGATGTATGTTTTTGTATGCGGAACGCGAGTCCATTATTTATTGACACGCGTCATACTCGGCTGTAGATTGCAAAAACAAGTGATAAATAAGTAATAAAAAATCCACGACAATTTCAATTCGAGGGGTGCATCGCCGGCTGCGTATTCTGGGGTTTTTCCGTTGACACATTGTGGAGGGGAACAAATGAACCTGGTAGACAAGATCAACCACGCCCGGCGCTGCATGCTGGTCACGCTGGCCATGGCTGCGACCGCCTTGCCCGCGCTGGCGCAGGACGCATCGCTGCTGCTTTACGACGGACCGGATCGGGCACAGAAAGTCCTGGCTGCCGCCAAGGCGGAAGGTTCGCTCACCCTCTACACCAGCCTCGCGGAAAAAAACCTGAAGTCCCTGATCGAGCCGTTCGAAAAGAAATACGGCATCAAGGTCAATGTCTGGCGTGGCGGCACCAGCAAGGTCTTGCAGCGCACCCTGACCGAAACACAGGCCGGCCGTTATGAAGTCGATGCGATCCATTTCGGCGCGCCCGAGCTGGAAGCGCTGAACCGGGAAAAGGTCCTGCAGCCGGTCAAGTCGCCCGTGTTCGGCGAGCTGCTGCCCGGCGCGGTGCCGGCGCACCAGATGTATGCCGGAACCATCTTGCAGGTGTATGTACAGGCCTACAACACCAACCAGATAAAAAAAGAAGATCTGCCAAAAACTTACCAGGACCTGCTCGACCCTAAGTGGAAGGGCAAGCTTGGCATCGAAACCAAGAGCGAATCGTGGTACTCGACCCTGCTGCTGGCGCTGGGCGAAGAGAAGGGCGCGAAACTGTTCAAGGATATTGTCGCGCGCAACGGCATGTCGGTGCGCTACGGGTATTCGCTGCTCAATAACATGGTGGTGGCAGGCGAGGTGCCGCTGGCCCTGACGGTCTACCATCACATGCCGCAAACGGCCAAGGAAAAGGGCGCCCCGATCGACTGGTTCGCGCTGCAGCCGACGATTGCCCGCGCCAACGGCATCGGCATCGCGCGCCACGCACCGCATCCGAATGCGGCTGTGCTTTTTTACGACTACATGCTGTCGGCGAGCGGCGCGCAAAAACACTTCACGGCCATGGGGTATATGCCGACCAACGCCACACTGCCTTCGCCGCTGCCCGGCCTTGCCATCAAGATGGTCGACCCGGTCGGTGTCCTCGACAATACCGACAAGTGGACCAGGTCGTTTGAAAGCGTATTTGGCACAGGAAGCGGGAAATAGATTTATCCAGGGACCGAAAGAAAAGGACAGGCATGACAAGCGATGCAGACAAGCGTTTGAGCGCGCGCCGCTACGGCTCGGATTTTATCGTCGACATACTCCAGCAATACGATATCCCCTACGCCGCGTTCAATCCGGGCGCCTCGTTTCGCGGGATACACGACTCGCTGGTGAATTATTTGGGCAACAAGAAGCCGGAATTTCTCGAATGCATGCATGAGGAAATTTCGGTCGCGATCGCGCATGGCTACGCGCGCGCGAGCGGCAAGCCGATGGCGGCGATCCTGCACAACGTGGTCGGCCTGCAGCATGCGACGATGGCGATCTACAACGCATGGTGCGACCGGGTGCCGATCATCCTGCTCGGCGGCACCGGACCGATGTCGTATACCAAACGCCGTCCCGGCAGCGACTGGGTGCATACGGCACTGGTACAAGGCAACCTGATTCGCGATTTCGTGAAATGGGACGACCAGCCCGCCGACCTCGACAGCACGCCGGAATCGTTCGCGCGCGCCTACCAGAGCGCCATGACCGAGCCGCACGGGCCGGTCTACATCTGCTACGACGCCGAGATCCAGGAGAAGGAGGCCAGCGCATTCCCGGCGCTGCCGGAGCCCGCCAAATTCCTGCCGCCCGAGCCGCCGTCCGCGTCGCCACAAACCCTGCGACGGATTGCCCAAGCCCTGCTCGAGGCCGATTTTCCGGCGATCGTCGCCGACCGCATGGGCCGCTCCGCGGTGGCCTACGATGCACTGGTCGAGCTCGCGGACCTGTTGAACATCCCGGTACTCGACCAGGGCAACCGGCACAACTTCCCGACCCAGCACCCGATGGCGCTGGCCGACATCGACGGCGAAGTGCTGGCCGTGGCCGATTTCGTTCTTGCGCTCGACGCGACCGACCTGTATGCCGCGCTGCATACGGTCAACCGCCTGACGCGCGAGACCCAGCCGATGTACCGTGACGGCACCCGCATTGCGCACGTCACGCTGGACGGCTACATGGTGCGCAGCTGGAGCCACGATTTCCGGCGCCTGCAGCCGACCGACGACGCGATCGCCGCCGACACCGGCCGCTTCGTGCCTGCGCTGCTGCAATGCTGCAGCGAGCTGCTCGAAACCCGGCCCGAGGCCGCGCACAAGATCCGCCTGCGCGGCGAAAAGTGGCAAGGACGCGCGGCCGCCTTGCGCGCCAAGTGGCAGGCCCAGGCCGAAGCGGAGCGCGGCAAGACCCCGATCGCGCTGTCGACGCTGGCCGCCATTACGTGGGACGTCATCAAGGACGAACCGTGGCTGCTGACGAACGGCACCGCGAACGGCTGGGCCAAGCGGCTGTGGGATATCCGGCGCCAGGACCAGTATTTGGGCAAATACAGCGGCGGCGGCCTCGGTTATGGCGTGGGCGCCACGATCGGCGCCGCGCTGGCCTATCCGGACCGGTTGTGCGTGAACCTGCAGGGCGATGGCGATTTCCTGTTTACGCCGACTGCGCTGTGGACGGCGGCGCACCACAAGATCCCGATGCTGACGATCCTGGTAAACAACCGCAGTTATTACAACTCGGAAGAGCATAATGCAAAGATCGCCGCGCATCGCGGCCGGCCGGTCGAAAACGCAGCCCAGGGCACGCGCATCGAAGACCCGGCATTCGAGTTTGCCACTATGGCGCGCTCGATGGGAATCTACGCAGAAGGTCCGATCACCCGCAGCGACGAGCTCGAGGCAGCGCTGCGGCGCGCCCTCGAAGCGGTCAAGAACGGGCAGCCCGCCCTGGTCGACGTGATCACGCAGAACCGCTAGCGGCAGGGCTATCAGAAATCGGGGTCTGTCCCCGATTTCCCACAACCGGGAAATCGGGGACAGACCCCGATTCGTTCCGCCGAAGGTCCGGTCACCCGCAGCGACGAGCTCGAGGCAGCGCTGCGGCGCGCCCTCGAAGCGGTCAAGAGCGGGCAGTCCCGCCCTGGCCGATGTGTTCACGCAGAACCGCTAGCGGCAGGGCTGTCAAGAAATCGGGGTCTGTCCCCGATTTCCAAAAAACGGGAAATCGGGGACAGACCCCGATTTGCCGCGAGCGCTGCGCACTACCGCGCGCGGCCTAAAAATAGTATGCTATCGACTCAACCAATCGGAGCTACATGCCTTCTCCCGTTACGCCCGGCCTTCTCATCTTGCACGGCAACCAGATGGAGCAGTTGCGTGCCGCACTTTTCGGCTGGCTGCGTAACAATCCGCTCGCGCCGCTGGAAGCGGAAACCATCCTGGTGCAGTCGAACGGCGTGGCCGAATGGCTCAAGATCGCGCTGGCCGAGGAAATGGGCGTCTGCGCGGCGACCCGGGTGGCCTTGCCGGCCCGTTTCCTGTGGGAAGCCTACCGCGGCATGCTGGGCCGCGATTGCGTCCCGAGCCGCTCCCCGTTCGACAAGGGCCCGCTCACCTGGCGCCTGATGCGCCTGCTGCCGGCGCTGCTGTCCGATCCTGTTTTCCTGCCGCTGCGCCATTTTCTCGGCGACGGCGACCCGGAGCGCCGCCTGCAACTGGCAGAGCGCCTGGCCGACCTGTTCGATCAGTACCAGGTGTACCGCGCCGACTGGCTCGCCGACTGGGCCGCGGGGCGCGACGTGCTGCGCGACGCGCGCGGGGAAGCCGCCATGCTCGCGCCCGACCAGCGTTGGCAGGCGCAGCTCTGGCGTGCGGTAGGCGCCAGCCTGCCCGAGCATGGCCGCGAGTCGGGCCGCGCCACCATCCATGATCAGTTCGTGCGGGCCAGCGAGCAGGGCGCGGAGCCGGCCGGACGCTTGCCGCGGCGCGTTGTCCTGTTCGGTATTTCGGCGCTCCCCTACCAGACCTTGCAGGCCGTCGCGGCGCTGTCGCGCTACACCCAGGTGCTGCTGGCCGTGCCCAATCCGTGCCGCTTCTATTGGGGCGACATCATCGAAGGGCGCGAGCTGCTCAAGGCCCGGCACAAACGCCAGCAGGCGCGCGACGGCGTCGACCTGTCCCTGATCCCGCTCGAACAATTGCATACCTACAGCCACCCGCTGCTGGCGAGCTGGGGCCGCCAGGGACGCGACTTCGTGCGCATGCTCGACGAATTCGACACCGATTCGGCGGGGCGCTTCGAGAACCTGCGCATCGACCTGTTCAGCGAGGGCGAGGGCGACACCTTGCTCGCGCAGGTGCAGGCCGCCGTGCGCGACATGCTGCCCCTGGGCGAACACCCGAAGGCGACGCCGCAAGCGCAGGACCGTTCGATCGAGTTCCATGTCACCCACAGCGTGCAGCGCGAAGTCGAGGTCCTGCACGACCAGCTGCTGTCGTGGTTCGCCGAAGCGGGCGAGCCGAAGCTGCGTCCGCGCGACGTGGTCGTCATGGTGCCCGACATCGACACTTTCTCGGCCGCGATCCACGCCGTGTTCGACCAGCACAAGCGCAGCGACCCGCGCTTCATTCCTTTCGAAATCGGCGACGTCAAGGACCGCAGCGTCAATCCGCTGCTGGTGGCGCTCGAATGGCTGCTGCGCCTGCCGCAGCAGCGCTGCCGCCAGAGCGAGGTGCGCGACCTGCTCGACGTGCCGGCGCTGGCTGCGCGTTTCGGGTTGGAGGCCGACGAGCTGCCGACGCTGGGCCAGTGGATCGAAGGCGCCAGCGTGCGCTGGGGCCTGGACCAGCAACACCGCAACGGCCTCGGGCTCGGCTCGGCGGGCGAGCAGAACGCGTGGATTTTCGGCGTGCGGCGCATGCTGCTCGGTTACGCCAGCGGTGCTGGCGCCAACTTCGGCGGCATCGAACCTTATGCCGAAGTGGGCGGACTCGATGCGGCGCTGGCCGGTTCGCTCGCCCAACTGATCGAAACGCTGCTCGCGTGGCGCGCCACGCTGGCGCGCGCACACACCCCGGCGCAATGGGGCGTGCAGGCGCGCGCCTTGCTCGCCGCCTTCTTCGATGCCGGCGAAGAAGGCGACCGTCTCACGCTGGTGCAGCTGCAAGATGCGCTGCAAGGCTGGCTCGAGATCTGCGAGAACGCGCAATTCGAGGAGGCCGTGCCGCTCGCCGTGCTGCGCGAAGCATGGCTCGGTGCGCTCGCCGAGCCGACCCTCAATCACCAGTTCGTCTCTGGCGGCGTGACCTTTTGCACCCTGATGCCGATGCGCGCAGTGCCGTTCCGGGTGGTGTGCCTGCTCGGCATGAACGATGGCGACTTCCCGCGCCGTGCGCGCCAGGCCGACTTCGACCTGCTCGCGCTGCCCGGCATGGCGCGCCCGGGCGACCGCTCGCGCCGCGACGACGACCGCTACCTGATGCTCGAGGCGGTGCTGGCCGCGCGCGACAAGCTGTATATCAGCTGGGTCGGACACAACGTGCGCGACAACAGCGAACAGCCAGCCTCGGTGCTGGTGTCGCAACTGCGCGATTATCTTGCGGCCGGCTGGGACCTGGACCTCGGTGCAATGACAACCGGGCACGCGCTGCAGCCGTTTAGCCGGCGCTATTTCGAAGAGGGCGGTTTGCTTACCTACGCCGGCGAATGGCGCGTCGCACACGCAGGCGCAGCCGCGCAGGACGATACGGCGCTGCCGGCCTTCGAACTCGAGCCGGACTACCGCCTCAAGCTGGGCGAGCTGGCCAGTTTCCTGAAGCAGCCGGCGCGTTATTTTTTCCGGCGCCGGCTTGGCGTGTCGTTCGCCGACGCAGCCCAGGTGGGCGAAGACGAAGAGCCGTTTTCGCTGGACGCGCTGGAACGTTATTTTTTGGAAGACACCCTGCTCGAGGACGACGGCGCGCCGGAGGCGGTGAGCGAGGTGCGCGCCAACCTTGCGCTGCGCGCCGAGCGGCTTGCGCGCGAAGGCGTACTACCGATCGGCCTGATAGGGCAGCAGTGGCAGCGACAGCTGGTCGAGGAACTGGTGCCGGTGCGCACCGCATGGCTGAAGCTGGGCCAGCAGTTCGACGCGAGCGCGCCCAAGCTGGCGATCAGCCTCGGGTTCGATGGCGTGCAGCTGGACGACTGGATCGACAAGCTGCGCAGCAGCGACACCGAAACCGCGTGGCTGATGCAGATCTCGTCCAAGGTCCTCGACAAGAAAGGCAATGCGCGCGGCGACAAGCTGATAGCGCCATGGCTGCGCCAACTGGCGGCGGCGGCCGCGGGCGAAACCGTGAGCGGCTACCTGGTGGCGCGCGACGCGACCATCAGGATGGCGCCGCTCGATCCGGCTGCGGCGAATGCGGCATTGGCCACCCTGGTGGCGCTATGGCGCCGCAACATGGATGCGCCACTGACGGTGGCCTGCAAGAGCGCACTGGCGCTGCTTGGCGGCGGCGATGCGCGCACCGTCTACGAGGGCGTCCATCAGGTCTCCGGCGAGGTCGCAGACCTGTGCCTGGCGCGCCTGTGGCCCGACTATGCAAGCCTGGCGGCAAGCGGGGAATGGCCCGCGAGCGCCGAACAACTGTACGGACCGCTGGCGCGCTGGCTGGACGGTATCGTGATCACCGAACACGGCGAGGAGCCGGCATGAGCGAGCTACTTGACGCCCTGAGTTTTCCGCTGCACGGTTCGCGCCTGATCGAGGCGAGCGCCGGTACCGGCAAGACCTGGACCATCGCCGCGCTGTACGTGCGGCTGGTGCTCGGGCATGGCGGTGAGCACGCGTTTGCCCGGCCGCTGCTGCCCTCCGAGATCCTCGTGATGACGTTCACACGCGCGGCAACGCGCGAATTGTCGAACCGGGTGCGCGAGCGCCTGGTGGAGGCGGCCGCCTTTTTCCGTGGCGAGCGCGCGCTGAACGAGAGCTATTTGCACGAGCTCGCGGCATCCTTTCCGACCGACGGCGAGCGCCAGGGGGCGGCGCATCGCCTGATGCTGGCCGCCGAGACAATGGACGAAGCGGCCATCTTCACCATCGACGCGTGGTGCCAACGCATGCTGCGCGAACACGCCTTCGACAGCGGCAGCCTGTTCGACGAGGAACTGGTCAGCGACGAACATGCGCTGTTCGAGGACGCGGCGCACGACTACTGGCGCCAGCACGTCTACCCCTTGGGCAGCGCGGCGCTGGGCGCCTTGCTCGCATGCTGGCCCGATGTCGAAGCGCTCAAGCAGTCGGTGCGCGAACTGGTGCGCCGCGTCGCGCTGCTGGGCGACGTGCCCGAAGAATCGCTGGCGGCGCTGATCGCGCGCGTCGAGCGCGCCCAACTGGCCGAGCTGGCGCGCCTGAAAACCGGCTGGACCGAACGCGCCAACGCGATGGAGCGCTGGATCGCCGCGCAGCGCGACAATGCGCCGAAGTGCTTCAACGGGAACAAGCTGCGTGCCGATTCGCTCGTCAAATGGTTCGAGGCGCTGCGCAACTGGGCCTGCAACCCGGCCCAGCTGATGCCGGGCATGACCGACACGGGCTGGCACCGGTTGACGCAGGACGGCATCACGGACGCGTTCAGCAAGGGTTACAGCGCCGACATCCCGGATTGCTTCGATGCCACCACCGACCTGTGGGAGGCCCTTAAAGGGCTCGATCCGCTGTCGCATGCGCTGCTGCGGCACGCCGCCGCCAGCATCGCGCAGCGCATGGCCGAACTCAAGCAGCGCAGCCGCCAGTTCGGCTTTGCGGACATGCTCGATCGGCTCAAGGGCGCGCTCGAAGGGCCGAACGGCACTGCGCTGCGCAACCGCATCACGGCCCAGTTCCCGGTCGCGATGGTCGACGAATTCCAGGACACCTCGAAGGACCAGTACCGGATCTTCGACCTGCTGTACCGGGTGGCGGACAACGAGCGCGCCCATGGCCTGTTCCTGATCGGCGACCCGAAGCAGTCGATCTACGGTTTTCGCGGCGCCGACATTCACAGCTACCTGGCGGCGCGCCGTGCCACCGCGGGGCGCCACTACCAGCTTGGCACCAACTATCGCTCCACCGAAGCGCTGGTGGAGGCGGTCAACCAGTTGTTCCGGCACGCCGAAGGGCATGGCGAGCATCCCGGTTTCGCGGCCGGCGCGTTCAGGTTCCGCAAGGGCGAGGTCAATCCGCTGCCGTTCGAGCCGGTGAAGGCGAACGGGCGCGCCCAGCACCTGGTCGGGGTCGCGGGACCGTACCAGGCGATGGCGATCTGCTGCTCGGAGCGCGACGACCTGAAGGCCGACGGCTACCGCGAGTTTTTCGCGCATCACTGCGCCGAACATATCGTCGGCCTGCTTAACGATCCGAAGGCCGGATTCGTGGAAGGCGCGAAGTTCACGCGGCTCGCTCCGGCCGATATCGCGATCCTGGTGCGTGACCGGCGCGAAGCGGCGGCGATCAGGCACGCGCTGCAGCGGCGCAAGGTAGCGAGCGTGTATTTGTCGGACAAGGATTCGGTGCTCGAAAGCGAGGAGGCGGCCGACGTGCTGCGCTGGCTGCACGCGGTGGCCAATCCGCTCGACGGCGCCCTTGCGCGCGCCGCCTTCGCCACCCGCACCGCAGGTTTGCCGCTGGCCGCGCTGGCGCGCTTGTCGTCCGATGAACTGGAATGGGAGGTGCGCGTCGAGCAGCTCAAGGCACTGCACGCGATCTGGCAGCGCCAGGGCGTGCTGGCCATGCTGCGCCGCTTCATTCACGAACTTGGCCTGCCGGCGGCGTTGTTGCAGGAGGCCGGCGGCGAACGCAGGCTGACCAACCTGCTGCACCTTGCCGAGCTGCTGCAGACGGCCAGCGGGCAGCTCGACGGCGAACAGGCCCTGATCCGCTGGCTGGCCGAACAGCTGGACGGCGCAGGCGAGGGCGGCGACGAGCGTGTGCTGCGCCTCGAGAGCGACGCCGAACTGGTCAAGGTCGTCACGGTGCACAAATCCAAGGGCCTCGAATATCCGCTGGTGTACCTGCCGTTCGCGGTCACGGCGCGCAAGACCGACCGGCGCAACCGCAGCTTCTTCGAGTACATCGCCGCCGACGGCGTTGCCTGCATCGACCTGGCCTGCTCGGACCAGGCGCTGGCCGCCGTGGAGCGGGCCCGCATCGAGGAAGACCTGCGCCTGCTGTACGTGGCGCTCACGCGCGCCCGCCATTTCCTGTGGCTTGGGGTGGCGGCGGTAGCGGCGGCAAAGGGCGGCGAGAACAGGCTGCACGAATCTGCGCTCGGATATCTGCTGACCGGCGGCGCGGCGCTGGCGGCGGCCGACATGATGGCGCGCTGGGAACTGCTGCGCGGCGAGTCGGACGCGATCGACCTGCAGGCGCTGGAGGCGGCGCAGGGCGTTACCATGCTCTCGCGCACCGAGACGCGGGCGCCGCTGGTTGATGCTGCCCGCTTTTCGGGCAGCTTCGAGCGCAACTGGTCGGTCGGCTCGTTCACGTCGCTGGCGCGCCAGACCAATCTGGTGTTGACGCCCATGCGCGCGCAGGAAGAAACGCTGTTCGAGGAAGACGATGGCCAGCCGCTGCTGCGTGCGGAAGATGCGCCGTGGCACCGTTTCCCGCGCGGCGCGGTGCCCGGTAACTTCCTGCACGAACAGCTCGAATGGATGGGGCAGGAGGGTTTTGCGGTGGTGCGCGACCCGGCCTTCGATTCCCGCCTGGGGCAACGCTGCGAGCGTGCCGGCTGGGGCAACCGGCAGGACGATGCGGTGGCATGGTTGCGCGCCGTTGCGCTGACCCGCCTGCCGCATCTGGACGCAGCGCTGTCCGAGATCGAAGCGGTGCTGCCCGAGATGGAGTTCTGGTTCCCGAGCGAGCATTTGAATTCAACTGCGCTCGACCGGCTGTGCAGCGCCAGGCTGCTGGGCGAGACGGCCCGGCCGGCGCTGCCGGCACGCCAGCTGCATGGCATGCTTAAAGGCTTTGCCGACCTCGTTTTCGAGCATGAAGGGCGTTACTGGGTGCTCGATTACAAATCGAACTCGCTGGGCGCGGGCGACGCCGCATACAGCCACGCGGCCATGGCGGCCGGCATGGCCGCCCACCGTTACGATATCCAGGGTGCGATCTACATGCTGGCGCTGCACCGGCTGCTCCAGAGCCGCCTTGGCGAGCGCTATGAGCCGGCGCGCCAACTCGGCGGCGCGATTTTCCTGTTCCTGCGCGGGATCGCAAACGTGCACACGCGCGGCTGCTACCTGCTCGAGCCCGACCTTGAACTGCTGGACGGCCTCGATGAACTCTTGAACAACGCAGCCGGGCCGGAGGCGGACCATGAACACTGAGCTCGACATGCGCGCCCTGTGGCAGGAGGTCGGGAAGCTGACCGACGGCGGCGAACTGCGCCGCCTGAGCGGAACCTTCGCGCGCTTCATCGCGTCGCTGGGAACGGTTTCGCCGGCGCTCATGCTCGCCTGCGTGGTGCTGTCCGAGCTGGAAGGGCGCGGCCACAGCTGCCTGATGCTGGGCGAGCTGGCCGGCGACCCCGGCGCACTGTTGGGATGGAGCCCGGAACAATGGGAGGCACTGGCCGCAGCGGCCGGCGCGCTGCCGAGAAACAGCAGGGCGTGGAGCGCGCAATTGGCGGCGTCCGACCAGGTGTGGCAGGTCGGTGAGCTCGATTTCGACCAGCCGCTGGTGCTCGACGGCGAACGCCTTTACCTGCGCCGTTACTGGCGCGACGAAACGCTGGTTGCGCGCAGCATCGGCGCGCGCGCCGGCAATATGCGCGAGGTCGACGTGGCGAAGGTGCGCGAATGGATCGAGCTCCTGTTCGCAGCCGGACGCCGTGCCGAATCGCCCGACTGGCAGAAGCTGGCATGCGCGGTCGCCGTGCGCGGCTCGCTTGCCATCATCACCGGCGGCCCAGGCACCGGCAAGACCTACACGGTGGCCCGCTTGCTCGCCTTGCTGTTCGCGCTGGCCCCGGACGCCAGGCAGCAGCGCATTGCGCTGGCCGCGCCCACCGGCAAGGCGGCGGCACGCCTGAAGCAGTCGATCGACAAGGCGCTCACGGAACTGGCCGACAAGGTCGGCGCGGCGCTGCCGCTGCGCGAGCTGACCGCGCGCATGGGTTCGGCGCGCACCTTGCACAGCCTGCTCGGCGCGCGCCCCGACACGCGCGCCTTCGCGCACAACCAGGGCAACCCGCTCGACGTCGACGTGCTGATTGTGGACGAGGCGTCGATGGTTCACCTCGAGATGATGGCGTCGCTGCTGGACGCGTTGCCGCCCGGCGCAACCCTGATCCTGCTGGGCGACAAGGACCAACTGGCATCGGTCGAAGCCGGTGCGGTGCTGGGCGACCTGTGCCATGACGCGCAGGCAGGCGGCTATTCGGCGGCCACGCTCGATTACGCGCTGCGCGCGAGCGGCGAGACGATACCGGAGCACTACGCGGGCAGCGCCGCAGCCTTGGCCCAGCAGACCGTGATGCTGCGCCACAGCCGCCGTTTCGGCGGGCCTATCGGACAGCTCGCGCTGGCCGTCAATGCGGGCGATGTGGCTGGCGCACAGGACTGCCTGCGCGGACCCGATGCGGCGGTGCACTGGATCGAGCACGCGCAGCAGAGCCACGTGGTGCAGCTTGCGCTGGCCGGGCGCAACGGCGTTGGCGGCGGTTACCAGGCCTGCCTGGCGCAGGTGCGGCAGGGCGCGAACGGCAGGCACGAAGACTGGGTCAGGTCGGTTCTGCTCGGCTTTGAATCGTTCCGCATCCTGTGCGCGGTGCGCGAGGGCGAGTGGGGCGTGGCCGGGCTGAATATCGCGATCGAGCAGCGGCTCGAGTCGGCTGGACTGCTCAAGCGGCGTGGCGAGTGGTATGTGGGACGGCCCGTGATGGTCACGCGCAATGACTACGGCGCAGGGGTGTTCAATGGCGACATCGGGCTCACGCTGGACGATCCGGCGCGTCCCGGATCGCTGCGCGTGTATTTCCTCGAGGGCGACAAGGTGCGCAGCGTGCTGGCGACGCGCCTGCGCCACGTGGAAACCGCGTTTGCGATGACGGTGCACAAATCGCAGGGATCGGAGTTCCGCCACACCGTGCTGGTGCTGCCGGCAGACCGCACGGGGATGATCGCGCGCGAGCTCATTTACACCGGCATCACGCGCGCGAGCGAAGTATTTACGCTGGTCTCGCCCGGCAGCGCGGTGCTGGGCGAGGCGATCTTGCGCAGGACGCAAAGGGCGAGCGGCTTGCGCGAGATGATCGAATAGTCAAGCGCAGTTGCGCCCCGCAAAGACCGCGTCTGTTACCTGTGGCGCCGTTTGGCCTTGACGCGCTTGACGTATTTACTGCGCGGGCGTGCCGTCGCGGTCTTGACCACTGGGGCGTCGCCGCCCGAAATGAAGCGGCGGATGTTGAGGGCATCGAGAATGCGCACCGAGGAAGCCCCGGCGTTAAGCAGCACCAGGGTCGCGTTCTTGCCGGCCGACTTGATGCGCATGATCAGGCAGCGCCCCGCCTCCTGCGTGTAACCGGTCTTGGACAGGCCGATATCCCAGCCCTTGGCGCCCACCAGCCTGTTGGTGTTGTGGTATTCCACGCCGCGCCCGTTGATCTTGATGATGTCCTTCGAGTCTGTCGTGATGCGCGCAATCTCCGGATACGCGGACGCGGCAATCGCCATCTTGACCAGGTCCGAGGCGGTCGACCTGTTGTTCGGCGACAGTCCTGTCGGTTCCTCGATCGCGGTCTGGGTCATGCCGAGCGCGGCAATCTTGGCCTTGACCGCGGCCTTGAATGCGACTGGGCCGCCTTGGAAGGTGCGCGCCAGCGAAGCGGCGGCCCGGTTGTCGGACGACATCAGCGCCAGTTGCAGGATGTCGCCGCGGCTGATGGTCGCGCCCACCGGCACGCGCGAGGTGCTGTGCTTGAGCATATCGACGTCGTTCTTGTCGATCGAGATCGGCTCGTCCATGTCCTGCTTTGCGTCGAGCACGACCATCGCGGTCATCAGCTTGGTCAGCGATGCGATCGGCACCACATCGTTGGCATTTTTTTCCAGCAAAATCTTGCCGGTGCCGTCTTCAATGACGAGGACCGATTGCGAACCGAACGGGACGGCGAACGCGCCGGCGCACGTGAGCGACATCAGTACGGCAGTAAGTTTTTTGATCATTTTTTGTTGTTCCGTGGTGCAGCAGGTTCAAATGGGGGGCGCCGGGGGCGGGGGCGCTGCGCGGAGCGTGGGTTAATCTAGCCATGAAGCAACTACTCATAGAGGCGAAGATATCATTTTGACCCTTCGGTGTCTATGGCGCACAAGCGAAAAGCGGACACAACATACAAAAAGGCGTAAATAAAAGCCCTGCCTTGTTGCCCAGCCTTTTGAAACGAGCAAGTTTTCCGAGTTGAATTATTTTGACTGGTAAATCTTGTCGAATTCACCGCCATCGTCGAAGTGTTTTTTCTGCGCCTGGCGCCAGCCGCCGAACACCTCGTCGACCGTAAACAGGGTGACCGGCCGGTAGTTAGCCGCGTACTTCCTGGCCACGTTTTCCGAACGCGTGCGCATGAAGTGCCTGGCCCCGATTTCCTGCCCGGTCTCGGAATACAGGAAGTTCAGGTAGGCGGTGGCCTGCTTGCGGATGCCGCGCCGGTCCACCACTTTGTCGACCACGGCCACCGGCGACTCGGCCAGGATCGATATGGACGGATACACGAGCTCGAAGTTCTCGCCGAATTCCTTGCGCACCAGTTGCACTTCGTTTTCAAATGTGACCAGCGCATCGCCGATATTGCGCTGGGTGAAGGTGGTGGTGGCCGCCCGCCCGCCGGTGTCGAGGATCGGCACGTTCTTGAAGATGCGGCGCACCAGCTCGCGCGCCTGGGCTTCGGTTCCGCCCTTCTTGATCACCGAGCCCCAGGCCGCCAGGTAGGTGTAACGGCCGTTGCCGGCGGTCTTGGGATTCGGGATGACGACCTTGACGCCCGGTTTGGCCAGATCGTCCCAGTCCTTGATGTGCTTCGGATTGCCCTTACGCACAAGGAATACCATGGTCGAATAGAACGGCGCCGCGTTGTGCGGAAATTTCTTGTTCCAGTCAGGCGCGACCAGGCCGCGGTCGGCCAGCATATCGATATCGTTGGCCTGGTTCATGGTGACGACTGATGCTTCGAGGCCGTCGGCCACCGCGCGCGCCTGCTTGCTCGAGCCGCCGTGCGATTGCTTGATGATGATGGTTTCGCCGGTTTTCTTTTTCCAGTCGGCGATGAAGGCAGGGTTGATGTCCTTGTACAGCTCGCGCGCCACGTCGTATGACACGTTGAGCAACTCGGTGGCGGCACCGGCCTGGAACGGCACGGCCAGCGCGGCGAGGGCGATGCCGGCCAGCCAGCGGCGCATGCCTGGGGAGTGCCTGGTTTGCATGGGATGTCCTGTTCTTGTCGGGGTGGAGATAAATACAGCTAGTCTAAAATCGTCCGCGGCATCGGCACTACGTTTGCGTCATGTGTGCACGCTTGTCCATGCCCATTTGCGGGCCCGGGAGCAAGGAATCGGGCTTCGGTGTATAGTCGGGTCGCGCTTGAAGAGCGACACTGAATTTTCTCGCTATCATTGTTTTTATTGTGAGCGCACATGGGTATTGATATTCGCACCGCAGCACCTGAGGACGCGAGCGCCGCCTGCGCCGTGCTGCGCCGTTCGATCGAGGAATGCTGCGCACTGGACCATCAGAACAAACGCCATATCCTCGACGCCTGGCTCGGCAACAAGACGCCGCAGAATGTGGCGCTCTGGTTTTCCTCGTCCTGCAACTACGCCCTGGTTGCCGAGAGCGACGGGGAACTGGTCGGGGTTGCGCTGCTGACCCAGGCCGGCAAGCTGTCGCTGTGCTACGTGCTGCCCGAGGTCTTGCATCGCGGCGTAGGCAAGGCTTTGCTGGCCGGCATTGAAGCACAAGCGCGCCGCTGGGACATCAGCGTGCTGCGCCTGAACAGCACCGCCAGCGCGCGCCAGTTCTACGAGCGCAACGGCTACATCAACGCCGGCAAGGAGCAGTCGTGTTTCGGCGTCGAATGCGACTTCTTCTGGAAAAAGCTCGACGGGTGCAGCACCGACGGCGGCGCGCGCTTTTGCAGCTGCAGCGCGCAATAGCTTGCCGCGCACACGAAATGCAGGCAAAGCTACTCAAGCATTGCCGCCTTGCGCTATAGTAAGCACCTCGATATCGATATGTGCTTTACATGGCTTCCCGCAGAAATTTTCTCCACCATAGTGCTTGCCTGTCCACCCTGGGTCTGCTGTCGGTTCCGCTGATCGGCTGCGCCAGCGCGCCTGCCTCCGACGCTGCCCGCAAGCACGCCCAGACGCGCGCGCCCAAGCCGGCGGACAAGGGCGTGCGCCTGGCCGCCGCGGCAACCCCGGCGCCAGCGACCGAGATGGAGCCGCCTCCCGATATTTTTGACGCGCAGGCGCTCGACCTCGAGTTCTGGCTCAGGCCGCGCACCCTCAGCGTGGTGCGCCCGGCCAGCGGCGAACGCGCCAAGGTGCTGTACTGGAAGGACGGCGATATCATCGACTCGGCCTATCAGGAACTATGCCACCTGATGCGTGACGTGAACGGCAAGCAAAGCGCGCCGATCGATCCGAAATTGTTCGAAACCTTGTGGGGCACCCAGGCTTTCGTGCAGCGCTACGGCTTCGAGCAGCCGCTCGAAATCCTGTCCGGCTACCGTACCCGGGCATCCAATACCAAGCTGATCGAAGCGGGCGTGCCGGCGGCGCGCCAGTCGCTCCACATCGAAGGCAAGGCCGCCGATATCCGCATCGCCAACCTGAATGCCGAAGTGCTCGGGGGGCTGGTGCGCAGCTTCCGGCAGGGCGGAGTCGGTTTCTATTACCGTCCGGGACCGAGGGGCGGCTGGATCCATGCCGACACCGGGCTCAAGCGTATCTGGAAAGGCTAGAGCGCCATGTTCAAGAACTTCGGAGTACACTGACGATCAGACTAAAGGCTGCCGCATTGACTGGTGAGGCTGCCCTGCGAGTGCCTTGGAACTGGAGCGACGCATGGAAACCGTAGCCGGCATGGATGCTGTACTGCTCGGGCGCATTCAGTTCGGTGCGACGATGGCATTCCATATCGTCTTTCCTGCCTTTACGATCGGCCTGTCGGCCTATATCGCAACGCTCGAAGTGCTGTGGCTGCGCACAAAAAAACAGCATTACCACACGCTTGCCCGCTTCTGGACCAAGATCTTCGCCGTCTCGTTTGCCATGGGGGTGGTGTCGGGCATCGTGCTGGAATACCAGATCGGCACCAACTGGAGCCGCTTTGCCGAAGTGATCGGCAATACCCTGGCGCCCTTGTTCGCCTACGAAGTGCTGACCGCGTTCTTCCTCGAAGCGAGCTTTCTCGGAATCATGCTGTTCGGCTGGAACCGCTTCCCGCCGTGGCTGCACACGCTCGCGTGTATCGTGGTGGCGCTCGGCACCGCCCTGTCCGGCTTCTGGATCCTGGCCGCCAACAGCTGGATGCACACCCCGGCCGGCTTCACCATTCGGGACGGCATCACCTACCCGGGCAACTGGTTTGACATCATCTTCAATCCCAGCATGCCGTACCGCTTTGCGCACATGATGATCGCCACCTACCTGACCACCTCGCTGGTGGTGGCCGCGGCCGGCGCGCGTTACATGCTGGCCGCGCGCTTTCCCGACGAGGCGCGCACCATGTTGCACATGGGGCTGGGCATGCTGGCGCTGCTGGCGCCGCTGCAAGTGGTGGTCGGCGACCTGCACGGACTCAATACGCTCAAGCACCAGCCGGCCAAGATCGCGGCCATGGAGGCGCACTGGGACGGCACGCATCCGGCGCCCCTGGTCCTGTTCGCCTGGCCCGATGCCAAGAACGAGCGCAACCTGGCCGAATGGTCGATCCCGAAACTGGGCAGCCTGATTCTCACGCATGAATGGGAGGGGCGCTTTCCCGGCCTGCTCGACTTCAAGCGCGAAGACCGGCCGCCCTTGCTGCCGGTCTTTTTCATGTTTCGCCTGATGGTGGGCATCGGCCTGTTGATGATCGCGGTCGGCATCACCGGAAGCGTCCTGTGGTGGCGCAAACGGCTGGGCGCGGCGCGCTGGTTCCTGCACCCGCTCGCGTACGGCTGGCCGGTCGGTTTCGTGGCGCTTCTTGCCGGATGGATCGTTACCGAAACCGGGCGCCAGCCCTGGATCGTGCACGGCGTACTGCGCACGGCCGATGCAGCCGCGCCCGTGACCGCCGCGCAGGTGGCCAGTTCGCTGGCGCTGTTCGTGCTGGTGTACGGGGTCGTGTTCTCGATCGGCGTCTGGTATATCAACAAGATGATCAGGACCGGTCCGCAGCCTTTCATGGCCGGCCCGGAAAGCTTGCCGAGCCGGCCGCTCGGCGCCGCCCAGCCTGGGGCGGAGAAGCTGCCATGAGCGGCCTGGCCGAGATCCTGCCGATCCTGCTGGCACTGGTGCTGGGCGCGGCCGTGGCCATGTACGTGGTACTCGACGGGTTCGACCTTGGCATTGGCATCCTGTTCCCCATTTACCGCAAGGAAGCCGAGCGCGACCAGGTCATGAATTCGGTGGCCCCGTTCTGGGACGGCAATGAAACCTGGCTGGTGCTGGGAGGCGTCAGCCTGTGGGCCGGGTTTCCCAAGGCGTTTGCCGTGCTCCTGCCGGCCATGTACATACCGCTGCTCGTGATGCTGCTGGCCTTGATCTTTCGTGGCGTCGCCTTCGAGTTTCGCTGGGTCGCCAAGCCGCACCACCGCAAATGGGACATCGCGTTCGCCGCCGGCTCGATCATGGCGGCCTTCGCCCAGGGCCTGATCCTGGGCGGCGTGCTGCAGGAGATCAAGGTCGAGGGTTACCGCTTTGCCGGTGGCCCGCTTGACTGGCTCAGCGCCTTCAGCGTCATGTGCGGCCTGGCCATGGTGGTGGGGTACGCGCTGCTTGGGGCCACCTGGCTGATGATGAAAAGCGAAGGCGAGGTGGAGCGCAAGGCGCGCCGGCTCGGCGTTCCGCTGCTGTTTGGCCTGCTCGGTTTCATCGCTTTGGTGAGCGTGTGGACACCGCTTCAGATCGAACGCATCGCGGCGCGCTGGTTTAGCGTGCCCAATATATTTTTCCTGGCCCAGGTCCCGCTTGCCACGGCCCTGCTGGCGTGGCTGTGCTGGTACGCGATCCGGCGCGGCAGCCTGATCCTGCCGTTCGTGTCGGCGGTCGGTATTTTCCTGCTTGCACTGGTGGGGCTGGTGGTCTCGAACGTGCCCTACCTGGTGCCGCCTTCGCTGACCGTATGGCAGGCTGCGGCAGACCCGTCTTCGCAAGTGTTCTACCTGGTCGGCGTATCGATCCTGCTGCCCGTGATTCTCGCCTATACGGCGATGGTGTTCTGGCTGTTCCGGGGGCGCGTCAAGCCGGGTGAGGGCTATCACTGAGCGACAAAACAAGGCACAACAAGGGCAAACTTGCGCAGCTTTTGGCTGTCGTAGTTCTTTAACCGGCTTGTCGGCGGCAACCGGGTGTCGACGGAAAGACCAACCGGCTTGCAGCCGCCAATCGTGGTTCTTCATGTACAGACAAGGAGATAATGATGGCAACGATGAACGCACCGGTGAGCGACCGCAGGCATATCCCCGAGCGGCGCACGATCATCAAGGGCAAGCACGCATCAAGGATGTCGGCGCTGGACTGGGTCGCGATGGCGCTGATGATTATTGGCGGTCTTAACTGGGGAATGGTTGGTTTATACAATATCGATGTTGTCGCCACGCTGTTCGGTACCCAAACCCCGGTCTCGCGCACGATCTACACGGCAGTGGGCATCGCGGCGCTGTATTCGCTCTACACGGCCAGCAAGCTGGCGACCAGGCGAAGCTAGCGCAGTGTTGAAGCGGGGCGGCAGGGCGGGCTCTGCCCACCCCGCGTTTCTGCCCGAAACAGCTTGATTGGTGCGGGGTCCAGGAATCGAACCTGGTTATCAGTCTTTGGCATCCAACCTGGCTACAACCGATCTCGACTGGGCTTTACCAATAAGCGAACCTCGCAACTTCATAATAACATTCATCTAAAATACTGCAATAAGAATTTACCGCAATCACAATACGGGCGACCGTCCTTACTCGTAGCTGTACGGCTTGACCGGCACCGAATCGGCGCGCTGCTTGTCGAGCTCGTCGAGATCGACCCGGTGGTCCCACCAGATATACCAACCGCGCTGCTGCTCTTCCGGGACATCCGGATGCTGCCGGATGAAGCGGTCCAGGAATTGATCAAATTCTGATACGTAGCCGCCGTGACCGACACGGTATTTCACAGGGTTTGGTTTCATATCTCCTCCATCTGTTCGAACTATGACAAAAGCCAAGCCTGGTGGTTCAGTATGTACGGCGCACGGGAAATGCCGTACGATACGCGCCGTTACCGCCAGAATCCAGAATGCAATGAATCAAGAGCCAGACCATCTATCGCAGGCCGACGCGCCGCCGCCGCGCTTTCGCCCGCGCCCCTGGATCGCCCTGCAGACACCGCAGGATGTGGAGGCGTGGATAGAAGAACACAACCGCAGCATGCAGGAACACATCGGCCCCCAGGAAACCGGCATCGGGGTCTGCTTTACGCTGGCCGAGGGCGGCAACATCTTCCTGCAAACGAGCGCCGACGCCGTCATCCTCGACCTCGAACCCGATGCGCAATGGGTGGCGCCGCTGATCGTTGCCGCCACCCAAACCGCCGAGCCCGCATCCCAAATGTGGATACTTCCCGACGACAAGCTGACCCAGCTCATCGTCGGGCTGAGCAGCCTGGTGGCCAGCACCACGCTCGTCGTGGGGCACAATTTCGGCAAGCGCAGCCGCAAGACGTAGTTTTCTTTGGTGCACGCCGGCAGTTTTTCAGTTATAAAAGCATCCTCAGCTTTTTAGAAACGGGCAGTCATGCGCAAGCACATCAACAACAATTTCCGCCGTCATGCACTCAAGGCCGCCGCCGTCCTGCTGGCGACGGGCCTGGCGCTGCCGGCCCTTGGCGAGGACCTGATGGCCGCCACCAAGGCGCGTGGCACGCTGCGCATCGCGACCGAAGGCACCTATCCGCCCTTCAATTTCAAGGACCCGAAAACGGGCGAACTGACCGGGTACGACGTTGATGTCGCCAAGCTGGTCGCGGCCCGGCTCGGCCTCAAACCCGAGTTCGTGACGACCGAATGGAGCGCCATCCTGGCCGGGCTGGCGGCAGGAAAATACGATGTGATCATCAGCCAGGTCGGCATCACGCCGAAGCGCCAGCAAGCTTTCGATTTTTCCGAGCCGTATACCTATTCCAGCCCCCAACTCATCGTGCGCAAGAACGAGAAGGTAAGCTACGCCAGCCTGGCCGACCTGAAGGGCAAGAAAGTCGGTGTGGGGCAGGGCAGCAATTACGAACAGCAAGCCAAGGCGGTGCCCGGCGTCGAGGTCAAGAGTTATCCGGCGGCGCCCGAAAACCTGCAGGACCTCGCATTCGGCCGCATCGATGCGGCGCTCAACGACAGCCTGATGGTCGCCTATCTCCTGAGCAACTCCAAGCTGCCGATCAAGGCCGGCGCGCGCGTGGGCAATGTCGAGCGCATGGGCATTGCATTCCAAAAGAGCAATCCGGCTTTCAAGAGCGCAGTCAACAAGGCGCTGGCCGCCGCCAGCGCGGACGGCAGCATGGGAAAGATCTCGGTCAAGTGGTTCGGCAGCGACGTGAGCCGCGCCCCGCATCCGTAAAAAAGGCAGACAGCCGAGCCCGGTTGCGGCTACACTCTCTGCCTGTTTGTTCCCGGCGGGGACGCTTTCGGACTGAACTCGATGGAATTACTGGATCTGTTGCGCGAGGCTGCGCCTGTCATGCTGCGCGGCGCGCTCTACACGCTGCTGTTTGCGGTGGCCTCCATGGTCGGTGGCCTGGTGCTTGGATTTCCCACCGCCGTGATGCGCATGTCATCGTTGGCGCTGGTGCGCTGGCCGGCCACGCTGTACGTGAGCGTCATGCGCGGCACGCCCTTGCTGGTCCAGATCTTCGTGATTTACTACGGACTGCCCAGCATCGGCATTGAATTCACGCCGGTCACGGCAGGCGTGCTGGCGCTTTCCCTCAATGCCGGCGCCTACCTGTCCGAGAGCCTGCGCGGGGCCATCGTCAGCATCGCCCAGGGACAATGGCGCGCCAGCTTCAGCCTCGGACTTGGCTACTGGCAGACGCTTTACCACATCGTGCTGCCGCAGGCGCTGCGGGTGGCGGTGCCGGCGATGAGCAACACCCTGATCAGCCTGATCAAGGACACTTCCCTGGTATCGGTGATCACCGTCACCGAGCTCATGCTCGCCACCAAGGAAGTCATGGCGACCACGTTCCGGCCCTTGCCCCTGTATATCGCCGCGGCGGCGATCTACTGGTGCCTGAGCCTGGCGTTCGAGCATCTGCAGCGGCGCGCCGAGCGCCGCCTCAACCGCGCCCATCACTAGGCGCAATCGGCTTACATGTTCGGATAATTGGGGCCGCCGCCGCCTTCCGGGGTGACCCAGACGATGTTCTGGGTCGGGTCCTTGATGTCGCAGGTCTTGCAATGCACGCAGTTTTGCGCATTGATCTGCAGGCGGTCCTTGCCGTCGTCAGTCTTCACGAACTCGTACACCCCAGCCGGACAGTAACGCGATTCCGGACCCGCATACACGGCCAGGTTCACGTTCACGGGAACGCTGGGATCCTTGAGCGTGAGGTGGATCGGCTGGTCCTCGGCATGGTTGGTATTCGAGATGAACACCGACGACATGCGGTCGAAGGTCAGCTTGCCGTCCGGTTTCGGATACACGATCGGCGTGTAATTGGCGGCCGGCTTCAGGCACTCATGGTCGCCGTGCGAATGGTGCAGCGTCCAGGGCGCCTTGCCGCGCAAGATCATCTGGTCGATGCCGGTCATGACCGAACCGAGGTACAGCCCTTTCGACAGCCATGGCTTCACATTGCGCGCAACGTGCAGTTCCTCGTGCAGCCAGGACGCTTCGAACGCGGCCGGGTAGGCCCGCAGTTCATCGTGCTGGCGCTGCGCGCCGAGCGCGCCGAACACCGCTTCGGCGGCCAGCATGCCGCTCTTGATCGCGGCATGGCTGCCCTTGATGCGGCTCATGTTCAGGAAGCCGGCGTCGCAGCCGATCAGCGCGCCGCCCGGGAACACCAGCTTGGGCAGGGACTGCAGGCCGCCGGCCGTGATCGCGCGCGCGCCGTAGGAAATGCGCTTGCCGCCTTCGAAGAAGGTGCGGATGGCAGGGTGCGTCTTGTAGCGCTGGAACTCCTCGTAGGGCGACAGGTAAGGGTTCTGGTAGGACAGGCCGACCACGAAACCGACCGCCACCTGGTTGTTCTCGAGGTGGTACAGGAAGGAGCCGCCGTAGGTATCGGCGCTGAGCGGCCAGCCGGTACTGTGGATCACCAGGCCCGGCTTGTGTTTGGCCGGATCAATCTCCCACAATTCCTTGATGCCGATGCCGTAGGACTGTGGATCGCGGCCCTTGTTAAGGTTGAATTTCTCCATCAGCTGCTTGCCCAGGTGGCCGCGCGAGCCCTCGGCGAACAGGGTGTACTTGGCGTGCAGCTCCATTCCGAGCTGGAACGCATCGGTCGGCACGCCTTCCCGGTTCACGCCCATGTTCCCGGTCGCCACGCCCTTGACCGAGCCATCGTCGTTGTACAGGATTTCGGCGGCGGGAAAGCCGGGGAAGATCTCCACCCCAAGCGCTTCAGCCTGCTGGCCGAGCCAGCGCGTCACGTTGCCCAGCGAGATAACATAATTGCCATGATTTTCGAAACAGGCGGGCACCATGAAGGCCGGGGTGCGGTAGGCTTTCGTTTCGGTGAGGAACAAAATACGGTCCTCGCTCACCGCGGTGTTGACCGGCGCGCCCATTTCCTTCCAGTTGGGGAACAGCTCGTCGAGCGCGCGCGGGTCCATCACGGCCCCCGACAGGATATGGGCGCCTACCTCGCCGCCCTTTTCCAGCACGCAGACCGACACTTCCTGGCCTTTGTCGGCCGCCATCTGCTTGAGTTTGATTGCCGCCGATAAGCCGGCGGGGCCGCCGCCAACGACGACGACATCGTATTCCATTGCGTCGCGCGGGCCGTATTGTTCGAGAAGGTTGGTAGGCTCTGTCATGGTGTAATCATAGGAGAAAAATAAATTTAAGCACGAGTGTGCTGCTTTTTGGTTGGAACTGCAAGTTTGGCGCCATTTTACGGGCATTATTCGATGCTGCCATCAATTACTGATATTTTGTGTAATGATTATGCTTTCGTAAGCAGACACAGTACAGGAGCCGACCGTGGGGATTGAAGTCAACTATGAAGGAAAAATCGCGCTCGTCACCGGTGCCTCGAGCGGGCTTGGCGCCCGCTTTGCCAAGGCGCTGGCCGGCGCCGGCGCCCAAGTCGTGCTGGCGTCGCGCCGCACCGACCGCCTCAAGGAACTACGCGCGGAAATCGAGGCTGACGGCGGCGCCGCCCACGTCGTCTCGCTCGACGTGACCGACCTGGCCAGCATCAAGTCGGCCATTGCGCACGCCGAAACGGAAGCCGGGCCGATCGATATCCTGGTCAACAATTCCGGGGTTTCCACCACCCAGCGCCTGATCGACGTGACGCCCGAGGACTACGCCTACATGATGGACACCAACCTGCGCGGCGCCTTCTTCGTGGCCCAGCAGACCGCCAAGCGCATGATCGCGCGCGCCAAGGGCGATCCGAAAAAACAACACCGCATCATCAACATCGCCTCCGTCGCCGGGCTGCGCGTGCTGCCCCAGATCGGGGTTTACTGCATGAGCAAGGCAGGCGTGGTGCAAATGACCAAGGCGATGGCGGTCGAGTGGGGCAAGTACGGCATCAACGTCAACGCGATCTGTCCGGGCTACATCTCGACCGAGATCAACGAGGAGTATTTCGCCAGCGAACAGGGCCAGAAACTGATCGACATGCTGCCGCGCAAGCGCGCCGGCAAGCCGGAGGACCTGGACGGCCTGCTGCTGCTGCTCGCCGCCGAGGAAACCCATTTCATCAATGGCGCCATCATCACGGCCGACGACGGGATGACTGCCCAATGAGCGGGAAGCTGGTACACACGATGCGCATGCCGATCCGCTGGGGCGACATGGATGCGATGGGGCACGTCAATAACACGGTGTATTTCCGCTATATCGAGCAGGCGCGTATTTCCTGGCTGGAGCAGATCGAGTGCGCACCGCATCCGAGCGGCCAAGGGCCGGTGATCGTCAACGCCCACTGCTCGTTCATCAAGCAGCTTAAATATCCGGGCGAGATCGAGGTCAGTACCCTGGTGGGACCGCCGGGGCGATCGAGCTTCGAGATGACCCACCAAATCCGGCTGGTCGACGCGAACGGGGAGGCCGGCGCGCTGCACGCGGAGGGCGGCGCCAAGATCGTCTGGGTTGATATCCTGGCCGAAAAATCGATGCCGCTGCCGGACGTGATCCGGGATTTGCTGCCCGCACAGGGGAGCTGACCGGCGTCTTGCCTGCACCGGCCGGCTGCGCGGCTGCGCAGCGGCAGGCATGCGCTGGAATTACACCTTCTTCACAAACTCCGACTTCAGGCTCATGGCGCCGAAGCCATCGATCTTGCAGTCGATATCGTGGTCGCTGTCGACCAGGCGAATATTCTTGACCTTGGTTCCCATCTTGACCACGCCTCCTGAGCCTTTCAGTTTCAGGTCCTTGATCACGCTGACGGTGTCGCCGTCCTGCAATACATTGCCGGCTGAATCGCGGTAGACCCTGGCGCCCTCGTCAGCGGCCTCGGCGCCAGCCTGGGCCGGCCACTCATGGGCACACTCGGGGCAAACGTAGTTGCTGCCGTCTTCGTAGGTATATTCGGAATTGCATTTTGGGCATGCTGGTAGTGCGCTCATGATGGTCCTGTCAGGTAAGGCGAAAGCCGTAAAAAGAGGGCAGTATACTTCGTGCCGGCTGGTGGCCCCGATTTTCGCTGCCCAGCGACGCTGTTCGGCCGCCGCAAACCGAAGCGCACGCTTCTGAAGCCCTCGTTTTTTCGCCTCCCGGCCGCCAGAACTCCTCGCGGAAATTCTGTCGATAATGCCATTTTATTTTTTAAATAATACTCCGGATTGTGTTATCGTTCCGTTCGGCAATACACATATTCCAGGCTGGGCATCGTGCCTGCAATCTCGATTAAATATCTAAAATAGAGAACTGCGATGACTTTTACCGACTCCATTCGTACCTGTTTCACAAAATATGCTGACTTCAAGGGATGCGCTTCGTTGTCGGAGTTCTGGTGGTGGGTTCTGTTTACGATCGTCACCAACGTGCTGCTCGGTGTGTTTAGCGACGCACTGTCGATGCTATTTTCATTAGCCACGCTGGTGCCGGGAATTGCGGTGACTGCACGTCGGCTGCACGACACCAACCGAAGCGGCTGGCTTCAGCTGCTGGTCCTGGTTCCCATCATCGGCTGGATACTGCTGATTGTCTGGTGCGTCCAGGATCGCAAGGAACCAAACCACTATTGTGCGGATGCGCAGGAGGAAGTCAGCGCTTGATCACCGACTGCATTACTTCGATGAGCGCGGCACATGAAATCCAAATCCTTTCTGACGGTTTCGATATTGGCGCTTTCCCCATTGTTTGTGGCTATTGAAACGCGTGCAGCCGCGATTTATTGCCCTAAGGTGATTATCGAAACCCCGGCGGTGTCAACAGTGGATAAGGAGTGGACTGTCAGCGCGATCTCAGGCGAGCGGCTGGTAGAACACGTGGGCATATACGTAGGGAGCCCTTCTGAGTATGGATCCCAAGTGCCTGATTCAACACAAACGATCCGGAAGAACGAAGAAACGGTAACGTGGACCATGCCAGCCGCAAGGACAGAAATTTTCTGGGTCGGTTGTTCCTACATTGGCACAACGGCAATCTTATTCAAGAAGCTCGATCCCGGTATAACAGTGTGCGTCGCAAGGTACGCCCTTCTTCCGACTGGCAGGAGGCAGCGGTTAAATGGTATGGACTGCCGATGAGTTCGTCGCGCGATCAGTGGCTCACCCCCACCAGCTTGTGCACCAGCTCGGACGAGGTCGATGCCGAAAACTTGCGCATCAGTTTCGCCCGGTGCATCTCCACCGTGCGCGGACTGAGCCCGGTTTCGCGCGCGATCACCTTGCTGGTCTTGCCTTCAACTAAGAACGCCGCGATCTCGCGTTCGCGCGGCGTCAGCTCTGCCGTCACAGGGCGTTTCTCGCTCAAATCCTCGAACGTCCACACGCCGGCGCCGAGAGGCTGCCTGGAATCGAGCGCGCGCCCGCTCACGTGGCACCAGAACAGTTCGCCATTGGCGCGGCGCATGATGCGCTCGTCGGAATAGCGCCCGCGCGCATTCATGATCGGGATGATTCGGTCGCCCGTGCGCAGGAACTCATCCATCGTCGGGTACAGCACCAAAAACGACTTGCCCTCCAGCTCGCTGCGCACGTAACCGAAAATGGACGCCAGTGCGTCGTTGCTCGACTGAATCACCCGGTCGACGGAGATGCACATGCCCACCGGTGCATGCTGGAAAATAGTTTCGTAATTGATCGCGTAGGGTGCGTGCATCTGATCCACATTAAACTGTTTGCGTTAATTGGCGTAGCAGGTATTTCTACGGTATTGTGCTTTTGGCTGGCGTATTTTATGCTGAGAATCTGCTCTGAAGCGCATAACAGGCGTATTTCGCTCAACTATAAAAGGGACGGGTATGAATAAAGTTTATCCTGATGCGGCGTCGGCCCTGGCCGGTATCGTCAAAGATGGCCAGACCATCGCGGTCGGCGGGTTTGGCCTGTGCGGAATCCCCGAGGCGCTCATCCTCGCCTTGCGCGACAGCGGCGTGACCAACCTGACGGCCATTTCCAATAATGCCGGGGTGGATGATTTCGGCCTCGGTCAACTGCTCACCACGCGCCAGATCAAGAAGATGATCGCGTCCTACGTGGGCGAAAACAAGGAGTTCGCGCGCCAGTTCCTGGCCGGCGAACTCGAACTCGAATTCACCCCCCAAGGCACGCTGGCCGAGAAACTGCGCTCGGGTGGTGCCGGCATTCCAGCCTTTTTCACCAAGACCGGGGTCGGCACCCTGGTTGCCGAAGGCAAGGAAGTGCGCGAATTCGATGGCGAACAGTACGTCATGGAACGCAGCCTGGTGGCCGATGTGTCGCTGGTCAAGGCCTATATGGCCGACCGCGCCGGCAACCTGGTGTACCGCAAGACGGCACGCAATTTCAATCCGAACGTGGCGATGGCCGGCAAGATCACCATCGTGGAAGTGGAAAAACTGGTCGAGACAGGCGAGATCGATCCCGATGACGTGCATACGCCGAGTATTTTCGTGCACCGCATCGTCCACAATCCAACGCCGGAAAAGCGCATCGAACAGCGCACCGTGCGTTCCAACTAAGATCTGCACCGGAGAATTGACATGGCATGGACTCGTGATGAAATGGCCGCACGCGCGGCGCAAGAACTGCAGGACGGTTTCTACGTCAACCTCGGCATCGGCTTGCCGACCCTGGTGGCGAACTATGTTCCCAGCAATATCGAAGTGTTCCTGCAATCGGAAAATGGCCTGCTGGGCATCGGTCCATTCCCGACCGAGGACGAAGTCGACGCCGACCTGATCAACGCCGGCAAGCAGACCGTGACGGCACTGCCGGGCTCGTCTTACTTCAGCTCCGCCGATTCCTTCGGCATGATCCGCGGCGGCAAGATCAACCTCGCCATCCTGGGCGCCATGCAGGTGTCGGAACACGGCGACCTGGCCAACTGGATGATCCCTGGCAAAATGGTCAAGGGCATGGGCGGCGCAATGGACCTGGTCGCAGGCGTCAAGCGCGTCGTCATCGTGATGGAGCATGTGGCCAGCGCCAAGGATGGCAGCACCTCGCACAAGATCTTGAAGAAATGCACCCTGCCGCTGACCGGGGTGGGGGTGGTTGACCGCATCATCACCGACCTGGGCGTGATCGACGTGACGCCGAAGGGACTGAAGCTGGTGGAACTGGCGCCCGGCGTGACCCGCGAACAAGTGGTCGGAGCGACCGGCGCGGAACTCGACGTTTCGGCGGTTTGACGCCGGATTGAAGCAAGAAAAAGGGGCGCGATGGCTTGCTTGCCGTCGCGCCCCTTCTTTTTTTAGGTCAGCCTCCGGACGTACTGCATTTGCATCGGCATCTGAACCGCCTCGCCTAGATATTTCTGTCTATGATGGAATAAAAAAACGGCGCCGGGATTGCTCCCGGCGCCGTTCGGATTGTTGCATCAGCTTCAGGCCGCTTTGCGCACCGGATGCAGCTCGGGGACGATGTCGGCCGGGGTGGGCGAGGTCAGCTCGCTCTTGAGGCGCTCGTGATCGAGCTCCTTTTCCCAGTGCGACACGACGATGGTGGCGACGCCGTTGCCGACAAAGTTGGTCAGCGCGCGGCACTCGCTCATGAAGCGGTCGATGCCCAGGATCAGGGCCATGCCGGCCACGGGAATGGTCGGCACCACCGCCAGCGTTGCCGCGAGCGTGATGAAGCCGGCGCCGGTGATGCCGGACGCGCCTTTCGAGGTGAGCATGGCCACGCCGAGGATGGTCAGTTGCTGCATCAGCGTCAGGTCGGTGTTGGTTGCCTGGGCCACGAACAGGGCGGCCATCGTCATGTAGATATTGGTGCCGTCGAGGTTGAAGGAGTAACCGGTGGGCACGACCAGGCCGACCACCGGCTTGGAGCAGCCCAGCTTTTCAAGCTTGCGCATCAGCGCGGGCAGGGCGCTTTCGGAGGAACTGGTGCCGAGCACGATCAGCAGTTCTTCCTTGATGTAGGCGATGAAGCGGAAGATCGAGAAGCCGGTCAGGCGCGCGATCACGCCGAGCACGACGAACACGAATACGGCGCAGGTCAGGTAGAACGAACCCATCAGTTTTGCCAGCGGCAGCAGCGAGGCAAGGCCGAATTTTCCGATGGTGAACGCCATCGCGCCGAAGGCGCCGATCGGGGCCACTTTCATCACGATCCCGACCACGCCGAAGATCACGTGCGAGACATCGTCGATCAGCTTGGTGACAGGGCGCCCGCGCTCGCCGAGCATCGACAGCGCGAAGCCGAACAGGACGGCAATGAGCAGCACTTGCAGGATGTCGCCCTTGGCAAACGCGTCGACGAAGGTGTTCGGGATGATGTTCATCACGAAATCGACCGTGCTCTGCGATTTTGCCTTGGCCGTATATTGTGCGATCGCGCTGGTGTCGAGCGTGGCGGCGTTGGCATTGAAGCCGTCGCCCGGGCGGATCAGGTTCGCAATGATGAGGCCGATGGCCAGCGCAAAGGTGGATACGACTTCAAAGTACAGCAGCGCCTTGCCGCCGACGCGCCCGATCTTCTTCATGTCTTGCATACCAGCAATGCCGGCGACCACGGTGCAGAAGATCACCGGTGCGATGATCATTTTGATGAGTTTGATGAACCCGTCGCCCAGCGGCTTCATGTCGACCGCCAGCGATGGATGGAACACGCCGAGCAGCGCGCCGCACACGATGGCGAACAGGACCTGGACATACAGGATTTTGTAGAACGGTTTTTTCATGGCGGCCTCTCAAAGGAGAATGGAAACGTCGCCATCATCATCCAAAGGCCCGGCGCCATCTATTGTGGAAATCCACAGCGCGGCGCAGGCGCCTTATGGCTTTCTGAAAATCGTACCGCCCTTCATCACGAAGCGTACCTGGCGCAGCGCCGCGATGTCGGCCGTCGGATCGCCGTCGACCGCGACCAGGTCGGCCAGCATGCCGGGCTTCACCTGGCCGAGCTCGGCGCTCTTGCCCAGGATGGCGGCGCTGACCACGGTGGCCGCGCGCAGCGCCTCGGTCGGCGTCATGCCCAGTTTGACCATCCATTCGAGTTCGCGCGCATTGCTGCCGTGCGCGAACACACCAACGTCGCTGCCGTTGCCGATGATGACGCCGAGTCGGCGCGCCAGCTGGAAGGCGCGCGCGGCCTGTTGCATGGCCGGGGTGGGCGCGCCGCCGCGCACGTGCTTCTGAAAGTATTCGCCCACCGCTTCGGTGGCGCTCAGGGTCGGGATGTAGGCAACGCCGCGCTCGGCCATCAGCTTGAAGGTGGCCTCGCTGGCGCCGTAGCCGTGCTCGATCGTATCGACGCCGGCCAGCACGGCCATGCGCATGGCCAGGTCGGTGCTCGCGTGCGCGGCCACCTTGCGCCCCGTCACGTGCGCGGCCTGCACCATTGCCCTCATTTCCTCCAAGGTGAAGGTCGGGCGCGACGAGCCGTCCACCCCGGTGCGGTAGTCGGCATAGAACTTGATCCAGTCGGCCCCGCGCGAGGCCTGCTCGCGCACCGCCTTGGTGACCTCGTCGACGCCGGTCGCTTCCTGGGCGCCGTGGGGCAGCGTCATGTCGGGGCGGAAGTTGCGTCCGGCCGGTCCGTAGCTGCTGCTGGCCACGATCGCGAGCGTGGCGACGTACAGGCGCGGGCCCGGTATCACGCCTTCCTCGATGGCGCGCTTGAGCGCCACGTCGGCATAGTTGGCGCCTTCGCTGCCCAGGTCGCGCAATGTGGTGAAGCCGGCCTGCAGGGTCGCGCCCGAGTGCTTGCCAGCGAGCAGGGTGCGGTACTCGACCGCTTCCTTCATGACCTGGTCGTCCCAGCTGGTTTCATTGTATGGATGCAGCAGCACGTGCGAGTGCAGGTCCATCAGGCCCGGTATCAGGGTCTTGCCAGGCAGCTCGATGGGTTCGGCATCGGTCGGCGCGGCCAGCTCGGCTGCCGGGCCGACCGCCTGGATGCGCCCTTGCGCCACCAGCACCGCCCAACCCTGGTGCGGGGCGCCGTCGCCGGTCCAGACCTGCTGCGGGGTGAGCAGCAGCGAACGCGCATCGGTTGCCTGCACGCTCGAGCAGGCCAGCGTCAAGGCTGACAGCGCGATGTTTGCCCAGGTCCGCATCATGTTTGTCCTAATGATTGTGAAAAGGCAATCATATAGGAAGACGGTGGGCGCGGTCAGTATGTACGGGCTTGAAAAAAACGAGGCTGCAGATGGGCAGCCGGATCTGGACATCGCGCGAAAATCGTCGTTCCCGCGCAGGAGGCGGGAACGACGGGGTTAAGAGTGCTAACCAGACTCTGCCACCCCTTTCGCGACAGCCTCGCAGGCGGGAACCCAATTTTCGCGCATGCCATCGGCCTTGTTTTTCCTTATTGCGCAGTCCAGCCGCCGTCCATGTTCCAGGCCGCGCCGCGTACCTGGTCGCCCGCGGAACTGCAGAAAAACACGGCCAGAGCGCCCAGTTCCTCTGGCGTGACGAATTCGCCCGAAGGTTGCTTCTCGGTCAGCAGCGCCTTCTTGGCCGCTTCATTGCTGATGGCATCCTTGGCGGCGCGGTCGTCGACCTGTTTTTGCACCAGCGGGGTCAGGACAAAGCCCGGGCAGATCGCATTGCAGGTCACGCCCGTATGGGCGGTCTCGAGCGCGGTCACCTTGGTCAGGCCGACCAGGCCGTGCTTGGCCGCGACATAGGCCGATTTCTGCGCCGAGCCGACCAGCCCGTGCACCGAGGCGATATTGATGATGCGGCCCCAGTTCTTGCGCTTCATGCCCGGCAGCGCCATGCGCGACGTGTGGAAGGCCGAACTCAGGTTGATGGCGATGATCGCGTCCCATTTTTCGACCGGAAAATCTTCGATGTTGGCCACATACTGGATGCCGGCATTGTTGACGAGAACGTCGACGCCGCCGAATTTTTCGTCCGCAAAACGCATCATCGCTTCGATCTCGGCCGGCTTGGACATGTCGGCATTGTGGTAGTCGGTGCGCACGCCGAATTCCTGGGCCACGTCCTGGACCAGTTTTTCAATCTGGGCGGCGTCGCCAAAGCCGTTGAACACGATATTGGCGCCCTGTTCGGCCAGCGTGCGGGCAATGCCCAGGCCAATGCCCGAGGTGGAACCTGTTACCAGTGCCGTTTTGCCGCTTAGCATGCTCGTTTTCATTATGTCCTCTGTAAGAAAAGTTGGCTGGATCGTGACGGGCAGCGCCGTGCGCTACACTTGGGTAGAATTTTAATGGCAACGCCCTGTAAAATGTCGGCCAAAGCTCAACATTGAAACATATACATTTGAATTTGGCGACGAATACCCGCCTGACAAGGAGCTGGCATGATTGAGGCAAGCATAAAATCGGTCCAGTGCATTTCCCCCAGCGGCCTGCACCGGATGGCCTACAAGGAGTGGGGCGACGCGGCCAACCCGAAGGTGCTCGTGTGCGTGCACGGCATCACCCGCGTGGGCGACGACTTCGACCAGCTGGCGCGCGCGCTGTCGGACCACTACCGGGTGGTGTGCCCGGACGTGGTCGGGCGCGGCCGCTCGGGCTGCCTGGCCGATGCCCGGCTGTACGGCATCCTCCAGTACGTCAACGACATGGTGACCCTGATCGCGCGCGCGACCCCCGCCAGCGATGCTGCGCAGGTCGACTGGTTCGGCACCTCGATGGGTGGCTTGATCGGCATGGTGCTGGCGTCGCTGCCGGACAGCCCGATCGGCAAGCTGGTCCTCAACGACATCGGGCCGACCCTCGATCCGGTGGCGCTGCAGCGCATCGGCGACTACATCGGCCAGGAACTGCGCTTCCCGACGTTCGAGGCCGCTGCCGCCTTCGTGCGCGAGGTGTCGCTCTCGTTCGGCGAACACAGCGACGAGGAATGGCTCAAGCTGGCGCGTGACGTGCTGCGCCAGGACAAGGACGGGCAGTGGGTGCGCCACTACGATATGGGCGTGGCCGTGCCGCTGCGCTGCGCCACGCCCGCATCCGCGCAGGCCGACGAAGCGGCCTTGTGGGCGGCCTACGACGCGATTCGCTGCCCGACCCTGCTGGTGCGCGGCGCCTGCTCGGATCTGCTGTCGAGCGAAACGGCCGCAATGATGCAGGCACGAGGTCCCAAGGCGCGCCTGGTCGAAATCGCGGACGTGGGCCATGCGCCCACCTTCGTCCACGACGACCAGATCGCAATTGCACGACAATTTTTGATCGGTTAATACCGGCATTGGAAAGAACTATGGAAATTACACGACTGCACGTAGGAAAACGCTTGTCCGAAGTGGCCATCCACAACGAGACGGTCTATCTGGCGGGGCAAATCGCGGAGGACACCACGGCCGATATGGCCGGACAGACGCGCGAGGTGCTCGACCATGTCGATCGCCTGCTGACCGAGGCGGGCAGCGACAAGACCTGCATCTTGATGTGCCAGATTTTCATCACCGACATGGCCAATTTTTCGGCCATGAACGAGGTGTGGGACGAGTGGGTCTCGTCAGTCCATACGCCCCCGCGCGCGACGGTTCAAGCGAAGCTGGCCAACCCGGCCTGCCTGATCGAAATCGTCATCACAGCCGCATTGCGTTAAATCCGATGGTTTCTATTGCTGCGCTCGGCGGCGCGAGCACCCAGCTGGTTCAGGGCCTCAGTTCTGAGGACGGGGCGCGGGTGCGCGCCGCGCTCGACTACGCGAGCGAGGCCTACGAAGGCAAGACCTGCGCCTGGGGCCAGCCGGCCCTCGACTTTTCGATCGGCGTGGCCAGCACGCTGGCGCTGCTGCGCAGCGACGCCGAAACCCTGATCGCCGGCCTGATGGTCGAAATGACGGTGCTCGACCCGAACGCCTCGGCCGGGCTGGAGACGCGCTTCGGCAAGGAGGCGACCGACCTGGTGAGCGGGGTGCGCCAGCTCATGCGCCTGCGCGACATGACGGTTGGCCAGCAGGCGGTCGGGCGCGGCAAGAACGCGGCCCAGCAGGCAGTGGCCCAGGTCGAGACGCTGCGCAAGATGCTGCTCGCGATGGCCAGCGACATGCGCGTGGTGCTGGTGCGGCTGGCATCGTGCGTGACCACGCTGCGCTATTTTTCGGACCAGAAGCTGTTCAACGACATGACGCGCGCCTACGGGCGCGAGTCGCTCGACCTGTACGCGCCGCTGGCCAACCGGCTCGGGATCTGGCAGCTCAAGTGGGAACTGGAAGACCTGTCGTTCCGCTTCATCGAGCCGGAGACCTACAAGCGCATCGCCAGGATGCTGGAAGAAAAGCGCATGATGCGCGAGGGCTTCGTGCAGGGCGCCATCGAGCGCCTGCAGCGCGAACTGGCGGCGGCCGGCATCAAGGCCGAGGTGTCGGGCCGCCCCAAGCATATCTACAGCATCTGGAACAAGATGCGCGGCAAGGAGCTCGATTTCAGCGAGCTCTATGACGTGCGTGCCTTTCGCGTGATCGTCGCCGACGACAAGACCTGCTACACGGTGCTGGGCCTGGTCCACAACATCTGGACCCCGATCCCGAAGGAATTCGACGACTACATTTCGCGTCCCAAGCCGAACGGCTACCGGTCGCTGCACACGGTCGTCATGGCCGACGACGCGCGCCCGCTGGAAGTGCAGATCCGGACCCAGGAAATGCACAATTTCGCCGAGTACGGGATCGCTGCGCACTGGCGCTACAAGGAAGAGGGCGGCTCGAACTTCAAGGGCCATAAGTACGACGAGAAGATCGCATGGCTGCGCCAGCTGCTGGCGTGGAAGACCGACGTGGCCGACGCCGTCGTCGGCCAGGAAGAGATCCAGCGCGAATGGGTCGAGAAGCTCAAGTCGACCACCCTGGACGACCGCATCTTCGTGCTCACGCCGCAGGCGCGCGTGCTCGAACTGCCGGTGGGAGCGACCCCGATCGACTTCGCCTACCACCTGCACAGCGAAGTCGGGCACCGCTGCCGCGGCGCGCGCGTGGACGGTGTCATGGTGCCGCTCAATACCCCGCTCAAGAACGGCCAGACCTGCGAGATCATCACCGCCAAGGGTGCGCCGGGCACCGCCGGCCCCTCGCGCGACTGGCTCAGTCCGGGCTACACGGTCAGCGGGCGCACGCGCTCGAAGGTGCGCGCCTGGTTCCATGCGATCGACCTGCAGGAGACGCTGGCACATGGCCGTGCGCTGGTCGAAAAATCGCTGCAGCGCGAGGGCAAGACCGCCGTCAACCTCGAGTCGCTCGCGCACAAGCTCGGTTTCGCCAAGGTGGACGACCTGTTCGCGTCCGTCGGCAAGGATGAATTCAGCCTGCGCCATGTGGAGCAGGCGCTGCACGACACCGGCGAGGTGGTGCCGCCGGAAGACGCCGTGGTGCTCAACAAGAGCCGCGCCTCGAGCGTCGAGCAGGGCGCCAAGTCGGGCGTGCTGGTGGTCGGCACCGAGGGGCTGATGACGGCGCTGGCCAAGTGCTGCAAGCCGGCCCCGCCCGACAGCATCGTCGGTTTCGTCACGCGCGGCAAGGGCGTCTCGATCCACCGCGCCAACTGCAAGAACTTCGCCGAAATGCGCTCCAAGGCGCCCGAGCGCGTGATCCATACCGAGTGGGGCCGGGCCGGCCAGGACACGGTGTACCCGGTCGACCTGTTTATCCTCGCGGGCGACCGCCAGGGCCTGCTGCGCGATATCTCCGAGGTGTTTTCGCGCGAGAAGATCAACGTGATCGGGGTCAATACGCAAAGCGCAAAAGGACAGGCGCGCATGACGTTTACCGCCGAAATCGGGTCGACTTCGCAATTGCAGAAGGCGCTGGCGGCCATCACCGAAGTGAACGGCGTGCAGGAAGCGCGGCGTCAATAAGCGCGGTACTATTGCCCATGCGTCCAACTTGCCTCCTGTATGCCAAACCGAGCGAGTGGGGCGCCGTCGTCGTGCGCGCCCTCGCCAGCTGGTGGTATATGCTGCATCTGGGAGCGGTCGCGCTGGTGATGGCGTTCTCGCCGTCGACCTATAACCGCGCCAACCGGGTTGCGGCCTCGCGCCATATCTATACCAGCACCTGGCGCGTGCTGCCATGGTTTACGCTGTTGTCGGCGCTGGTCAGCCAGGTGCTGATCCGGATCGTGGTGGTGACCTCGCTCAGTTACGGCCTGTCGAACTACGCGCTCGAGATGGTGGTGCGGGTGCTGGTGCTCGAGCTGATACCGCTGTCGGCGGCGCTGTTCGTGGCGCTGCGCGCGGGACTGGCGTTCAACGCCGGCGATGCGCTGGCGCTGGCGGGGGCCACGGCGGACTCGCCGGCCCTGTCGATGCAGGCCCAGAACCGGCTGCGCGCCGAGCTGGTGCCGGAGGTGATCGCGAACGCTTTTGCCGTGCTCAGCCTGGCGATGGTCAACAGCGTCATCGTGCTGGTGTTCGCTTACCTGAACGTGTACGGCGTATCGCCCTGGGGGGTGTACGATTACACGCGCACGGTCGGCCGCGTGTTCGAGCCGGTGGTCACGATGGGCTTCGCACTCAAGACGATGTTGTTCGGACTGGCGGTGGCGGTGATTCCGACCGCCGCCATCCTCGAAATGCAGCGTCTGGGCCGGCGCCCGCTGTCGACCATGCAGCCGGGGGCGGTCCGCCTGCTGTTCGTGCTGCTGCTGATCGAGGCCGCATCGCTGGCAATGAAGTACATTTAACCCGACAGGAACCGTATGCAGGAACCCAAAGCCGAGCTCCCCGCCGAACCGGTCGCGCACGTCGAGGCCAAGGCGGTCGTCCTGCTGGTCTTGATCGGCGCGCTGATCTGCGCCTTCTTGCTGTACGTGATGTATGCGCGCGGCGTATTCGAGAAGACCCAGCGCCTGGTGCTCATTTCCGACGACTCCGAAGGGGTCATTCCAGGCATGGACATGACCTTTTCCGGCTTTCCGATCGGACGCGTGCAGCGGGTCGAGCTGGCGTCGGACGGCAAGGCGCGCATCCTGATCGATGTGCCGCGCAAGGACGCGGCCTGGCTGCGTACCTCGAGCGTGTTCACGATGGAGCGCAGCATGGTCGGCGAGACCCGCATTCGCGCCTTCAGCGGCATCCTGACCGATCCCCTGCTGCCTGACGGCTCCACCCGCACCGTCCTGCGCGGCGACACCACGGCCGAAATTCCGCGCCTGGTCGCCAGTGCGCGCGCCTTGCTCGAGAACCTCGACACGATGACGCGCACCGATTCGACCATCAACGCCACCCTGACCAATCTCCAGAGCGCCACCGGACGCCTGAGCGGGCGCTACGGCTTGCTGGGCGGGGCGCTCGGCAGCGACGAGGAGGCGCGCAAGCTGCTGGTGACGCTCGAGCGCATCGACCGGCTGCTGCTCAAGACCGACCAGCGCGTATTCGGCAAGCACGGCGTCATGGACGACACGCAGGCGGCGGTGCTGCAACTGAACGTGGTGCTCAAGGATGCCTCGGCCAGTCTCAAGAAAGTCGATGCGGTGCTGGCGGAGGCGCAGGCGATCGGCGCCAACGCGCGCGTGGCGACCGAGGATCTGGGGGCGCTGCGCGCCGAAGTCGACGCGAGCCTGCGCAAGGTGACGCGGCTGGTCGACGAGATCAACCGCAAGTGGCCATTCGCACGCGATACGGAGCTCAAACTGCCATGAAGAATCCAGGCGTTTTCATGATTTGCCTGCTGGCGCTGGCCGGCTGCGCCAGCAAGCCGGCGCCGCCCGCGTGGCAGTCCAATGCATACGGCGCACTGGCCGGCTTTAGCGATGCCTACCTGAAAGGGCACAGTGCGATCGCACAAGCGGAGTTTGCGCGCGCGCGCGACGAAACGGCCAGCACCGGCCGCCCGGAACTGGTCGCGCATGCGGAACTGGTGCGCTGCGCCACGCGCGTGGCCAGCCTTGAATACGATAACTGTCCCGCTTTCGAGGCGCTGGCGCAGGACGCCAGCGCGGCCGAACGCGCCTACGCGGCCTATCTGGCGGGGCGCTGGCAGGGGCTCGATCCGGCCCTGCTGCCGGCACAGCACCGCGCCATCGTGGGCGCGCACGCGGCGGCGGGCAAGAGTGTGCTGGACGGCATCGAAGAACCGCTCTCGCGCCTGGTCGCGGCCGGTGCGCTGCTGCAGGCCGGACGCATCACGCCGCCCGATATCGTTGCGGCGACCGAAACCGCCTCGGCCCAGGGGTGGCGCCGTCCGCTGCTGATGTGGCTGGGAGTGGCGGCCAAGCGGGCCGAAGCCGCCGGCGACACGGTGCAGCTGGCGCGCATCCAGCGCCGTATCGAACTCGCTTCGACAACCCAGGCCGAGGGTCGCGCCGCGAAGTCAAGGTGAGCGTGCCCCGTCGCTCCCGCGCAGTCCTCGTCGCTTCCGCGCAGTTCCCGTCGTTCCCGCGCAGTTCCCGTCGTTCCCGCGCAGGCGGGAACCCATACCATGGTGGGTAAGGTGCAAAGCGTGGAGGAAATTCGGGCAGCAATTGGGTTCCCGCTTTCGCGGGAACGACGGGTATATGACGACGGGTATATGACGACGAGTATATGACGACGAGTATGGAACGACGCGTGCGGCGCGCTAGTGCTGTGCTTCGGGCTGCAAGGTCACGTGGTCGATGCCGTGCCGCGACAGCAGCATCGCCTTGACCGCACGCAGCACCTGCGGCCATTCGTCGAGGTCGCCGATCTCGAGGTGGCCGATCAGCGCAGGGTGGCCCGGCGACATGTCCCACACGTGCAGGTCGTGCACCGACAGCACGCCTTCAACCTGCGCCAGGTCCTCTCCCACTTTCAGGTAGTCGATCTGGTGCGGCACGCCTTCCATCAGGAAGTGGTAGGACTCGCGCAAGATGGCGACCGTCGATTTGAGGATCAGCACCGAAACCAGGAGCGACAGCAAGGGGTCGATCTGCATCCATCCGGTCAGCGCGATCACGGTGCCTGCGATAATCGCCGCGACCGATCCGAGCAGGTCTCCCATCACGTGCACCAGCGCCGCGCGCGTGTTCATGCTGGCCTGGTCGCGCGAGAGCACCCATGCGACCACGAGGTTGATCGCCAGTCCGATCGCGGCCACCACGAACACCATCGTTCCCTGCACCGGCTGGGGCGTGGCGAATCGCCTGAGCGCCTCCATCACGATCCACGCCACCACGGCCAGCATCACCAGGCCGTTGACGAAGGCGGCCAGCGCTTCGGCGCGCCCGAAGCCGAACGAATGCCGGGCCGAGGGCGGGCGCTTGGCGATCAGTTGCGCCAGCAGCGCAAGGCCGAGCGCGGCCGCATCGGTGACCATGTGGCCCGCGTCCGAAATCAGGGCCAGCGAATTGGAAACGAAGCCGGCCATCACTTCGATCGCGGCGAAGCTGAGCGTCAGCAGCAGCGCCAGCATCAGTGCGGTGCGGCTACGTTCTTCGAAGTAGTGTGCGTGTTTGGCGTCGCCCGCATGGTGCGCATGCAGGTGGGAGGAGGATGGGGTTGGCTGTTTCGAGGGCATCAGTCGGAAGCGGGAGAGGGTGTTGTTCAAGTTTGTGCAAGTGTAAATGAAATCGGCCGGATTTTTTTGAGGACTGACATTTTGCAATGAAAAAGCCCTTGTCTTTCTTCGGGCGCCTCCCTATAATGCTGGTCTTCGGGCGGTTAGTTCAGCTGGTTAGAATACTTGGTCGACATCCAAGGGGTCGGGGATTCGAATTCCTCACCGCCCACCAGAATTTGTTGTAAAAGCACTGTAAGAGCGAGAAAGGCACACCGGTTATGACACCGCGAACTACAACCAGGTTGTGGGAGCGACGCTAGTTGCGGTGTGTTCTTTTGCTCTGAAAAAAAGAAACGCGGCTAGTCCGCGTTTTTTTTCGTCCGCGTTTTTGTTTGCCATTATCATCAGTTAAATTTACCAGGCGTCCAGCGCCGACATGGAGATCAGTATGCTTACAGTCCGACTTCCCGATGGTTCCGAGCGTCAGTTCGAAGGCCCGGTCACGGTGGCCCAGGTTGCGGCAAGCATCGGCACCGGCCTGGCCAAGGCGGCGCTGGCCGGCAAGGTCGACGGCAAGGTGGTCGATACCTCGCACCTGATCGAGCACGATGCCGAACTGGCCATCGTCACCGACAAGGACCCGGAAGGCCTGGACGTGATCCGCCACTCGAGCGCGCACTTGCTTGCCTACGCGGTCAAGGAACTGTTTCCCGATGCGCAGGTGACCATCGGCCCGGTCATCGAAAACGGCTTCTACTACGATTTCTCCTACAAGCGTCCGTTCACGCCCGACGACCTGGCCGCGATTGAAAAGAAGATGGCCGAGCTGGCCAAGAAGGATGAGCCGGTCACGCGCAAGGTGTTGCCGCGCGACGAGGCGGTGGCCTACTTCAAGTCGATCGGCGAGGCCTACAAGGCCGAGATCATCGCCTCGATCCCGGCCGGCCAGGACGTTTCCCTGTACACCGAAGGCAAGTTCACCGACCTGTGCCGCGGCCCGCACGTGCCCTCGACCGGCAAACTGAAGGTCTTCAAGCTGATGAAGCTGGCCGGCGCCTACTGGCGCGGCGATTCCAAGAACGAGATGCTGCAGCGCGTGTACGGCACGGCCTGGGCCAAAAAGGAAGACCAGGAGCAATACCTGCACATGCTGGAGGAGGCTGAAAAGCGCGACCACCGCAAGCTGGGCAAGCAGCTCGACTTCTTCCATTTCCAGGACGAGGCGCCGGGCCTGGTCTTCTGGCATCCCAAAGGCTGGTCGATCTGGCAGCAGGTCGAGCAGTACATGCGCAACAAATACCAGGTCAACGGCTACCAGGAAGTGAAGGCGCCCCAGATTCTCGACCGCACGCTGTGGGAAAAGACTGGCCACTGGGAAAACTATCGCGAGAACATGTTCTCGACCGAATCGGAAAACCGCTCGTACGCGCTGAAACCGATGAACTGCCCGGGCCACGTGCAGATCTACAACGCAGGCATGCGCAGCTACCGCGACCTGCCGCTGCGCTACGGCGAGTTCGGCCAGTGCCACCGCAACGAGCCGTCCGGCGCGCTGCATGGCGTGATGCGGGTGCGCGGCTTTACCCAGGACGACGGCCACATTTTCTGTACCGAAGAGCAGATCGAGCCGGAAGTGACGGCCTTCCACGCGCAGGCGATGGAAGTGTACGGCGACTTCGGCTTTGAAAACATCGACGTCAAGATCGCGCTGCGTCCGGACAACCGGATTGGATCGGACGAGGTGTGGGATGTCGCGGAAGAAGCGCTGCGCTCGGCGCTCAAGGTGTGCGGCGTGAGCTGGACCGAGCTGCCGGGCGAGGGCGCGTTCTACGGCCCCAAGATCGAATACCACCTCAAGGACAGCCTGGGCCGCCCGTGGCAGGTCGGCACCATGCAGGTCGATTTCTCGATGCCGGGCCGGCTGGGCGCCGAATATGTCGCGGTCGACAACACGCGCAAGGTGCCGGTCATGCTGCACCGGGCGATCGTCGGTTCGCTCGAGCGTTTCATCGGCATCCTGATCGAAAACTACGCCGGCGCGCTGCCGATGTGGCTGGCTCCGGTACAAATTGCCGTCTTGAACATTTCCGATGCCCAGGGCGAGTATGCGAAGAATTTGGCCGCCCAATTGAGCAAAGCGGGGTTCCGTGTTCACGCTGATTTGCGAAACGAGAAAATTACATATAAAATACGTGAGCATTCCGTCCAAAAACTGCCGTATATCATTGTAGTCGGCGACAAAGAGCGGGATGCCAACACTGTGGCCGTGCGAGCCCGTGGCAATGTCGATCTGGGCGTAATGTCCATCGACGCCCTGGTGGAGCGCCTCAAACACGAGGTCGACTCCAAGGCTTGACGAGAATTCTCGACGCGGCTAATTCATCAGATTTTAAAAGGAAACAACATAGCTACTGACAAGTCGCATCGCATCAACGGCGAGATCACCGCCCCTGAAATGCGTTTATCCGGGGTCGAAAACGAGCCGCTTGGCATTGTGAGCCTGGCCGAAGCCTTCCGCCTGGCCGAAGAGGCGAACGTGGATCTGGTGGAGATTGCGCCGACTGCGCAGCCACCGGTCTGCCGTTTGATGGACTACGGCAAGTTCAAGTATTCGGAGCAGAAGAAGGCCCACGAGGCCAAGCTGAAGCAGAAGATCATCCTCGTCAAGGAAGTCAAGTTCCGTCCCGGAACCGACGAGGGCGATTACGCGATCAAGCTGCGTAACCTGATCAAGTTCCTCGAAGACGGTGACAAAACCAAGATCACGCTGCGTTTCCGCGGCCGCGAGATGGCGCACCAGGACATCGGTTTCCGCATGCTCGAGCGCCTCAAGGCCGACCTCGAGCCATACGGCCAGGTCGAGCAGTTCCCGAAAATGGAAGGGCGCCAGATGATCATGATCCTGTCCCCGAAGAAGAAGAAGTAAGCTTTCGGGCAGGATAAATAGGGTCAGCGTCGAATTGTTCTGCATGCCTGCAGGGCAATCTGACGCTGGCCCTCGTTTTTTTGCAAGAAAAGTTGCACGCAATTCGCCCCGGCCGCCTTGCCGGCATTGCCGGGCGGGCGAACTGTGTTAAAATCTGCGCTTCCTGTTTTTTTTCTGGCGGGAATTGTACGATTGCAGCGGACTCGCATCTGCTGCAAAAACAAGTGAAAGCAGGCATCTAAGCGTAGCGTTTTGCTGCCACCTGCAATCCTGTTAAACATGGAGCTGTCCTGCGGACAGAACTACTATGCCAAAAATGAAGACCAAAAGCTCGGCGAAGAAACGTTTTCGCGTGCGTCCAGGTGGAACCGTCAAATCGGGTCACGCTTTCAAGCGCCACATCCTGACCAAAAAGACCACCAAGAGCAAGCGCCAATTGCGCGGAATCACGAATGTTGATGCGGCTGACGTGAAATCCGTCAAACGCATGATGCCTTCGGCTTAATCTCACAACTAAGGAGTTACTATGCCTAGAGTAAAACGTGGGGTTACAGCTCGTGCCCGTCATAAGAAAATTCTTGTTCAAGCTAAAGGCTACCGTGGTCGCCGCAGCAAGGTATACCGCGTCGCCAAGCAAGCAGTCATGCGCGCCGGCCAGTACGCCTACCGTGACCGCCGCAACAAGAAGCGCGTATTCCGTCGTCTGTGGATCGCCCGTATCAACGCCGCCTCGCGTGAGCATGGCGTGACGTACAGCGTGTTCATGAACGGCTTGAAAAAAGCATCTATCGAACTGGACCGTAAAGTCCTGGCCGATATGGCTGTGATGGACAAGCCGGCGTTCGCCGCGATTGTCGCTGCAGTCAAGGCAAAGATCGCTGCGTAAGCAGCGCTCCTGGCAAGCGATGCAGCGCCGCCTGTCGGGCGGCGTGAAAAGAGCGGGGCAGAGGTTCAAACCTGTGCCCCGTTTTTGATTGTGGCGCGTGCGCCAACACCAGACAGGAAAACAACCCGCATGAACTCCCTGGAAGAACTCGTCGTCTGCGCGCAGGCTGACTTTATCGCCGCCCAAGACGCCGCCACCCTGGAAAACGCCAAAGCCAGGTATCTTGGCAAGACCGGCCAGATCACCGAACAGATGAAGGGCCTGGGCAAGCTCGACCCGGAACAACGCAAGGCGCAGGGCGCCTTGATCAATGCCGCCAAGGAGCGCATTGAAAACGCGCTGGGCGCACGGCGCGACGCGCTCGCCAACGCCCAGCTCGAGGCGCGCCTGAACGCCGAAGCGATCGACGTCACGCTGCCAGGGCGCGGGCGCTCGAGCGGCGGCATCCATCCGGTCATGCGCAGCTGGGAGCGGGTCGAGGAAATCTTCCGCTCGATCGGTTTCGACGTGGCTGACGGCCCCGAAATCGAGACCGACTGGACCAACTTCACGGCCCTGAACAGCCCGGAAAACCATCCGGCCCGTTCGATGCAGGACACCTTCTACATCGACGACAAGGACAGCACCGGCAAGCCGCTGCTGTTGCGCACCCACACCAGCCCGATGCAGGTGCGCTATGCGCGCAGCCACCAGCCGCCGATCAAGGTGATCGCGCCCGGGCGCACCTACCGGGTCGACAGCGACGCCACCCATTCGCCCATGTTCCACCAGGTCGAGGGCCTGTGGATCGGCGAGGACATCAGCTTCGCCGACCTGAAGGGCGTGTATCTCAATTTCGTCAAGGCCTTCTTCGAGACGGACGACCTGCAGGTGCGGTTCCGCCCCTCGTATTTCCCGTTCACCGAGCCATCGGCCGAAATCGACATCGCCTTCGGCAGCGGCCCGCTCAAGGGGCGCTGGCTGGAAGTGTCGGGCGCCGGCCAGGTCCACCCGACGGTGGTGAAGAACTTCGGCCT